>Ga0182738_1000623_pt1 | contig 47284 bp, 41 predicted proteins | sample eDN5th30CBELigMG_FD_128876 | JGI IMG/M metagenome (GOLD analysis project Ga0182738, IMG submission 128876) | Enriched Miracle-Growth compost microbial communities from Emeryville, California, USA - eDNA 5th pass 30_C BE-Lig MG (version 2)... ... | reverse complement strand
TGACCGGACGCAAAATCATCGTCGATAGCTACGGCGGCATGGGCCGTCATGGCGGCGGTGCTTTTTCTGGCAAAGATCCCACGAAAGTTGATCGCAGTGCCTGCTATATGATGCGTTATGTGGCCAAGAATGTGGTGGCTGCCGGATTGGCGGATCGCGTCGAAACGCAGGTCGCTTACGCCATTGGCAAAGCGCGTCCGCTGTCGGTTTATGTGGACACTTTCGGAACTGGCAAAGTGAGCGACGAAAAAATAGCCGGCGCCATCGAAAAAGTTTTCGATTTGCGTCCGCGCGCCATCATCGAAAGTCTCGATTTGCTGCGTCCGATTTATCGCAAGACTGCTGCTTACGGCCATTTTGGCCGCGAAGACGCCGATTTTACCTGGGAGAAAACAGATAAAGTAGAAGAGTTGCAGAAGGCGGTTTAGCCAGTACCAGACGACTCTGTAGGGGCGCAGCATGCTGCGCCCCACACGGTGTTTTATTCCGGACGCAGCATGCTGCGCCCCTACCTTTTATGTTAGAAGAAGCCCAACAAACCATCGAACACATCCGCGCCGGACTCCTCACCAAAGCGGAGCATCTGGATCTGGAAGGCAGAAAAGTACTTTTGGCCGATCTGGAAGCTAAATCCAATGAGCCGGGTTTGTGGGATGATCCCGCAGCCGCTCAGGATTTGATGCGCAAGATCGCGGCGGCGCGGGATTTTCTGACGCCTTACCAAGAATTGGATACCCGCACCGCGGATGTGCTGGAGTTGCTGGAACTGGCCAAGTCCGAAGAGGATGCCGATCTGGCCAAAGAAATCGAAAGCGAAGTGCAGGATATTGAGCAGCAATATTCCAAGCTGGAACGGGCGCTTTTGTTTGCTGGTGAATATGATGCCAACAACGCCATCTTTGCCATGAATGCTGGGGCCGGTGGCACCGAAGCGCAGGATTGGGCGCAGATGCTGGTGCGTGCCTATTTGCGCTGGGCCGATGAACACCAGTTTGAAGTGGAAGTGCTGGAAGAAAATCCCGGCGAAGAAGCGGGCCTCAAAGGTTTCACCGCGATTGTTAAGGGCCTTAACGCTTATGGCTTGTTGAAAGCCGAAGCCGGTGTGCATCGGCTGGTGCGCATTTCGCCGTTTAATTCCGCCGGAAAGCGCATGACCAGTTTCGCCTCGGTGGATGTCATCCCTGAAATCGAAGCGGACGATTCCATTGAAATCAATCCCGATGAATTGCGCATCGATACCTTCCGCGCCAGTTCCGCCGGCGGGCAGAATGTGCAAAAGAACGAAACCGCTATTCGTATCACCCATTTGCCGACAGGAACGGTGGCGCAATGCCAGAACGAACGCAGCCAGGGCCGCAATAAAGATGTGGCGATGAAAGTGTTGAAATCACGCCTTCTGGAAAAGAAATGGCGCGAGCAACAGGAAGAACTGGCGCGTGTGCGTGGCGAGAAATCCTCCAACGAATGGGGTAGCCAGATTCGCAGCTATGTGTTTCAGCCTTATCAGATGGTCAAGGACTTGCGCACCGGCCACGAGACCGGCAATATCTCCGCCGTGATGGATGGCGATTTCGATGGGTTCATTTACGCCTATCTGGAAATGAATGCGGGCGTATAAAAGTACTTTTTGAACGTACTTTTATACGCCTTTGCATTAATCACGGGACGCGTTCCAGGCACTGTTGTGACGGGTAGTGGTGTTCTGATACTTCTTGGCTTCCTGATAGACCTCACTCACTTTGAGCCATTTGACATGTCCATCGGCAAATGTCATGTTCACCCCATCAAAATGACGGCCATCAGAAGCATAATCGGCCTGGGCGCTGGTGTTCAGGTGGTTCCCAGAGCCATCAACAACATCTGCCGCCGGAATCCCCACATATTTTTCCGTTCCCGGCAAATACCAGAATGCACCCGTAGGGGCATACACCATACCGGGGGTGATGTAATAGGGCCCCGCATCCATAATCATGTAGATCGTGGAAGGAGCCTGTAATTGGGCCATGCTGACGGCGGTTGATGTGGGGGCGATGAGGATATTGCTGTTCGTCCCGTAATTGCCTGAATAGGGATGAGATGTTTTAGGCGCGGACGGGCAAATATAGACCTGGTCATTTTTTGTGTAGGGATAGATCAATTGCTGCCAGAACCAGGAAATGTTGCCACCTGTTGAATACCAGATTCCATCTGGTGGAACCTGCGTATCAGGTGTGGCATAGCCGCGTGGTGGATATTTTTCATCGTAATCCTGCACATACATCATAATCCCCAATCCGATCTGCTTGAGATTACTGATACAGCTGGCGCGGCGTGCATTTTCTCTGGCACGTGCAAACACCGGGAAGAGGATGGCTGCGAGAATTGATATAATGGCAATAACGACCAAAAGTTCGATAAGGGTAAAAGCTGTCCTGGGTTTTCGGATGTTAGAATTCATGGCAAAAAATCTCCGTTTATTGCTTATTCCACATTTTGCAAAATATGAAACAAATTTTTTGCGAGCATTTTTCCGTTGATGTAAAAGTACTTTTTGAGGCCGCGTATAGCTGTTTGTCGTAAAAATGTACGTACTTCATCTTCGCTATAACGCTGTTTTATTTGCGTTCCGGCAATCGTTGCGTCATAGTAAAAGTACTTTTTTATGCGTGAATTTCATTATTTCCCACCCAGTCAGGATGACCAGCGCGCTTTTGTGATGCAGTTGTTGGGAGCATTGATTGGCCTGATTGTGGTGGCAATTCTGTTTTGGCGAACGACAGTTTTCGAGTTGCGTGCAGTGCTCATCGGCGCTGGAGTTGCTGTGTTATGGACATTGGGAAACGCCGCCTGGCAATTGGAAAAAAAAGCGCGGCGTTCGCAATTGGCTAAAGTGGGATTTGATGAAAATTTGTTGCTGGTCGTAGATTGGCATGGAGTGGAAAGCCAAATTCCCTGGAAGGAAGTTACCAATTGCGAGGTGAAAGGCGGCAGATTATCCGTTCAATGGAAAAGCGGCAAATTGCTGGTAGGCGCGCGGGAATTGGAAAATGGCATGGAATTCATCCAGCATGTGGCCAAAAAGGTGCACGGAGATAAAAGTACTTTTATCCCCTTAACGCCACGTTAAGCGTCATCCTCAAATGCCGTGTGTCTATGAGGGAGAAATATAATTAACTCATGTTATGCGGCGAAAGTACTTTTAAGTCTGGATACTGAATTCGAAAGTCTCCTTTTTAAAGAGGGTTGTGGGGATTTTTTGGAGTGCGGTAACTTGTAACCGCTATTAGCCGCCGCCATTACTGGCGGGGTTCATAACGAACATGGCCTGTTCAGGCCATGACAAAAGCGGCGACAAGTCGCCGCACTCCAAAACTCCCCCTGTTTCCCTCTTTTGAAAAAGGAACTGCGTAACATGAGTCATAACAGAACTTTCTCCGTGCTCTCCGCGCCTCCGCGTGAGGTGAGTGGTTCCTATAAGTACTTCCATTGCGTAATTAGCACCACAAAATTAGCACCACAAATAAAATGAGCTTGACGGTAATGATAGTCCATGCTAAACATCAAGTAAGTTTTCTTGAGGTGTATGGTTTTCTGTGGAATTTATCGATATCAAGGCTATCAATATCAAGATAATGTTTAGTAGAGTTGTAGAACATTTAGTAGGGTTGTGAAACGTATTTATCAAAGGAACTTTTATGAGTTTTGACGAGCAGGGAGTTGGCGTAACCGGTTTCTACAGGGCGCAAGAGAACAGGACGACTTCGCTTGTTGAGGAGGCACAATCCACCCACAAGCGTTCCAGCAAAAGTAAGGGAAGTTCGCTGAAGTTGCGCCGGATGTTGCTGGCGGCGGTGGTGGGCGGAGCAATGATTGCTGTGCCGCAGGTGGCACGGGCAACGGTGGTTGATAATGGAGGTGGTAATTATGAGCTGCAGGATGCAGGCAATACAGCGACTCAAACCGTCACTCACGATGATGCCACAGTTACCACCACCAGCGACTTCAGCGTCAACACCACCACCGGCGGCGCGGTGAGTATTACTGGGGATGGAAGTATTAGCTATGACGATGGGGGTGATAATAATGATTTGACCACAACCAGCTCTTCGGACGACGGCCTCAATATCGGATCTGCAGGAGACATTGCTGGTGGAAATGACGGCTCAGTTATAGTGGTTAGCGGCGGAACCATCACTAGTAATGATGATGGGATATATGCCTATAATAATGAAGCCGGCGACATCTCAATCACTACCAGCGGAGATGTAACGGGTGATGCTGATGGTGGTGGTATAGGCGGCGGTATTTATCTCGTGAATTCTGGTGCTGATTCAACGATTATCAGTACTGGCCAGGTAAGCGGTGCCACCGGAATCTACGCCAATAACAATGGCACTGGTTCTACCGAAATCACCAACACCCGAACAGTTACCGGCACAACTGACGATGGCATTCATGCCTATAACAACATTTTGTCCACAGATTTAACCATTGAAGCTAATAATGTGAGTGGTGCTGATTATGGTATCTATGCCCGTAACGATGGCACTGGCGCTACAGAAATAACAAGCACCGGAACAGTTACCGGCACAACTATCGATGGTATTCTGGCAGTAAACAATGGCACAGACCTGACAATCAATGCTAATAATGTGGAGGGTGCCGATTATGGGATAAATGCCACCAACAATGGCACTAGAATCACTTCTGTCACCAATAGCGGAACAGTGCAAGGCGGAACTGCTGGCGTTCGTCTTCAGACTGCTTCCACCACAAACCCCGCCACCCTCATCATTAATAGCGGAAGCCTGGTGCAAAATTCATCGAACGACAGTGCAGATCTTGCAATTCAGATAGTGGGCGCAACTGGCGGCACTGCTGCCGTTGCAAACAGTGGTGATGTTTTGGGCACAGTTGACCTGGGTGATGAAGATGACACATTCACGAACGATGGAAGTTGGTCGTTTACAGATGATAGTACTTTTGGTGCTGGAAACAATACGTTACACAACAATGGTCTTATCCTGGCAACGAATTCCAGTGGAATTTATAACACCACGATATCTGGCGTAGACCACGTCATCGACAGCGGCGACATAGTTCTGCAAAACGGTATTGCGGGGGATGTGTTGACCATCACCAACGGTGGAACGAGGATCTATGAAACAGCGGGTTCTAACTCATTCTACAGTGATGTAGATTTAAACACTGGCCTTGCTGATAAGCTGCATGTGGATAACGTGGTCACTGGTTCGGTTGGTCCAAACGGAGTTCGTCCCAATGTAGTCAACGGACTGGGACAACCCACCACAGGTGACGGCATTAAAATTATTAACGTGGATGGAACATCTGACGACGACGCGTTTATTTTGAGCAGTGGCGCTTTCACGGGTGGCCTTTACAGCTATGATTTGGGACAAGGCAATGTTGATACCCAAAGCTGGTTCCTGCAAAGCGCCGTTCGCGCCGAAGCAGCGGCGGCTGGCGTGTTGCCGGTTTTGGGATCGCGCACGGCGCTTTCCACGCTTTCCAACTTGCATGATCGCCAGCGCGACGTAGAAGTGTTTTCCGATAACGCCAATTCCCGCAAAGGCGTTTGGGGCAGGGTTTTTGGCCAGAGTAACGATTTCCGTACCAATGACACAAATGACTTTGGATTCAATTCCAAAGTTTGGGGTGTGCAGGCCGGATTAGATTTGAAGGCCAGCGATGATGGAAATGGTAACCGCAAATATGCGGGGTTGTATATCGCCTAGCCAACAGCAGCGGCGATGCCCGTCAACATGATGTGAAAGTGGCCGATCTCGACCTCAACGCCACCACATTGGGCGCTTATTACACCAAGTATTCGGCCAGCAATTGGTACCTGGATTTGGTGGCGCAGTATTCACATCTGGGCGGCGTCAAAGCAAAAACCGCAACGGATGAAATCAAACCCGGCGGCAACAGTTACGCCTTGTCGCTGGAAGTGGGACAGCAATTCAATCCCGATGGACATATCATTCGCGAAGTGCAGGCACAACTTATCGATCAATATACCGATGTGGATGACTTGACATTGAGCGACGGCACGCAGCTGGCCGTCTCCAGCACCAACGCCGTGACGGGGCGCCTCGGCGTCCGCCTCTATGGCAATCCGCGCGAAGACGGCAAGAGCTTCCTGCCGTGGTTGCGTGCCAACATCTGGCATACCTTCGCCACCAGTTCCAAAGTGAGCAGCCTGGGCAACACGCTGAACACGCCCATCGGCGGCACTTCGGGCGAGTTGGAATTGGGCTTCTCCAAAGGCCACGCCGAAAGCGGCGGATGGGGATTCTATGGTTCCGCCGGTTATCTGTTTGACATCAGCGGAGCGGAATATTCCGGTTGGAAAGGAACATTGGGTTTGCGTAAAGGTTGGTAAAAGTACTTTTGCAAGTACTTTTACTCAAGACAGCCTCCAGGATATGTATGGAGGCTGTCTTTTCTAACAAAATGTCAGACGAACGTGGATTGACGAAAGTCAATAATTGATGTAACATAATACAGGTTCTTTTAAACGCGTCCGAGAGGCGCCCAAAGACATTTCGATGAAAAACAAGTTAATAACATTACGTCATTTCAACCCTTGTCAGCCCGCTTCCATGCGGGGGGCAAGGGTTTTTTTATGTCACCTTGGCGGAGGCAGATTCTAAAATCATGTCGAAATCGAAAAAAGAAAATATATTGATGGACGCGGACGATATTCCGCGTGCGTTGAAACGGGTATCACACGAAATCGCCGAGCGCAACCGCGGCGTGGAAAACGTGGTTCTGGTGGGCATCCCCAGCCGCGGCGCGCCACTGGCCGCGCGCATTGCCGCGCATCTGCAACAGATTGAAAATGTCGAGGTGCCGGTGGGCGTTCTGGATGTTTCGCTTTATCGCGATGACTATGGACAGCGTCCGATCAATCCGCAAGGCAGCCAGCTTTCGTTTGATATCAACGGCAAAATTGTGGTGCTGGTGGATGATGTGTTATTCACCGGCCGCACCGTGCGCGCCGCGCTGGATGCGCTCAATGATTTAGGCCGCCCGGCCATCGTGCAACTTGCGGTGCTGGTTGATCGCGGACATCGCGAATTGCCGATTCGCGCGGATTTTGTCGGAAAGAATGTGCCGTCGTCGCGGGAGGAAACGGTAAAAGTACTTTTGAAGGAAGGTGATGGAGAGGATTCGGTGAGAATCGAAAAGTCTTATTAGACCGAGTGGGGGCAGGCCTCCGTGCCTGCTTAAATAGAAATTTATTCCTTATTGCCGTTGTTAAAAATAAGGAATCAGCAGAGCTGACAAATTATAAGCAGGCACGGAGGCCTGCCCCCACTCACCTTTTGTCGATATATGAAACTCAACCACAAACACATCTTAGGCCTGCGCGAAATGAGCGCCGATGAAATTCATCTGATCCTGGAAACGGCGCGGCAATTCAAGGAAGTACTTTCGCGCCCCATCCGCAAGGTGCCGGCGTTGCGGGGCAAAAGTGTGTGCACTTTATTTTTTGAGCCATCCACGCGCACCCGTTCTTCCTTCGAAATGGCCGCGAAAATTTTATCGGCGGAAACCTCATCGGTGACGGTGGCGACCTCCAGCGTTAAAAAAGGCGAGACGCTCAAAGACACCATTTTGACCATGGACGCGATGGGCATGGATTGCTTTATCATCCGCCATTCCAGCAGCGGCGCGCCTGAGCTGGCTTCACATTATGCGCGCGGGCATGTGCTCAACGCCGGCGATGGCTGTCATGAACATCCGTCACAGGGCTTGCTGGATTTGCTCACTATCTCGCAGCATAAAAGTACTTTTGAGAAATTGAAAGCCGTCATCGTCGGCGACATCTGGCATTCGCGCGTGGCCAGAAGTACGTTTTGGGGATTGAAACATGTGGGCGCGGATATCACATTGTGCGGCCCGGCCACCTTGCTGCCGCAGGAATTCGCACAATTCGGCGCGCGCCTCGAAACCAACTTCAACGAAGCGATCAAAGACGCCGATGTCATCATCATGTTGCGGTTGCAGAACGAACGCATGGACGGAACTTTTCTGCCGTCGCCGCGCGAATATGCGGCGTTATATGGATTAAACGCGAAACGTTTGAAACTGGCAAAGCCGGACGCCATCGTGATGCATCCGGGGCCGATCAATCGCGGCGTGGAAATCGCCGGTGATGTGGCCGACGGCGCGCAGAGCGTGATTTTGGAACAGGTGCACAACGGCGTGGCGGTGCGCATGGCGCTGCTGCATTTATTATTGGGAGGCGAATAAAGTGTCATTTCGACTGGAGCGAGGAACGAGCGGAATGGAGAAATCTTGTCGTGCGAAAAACAGCAAGATTTCTCGACTACAAAATTTGTTGAGACAAATTTTTCCGCTCGAAATGACACGTAACCTTATTTATTCGCCGATGACTTTGAAGGAGAGACATGAGTTTACTGATTAAAAACGGACGCATTATTGATCCGTCACAAAATTTAGATATAACCGGCGATGTGTTGATTGCGGATGGGAAAATCCAAAAAATAATCACGGGTGCTTCGGCTCCGCTCAGCGACCGTTCCCTGAGCGGAGCCGAAGGGAAAAGTACTTTTGATGCCACAGGATTAGTGGTCTCGCCGGGGCTAATAGATATACACGTCCATCTGCGCGTGCCCGGCCAGGAATACAAGGAAGACATGCAAACCGGCACCGCGGCGGCGGCGCGCGCGGGCGTTACCACGGTTTGCACCATGCCGAATACAAAGCCGCCGATTCATAATCGTTCGGTAGTCAAGGAAATTTTGCAACGTGCAGAGGAAGAAGGAAATGGTGTAAAAGTACTTCCCATCGGATCTGTCTCCATCGACAACAAAAACGAGCAACTTTCCGAAATGGCCGAGCTGCTGGCGGCTGGCGCGATTGCTGTTTCGGATGATGCCTTTCCCTTGCAGGATGCGGGATTCACGCGGCGCGTTTTTCAATACGCCAAAACCTGTGACACCATCGTGATGCTGCATTGCGAGGATACATCGCTGACCGGCGGCGGCCACGCCGGTGTGGGCAAAGGCGGCGGCGTGATGAATGAGGGAATCATCTCGCAGCAATTAGGTCTGCGCGGCATGCCGGCGGTTTCGGAGGAAATCGCGATTTTCAAAGCCTGCGCACTGGCGAAGGAAACCGGTGCGCGCATCCATATTTTGCACACCTCCACAGCGGGCGGCGTGGAGCAAATCCGCCGCGCTAAAAAAGATGGTATCAACGTGACGGCGGAAGTCTGTCCGCATCATTTTGCGATTACCGATGAAGCGTGCCTGGGGTACAACACCAATGCCAAAATGAATCCGCCGCTGCGCACGCAACACGATATAGATGCGCTGATCGAAGGATTGAAAGACGGCGCCATCGATCTAATTTCCACCGATCACGCGCCGCACGCCGCGCACGAAAAAGAACTGGAATTCGACGCCGCGCCGTTTGGAATTTTACGATTGGAAACGCTATTGCCGCTGGGAATTCAATGCCTGGTGGAGCCGGGGCATTTGACATTATCGCAATTGATCGAAAAGATGACATGGACGCCGGCAAAAGTACTTTCGCTGCCCGGCGGCACGTTGCGCGAAGGCGCGATTGCGGATGTGACGATTTTTGATCCGAATGAAGAGTGGATTTTGAAAGCGCAGGACATGGCCAGCAAATCGAAGAATACGCCGTTTGATGGCCGCGAAATGCAAGGGCGCGTAAAGGCGACGATAGCGAATGGAGAGATAATTTGGCAGGAGAAATAATTTTGCGACGTCATTCTGAAGGAGCCGGTAGGCGACTGAAGAATCCCCCAAAGTTTCAACGGCGTTTCTCACAGGGGGATTCTTCGGTCGCTGTCGCTCCCTCAGAATGACGCACATAGAATAAGACACAAAAAGTACTTTTAAACCAATATGAACGCACGATTAATTTTGCAGGACGGGACAGTTTACGAAGGCCAGAGCGCCGGCGCGGAAGGCAGCGCCATTGGCGAAGTGGTTTTCAATACATCAATGACCGGCTACCAGGAAATCCTCACCGATCCTTCCTACGCCGGGCAACTGGTGGCGCTCACTTATCCGCTGATCGGGAATTACGGCATCAATACCGATGACGTGGAATCCATCGATCCGCAGGTTTCGGGATTCATCGTGCGCGAAATGTGCGACGCGCCGTCCAATTATCGCAGCGAAATTTCCGGGCGCGAATACCTGCAACAAAAAAATATCGTGGCCATCGCGGGCATCGATGTGCGCGCCCTGGTGCGCAAAATCCGCGATCATGGCGTGATGATGGGAATGATCACCACCGAGCATTCTGCGGAAGAGGGACTAAAAGTACTTTCCCAAGCGCCCAATTATGACGATATCAATTTCGTCCACAAAGTCAGCACGCACGAGCCGTATCAATGGCAGCAAAATAAAAACGCGCCGCCGCCACAATGGGAAATGCCGCTCGATGCTGAAGCGCGCGTGGTGGTGCTGGATTACGGCACCAAATTCAACATCCTGCGCAGCCTGCGCGAGCGCGGTCTCGATGTGGTGGTCTTACCATGCAGCGCGACGCTGGAAGAAATCATGGCGTGGAAACCGGACGGCATTTTGCTATCCAACGGCCCCGGCGATCCGCGCACACTGGATGATGAAGTGCAAGTGGTGCAGCAGGTCATGAAAACGCAACCGGAATTGCCCATCTTTGGCATTTGCCTGGGCAATCAATTATTGGGACGCGCCTTTGGTTCCGATCTCTTCAAATTAAAATTCGGCCACCGCGGCGGCAATCATCCGGTGAAAGATTTGATTACGGGAAAAGTACATATCACGTCGCAAAATCACGGCTACGCGCTGGACGCCAGCACCTTTCCCGATGATGTGGAAATCACGCACATCAATCTCAACGATAACACGGTCGAAGGCCTGCGCCACAAAACGCTGCCGGTTTTTTCGGTGCAATATCATCCCGAAGCGAGTCCCGGGCCGAAGGATAATGCGTATTTATTTGATAAATTTGCGGAGATGGTGAAGGGGCGGAAGAAGTAAAAGTACTTTTAGGTACAAGGCGTGTGAAATGAATTTATCGCAAGCGTCAGGGCATGATAATGTTTTGTTATCGTATTCTGTTGATGCCAGGAAAAAAGAAATATGCCTGCATACAGGGACGTATCCGTATGAAAATCCTGAAAAATTTCAAGATTTTATTTTTACGGATGTTGTCGCGTACCATTTCGAATGCGATTTGTTTTCTAATATCATCGATGACATCACAGAAAAATCGCTTGAATCCATTTATAAAGAAAACGGTGAACTTTTTGCGCGCCTGAACAATGAAGGTTGGCCGATGGTAAATGCAATGAGAGATGGTGAAACACAATTTTTAGAATACTTATATGCACAAAATATTCGTGCATATGAAATTAGTGCAACGATGGGGCTGCGAGGATGGATTTGGGCTAAAAATTGTAGCGTGGAAGATCGATTGAATAAGTAGGAATAAAAGTACTTTTAATATCGCACATTAATTCTTTCCCCAAATCCGTGTATTTAATTCCATTCTATCCACCAGTTGCAGCGGAATTAAAAGGCGGTTTTGGGTTTCTCCAATCACTTCCGTGGTGACTTGCCGGGTGATGCCTGGCGGTTGCATCCAGTGGTTGGGCGTGCTCCAGGCGATATATAACTTTCCGAAGCGGAATGCGAAGTGCAGAGGGCCGTTGCAGATTTGTTGCAGTTCCACAATGCGTTCGATGATAAACGGCGTCAGCAAATATCGTGCTTCGATTTGATCGCTGGTGTAAACGGCGAAGTCGCGTTCGAAAGTGGGGTTTTCCATATACGCCATTTCGAGGCCTTTATGCGCCAAACCAGCGAACGCCTTCTGCAATGAATGGCCGAAACTTCCCAGTATTCCTTCCACATTATCGGGAACAATAATGGTGCTGCCTTTAAAATTTTTATTAAAATCGGCCACGTAAAACATGCCTTTGAATATCGTATATTTCTGTCTGCGGGCGCCGTTTTTGCTGTAGACTATGCGCTCTCCCTCGGCGAATATGTGGGCGCATTCAAACTCGGTTTTGCCGATTTGCCCTTTAATTAAATCGCTGCTGTGGTAGTGGACGGGAGTTTCGAATAGCCCGCATTGAAGAAAATCCGATTGGGAAATGCCGTCCATAATAATGTAGGAAAGTTGCACATCATCCTGTGTATTGTAATAGCGGATAAATTGCTGAACCACAAGCGTGGTATAGAGATTTTGATAACTCTGGCTTTTTTGATAGATGACGAAAATGGGAGTAATGAGAACGGCGACCAATATTGCAATAGCAACTATGAGATCTGATGCGAATAACAAGGTGCATAATAAGGCGATTAACGCCACCGCCAATCCGCCGATCAACCAGTTCAACGCGGCGCTGAAATCATGTTTGCGTTGCTTTTCCAACACGCCGCGAATGTCCTCACATTGATGCGGATTGAGGGAGCGGAGCAGTGGTTTTGAAATGCTCATAATACGATAAAAGTACTTTTGTACGTGGTTGTTTTATTTAGAATTGCCGCGCTATTTGCGGAGCCTGCCGCGCCTCGTCGGTGATCTCGAACCAGCGGTGGATTTTAAATCCAAAGAGCGATGCGATCAGGCTGCTGGGAAAAGATTGCACAGTGTTGTTGTATTCCGTGACGCATGAATTATAGGTGCGGCGCGCGGCGGCCAGTTGTGCTTCGATTTCGTTTAAAGCAGCCTGCAATTGAAGGAATTGCTGATCTGCTTTGAGGTTAGGATAATTTTCCGCCACTGCAAAAAGGTGTTTCATGGAGACTTCCAATTCTGCATCATTTTGCTGTTTGCGGTGCGGAATGGAAGTGCGCAAAGCCTGCTGCCGCAAGAGGGTAATGTGCTCCAGAATAGATTTTTCATGCGCTGTGTATCCTTTGACTGTGGCCACTAAATTGGGAATTAAATCATAGCGTTTGCGCAGTTGCACCTCCACTCCGGCTTCGGCATTTTTAATGTGATTGCGCCCTGCCACCAGTGCATTGAAAATTAAAATCCCCCAGAAAAAGAGAAGTGCAAAAAAGCCAAGGATGATGTAAAGGGTGTTTTGCATAGGTTAAAAATTGTGTGATTTAAAAATATTTTGCGAATATGACTCAGTGTTATTTCAACAGCAAGCTTTCTCCACTCCGTTCGTTCCTCACTTCGGTCGCAATGACACTTTGCTTTATTTACATTATGACAAAAATACGTATCCGGCCGGCATCGGTAAATAAGCTTTATCTGATGCGCCTATGAAAAAGTACTTTTTCCCGCAATCAGCTATCATGCAAATAAAGTTTCATGCCGGTGTGCGTTCCCACAAATCCCAGTGATTCATAAAAGCGGTGGGCGGCGGGACGCTGTGTATTGGTGGTGAGTTGAACCATGTGGCAACCGGCCGCGCGCGCTTTGTCGAAAACCCATTGAAACAGTTGCTTCCCCACACCCTGTCCGCGATAACGTTCGTCCACGAATACCGCTTCCACCAGCGCTCGTTTACTGCCCTGGCAGGTCAGATAAGGCAAAAGGGTGAGTTGCAGCGTGCCGATGATTTCGTTGTTGTGGGTAACGACGATCAGCTCGTTGCGGCTGTCCTCTTTGATCTCATCAAAGGCATCATAATAGCATGAAGGAAGCGGAGTTTCATAGCGCTCGCGGCCACCGCTGAGAGTGTCTTCCGCCAGCAATCGCACGATCTCCGGCACGTCTTGCCGCGTGGCGCGGCGAATGATCAGGTTATTCATAGGTCATCACATAATACTCATCGGATCGACATCAATTAATAGCCCTTCCAGACTCGCCGCTGGCACAGTGATAAGTGAATTTAAAACCTGGTGCAAACGCGGGCGGTTTCTATCGCGCAATAAAATATGATAGCGGAATTTGCCTTTGACGCGCGTAAGCGGGCATTCCACCGGCCCCAGCATTTCCGTGCCGCCGTTTTGGTTGATGGCGGATTCCAAATGCAGCGCGATGGCTTCGATGCGGGCTTTGGCTTTGGCGGCGTCTTCATCGGAAACCATCAAGTTGGCCAGATAGGAAAAGGGCGGGTAGGGCGGCGATTGGCGCTGTTGCAGTTCCTGATCGGCAAAGAGAAGATAGTCATGCAACTGCGCGGCTTTGATGGAAGGATGGTCGTCCGTCAATGTTTGAATAAGTACTTTTCCTGCGCTGTCGCCGCGCCCGGCGCGTCCTGCCACTTGTGAAAGCAATTGAAAAGTGCGTTCGCTGGCGCGGAAATCGGGCACGTTGAGACCGGTATCGGCGGAGATGACGCCGACCAGCGTGACATCGGGAAAATCCAATCCCTTCGTCACCATCTGCGTGCCGATCAATACATGTGCTTTGCCTTCGCGGAACTGTTGCAGGATCCTGGCGTGCGAGCCTTTGGTGGTGGTGGTGTCGCGGTCGAGACGCAAAATGTGGATGTGTTCCAGTTGCCGTTGTGAGAGCAATGTTTGAACTTCTTCTTCCACTTTCTCAGTGCCGGTTCCGGTGAAACCGATCATCCAGCCGTTACATTCGGGGCAGCTTTCGGGCGTTTGTTGCGCGTGGCCGCAATGATGGCAGCGCAATAATCCGGCGCCGCGATGGAAGGTCAGCGCCACGTCGCAATGGGGACATTGCTCCACATGGCCGCAGCCGACGCATTGCACATAAGTGGCGAAGCCGCGACGATTCAAAAATAAGATCGCCTGTTTATTCCGCCGCACCGTTTCGCAGATTTCGTCTTTGAGGCGTTCGCTCAAGATGGGCATTTCGCCGCCTTTGATTGAACCCGTCATATCGACGATTTCCACTTCGGGCAGATTGCGGCCTTCCACGCGTTGCGGCATTTCGATCAGGGTGTATTTATTTTGGCGCGCCGCCAGAAAACTTTCCATGCTGGGCGTGGCCGATCCCAAAACCAATACGGCATTTCCCAGTGCGGCGCGACGCGTGGCCACGGCGCGGGCGTGATAGCGTGGCGTGTTGTCCTGTTTGTAGGAATTATCGTGTTCTTCGTCGATGATGATGAGGCCCAGATTATCACACGGCGCGAACACCGCCGAACGCGCGCCCACGATGATATCGGCTTCCCCGGCGCGGATGCGCCGCCATTCATCGAAACGCTCGCCGCCGCCTAATGCCGAATGCAAAATGGCGACTTTTTCGCCGAAGCGCCGCTGGAAAATATCCACGGTTTGCGCGGTCAGCGCGATTTCCGGCACCAATACCAGCGCGCGTTTGCCGGCGTCCAGGCATTTTTGAATAGCCGCTAAATAGACTTCCGTTTTGCCGCTGGCGGTGACGCCGTGCAAAAGAATGGTGGAGGGTTTTGCCTCGGTCAGCGCTTCGGCAATGATGCGCACCGCGTTTTGCTGCTGCGGCATCAGTGTGACCGGCGCCGATATTTCCTGCGGCACGGCAGCGGGGCGCCGCTGCATTTCAACGGTGGTGAGTTCTACCAATCCCTTTTCTTCCAACGCGCGCCAGACGCCGAGCGCGCCGCCCAATTCCATCAACGGGATCGCATCAAAAGTACTTTTGGCTTCCAGCCTGCGATAGAGTTCGCCCTGTTTATAGGCTTTCTTAAAAAGTACTTCCCGCTGCGGATCGTCGATGGGAATAGCTTTGGCGAGCCGCGCGGCTTTGACCATTTTAGGTTTCAATTTGGGTGCGGTGAATTCATTGATTTCGCCGAGGATATTTGCATCGACCAATTTGCGCAGGGTGGCTCCCAGATTCTTTTGTCCCAGGTGTTTTTCGATGGCGGATGCGGTTTGGGGCTCGCTTTGTTTTTGCAGCATCAGCGCGATTTGCAACTGGCGCGGCGAGCGGCGGATTTCATCGGGAATATAATCGCCGCCGGTATAAAAGTACTTTTTTACGGTGGCGCTTTGCCAGCCGTGCGGCATCAGGCAGGCCAGGCATTCGTTGAGCGGCGTGTGATAATAGGCGCTCATCCAGCGCGCCAGCCGCAGGCCTGTTTCATCAAAGACTGGCAGGGCGCTGACGATGCTGGAAAGGGGCTTCAACTTTCTCGCGTCAAAATCCACCTCATCGGTAAAATCGGTGACATAACCGGTGACTGTTTTGGGGCCAAACGGCACATGCACGGCATGGCCAATTTGCAATTCGCCGCGCAGCCGTTCGGGGATGGCATAGGTAAATCCCTGACCGGCCACCGCGAAGGAACGGTCGATTTCGATTAAGACAAATTGTGATGGCGCAGGGGAATGGGGAAGATCGTTCACATAGGATATTTTACTCCAAAAGTACTTTTGGCTCACGCCGTGGTGGAAAGACAGCAACGGAAAACCCTTTTCCCGTGGTGGGAAAAGGGTTGATATTCGTTGGGCGTGCAAAAAGTACTTTTAGAGATGCACTGGTGACTTATTCCCGTCCGGGAGGATGACAAAGAGTTGATTGCCGCTCGATTCCATATCGAACTGGCGGCCGTCGTCCATCACCATGACCAGTTTGGAATTGGGCAATTGGGTGGGCAGTTGATACGCGCCATTGACCAGTGGCATTTCGTGTGTTTTGCGATCTGCCAATACGAAAACCTGTAGCCCTTCATGCACGGCGGGATAAAATTCGCCGGTATCGGTTTGCAACATGGCGCGGCCTACATGGGCATCGCCGACGCTGCCGGTAAAGGCGTAAGGCAGCGGCTTGGCGGCCATGTTGATATCAAAGGGCGAATATTCGCCGTTCACACCAATCACTTCCACGGCCTGCGCGCCGATGGGATTGATGTTCCAGCTGGATAAGGTCTGGCCATTCACGGGGAAGCGCGGGATGCCGATGGCGCTCACCGGGCGGCCGTTGATGGAGATGCCATCTGTCGCGAGGTATTGATTGTAGAGCGACACATCGCCGCGGGCCTGCCATTCGCGCGGGCCCCAGGCAGTGACATCGACATTCTTGAAAAGAGGTGCAATGGCATCGGTGCCGGCAGCGCCCAGTTCTTCGTTGCGCACGGTGCGCGGCACGCGAATTAACGCGCCGTTATTGAGCACCAGCGCCAGCACATCGCCTTTGTCATTGATGACGACTTTATCGAGCTGGCCTGTGATACGCACATTCTTGCTTTTCTTCCAGACCCAGGATCCATCGTCTAACTTCTGTGCGCCGCTGTGAAATTTATCGGTCAGAAACCGCTGAGGACGTTCGGCGCCCAGGCTAACCAGATCATTCCAGGTCTCGCCTTTTTTGTGATGCGGAATGACCCAGCCATCCAGTTTCTCGCCAACTGCGTGATGATCCAATAGACGTTTAGCCCAACTGGGAGCAAAACGCACTTGCTCGGTGCCTGATGCGGTTTCCAGATTGAGCGCGGTCACATAACCGGCGCGATTGGTGAAGTATTGGCGGACGGTGCCCGAAATCTGCACGGGATCGGTGGCAGCCTGTTGCGTTTTCGCAGTGATCTTTTCCGCAGCTTGCGCCAGGCGCGGCGTGACCAGCGTCACCGGCATGGCGATTAAAGCCACAAGTCCCAAGTATTTCCAATTGGCAGCCCTGTTGTTACTTCTCATTCTTTCTCCTTAGAGTCTGTCTTTGTAAAAGTACTTTTACGATACGAAAAAACTTCTGTACAGCATATATGATGCCACATTTTTGCGCCAGATTACGCAAGTGGTGGACATGATTGGTGTGAGGCGCAGTCTTGCAGCATGCGCGTTTTTGCGTCAGAATGGATAGGTGCATTTTATCAGATGCATCACCGCGCCTGTAGCTCAAGGGTTAGAGCAGGGGACTCATAATCCCTTGGTTGGGGGTTCGAATCCCTCCAGGCGCATTTTTGATTTTTGTCCGTTACGTCGAATATTACCGGAATACTCCTTGCAACAGCAAGATCTCACCACTTCGCTTGATATGACACAGATAACATCATCCCATAAAAGTACTTTTAGCCAGGAATAAATGTTACAATGCGTCTTCCGCCGCCTGTCCGCATGTGAAATCGGAATTGCCGGTTTCGAATTGCAGCGTTACATGTTCGATGCCAAATTGTTCGTGTAACTGGCAACAGGCCTGTTCCAGCAAGGTATCATCGCAGTTGGGAACGACGCGCACCAGATGCGCGGTTAATGCTGTTTCGGTGGTGCTCATGGCCCAGATATGCAGATCATGCACTTCCTTCACATCCGGCAGATTTTCCAGATAGTGGCGAACTTGCGGAACGTCGATCCCTTCGGGAACCGCATCCAGCGCCAGGTTTACCGAATCGCGCAATAATCCCCAGGTGCTCCATACAATGACCAGAACAATGATTAAGCTGGTCACCGGGTCGAGCCATTGCCATCCGGTCCACACGATGGCGAATCCCGCAATCACCACGCCCAGCGATACCGCTGCATCTGCCACCATGTGCAAATAAGCACCGCGAATGTTGAGGTCGCTCTTGCTGCCTGCCATAAATAAATAAGCCGTGAAGCCGTTGATGAGAATTCCGGTGAGCGCCACCCAGATAACCGTTTCGCCGCCGGTGGAAGTGGGATTAAAGAGGCGGCTCACAGCGGCCCACGCAATGGCGCCGACGGCGATCAACAAAATGATGGCGTTAAATAATGCGGCCAGAATAGATGAGCGGCGCAATCCATAAGTGCGGCGTTCGGTGGGGCGCCGCCGCACCAGCGTCAACGCGCCCCAGGCTAATAAAAGGCTGAAGACATCACTTAAATTATGTCCCGCATCTGCCAGCAATGCCAGCGAATGTGCCATGCCGCCAAACGTCGCTTCCACTATCACGAAGCCGAAATTCAAAGCAACGCCGATGAAAAAGGCGCGCCCAAAATTAGCGGGCGCATGACTGTGGCCTGGCCCGTGCGAATGCCCGTGATCGTGATGATGGTGATCGTGCATCTTAACAAGAATTATAGTTGCAGTTGCCTGCCGGTCAGACGTGTATATGCTTCCAGATATTTATCGAGCGTGCGCTGCATGATATCCGCGGGCAGCGCGGGCGCAGGCGGCGTTTTATCCCAATCCAGCGTTTCCAGATAATCGCGCACAAACTGCTTATCGAAGGAATCCTGGCTGGTGCCGGGTTGATATTTTTCTACATCCCAAAATCGTGAAGAATCAGGCGTTAGCGCTTCATCCACCAACGTCAATTTGCCATCGATCAGGCCAAACTCGAATTTGGTATCGGCGATAATAAGGCCGCGTTCACGCGCATAATCAGCAGCGAATGAATAGAGTTGTAGCGAAGTACTTTTTACCTGTTCCGCCAGTTCCTGGCCAATCAATGCTGCTGTCTGTTCAAACGAAATGGGTTCGTCATGGCCGCTTTCGGCTTTGGTGGAAGGTGTGAAAAGCGGTTCCGGCAATTGCTCACTTTCCTGCAAACCGGTGGGCAGAGCGATGCCGCTGATGGCTCCGTTGGTCTGATATTCCTTCCATCCGCCGCCCGCCAGATAGCCGCGCACCACGCATTCAATGGGAAGCACCTGGGCGCGTTTGACCAGCATGGCGCGTCCAGCCCAGTCCTCCTGAGATTGAAATTTCGCGGGAAAGTCGTTTAAATCATCAGAGATAAAATGGTTCGGAACGATGTCTGCGGTTTGCGAAAACCAGAACAGAGAAAGCGCGGAAAGTACTTTTCCTTTGCCAGTGATGGGCGTGGGCAGAATGCAATCGAAAGCAGAGATGCGGTCGCTGGCTACAATAATCAGGTTGTCGCCCGCTTCATAGATATCACGCACTTTGCCGCTGCGAAAAGGTTGTTGTTGCATAGGTGCATTCAGTTTACCTTGCCGCGCGCCGCAAAAGTACTTTGCGAAAGTACTTTTGTGCAGGTATCATTTAGGGGAAGAAGTTAGAATACATGTCCAATGGGGGCAGGCCTCTATGCATGCCCATAAAATGAGCCGGCTTGCCGGCTTCGTATGATTAAGAGCGTTTAGAAAAAGTCATTTTCGATGTATTTTCTTTGTCGTGGAACACATTCTGGAGCCTTTATTTTGCCCAGTATCGGGCAAAATGGGGTCATTTTCAGAGAAAATGAGAGGTTCACAGAAGTTCTATCGGACTTTTTCTAAATGCTCTAAGAAATAAAGGGATGCCATGAAACACAATTTCAATACGTTATTAAAAACCGCTTTCATTACTGGCGTTGTGATTGTTGGTGCGGCCAGCGTTCATGCGCAAACGGTGCGGAAGAAATTCATCGAGGCGGGATGGGATAAACCCGATACAGCGCGATTGCGCGCCAATCTCAAGCAGATGGAACAGACGCCATTCGATGGCGTGATCATCGGCGCTACCGGCAAGAATGATGAGGGAAAAACAGTGCAGGTGCGCGCAGCTTTTTCTAATGTACCGTGGAAAGCAGAGTGGTTTCAGAATAGCATCAATGATTTAAAGGCTATTCATTCCGAGAAATTAACCGATAATTTTATCCAGGTGGGAGCGAATCCGGGCAATGTCGATTGGTTCGATGATGCGGGATGGAAACAGATTGCCGATCATATGCGCATTGCAGCGCAGATTGCCAAAGCGGGACATTTGAAAGGTATTCTTTTTGACCCTGAAGCCTATACAAAGCCTTATCGCCAATTCGATTATTCCACGCAGGCGCAACGCGACAAATATACGCTCGAAGAGTATCAGGCCAAAGCCCGGCAACGCGGCAAGGAGATAATCAGCGCGGTGGCGCAGGTGGATCCGAAGCTGGTGATCTATACATTTTTTATGAATAGCGTGAATTCGTCAGCCGCCAAATCTCCCTGGCCGCAAATGGCACTGCAAACTTCCACGTATAATTTGTATCCTGCATTTATTAACGGCTGGCTGGACGCTGCGCCGCCGTCAATGATCTTTGTGGACGGCTGTGAGGGACAGGGATATCACGGCAACAGCCAGTTGGATTTTTTGCAAACGGCAAATCTTATCCGCAATACCTCGCTCAGTTTGATCGCGCCCGAAAACCGTCAGAAATATTTGTCGCAGGTGCAGGTGAGCTTTGGATTGTATTTGGACGCCTATACCAATCCACCCACATCTCCCTGGTACATTGATCCCAAGGGCATTGAGCCAGCGCAGCGTTTGCAGATTAATGCCAAGTTCGCTTTGGATGCAGCCAGCGAATATGTGTGGATTTATGGAGAAAAATACCGCTGGTGGCCCACGCCAAATGGCAGTGTCAATCCGGAAAGCTGGGATGATAAATTACCGGGAATATCGAATAAATTGTTGAGCGTGACACATCCTGAACGAATGGCGGAAGAGATGATTGCGTCTTTGCAGCAAAAAGGCAAACTGCAAAATCTGCTGCAAAATAGCCAATTTGAAAAAGGCAAAACCAATGCCGGAGCTGCGGCTCAAACCGCGCCGGACTGGAAAAGTGTCGGCGCTCCAGCGCATTGGAGCACCTGGCAATTAGAAGTTTCGCACGGCACTTTTAATCAGGACAATGCGGTTTCTCATACCTCTGATAATAGCGGTTCGGGACGTATTGCCGGAGTGACCAACGGCTGTTTCATTCAGTCAATGGCAGTGAATCCGGGAGAAACTTATGTCGTCGGCGCCTGGAATCGCTTGCAAAATAAGGGCACATGTTGGGTGCGTGTGCGCTGGCAAACTGCCGAGGGAAAATGGACGGACGAGCCATCTGACGTTCTCTTATTTGCTTCCCAAAACGCTAAAGCCGGCGAATGGATTAAAATCCAGGGCGCTGTCACCGTGCCCGAAAATGCCGGCAAAATGGTGCTGCTGCTCTCCGCTGCAAATCAGACAACGCCGCAGGACGTGGCGTGGTATGACGATGTATATGTATATAAAATTCAATAGATAATGGATATGAACGATAGTAAAAGTACTTTGAAGAAACGCATCCTCACCGGCGACCGCCCAACGGGGAAGCTGCATTTGGGACATTATGTGGGCAGCCTGCGCAATCGCGTGGCGCTGCAGGATGAATATGAAACATATATCTTAATTGCTGATGTGCAGGCGTTGACGGATAATTTCGCGCGGCCGGAAATCTTGAAAGAAAATATCTTTCAGGTGGTTTTGGATTATCTGGCCGTCGGGCTTGATCCGCAAAAATGCGCCTTTGTGGTGCAATCGATGATTCCCGAAATCGCTGAACTCACCATCTTTTATTTGAACTTGGTGAGCCGCGCGCAGGTGGAAAAAAACCCCACCGTGAAAACCGAAATCCAGCAAAAATTCAGCGGCGAAGTACCGATGGGGTTCATCTGTTATCCGGTTTCGCAGGCCGCCGATATCACAGCCTTCGGCGCGCATCTGGTTCCGGTGGGACACGATCAAGCGCCGATGATTGAACTGACCCGCGACATCGTGGGCCGCTTTAATAATCATTACGGTGAAACGCTGGTGATGCCCGAAGCGATGTATGCCGAATTCGGCCGCTTGCCGGGCATCGACGGAAATGCCAAGATGGGCAAAAGCCTGGGCAACGCCATTTATCTGGCGGATGATGAAAAGACGGTGCAGAAAAAAGTCATGAGCATGTTTACCGATCCTAATCGCCTCACCGGCAAAGAGCCGGGAAACGTGGAAGGCAATCCGGTGTTTACTTATCACGACGCTTTTAATCCTGATCGCGAACGCGTGGAAGAATTAAAAGTACTTTATCGCGCCGGCGGCGAAAACGAAAAAGGCAAACCGATATTAGGCGATGTAACCGTCAAACGCGAATTGGCAACTGCGTTAAACGAAACCCTCGACCCCATCCGCACCCGCCGCGCCACATTTGAAAGTGACCCCGATTACGTTCATGATGTCATCAAAGAAGGCACCCGCCGCGGCCGCGAACGCGCGCAAGAAGTGATGGAAAAAGTTCGCAGCGCGATGAAAATTAATTATTGGTAGTGGCAGGTATGAAGCAGTATTGAATCGAAGGAACATCAACCCTTCCATTCAATAACCACACCTAAATCCTTCGCGCGGTCTCTTGCTAATGGCGTAATGATGCTGCGGTAGGGAAGTTGTATTTTGCGCTTTCCTTCGCGCACCGCCGTTTCGATATCGGTAGCAGTAATCAATTGTTTTTGTGCGATATTTTGAACTGGCGAAATGTTTGTAAAAGTACTTTTAGGCAGTGCGGACAAAAGTACTTTTGATATATCTTTTTGTGTGATCCAGCGCACGCCGAATGACTCTAATTTTTGCCGGTATGATTGGTGCAGGCGAAACAGGGTAGGGCTGTTTTGGCGCAAATTGCCATTTACTTCCGGCGCGATGGCATAGAAAGGTTTGGATTGTTCAATGGCTTCCAGAAGCAGACGCGACAAGGGTTCATCAAAAATGCCATTTGCCGCTTTGGCGATCACATTTTCGCTAAGCGCGGGAAAAAGAATGACTTGCGGTGTGGTAATTAATTCCGATAAATCGACGGAATCATCCCATTCATCGGCTTCTTCAATATGTATCTTTATTTGTTTTTCTTCAATGATTTTTAATTCATCTTTGATGGACTGATTTAAACAATCGGAACAACAGACAGCAATTAAAATAGGCGCGGATAAAAGTACTTTTGGCGCAGTTTCCGGCGCGGCTGCCGGGCGTGGTTCATCGCCCAGCGCTCTGCGAACAGCCTGCGTGATTAATCTTTCCAATGCTTCTTTGTCGCCGTTGAAGAAATAATTCATATCGTATCCGCGTGATCCACAATTCCCACAATTAACGTGCGGATGGGAATATGTTTATGGCCGATCATCGCTTGCGCGGCTTTGCCTTCTTCCACCACCAATACCAAATTTCCCGCTCCCGCGCCGATGGTATCCACCGCCGGATGGGTGCGGCCATGTGGTTGCAATGATGCGTCCAACGGTTGCACCACCATCATTTTTAGATTTTGATAGCTGGCGTGTTTGACGGTGCCTTCCAGATTGCCGATGACGCGCGCCAGTTTCATGATGCGTTCACCTTGTCCACAATTCCCACAATCGCCGCATCGACAGGTGGTTCGTGATCCCAAGCCTGCGGCGCTTCGCGGGAGGTCTCATACCAGACAAACATATTTTCTCCCACACCAATCGCGTCAGCCGCAATCATGCGCGGCCCGTTGGGTGTGCCATCATGATCGCACGCCTGCACAATCATGAGCGGGATGTTTTCCAATTTGGGATTTTTAATAGTGCAGACGATGCGCCCGACGATTCTTCCGAAATCCATGATGATTCAATGAACAATGAACAAACGTGTTTATAATGTACGTCATTCTGAGCGAAGTGAGGAACGAACGAAGTCGAAGAATCCCCTGGCCTGCGACGAAATACGTTGAAACTTTGGGGGATTCTTCAGTCGCAAGCTCCTTCAGAATGACGTCGAAAATCAAAACGAAATTTTCTTCCCGTCACATTCCACCGTGTCTACAATCGCCACAATCGAAGAATCCACCGGCACGCGTTCGGCATGATCGGCCAGGCGCGCCGAAGAACCGGCGACGGTTAATACCGTTTCGCCGATGCCGGCGCCGACGGTGTCAATTGCCACCACGTAACTGGACGTGGCTCTGCCGTCGGTGGCAAGTTCCTGCACCATCAGCAGTTTCCATCCCACCAGTTTTTCATCTTTCTGCGTGGCGACAACCGTGCCTATTACTTTGCCAAGTCTCATTAGCTTCTCCTGATCCTCTTGAGCCAGAATTGACTCATAACCAGTGGGGGCAGGCCTCCGTGCCTGCTTGAAAAATCATCAGCTCTGCTGATTCCTTATTTTAAAAAAGCAATACGGAATAATTTCTATTTAAGCAGGCACGGAGGCCTGCCCCCACTGTCCTGGTGGTTTTATTTACAGATGCGGCAAATCCCGGAACGCGGCGATAGGAAAAACGCTTTCGCGCCGTCCGTCACTCCGGCGGCATTTCCCTCGTCGGTATCGATGTGCATCTCCGCGTGAAAATCCGGATGAGTGCGGATCAGCACATTGTAAAAAATCAATCCCTGATCGCTCGCGGGAATTTCCACCGCCACTTCGTCGCCGTCTTTGACGCCCATCAAATTTGCTTCGTCCGGATGCAAATGCACGTGGCGTTTGGCGCGGATCAGAGCTTCGATGTGGACGCTGCCTTTCGGCCCGACGATGGTAATCGGCGCGCCGGTTCCATGATTCACCGATTGCAAAATCGGCGGCGCCACACCCAGCGCGCGCGCTTCGGTTTGCGAAATCTCGAACTGGCTCTTGCTACGTTCCGGCCCCAGAATGCGCACGTTGCGGATGGAACTGCGCGGCCCCACCAATTGCACGGTTTGCTCGCTGGCGAACTGGCCTTTTTGATACAACCATTTATACGGCGTCAACCGCTGTCCTTTGCCGAAGAGCGTTTCCACATCTTCCACGCTAAGATGCCCATGCCGCGCCGAAACATTGCACGCAAAACCTTCCTGCGCGACTTGCTCCGGTGGCGGATATTTGGCGGCATCGGATGACTCCAATTGCCGCGACACTTCGCGGGTGATGAGTTGGATGAGTTCTTCTTGCGAGATGCGCATTTGTGAATAATCTCTGTATTACGTCAATGAGTGGGGGCAGGCCTCCGTGCCTGCTTATAAAATGTCAGCTCTGCTGACTCCTTATTTTAAAAACGGCAATAAGGAATAAAATTTTATTTAAGCAGGCACGGAGGCCTGCCCCCACTCATTGCTGTATATCTAATTAAAAGATTTTTTCCAAATCGCTATGCGGACGCGGAATCACATGCACGCTGACCAGTTCGCCCACGCGCTGCGCGGCGGCGCTGCCGGCGTCGGTGGCGGCTTTCACCGCGCCCACGTCGCCCGCCACCATCACGGTAACGAGACCGCCGCCGATGCTTTGACGTCCGATCAATTCCACGTTGGCCGCTTTGACCATCGCGTCGGCTGCCTCAATCGCGCCGACTAATCCTTTTGTTTCCACCAGTCCTAATGCTTCTCCATTAGCCATTGTTGTTCTCCTTAAAAGTACTTTTGTAATTGTTGGATCGTCATTCCCGCGAAGGTGGGAATCCAGTGGAAGCGGCATCTTGCCGCTTGTTCTCCGGCGAGACGCCGGAGCCACTAAATGAATTCTCGCCTTCGCGAGAATGACGGATAATACCTATTTCTTTGCCGCTTTCGCGCCACTTTTGGAACGCTCAATATAAGCGCCATACGCCCGCGATGATTTCCCTTGATCCTTGGGCAGCACGCTGTCCAAGTCCGGGTTGGGCCGTGCGATCACATGCGTGGAAACCACTTCCCCCACGCGTTGCGCGGCGGCGGCTCCGGCGTCCACGGCGGCGGTCACGGCTCCCACGTCGCCGCGCACGGTGACGGTGACGAGTCCCGATCCCACCTGGTCATATCCTTCCAGTTCCACGTTGGCCGATTTCACCATGGCGTCGGCGGCTTCGATCAGCGGCACCAATCCTTTGGTTTCAATCAATCCTAATGCTTGTCCTGCCATAAAATTCTCCTTGCGAAATTAACGCTATTTCAATTTCTCCAACACGCGCTCGGTGACAGTGCGCACCACGCGCGCGATCTCCTCAGCGGAGAGTTCCACGTCATTATTAGTTGTATTGTTGCCGCCTGACATCGGTACTTCGGGCGCATACGTCGCGCCGTCACGTTCGATGCGGCAGCCCGCGCCGGCTTTCACGCCATAGCGTTTTCTGGCTTCCACCAGTTCTTCGGCGCGTGCCGGCGAGAACACATTTTCATTGCCAAGCTGCCGCGCCACCAGCGAGATTTTGGCAAAATGTTCGGTCGTTTCCATTTTATAATAGGCGCTCATCAGCGTGTGCCCGATGGTGACGATGCCGTGATTGGCCAGCAAAAACGCGTCGTAATCATGCACATAATTTTCCATGATGTCCTGCGTCAATTCGTCCGTCCCCGGCACACCATATTTGGCCAGCGGCACCGCGCCAAGGCCGATGACCACTTCCGGCAAGGTGCAACGATCCAGCGGAATGCCCGCCACCGCAAACCCCGTCGCGGTCACCGGATGGGCATGGCAGACGGAGCGCACATCAGGCCGCGCGTCATAAAAGGCGCGGTGCATTTTGAGTTCCGTCGAAGGCTTCATGGTGCCTCGCAATTTATTACCCTCGCGGTCGATGACCACCAGCATATCGGGCGTCAGAAAACCTTTGGAAACGCCGGTCGGCGTGGCCAGAATTTCGCGGTCATTGAGTCGCACGGAAATATTGCCGTCGTTGGCCGCCACATATTCACGCTGCCAGATGCGCCGGCCAATTTCGCAAATCTCCTCGCGCATGGCGCGTTCGTTAAATATCTCGGATTGTGCCATAAAAGTACTTTTACTCCTTCACCATTGTGTCATATCGAGCGAAGTCGAGAGATCTTTTCATAGCTAACAGCAAGATTTCTCCATTCCGCTCGTTCCTCGCTCCAGTCGAAATGACACGGCTGCAACATTATTCTTTCGCTACAACCAACTGCACTTTATTCTTACTCAAAACCCGCCGCAAATCCGCTGGCGGTTGTTCGTTGGTAATAATCATATCCACCTCATCCCAACCGGCCACCAGCAACAAATCCCGCCGCGCGATTTTAGTGGAATCCATCAGCAGCGCCACACGCGAGGCGCGTTGCATCAGTTCGCGTTGCGCCTCGATTTCCAGATGATTGGCATCATAAAATCCATCCGCATCGCAACCGCTGCCACTCAAAAAAAGCCAGTCCGCCTTATGCACCGATTGCAACGATTGCTTCAACTGCGGCCCGATCAAAATATCGTGTTTGGGATAAACCAGCCCGCCTGTCACCTGCACATCCACGCCCAGCGTCTCGCCCAGATGCGACGCGGCGGGCAACGAATTTGTCACCACGCTCACGCGGCGCTGGCGCAAATAACCGGCAGCCGCGAAACACGTCGTGCCGCCGGCCAATAATACAGTTTGCCCATCCTGCACCAACGCAGCGGCGGTTTTGCCGATCTGCTGTTTCAACGCGGCGTTCAATTTGGCGCGTTGCGCAAAAGAGGCGACATGCTCCAGCGACTCCACATCAAAAGTACTTTTGCCATTATGCTGCGCCTGGCCATTCGCTGAAAGCGGCATGGCGCCGCCGCGCGTGCGTTGCAATTTGCCGTTCTCATCCAATTCCAACAGATCCCGCCGCACCGTGGCGTCGGACACGCGCAGCAATTTGGCCAGTTCATGGATTTCCCAGAACGGCCGTTCCTGCAACGCCTCCTCAATCTTTTGCCAACGGTGTTCGCGTAACATCTCCATTGATGATACCGCGTGTGTAATCAAATGTCAACAGAATTTTGCAAAATTGATCAAAATATTGCAGAAGTGCTTTTGGTTGACCCATGGAATAATGTCACACAAGCCAGCTTCTGCCGATTACTTGACAATATATTAATCCCGTTATACAATGTCATTGATAAATTTAATCAACAAAAGTACTTTTAAGGAGGCCGCATGAACCACAAACACAGTTTCCCTTTCCCAGCTTATTTATCCCGGCGAGATCGCAGTAGCGAACGCGGCCGGTTGATTTCTCCATTGCATCCCTCCGATCTTGTATTGAAGTGACGGATATTCCCTCTTTCGGATGGCGCGGTGCAATGGCACTCGCGCTTTTTTTGTGACTCAAATTTATGGAACCACGCGTGTCATTTCGACTGGAGCGAGGAACGAGCGGAATGGAGAAATCTTGCCGTTAGTGATAAAAGATCTCTCGACTTCGCTCGAGATGACACCGAGGCTCTCTTCAGAATGACGTCGAAACTTAAAAGATAAAAAAATGATTACTGGAAAAATGTTGAAAGCACGCGGCTGGCCGCAGGGGCGTGTGATTGGATTGGCGAAAGTCGCGGCTGTGCAGTTGGAAGCGTCTGGCGTGGATCGCGAAACGATATTATCGCGCCTGGACGAAGTGCGGGTGAATCCGCGCGCCTGGCAGGAAGATGCGTTGCTGGGCGAGCTGGCGGCGGAAACGTTGCGCCGCGAACATACGGAAATTTCCCGCGAGCAGGATGCGCTGCGCGAGGAGCCGGTGGAGTTTGCCACCTGGGGCATCGATCACATCGAACCCGGTGCGTCCGAGCAAATGCGCAACGCCATGCGTCTGCCGGTTGCGGTGGCGGGCGCCTTGATGCCGGATGCGCATGTGGGTTATGGCCTGCCCATCGGCGGCGTGCTGGCGGTGCGTGACGCGGTAATTCCGTATGCGGTGGGCGTGGACATCGCGTGCCGCATGCGGCTGTCTATTTATCCCGAAAACCCCGCCGTGCTGGGGCAAAAAAGTACTTTTGAAAAGGCCTTGCAATTTCAAACGCTATTCGGCGCCGGTGGAAAATGGCCGCAGCACGAGCGTCCCGATCACGCCGTGCTGGATGATCCCGATTGGAAATCCATTTCGTTGTTGCGTTCGTTGAAGGATAAAGCGGCCGCGCAATTGGGAACTTCTGGATCGGGCAATCACTTCGTGGAGTGGGGCGAGTTTCGTTTGGATGAGGACGACGCGCAACTGGGATTGAAGGCGGGCGTTTATCTGGCGTTGCTGTCGCATTCCGGCTCGCGCGGCGTGGGATTCAAAATCGCCAACGAATATTCCAAACTGGCGCGCAAGCTGCATCCGGCGTTGCCGCCCGCGGCCGCGCATCTGGCCTGGCTGCCTATGGATAGCGAAGCCGGGCAGACCTATTGGCTGTCCATGGAATTGGCAGGGCGTTTCGCGCAGGCCAATCACCAGGTCATCCACCGCCGCGTGGCCGATGCCGCCGGCGTGAAGGAATTGATCGCCGTGGAAAATCATCACAATTTCGCCTGGCGCGAAAAACTCGCCGACGGCAGCGAAGCCATTGTCCATCGCAAAGGCGCCACGCCGGCCGGGCCGGGCGTGATGGGAATTATTCCCGGTTCCATGGGCGATGCCGGTTATCTGGTGCGCGGCCGCGGCAATGCCGATAGCATCAATTCCGCCTCGCACGGCGCCGGCCGCCGCATGAGCCGCCGCGCCGCCATCGACAGCATCACCCGCACCGAACGTGACCGCTATTTGCAAGAACGTCAGGTGAAGCTGCTGGGCGGAGGCCTCGATGAATCGCCGCAGGCCTATAAGGATATAGAAACCGTTATACGCGCCCAGGCGGATCTGGTGAATATCCTCGGCCGCTTCACGCCGCGCATTGTGCGCATGGCGGACGAGCCGGGGGATGTTTGAGGTTATTTGGAGTGCGGGAGCTTGCTCCCGCACTCCAAAGTTCACCGCTTCATATTGTCGTTTTCATCCCATTCATCCCGCCGCTTTTATATAATTCCTTCCAATGCAAACTCAACAATCCCTCCGCGATTCGCTCAACAAGGCTTATCTCAAACGCAAAATCAGCCGTGCTGATATTGATTGTTTCAAAACCAATTTGCGGCAGTTGCTGGATGGCGTGGTGGAGGGCGAGACGGAGGAATTTCATAAAAACCTCATCGCCACTTTTCTCAAGGACACCTGGTATAAAAATCAGCATTCCATCAATACCAAAGACCGCAAGGATCTGGTGATTCACAACGGCGCGAAATCGTCCAGCGATGTTGGCGTTTTGATTGAAGTGAAACGTCCCAGCAATCACGCGGAGATGCCCACTTTGCGCAATTTTAATGTCAAAGCCACGCAGGAATTATTGCTCTATTATCTGCGCGAACGCGCCAGCGGCAACACCGGTTTGCGGCATCTTGTCATCACCAATTTGTATGAATGGTTCATCTTTGATGCGGGAGAATTTGAAAAGATAATCACCGCAAACAGGAATCTTCTGCGTGAATTTCAGGAATTTGAAGAACGCCGGTTAGTCAATGAAAGCACTGATTATTTCTATCGCGAAATTGCCGCGCCAGCGCTGGCGAATATCGAGTTGCAACATGTGTATTTTGATCTCCGCACCGAATTTCCCCGCCGTCATCCCCGCGAAGGCGGGGATCCAGAATCAAAAGTACTTTTCCCTTCGGCTCCGCTCAGGGAACGGTCGCTGAGCGGAGCCGAAGCGAACCTTCCTCAAGGCAGCGATGCGCGCTTAGCCTTGCTCTACAAAGTACTTTCGCCGCCGCATTTGCTCAAGCAGCCGTTCGTCAATGACAGCAACACGCTGGACAAGGAATTTTATGATGAATTGCTGCACATCATCGGCCTCACCGAAGTGAAAGTGCGCGGCCAAAAACTCATCCAGCGTTTGCCCGCGGGCAGCCGCCATGAGGCGTCGCTGTTGGAAAACACCATTGACACCCTGCACCAGGGCGACAAATTGGCCAACCTTCCCAATCGCTATCACTATGGCGACAACGAGGAAATGCAGCTATTCAATGTGGCGCTGGAGCTGGTCATCACCTGGATCAATCGCGTGCTGTTTCTCAAATTGCTGGAGGCGCAGCTTGTCAATTATCATCATGGCGATCGCGATTACGCCTTCTTGGATATTGCCGATGTTCCCACTTTTCATGTGTTGAACGGTCTCTTTTTTGAAATTCTGGCCTTGCCGCCGTCGCAGCGCGGCGGCGCGTTGGCGGCGCAATTTGCCAGAGTGCCTTATTTGAACAGTTCGCTTTTTGAGATCAATCAACTGGAGCGATGGACCTTTGGCATTTCCGGTTTGGATGGCGCAAAAGTACTTTCGCTGTGGCGCGCCACGGTGCTCAAAGATAATAACGGCAAACGGCGCGGCGGCGTTTTGCCCACGCTGCAATATCTGTTTGAGTTCCTCGGCGCCTACGATTTCGGCAGCGAAGGCGGCGGCGAAATTCAGGAACAAAACAAAACGCTGATCGGCGCTGCCGTGTTGGGATTGATTTTTGAAAAGATCAACGGCTATAAAGAAGGCTCGTTTTTCACGCCCGGTTTCATCACCACGTTCATGTGCCGCCAGACGCTGGAACTTGCGGTGTTGAATAAATTCAACGAAGTGAGAGAAAGTGATCTGCGAGAATTTACGCATCTCAACGATATCTATAATTGGATTCATCGCGAGTCCACCATCGCAGAAGCAAACGCCCTTATCAATCAACTCAAAATTTGCGATCCCGCGGTGGGTTCCGGGCATTTTCTGGTTTCGGCGCTCAATGAAATCATCGCCATCAAAGCGCGATTGGGAATTTTGGCGGATGGTGAAGGGCGGTTGTTGCACGGCTATTCCGTCACGGTGGAAAATGATGAATTGATTGTGGTCGATCCCAATGGCGCGTTGTTTGAATATCATCCCGAAAATCACGAAGCGCAACGCGTGCAGGAAACGCTGTTTAACGAGAAACGCACGATTATCGAAAACTGCCTTTTTGGAGGGGATATCAATGCGAACTCGGTGAAGATTTGCCGGTTGCGGTTGTGGATTGAGTTGTTGAAGAATGCGTATTATGTAGGGGCACGCCTCGGGCGTGCCCAAAACGGACGGACGCAAAACGGGCATGATGAAAACCCATCACAGGGCACGCCCGAGGCGTGCCCCTACGGCCAACTCGAAACCCTCCCCAACATCGACATCAACATCAAGCATGGCGATTCTTTGGTCAGCCGGTTTGGTTTGCAGGCGGATGTGGGGAATGCGATGCGCGGCGGCAAGTGGACGGTGGAGAGTTATTTGAACGCCGTCAAAACCTATCAGGCTTCCCGCACGCGCGAGGATAAACAGCAATTGCGCCAGCTTCTCGGCAGCATCAAAAATGATTTCCGCGAGCACACGTCGCCCGGCGGGCCGCAGCAGCGGAAGCTGGCCAATCTGCGTAATCAACTGGGCGAACTCACGCATGGCCGTCTTTTTGAACCCACGCCGGCGCAGCAAAAAGCCGATGCCAAAAAAGCGCAGAAGCTGCAACAGGAAATTGAAACCTTGCAATCCGAGATCGACGAAATACGCAAAAGTACTTTTTATGAAAACGCCACCGAATGGCGTTATGAATTTCCCGAAGTGCTGGACGCGCAGGGCAATTTCACCGGTTTTGATGTGGTCATCGGCAATCCGCCCTACATCCGCCAGGAAGAATTGAAAGCGTATAAAAAGTACTTTTCGCAAGCCTATGAAAGTACTTTCGCGGGCACCGCGGATTTGTATGTGTATTTTGTGGAGCGCGGCATTAGCTTGCTGAAACCGCGCGGCATTTTCTGTTATATCCTGCCCAATAAATGGATGCGCGCCGGATATGGCAAGGCGCTGCGGCGCTATTTACAAACTTTGCAATTGCGGCTGGTGGCCGATTTTGGCGATCTGCCGGTGTTTGACGAAGCGACGACCTATCCCTGCATTTTGCAACTTTCCAAAAGCAGCCCGCATCACGATTTCGCGGCGGTGGCCATCAAAACGTTGGATTTCAAAACCTCACTGGATGATTATGTGGAGGCGCACAAAAGTACTTTTAGCCCCGATGATTTGCAGGAAGACGGCTGGAATCTGGGCGATCAAAAAGTACTTTCATTGCTGGAGAAATTGAAAAACGCCGGAACGCCGCTGGGCGAGTTTGTGGATCATCAGATTTATTACGGCGTGAAAACAGGATTGAATGAAGCCTTCGTCATCGACGCGCAAACCAGAGCGCGGCTGATTGCCGAAGATCCGGGTAGCGAGAAAATCATCAAACCGTTTTTGGCGGGGCGGGATATTAAACGTTATGAGCAGCCGAAGAGTGAGCGGTTTTTGATTTTCACCAGACGCGGAATTGAGATCGATAAATATCCGGCGATTAAAAGGTATTTGGAACAATTCAAGGAGCGGTTGGAACCGAAACCTGCGCACTATCAGGGAAGTAATTGGCCAGGACGAAAGCAGGGAAAATATGCGTGGTATGAAATTCAGGATGCGGTGGATTATTATGCGGAATTTGAGAAGACGAAAATCATCATTCCTGCAATCGTGAAATCTGCTTCTTATGCGTGGGATGCAGAAGGTTTTTATAGCAACGACAAAACATCAATTATTCCTGATGCCGAAAAGTACTTATTGGGAATTCTCAATTCCAAAGCGGTTGATTTTTATCTCAAGCAAATTGCATCGACGAAACAAAACGGCTATTTTGAATATAAGCCAGTCTACGTTTCGCAACTTCCCATTTGCCATCTCACCGCCGAACAAAAAGTACTTTTAGAAGAGCAGGTAGAAAAAGTACTTTCCGCCAAAGCCCAAACCCCGCAAGCCGACACCACCCAATGGGAATCAGCAATAGACGCGCTGGTGTATGAATTGTATGGCTTGACGGCGGAGGAGATTGAGGTGGTGGAAGGGGTGTGATATTATCCTTCTATCGACGGAGGCAAATGTTACTCAAACTTCTTATTTGGGATTAGCAATTCTCTTTGTATAGGATTTAAATACATGATTACAGTGCTACTTGTTAATATGAATGCGGAGACGAAGATTTTTAAATATGATACGGATTCCGCGGCAACAGCTTGCGAACTGTTGGTAAAAGACTGGATTGAAGGAAAAATCGTATGGGACTGGTGGGGAGCTAATAAAGCTTTCACGCCTGACTGGTTGGAGAAGTATGGATACCCACCAGAGCTTGAACCACAAGAAGAACTTGGTGTTACCATATATTCTTGGCACTGTGTTCAAAGCGAGTCAGAAAGTGATGATGAAATAGTTGGCGGCTTCTTCATAAGGAGTATATAAACTTGTCCAATTAAAAAGGAACAGCGTCAAAACTCCGTTCTTTTTCCCTGCTATAAAGTACTTTTACAATGATACTTTCTGCCAATTCACAACAGTTCGGAAAGCTAAAATCGACATTTTGAGAATGTTTCAGGAGGTGATACAATAATGCGTTAATACAAATTGAGGTGAAAAATGCCAAGACGTGACTTACACGCACAGCCGTTCGATGATGGAACATTGAAAAAGCTGGAAATCTTTCAACAATATGCAAGAGAATGGCTGCCGACATTTTTGATGCAAAGCCATGTCCATGAAGTTTGCATTTTCGATTTCTTTGCTGGGCCAGGTTACGATTCAGTTGGGAAGCAAGGAAGTCCGATTTGCATTCTGGAAGAAGTTAGAGAACAGATCAAGGCAGGCAATCACAAAGGACAAAAGATTTCTATCTACCTCAATGAATTCGACAAAAAGAAATTCGATTCACTCAAGATAGCATGTGACACTTATTGTACTCAGAATACGGAGTTGAAGGATATTGTGGATATAAAATATTCAAGCGAAGATTTCGAAGTTTGTTTTAATCGCCTGAAACCGATTATAGTAAAGTATCCGAGTTTGGTTTACCTTGACCAAAATGGAATCAAGTTCCTGAGCGAGGAGTGTCTTTCATTTTTTCAGAATACCCGGGTAGTGGATTTTCTATATTTTGTATCCTCGTTTTTCATGCGTAGATTTTGTGAACAACCTGAATTTATGAAATACATGGATAGTGCGTTGATTGATGTGATTAAGGCAAGTAAAGTTTCAAACGTGCATCGCGAAGTCACTAAGTACTTGCGCCTAAAATATGCCAGTAAAGATGGATTGAAGCTATATCCCTTTTCATTAAAGAAAGGCAGCAACATTTATGGGATTATATTTGGAACATCAAATTTACGTGGTGTGGAAAAATTTCTGGATGTGGCGTGGAAGGCGAATGAAGTCAATGGTGAGGCGGATTATGATATTGACGAGGATTCTGCAAAAGCTCAATTGGATTTATTCGCAGGTAAAAAGCTAACTAAAAAAGAATGGTTTTTACAGGAATTAGAAAATTTCGTCAGGGACAAGAAATCAATGACAAATGCACAGATCTATGAATTTACTCTTGAGAATGGATTTCAATGTTCTTATGCCCGAAAATGTTTACTTGATTTGCGAAGAGCTAAGAAGGTTCATTTCCAGGGGCAACGCACCGGATTAAACTATGAATCATGGAAAAATAATGATAAACCAGTTATCATTACGCATACAAACCAATGAAACACTCAAAAATCGAATGGACAGAAGCGACCTGGAATCCTTCCATCGGCTGCAATAAAGTCAGCGCTGGTTGCAAATTTTGTTATGCGGAAGTGATGGCGAAGCGATTGCAAGCGATGGGGACGCCTGGCTATGAAAACGGTTTTAAGTTTTCGTTGATGCCGGAGCGCTTATCAAAACCGTATCAGATCAAGAAACCGACGAAATTTTTCGTGAATTCCATGAGCGATTTGTTCCACGAAAAAATGCCGTTCGATTTCCTGGATCAAATTTTCGATGTCATCCGCGATACTCCGCAGCATACCTATCAAATTTTAACCAAGCGTGAAGCCATCCTGGAAAAGTACTTTGAGCGGCATACAGTTCCGGATAATGTCTGGTTGGGTATGACGGTGGAAATGCGTAAGACAATAAAACGCATTGATGTGTTAAGAAGAATTGAGGCGAAAGTGCGTTTTTTGTCGATGGAGCCATTGCTGGAAGATGTGGGGAAGTTGGATTTAACCAATATCCACTGGGTAATCGTAGGCGGCGAAAGCGGCGCTAAAGCAAGACCGATGGATCCCCGATGGGCCATCAATATCCAGGAACAATGTGACAAACAAGATGTCTCCTTTTTCTTCAAACAATGGGGAGCCTGGGGCGAAGACGGCGTCAAACGCAGCAAAAAAGCCAACGGCAGAATCTTGTTGGGGCAGGAATGGAATCAGGAACCGTTGGTTTTGCAAGGCAGTTAGCAAGTAAAGCGTAGTTGCCATATACTCTTTATCAGTTATCGAGGGGGCGGCAATGGCCGAATATTTCAAAATTGGCGAGCGTGAAGAATTGGAGCGTTTCAAGAAGGCATCGGCTGCGGTGGTGCGCCGTGCTCGCAATGATAAGGAATACGCCCACAAAATTTTAGAAGAAATCGGATATTTTAGGATGATGTCTTCTGAACCAGCCACGCCTCACACTTCCCGCTTAAATAGAAAAACCGCAAAAAGTAAATAATGAAACCGAAAGTTTCGGAGTGGACGAACTACGAACTTCAACCGGCCTTTATCTTAGGGTTTCATGGCTGTGACGCCAAAGTTGGCGAAGCGATTTTGCGCGGTAAAGAACAACATTTAATGCCCAGTGACAATGATTATGATTGGCTGGGCAGCGGCGTTTATTTCTGGGAAGGCAACCCGGCACGCGCGCTGCAATTTGCCACCGAATGCGCGCAAGGTTCCATTCATTCAAAGGGCGGCATCACGACGCCATTTGTGTTAGGCACTATTATCAATTTAGGACATTGCCTTGATTTAGCCGATAGTAGTGCAATTGCGCAAGTTCATGAATCCTATCGAAAATTGCAGGATATGATGAGGGATACAAACGAGAAATTGCCTGCCAATGGCAAAAGTTTGAGGGCCAGACGTTTGGATTGCCTTGTATTCAATTTGCTTCATACTTTTCGCAGGGAAAAGGGATTATCTCCTTACGACACGGTGCGCGGGCTTTTCTGGGAAGGGGAGCCGATTTATCCTGGCGCGGGCGTGGGAGAGAATAATCATATTCAAATTTGCGTTTGCAACCCTGCAAACATCCTGGGATATTTTCGTCCAATTCAATAATAATCTAACTAAATTAGCAATAAAAAAAGCGGGATGAGCAATGTTGCTCATCCCGCTTTACCACGTTCCCTGAGCGGAGCCGAAGGGAACTTGGAAGGCGCTTCGGCTACGCTCAGCGACCGGTTTTCCGTTCAGTTCAGTGACTATTTTCCTGTTCACCGATTGATCTTTTGTTCCTGGAATGACTTTGATTTTGACACTGGGATAGTTCGTGTAGCTTTTCAGAAGTGCCGTTGATCAGCGCTTCCTTTTTCTTCCGGCTCCAGCCCTGAACCTGCTTTTCGCGGCGGAACGCATCTTCCAGCCGTTGAAATTCTTCCAGATACACCAATTCCACCGGCAAATGTTTACGCGTGAAATTTGCGCCTTCGCCGTTTTGATGCTGGCACATTCTGGCTTCCATGTTGTTGGTGCTGCCGGTGTAATAGCTCCCATCGGCACATCGTAAGATGTACATGAAGGCGTTCGCTGTTGCCATTGGATTATCCCGGAATTAAGGGTTACAAAAATGAATTAGATAACGTAAAAAAAAGACCGTGGCTTGTAAAAGCCACGGTCGCTGAGCGGAGCCGAAGCGACACATGTTCCCTTCGGCTCCGCTCAGGGAACGGCTACGCGCCTTTCTCTTCCAACGCCGCCTGTGCCGCCGCAAGCCGTGCCACTGGCACGCGATTTGGTGAACAACTGACGTAATTCAATCCCAGCTTGTGGCAGAATTTGACGGAATCGGGGTCGCCGCCGTGTTCGCCGCAGATGCCGAGTTTGATGTTCGGATTCACCGAACGCGCGTCTTCCACGCTGATCTGCATCAGGCGTCCCACGCCTTGCTGGTCGATGGAGACGGTGGGGTCTTCTTTGTAGATGTCTTCCTTGATGTATTCCATCAGGAACGGGCCGGCGTCGTCGCGGCTCATGCCGAAGGTCATCTGGGTCAGGTCGTTGGTGCCGAAGGAGAAGAAGCTGGCTTCTTTGGCGATCTCGGCGGAAGTCAATGCGGCGCGCGGCACTTCGATCATGGTGCCGAAGAGATAAGGAATTTCCACGCCCGCGGCGGCGGCGGTTTCTTCCGCCACTTTCTCCAGACGGCTCTTGATCCAGGTCAATTCATTGATGTGGCCGACCAGCGGGATCATGATTTCGGGATGCACTTCCTGGCCGGATTTTTTGACTTCTGCGGCGGCGCCGATGATGGCCGCCACCTGCATCGCCACGATGCCCGGCATCACGATGCTGAGGCGGCAACCGCGCAGACCCAGCATGGGATTTTGCTCGTGCAGCTCATTGACTTTGGCGAGCAGTTTTTCCTTTTCGGGATCGCTCTTGCCCTGCGCTTTCAGCACCGCCACTTCGCTGGCCAGTTCCACGTGATTGGGCAGGAATTCGTGCAGCGGCGGGTCGATCAAACGCACCGTGACGGGACGTCCGTCCATGGCCTTGAAGATTCCCTCGAAGTCGGCTTTTTGGATGGGCAATAATTCGTCCAGCGCCGCCTGGCGTCCGGCTTCGTCTTCGGCGAGAATCATGCGGCGCACGATGGGCAGGCGATCTTCTTCCAGGAACATGTGCTCGGTGCGGCAAAGGCCGATGCCGATGGCGCCGTTTTCGATGGCCTGCGCGGCCTGATCCGGCGTGTCGGCGTTGGCGCGCACGTCCAGTTTGCGCGCGGCGTCGGCCCAGCCCATCAGCGTGGTGTAATCGCTGCTGAGCGCGCTGCTTTCCACTTCCAATTTGCCTTCGTAGACTTCGCCGGTGCTGCCGTCGATGGTGATCCAATCGCCTTCGTTGATGGTGACGCCGTTGGAAGTGAAGCTGGTGGCGTGATGGCCATCGAGTTTCAAATCGGCGCAGCCGCACACGGTGGGAATGCCAAACTGACGCGCCACCAACGCGGCGTGGCTGGTGCGTCCGCCGCGCGAGGTGAGAACGCCCTGCGATCCCAACATGCCTTTGATGTCATCCGGCGTGGTTTCCTGCGAGACCAGAATCACCGCTTCGCCCTTGCCGTCTTTGCCCAGTTCGGCGGCTTTATCGGAGGAGAAAATCGCTTTGCCGACCGCGCCGCCCGGGCCGGCGTTCAAACCTTTGGCGATGACTTTGGCGTCTTTGGTTCCCTTCAAACGCGGGTGCAGCGCCTGTTCCAGACCTTGCGGCGGCACGCGTAGGACGGCTTCGTCCTGCGAAATGAGACCTTCATTCACCATGTCCACGGCGATCTTCAGCGCGGCGGTTCCGGTGCGTTTTCCGGAGCGGCATTGCAGGATGAAGAGTTTGCCTTTTTCGATGGTGAACTCGATGTCCTGCATATCGCGGTAATGATTTTCCAGCTTGGTGGTCAGCGTGATGAGTTCGTTATAAATTTCCGGATTGGCTTTTTCCAGTTCATCGATTTCCATCGGCGTGCGCACGCCGGCCACCACGTCTTCGCCCTGCGCGTTCATCAGATATTCGCCATAAATATGATGCTCGCCGGTGGCGGCGTTGCGGGTGAACATCACGCCGGTGCCGCAGTCGTCGCCCATGTTGCCGAAGACCATGCTCTGCACATTGACGGCGGTGCCCAGCGAGGAAGAGATTTTTTCCTTCTGGCGATAGACGATGGCGCGCGGGTTATTCCAGGAACGAAACACCGCGGTGACGGCGGTTTCGAGCTGCTCCAGTGGATCGGTGGGGAACTCGCGCCCGGCCTGCTCGCGAAAGTACTTTTTATAGATGTCGCACAATTCCTTCCATTCGTCGGCGGTCAATGCGGTGTCTTCGGTCTTGCCGATTTTGGCCTTGTGATCGGTGAGGATGCGCTCGAAACCGTCTTTCTTGAGGCCGGGATTTTCATCGCTCATGGTGATGTCGGAAAACATCATCAGAAAACGGCGATAGGAATCATAGGCAAAACGCGCGTCGCCGCTGGCGTTGATGATACCCTGCAAGGTATCTTCGTTGAGACCCAGGTTCAGCACGGTGTCCATCATGCCGGGCATGGAAAATTTGGCGCCCGAACGCACCGAGAACAGCAGCGGATTAGCAGCATCGCCGAACTTTTTGCCGATCTGTTTTTCCACATCGGCCACGGCTGTTTTGATATCATCCATCAAGCCTTCCGGCAGCTTGCGGCCGTTGGCATAATATTCGTTACAGACTTCTGTCGTAATGGTAAATCCAGGCGGGACGGGCAGACCGATATTGGTCATTTCGGCCAAGTTTGCGCCTTTGCCGCCTAATAAATCACGTAATTCCTTGTTCCCTTCGCGGAACAGCCAGACTCTCTTTTCGTTGCTCACAGTAAACGTTTCCTCCGATATTTTTGCCCTTAGAAGGATAGCATAGAAAGAGGTGTGGAACAAACTGCGTGATGCATTTTGATTGCGGCAATTTAGTTCATTTGTTGATCCACAGAAAGATTGGCTCCGTATTTGTTTCGCTGCCACATCTCAACGACTTCTTTGATTGCACTGAAATCTTACGCGTAAAAGTACTTTTGTGTCAGCGCCGTAAAAGTACTTTTAACATGCGATATTGATATTATTGCTCAAGATTTGCTGTGGGTGGAATTGTGAAGTTGTATGCCTGTGTTCAATAAAATAGGTGCTCACAGTGATGCAGCTGAAAAATAGACATGCTAAAAACATTGTAGTATTATGGTATATGGCGTATCTTAGCGAAAGAAAAAGCATTTGTATTTTTGAGGAGAATAATGAAATTGAAACAGACACAGTCATGGAATAGCTGTAGTCGCAAACAGCACAAAATTGTACGTCAGCTTGTTCTGGCCGCATCCGTTGGAAGCGCTGTCATCGCAGCGCCGCAGGTCGCTCGAGCGGCGTATATAGAGAATCCGGCCGCGCCGAATTATACAGCATCGGGCACGGAAACTACTTCGCAATGGTTGAATAAGGATAATGCGCACGTTACGACTGCGCCGGGCTTTAGTGTAGATTTGACGCCTTCTGCTTCAGGCGATGCCGTTAGTATCACAGGATATGGCGCTCTTGTTTACGAGGATGCCAATGGATCACCATTGACCAGCATAACCGGCGCGGGGCTTAACGTCAATTCCTATGGAAATGACGGTTTAGGGACAGATGGTTCTGTGAGTATTGTCACTAATGGCGTCATTACCGGGTCAGTTGGCATTAAAGCAACTAACGCCGGATCCGGGGCGGTTAGTGTGACGGCAAGTGGTAATGTCAATGCGAACGGTTCCTCTGGTTCCGGCATTCAGGCATCTAACGGAGCAAGTGGTAGTAGCCTAACAGTGAATGCCACTAATGCCGATCATGCGAATGTCGTGACGAGTAGTCAGTGGTATGGTGTCTCTACGAATAACAATGGTAGTGGCAATAGTACAATTACCGTAGATAATGTGACTGCCTACCAAACGGGTATTTACGCGCAGGCTTCCGGTAGTGGAGCTTTATCGGTTACATCATACGGTAATGTTACTAGCGATAGCGGTGATGGTATTGCCGCGAGGATTAATTCTGCCAGCAATACAAATACTCTGACAATTGTTGCCAATAATGTTACTGGCGGTAATAATGGCGCCATTGCTGCGGTAAACAATGGTAGTGGTTCTACAAACATTACCGTAAATGGCGACATCACAGGAAAGACACGGGCGGGTATTCGTGGCACTAATCAGGGCGGAATTTTGACAATTACGGCTAACGATGCTTCGAAGCTAATCAAAGGAAAGACTTATGGTATTGAATCGACAAATACTGCTGGCAGCATTGTTATTAATGTGAAGAGTGATGTTATCGGCACAGATTCGTATGGCATTTCTGCTGGCGTGGGAAACTCCACCACCGTGGTCAATGGAACCAATATATCGATCACTGCTGTCAATGTCAAGGGGCAGCATAATGCCATCTACACCAATAACCGTGGTAATGGATCAACCGAGATCACAACGTCGGGAATCGTTGAAAGTATCGCTGGAAGCGGTATCGGAGCCAACAATTTAGCATTACATAATTCAAATGATCTGATCGTAAATGTGCAGCAAAACAGTGATGTCAGCGGAGCTAAGTATGGAATTGTAGCGCGCAATGTCAGCGATGATTCCGATTCGTCGATCATCATCAATAATGCAGGAAGAGTTTTCGGCGGTATTGCAGGGATTCAGGCCACTTCCGATAACGGTAGCGCCATCGGTATTACGAATACTGGCACAGTATTCAACAGCGCGCAAACGCTGGGGAGTCTTGCCATACAGACATCGGGTGGCCCCGTCACAATAACGAACGATCTTGTTGTATTAGGCGCGGTGAATCTTGGCGCCTCGGCGGAAGGCAATCAATTTATTAATAATTTTGTTTGGGACACAGGGGGAAGTGTTAATAATCTGGATGCTGGCGGCGTAAATGGCGGAACCATCACTAATACAGGTTCTATTATGGCCGCAGATTTCAGCGGCGGTGGTGCTGTAAATACGTATTTTAATGGCGTTGCTGTGGCAGATAATGCCGGTAGGATTGTCATGCAAAATAATATCGCCGGAGATGAGGCCGTTTTCCGTAATCATGGTAACGGTGAATATCAATCAAATGGCGGCATGTTGGAGATTGACGCCAATTTTGCTGCGGGAAATCAGAAATCTGATGTGTTAGGTGTTGATAACGCCAGCCTGACAGGTGGCGCCACTACAGTGGTAATCAATGCCCTGGATGATTTGGGTGCTCCCACCAATGGCGATGGCATTCTGGTGGTGGATGTGAATGGAACATCTGCCAATAACGCGTTCGTGCTGGGAACATCTCTCCAGGCAGGATTGTTTTCTTACGATTTAAATCAGGTGAATAACCAAAGTTGGTTTTTGCAGAGTGAAGCTACGCCGGAAGCAGTTGCTGCCGGGGTATTGCCCATTTTAGGTTCGCGGGCAGCTCTTTCTTCACTTTCCAATTTGCACGATCGCCAGCGAGACACAAAAGTACTTTCTAATGAACAACATGCTGGCAAAGGAGTGTGGGCGCGCGTTTATGGACAAAGTAACGAATTCCATTCCAATGACGATTACAACTTTGGATTTGATACTAATCTTTGGGGCGCGCAGGCAGGCCTTGATTTGCTGGCGAAATCGGATGGTACGGGCAATCGCAAATATGCCGGTTTATACGTGGCCTACGCCACATCCAGCGGCGATGCTTTAGATGGATCGAATAAGGTGGCGAGCCTGGATCTGGATGCAACAACGTTGGGAGCTTACTACACCAAGTACTCTGCGGCAGGTTGGTATCTGGATGCGGTGGCGCAATATTCCTTCTTGAGCGGCATCAATGCGAAAACCGCTTCCGATGGAATTTCTCCAGACGGCTCCAGTTATGCATTATCGCTGGAAGCGGGACAGCAATTCAAACCGCAGAGCAGCATCATCCGCGAAGTGCAGGCGCAGCTGATTTATCAGCACACCAGCATGGACGATGTGACGTTGAGTGATGGCACGCAGATCGGCCTGTCCAATTTAAATGCTGTGACAGGCCGCTTTGGAGTGCGGTTATATCAAAACCCCAAATCAGGTAAAAAATTCCTGCCGTGGGTGCGTGCTAATATCTGGCACACCTTTGCCAATGACTCCCAAATCAGCAGCCTGGGCAGCAGCATTTCCACCCCCATCGGCGGCACTTCCGGAGAGCTGCAAGCCGGCTTCACCATGGGCCCGGGTGACACTGGCAAATGGAATTTATATGCTTCCGCCGGTTATCTGTTTGATCTGGGCGGCGCGGAATATTCCGGATGGAAGGGGACGTTGGGTGTGCGAAAGGGTTGGTAAGAGAGTCGTATAAGTTGTAATAAGAAGATACTCAATCTTCTGACTGAGAATTCAAAAGTACTTTTGCAGTGTGCTGCAAAAGTACTTTTGAACAAATTGTCTATTTGCCCAAAGCCCGATTCACCGCGCTTACCACAGCTTTGATGGATACCAATTCGATATTGGTGACAATGGCAGCGTCGTAAAAAGTACTTTTGATGTGACTTACTCATCAATCTTCAGCGCCCGCCTTATTCATAAGCTCCCGAAATTTGGACTCTGCATGAATTCCCTTGAAGGCGTCTTCCCAGTCCAGAGGCGTCTGCTTTGGCATTTGGAGATTCATCTTTTGCAGGTGCTGATTCGTTTTCCAGGCCCTGACAAGCAAGTCCGACAATTTATCTTTATCGAAGAGATTCTCCATACTGGTAGTCTTTGCGATGCTCGTAACGATATCCCGGATGCTTTGGAGAACCACTGCCCTGCGTATGGGTGTGCGGGCAAATATGAGATTGTCAAAAATCTCATTATAAGACCATTCTTTCCCGTAAAAGATAGTCCGCATGTTGAAATCTGCATAGCCTTCAGTGGACAGAAGAGCAAACCATCGTAAGGAGCCTTTAGAAGTTTTTCTGATTGCATCTAACAAGAATTCTGAGATTTTGTATGGATGGTCAATGTCTGCCGCAAAATATCCTTTCTTGAGGATCGCCGCGTGATGTGGTTTGTCGATGGTTTCAATCAGGTGCTTTACTTCCTTCGTATCAAGCACAGGCATTTTCGACGGCATTTTGAAGTATGTATTTAGATCATAGTTCGGATCCTCGTCCGTGAGAGCGATATATTTTTCCCTTGTCTTTTGTATTGCTGTGTTGGTCTGAGGTGAAAATTGTTGCGCTAAGGAATTCGTCACATCCTTGTACGCCTTGTCATAAATAACAATTTCTGTTTTTCTATATTGCTCGTTTTGCCATGTCCATCGTATAAAAGGCAAATATAACTCGGCGTCAATCTCATCGCCGGATAGAGGGATATTGTTCAAGTCCCACATGGAATAATAATTCGGCAAGAGTTTTTTGAAGTAGGCAAAGATAGGATCATTCTTGGCCAGCGTGTGATCCACTTGTTCAAATAGCAACTTTTGCTTCCATCTTTTTTCAAAGCTGTCTTTTGCCGGTTGCAGAACCTGATCGGCTATTTGATGAAACGAAGTTTTCATCGTGTTCCGGCTCTGCGATGATTTATATTTGTCCACCCACAATTTCCATTCAGTACGCGAAAGCTGTCCATCTTTGAAAAATTGTTGGTACACCCGGTCAGGATTTTTACCATCATCATACACCGCACTTAATGCCTTGTATACAGTTGAAAAGTCTTCCTGTATTTTTTTCGCTGACTCTTTCAATTTCTGCTGATCTGCAAATTCAGTCCAGGCCTTTTGAAATTGCTCGTTATCAATAACGACATTGAACTGCTGCAACTTCTGGCGCAGGATTATCTCCCTTATCTTCGCTGTCAAATTGTCTTTCTCCAGGCGGTTTTGCAGAGAAAGTACTTTTTTATCCGTCTGCGCAGGCCATCGTGGTAATTCGCTGGCATCTGCCTGTATATCCGCATAAAATATGGGAGTTCCGTTTACTGACGCCACTTTGTGATGAGGGTCTTTGGGTGTGGCAAAGGACGCATGAATCATGCCGGTCATCAGCAAAATAATCGATAGGATGTATGTCGCGTTTGGCGCTTGTTTCTTTCTGTCGAGACTATGCATCTTTATCTCCTAAAATAAAAAGTACTTTCGCCAAACGTCAGCAAAAGTACTTTTCACTTTACCAAAATTACAAATTGTCTATTTGCTTAAAGCCCGATTCACCGCGCTCACCACAGCTTTGATCGATGCCAATTCGATATTGGTATCAATGGCCGCGCCGTAAAAAGTACTTTTATCCGGACGGCGGATTTGGATGTAACAAACCGCGTGCGCTTCGGCGCCGCCTTCGAGTGAGTGCTGGTTGAAGTTGGCGATGTCGAAATCGGCGATTTGTGTTTCGCGTAAAGCCACCACAAAAGCATCGATAGGGCCGTTGCCGCGCGCGCGAATTTCTTTCGATTCACCTTTCCAGATTATCTGCGCGTGGCATTCCACTTTATCGTCCTTGGTGGAGATGGCGCGGAACTTGACGAGTTTCAGCGGCTCCTCGCGTTGCAGATATTCACGCTCGAAAGCGTCGTGAATTTCTTCGTTGGAAAGTTCGCCGCCGCTTTCGTCGGCGATGCGGTTGATGATTTTGCCAAATTCCACCCGCATTTCCTTGGGCAAATCCAGGCCGAAATCATGATCCATCACATAAGCCACGCCGCCTTTGCCGCTTTGCGAATTGATGCGGATGATGGCTTCGTAAGTGCGGCCCATGTCCTGCGGATCGATGGGCAAATAGGGCACTTCCCAAACCGCGTCCGCCTTCTGCACGGCGAAGCCTTTGTTGATGGCGTCCTGATGCGAACCGGAAAATGCCGTGAAAACCAACTCGCCGCCGTAAGGCCAACGCGGCGGCACTTCCATGCGGGTGCAGCGTTCATAGACTTCGCGGATGTGCGGCAAGTCGGAAAAATCCAAATGCGGATGCACGCCCTGCGAATACATATTGAGCGCGACAGTGACAATATCGAGATTGCCGGTGCGTTCGCCGTTGCCGAAAAGTGTGCCTTCCACGCGTTCGGCGCCGGCCATCAAAGCCAGTTCTGTGGCGGCCACGCCGGTGCCGCGGTCGTTGTGCGTGTGCAAAGAGATAATCGCCGTTTCGCGGTTTTTCTTGTGACGGCAAAACCATTCGATCTGATCGGCGTGAATATTGGGCGTAAAACTTTCCACCGTTGCCGGGATATTCAAAATGATTTTGTCATCCACCGTTGGCTGCCAGACATCGCAAACCGCCTCGCACACTTCGAGCGCGAAATCGGTCTCGGTGAGACAGAAACTTTCCGGCGAATATTCCAACTGGAAATTACAATCGCCCATCGTTGGCCGCAATTTTTTGACGACTTTTACGGCGTCCACGGCGATTTTTTTCACGTCATCTTTGCTGGC
>Ga0182738_1000622_pt1 | contig 47341 bp, 52 predicted proteins | sample eDN5th30CBELigMG_FD_128876 | JGI IMG/M metagenome (GOLD analysis project Ga0182738, IMG submission 128876) | Enriched Miracle-Growth compost microbial communities from Emeryville, California, USA - eDNA 5th pass 30_C BE-Lig MG (version 2)... ... | reverse complement strand
TGATGAAGCTCGATTTCGACGAGGGGGTCGAGGGTTATGCGTTTACGTTTGGCTGATCGCCCGGCCCCGCGGGGTGGGAACATTTCCTCGATGGAGAGAAAAGGCCAGACCGTCATGGTCGTTGACGACGAGCCGACCATCGTCGAAGTCGTTTCCCGCTACCTCGAGCGGGCCGGCTTTGAAGTGAGGACTGCCGCCGATGGCCCCTCCGCGATCGCTGCGGCGATCAGGCAGCCACCCGACCTGATCGTGCTCGACCTGATGCTGCCCGAGATCGGCGGCCTGGAAGTGATGCGAATCCTGACCGAGGTGGAGAAGCTCGACTCGGCGGTGATCCTGCTGACCTCGAAATCCGAGGAATCGGACCGCCTGGTCGGGCTGAGACGTGGCGCCGATGACTACGTCGTGAAGCCGTTTTCGCCGGCTGAGCTGGTCGCCCGAGTCGAAGCGGTTCTCCGGCGAGGTCACGGCCGCGCCGATCAGGGCACCGGACCGATCGAAATCGGTGATCTGGTGATCGACCCAGCCAGCCGGATCGTCAGCCGGGCGGGCGCCGAGATCGCGCTGACCCAGCTCGAGTTCGATCTGCTCGCCTTCCTGGCCGCCCGTCCCGGCCAGGCGTTCTCGAGGGATCAACTCATGGAGCACGTTTGGGGCAGCGATGGTTTCAGCGACACCGGCACGGTCACGGTCCATGTGCGGCGCCTGCGGGCGAAGCTGGGTGAAGAGGAGGAGGGTCCAGACCTGATCGAGACGATCTGGGGGATCGGATATCGGTTTCGACCATGATCCGCTCACTGGCGATCGGACTGCTTATTTCACTCGCCGGATCGGCTGTGGTCGGTTTGATCTACGGCGCCGACGGTGCGATGACGACCTTCTACCTCGTAGCCCCGGTGGCGGTGGTCGTCTTGCTGGTCGCCCATTGGGCAGCGAGGCACCGGACTCGCGTGGGCGGGATCAGCCGACAACTCGATTTGGCGATCCTGCTGGTCGTCGCCTCGATCCTGGTCACCGTCTGGATCGGCGCCGATCGGATGTTCCTCTCCGATCACGATGCCACGGTGATCTCCCTGATGGCGGCGGTGATCGGGCTCATCGCCCTGCGCGTCGGTCAGGTGCTCCACGCCGGGATCGCGGCGGACGTCGATCGGATCAGGGCCGGCCTGCGGCGGATCGGCGAGGGCGATCGAGAGACCGGCGGGCTCCCGGTCGGGTCAGACGAGTTGGGTGAGATCGCTGCCGATATCGAGGCGATGACCGCCCGCCTCGCTGCCGAGGAAAAACGCCGCGACGAAGCCGAGACCGCCCGCCGCGACCTCGTCGCGGCGGTCTCGCACGACCTGAGGACACCGATCGCTTCGCTTCGCCTGATGACCGAGGCGATCGCCGACGGTGTGGCGACCGGCGAGACGCGCGAGCGCTATCTCACCGAGTTGCGTCTCCAGGTCCGGCTGCTCGGCGATCTGGTCGACGATCTCTTCGAGCTTTCGAGGATAGAAGCCGGGGACATCAACTGGGCGATGGGCCAGGTCGAACTGGAGCCCCTCTTGAACGAAACGGTCGAGGCGATGCGGGTCCAGGGCGAGGTCCGCGGCGTCCAGGTGGTGGCCGAGCTGTCGGGCGAGCCAGTCGAGGCGAACGCCAACCCGGAGAAGGTCCAGCGGGTTCTCTTCAACCTGATTCAAAATGCGATCCGCCACACCCCGGCCGACGGCAGCGTCACGGTCCGCGCCTGCAATCTGAACGGCCAGGTCGCGGTCGAGGTCGAAGACAACGGCAGCGGTATTTCCGGCGATGACGCTCCCCACGTTTTCGAGCCCTTCTTCCGGGGCGGGGCTGACGCAGCGCGTTCGCGGGATGGCGCCGGTCTCGGGCTGGCGCTCTCCCGGGCGATCGTCGAGGCCCACGGTGGCCGGATCTGGTTCGAATCGACCGAATCCGGCACCGTGATGCGGTTCACGCTGCAGCCGAAGGCCGCCGCCTAGCGGATGCGGGCCGTCGCATGCGCGTCGGCCGGCATCCTCCGAGCACACGGCCCCCATCCTTCAGGGCGGCGTGACCTCCCTGCTAGCCGTCTTCTTTCATCGCGTCACCGGAATCGTCCGACTTCATCGCATCGTCGGAGCTGGCGTCATCGGACTTCATCGCCTCATCGGAACCGGTGTCGTCAGACTTCATCGCGTCATCGGAGTTGGCTGTGTCGTCAGACTTCATGGCGTCATCGGACGAACTTTGTGTGTTGCTCATCGCCTCCTGGCCCGAGCCGCTGTCAGAAGACGAATCCGAGGAATCGCTCCCGCACGCGACAGCAAAAATCGAAGCCATGAGGACAAGAAGCAGAGCGGTTATTTTTCGCATCCCGCGAAGCTAGGACGCAGGTATTTCAGATCTATTAATTGCCGGTCTCAGCCGACCGAAAGGGCGACAGCGCCGGCCAGCACGATCGCGATGCCACCGACCTGGCGGCGATTCAACTTTTCCCCGAGATGGAACCGGGCCAGCAGGATCGTGACCACCGGGTAGAGCGAGCTGAGCACGGCGACGACGCTGAGCACACCCTTGACCGAAGCGACCGCGTAGAACGAATCAGCGACCAGGATCATGAGGCCGATAAGAACCAGCCAGCCCCATTCCCCGAGCTTTAGGTCGCCTTCCGGGCGGATCGCCAGGAAGGCGACGGTGATGATCCCCGCCGAGGTGGCGCGGGCGGCGATCAGCGCCCACTGGACACTGCCTTCGGCCCCGTGGTCCATCGCGAGCAGGAAGGAGCCGAGTCCGAGGGCCGCGAGCAGCCCGAAGACGATGCTGACCCCGGGACGAGCAAGGGCGTGGGGGTCATCTTCGCCAGAGCTGTTGAGCGCGAGCAAGCTGACGCCGGAGACCGCCACGAGGATCCCAATCCACTGCAGCGCGGTCGGCGAGTCGCCGGTGATCACCGAGGCGACAACCGGGACGATCGGTGCGGTCGCGGCGACGGCGGCCACGATGCTCATCTTGCCGATCGAGAGCCCTCTGTAAAGCGCGGCGAGGCCGACTACCTCGGCGATGCCAGCCAGCATCCCGTAGACGAGATAACGCGCCTCTGGGATGTCACCGACGGCGAGGGCCAGGCTCGCGGTGATCGCGACCAGGGCAGCGGCCTGGGAGACCAGCATCACGGTGAGAACCGGCAGGTTCCGGCTTTTCAGGCCCCCGAGGTAGTCGGAGACGCCATAGGAGAGACTCGAGAGGAGGGCGAGGAGGACGGCGGGCATCCCCGGCAGCCTACGACAGAATTTACCTTCAGATCAGTAGATAAATGCAAACGTGAGTGCTATAAGGGGGCATACTGGAGGGGGATCACCGGAGAATTGACGAGGGGGTCTGTGATGAAGAGGTTTTCGGTTCTGCTCGCTGCCGCGGTCGCGGTTATCTGCCTGGGCGGGGTAGGCTCGGCCGAAGCGATTTCACCGCCATTGGGGATTCCCTGTACCCAGGTGGCGGACGACTCGTTCGAGTGCGGCAGCACCAGCCCCCGGAGTACCGCCGAGAGCTGGGACGGCACACCGATCGACGTCAGCATCGCCCGACCTGACCCCGCGACTTTCGGTGATGGGCCGTACCCATTGGTGATGATGTTCCACGGCTACGGCCAGAGCAAGCTTCCCTTCGCGAGCATGAAGCACTACACCGACCAGGGTTACCTGGTCTTCACGATGACTGACCGTGGAATGTACGAGTCATGTGGCAATGCCGGCTCGGTCGCGGCCGATCCGGACGGTTGCGCCGGCAAGTACGTGCACATGCTGGACACTCGTTACGAGGTCCGCGACGCTCAGTACTTCGCCGGCGAACTGGTCGACGAGGGGTACGCCGACCCGACCAAGATCGCGGCGACGGGCGCCTCCTACGGCGGCGGCATGTCCATGGCTCTGGCTGCCCTCAAAGACCGGATGATGATGACCGACGGATTCCTCGTGCCCTGGACCAGCCCGGCAGGCACGCCGATGAGCCTGGCCGTGGCGGCGCCCGTCGCACCGTGGACCGACCTCGCCTACTCGCTCTCGCCAAATGGCCGGCTGCTGGACTATCTGCGCGACAACCCCTATGACCCCGAGCACCCGGGCGTGATGAAGGAGTCGATCGTGAACGGGTTGTACCTCTCGGGGAATGCCGCCGGTCGATACGCGCCCGCCGGAACCTTGCCCACCGCGGATCTTTCCGGCTGGCGGAATCGCATGGACCAGGGCGAGCCGTTCCTCGGTGATCTCAGCTTCACCTCGATGCTGGCCGAGACGACCAACTATCACTCCTCCTACTACATCGATCACAGCGAGAAACCCGCTCCGACCCTGATCGCGCTCGGGTTCACGGATGACATTTTCGGGATCGACGAGGGGCTTCGATACACCAACCGCACCCTCGCCCAGTATCCGGACGCCGACCTCGGACTCTTCGCCGCGGACATCGGTCATCAGCGTGCCCAGAACAAGGGCGCCGACCTGATTGCGATGTCAAACCTCCAGGACCAGTGGATCAACTACTACTTGAAGGGCACCGGAACCAAGCCTCCCAATGACGTGGTCGCTTACACAGAGGTCTGTCCTAACTCGACGGCGTCGGCCGGGCCGTTCACCGCTGATGACTGGGCCTCGATCGCGCCGGGCGAGGTCACGGTCGAAGGCGGCAAGGACGACCAGGTGATAGAGCCGGACGGCGGCACCGCGAGCGTCGCTTCGGCGTTCGGGGTGGTCGCGTCGACGCCATGCGCGAATCCCAGCGCGGACAAGGAACCCGGCACCGCCAACTACGAAAGCGACCCCGCGCCGGCGGGAGGATTCACGGTGCTCGGTTCGCCGACCGTCGTGGCCGACTTCGAGGGAGCGGGCACGGAATCGGAGATCGCCGCCCGGCTGGTCGACGTGGCGCCAGACGGGACCAAGCAGCTGGTCGCCCGTCAGCTCTACAGGCCCGGCGCGAGCGGCTACCAAGTGTTCCAGCTCCATCCGGGCGCCTGGAAGTTCGAGCAGGGACACATCGCGCGGCTCGAGTTGCTGCCGAAGGATGCCGACAACCCGGCCGCTCCGAACAATCTCACCAATTACGGTCGTCCGTCCGACATGCAGCGGTCGATCACGGTCCATGACCTGGTCCTGCGCCTGCCGGTGCTCGAGAACCCGGGGGCTCTGGGAGGCCTGGTCAAGGCACCGGCACCGAAGATCCTTCCGGACGACCGTTCCTCGTCGGTTGATCTGGCACCCGGCTTCAGCGGTTCCGAGACGATGGCGGACTGGGTCGCCAGTCGCCCCGGGCCGGAGCCGACGCCGTTACCGGCCAAGTTGAAGCTCAGGCGCCCGGCCAAAGCGAAGGGCAAGCAGGTGCGGCTCAAGATCAGTTGCCCGGCAAGCGCGAGTTCGTGCCCCAGGTCCCGAATCATGATTCAAGGCACGCCGAAGAAAGCGAAGGCGAAGGGGTCCGGTGTGCTGATCGCCATGAAGGCTGGCGTCACGGTAGCGGCCGGCAAGTCGAAGACGGTATCGATCCCGCTGACCCGCCCGGGCCGGAAGTTGTTCAAGGGCCGTAAGCGACTCAAAAAACTCCCGGTCACCGTGTTCGTCAACGGAACTGCCGGTGAGACGGTGGCGAAGATGACCCTGAAGCGGGTCGGCAAGGTCAGGTAGATCGATTCAGGCGCCGCCGGAAGAAGGGAGCCATTCCGGCGGCGAACCCAAGACCCGCGGCGAGGCCGGTCCCGATCTGGACGGGGCCGGCTTCCGGATCCTTGAGCAGCCGACGTAGCCCGGTCAGTCCGACCGGCAGCAGCGCCAAGGCACCGGTGACCAAACCGGGGTCGTAGCGTCGGTTCTTGACCGCCCAGCCGATGTGCAGTCCCGCGTTGCCCAGGTGACTTACGTAGAGCATCGCCTGCGGAGCGGTGGCCTTGGGTCCAGCGAGGACCGAGGCGGAAAGGAGCCAGCCGAAGCAGACGTTGATCACGAACCCGGCCCGCCGGTCGATCGGGAACTCGGCGCTCTCCCCGCCCAGTACATCGCGATTTATCCAGGGCAAGAAGCCGCCCGGACGAACCCACTCTTCGGTCTGATGGGCGAGCAAGGCCGCCAGTGGTCTCAAGGCCGGATACTTGACCGACCCAGCCACGGTCGGGACGAGGGCTGCGGCACCGACGATCGGCCACCGGCCGTGAGTGTCTTTCATGGCGTGGTGAAGCCGAAGACGCTGGGAATGCTGATCCGCAGCGCGGCCAGGGCTTCGGCGTCGGACATCCGCTGGGAAGCGACCTCGTCGGCGGCGGTGTGCACGAGCCCCAGAAACGAACCGGCCAGCCAGGATGGCGGAACCCTGCGCTCGAACTCGCCCGCTTCCTGGCCTCGTGTCGCCAGGAGCGCGAGCCGGTCGAGGATCGGGCCGTGGAACTGCTGCGGAGTCTTGCCCGCTATTTCTGACAGCTGCTGGCCCAACGCACTGACCACGTGGGCGTGCTCGCCGACCGTCTCCCACCAGGCCGGAATCAGTGCCATCAGCTGCTCCCCGGGATCGGTGCCGGACTCGAGCGCCTCGTCAATCGCCCTGACTGCCCGATCGAGAGCGCGCTCGGCCACGGCCTCGAGGAGTGACTCCCGAGAGGGGAAATGGGCGTAGATGGTCTGCCGTGAGAGTCCGCTCGCTTTGGCGATCTCAGTCATGGCGGCGTCGGGACGGGCGGAGAACACTCCGACTGCCGCGTCGAGAATTGCCTCCACATTCCTCGTCGCGTCGGAGCGCTTTCCGCCTGTCTTGGACACCGTAGCCACCGAAGAGACGCTAGCAGCGAAATCCGCGGCTCAATGCGCGAACCCACCTTGTACGCCCTCGACGGCGTCTGATCTCCGGAGCGCAACCAGCGCGAGGAGAGCCGCGCCAGCCGCGATGATCGCGGCAGCGGAGAAGCCGTCCGCCAGTCCTGCGGTCATACTGGCTGGGTCGAGGCCCGCCAGACCTGCACCGTGGGTGTCGATGCCGCTGACGGCCACGGTCGAGAGGATCGGCAGGATCAGGGCGACCCCGAGTTCGTGAGAGGTCGAAACCAGTCCGGAGACCGAGCCGGCCTCGTGATGCTCGACGCCTGACATCGCCGTGATGTAGATGCCTGAAGCTGCAAGCCCGAGGCCGAAGTCCAGCACCATGAGGCCAGGCAGAACATCACTGACGAAGGTGCCTCCGGTGTCTACGGCGCTCAGTAGCCAGGCGCCGATCGCTCCGAGAAGCATCCCGACGGAAAGTATGGGCTTGACTCCGAGATGAGCGATCAGTCTTCCGCCGAGATGAGCGGCAAGGATCAGGGCGATCGCACCGGGTAGAAACTGGAGTCCAGTCTCGAGGGCGGAGTACCTGAGAACCTGCTGGAGATAGATCGAGACGAAGAAGAAAACCGAGAGTACGGTGCCCATCCCCATGATCATGAGAAGCAGCGCCGTAACCGTTGGGCGCTTGCGGAAAACCGCCAGGTTGACCAGCGGGCTTTGACTCCGCGACTCGACGAGTCCGAAGGAGATGAATCCGGCACTGGCCAATGCGATCAGGCTGGTCGTCTGGACCGAAAGCCAGCCCGAATCCGGGGCCTCGACCAGAGCGTAAATCAGTGAGACGAGGCTGCCGGTGGCCAAGAGCGCTCCGGCAAGGTCCAACTTACCCTCGGCCCGGGTGGTCGAGTCGGCTGGGATGACCCGGAGCGCGCTGAACCAGACGACGGCACCGATCGGAAGGTTGACGAGAAAGATCGCGGGCCAATCGAATGCCTCGCTCAAGAATCCTCCCACCAGCACGCCGACGGCTCCGCCGGAGGCGGCCACGGCAGCCCAAGCGGCCATCGCCCGGTTGCGTTCTTGGCCCGCAGGGAATGTGACCGTCACAAGGGAAAGCGCGGCCGGCGACAGCAACGCGGCTCCGGTCCCTTGGAGGACGCGTGCAGCGAGTAGCGTTGCGGGCGAGTCCGCCAGCGAGGCTGCGGCCGACGCCAAGACGAAGGTTCCGAGTCCGACGAGGAAAATCCGCCTTCGTCCGAAAAGGTCCGCAGCCTTGCCTCCGAGGAGAAGCAGGCCTCCGAAGGCCAGCGTGTAAGCGGTTATGACCCATTGGAGGTCACCGATATCGAAACCGAGGTCGTTCTGGATGGAGGGAAGGGCGATGTTCACCACGCTGATGTCCAAGATCACCATGAACTGCGCGGCGCAGAGAGTGATGAGAGCCTTCGTCGAATTCAAGGGACTTCTCCTTGCATTGCAAAATTGACAGTAATGTCAAGGATACAAACATTGACAAGATTGTCAAGGTTAAGCGCGAAGAGGATCCTCCTCGACAGGCACCAAGGCGATTCGGGAAGGCGAGATCCGACCTTCTGCCACGTGTCGGCAGAAGGTCGGATCTCGGTTCAGGGAGTCGGACTCAGAGAATCTCGGCGAGGCGGGTTTCGAGTCGCTCGGCGATCTCTTCGCGGACCGGGCCTTCGCCCAGCCGCTCGACCAGCGACTGCAGGAAACCCTCGACGACCAGGGTGCGCGAGGCCTCCTCGTTCAGGCCGCGGCTCTCCAGGTAAAAGAGTTGGTCCTTGTCGACCTGGGCGATCGCGGCCGCATGGGTGCAGGCGACGTCGTCGGCGAGGATCTCGAGGCCCGGGATCGCATCTGCGTGGGCGTCGGTGGAGAGCAGCATGTTGCGGCATTCCTGGAAGGCGTCGGTCTGCTGCGCGCCCTCGTCAACCTTGATCATGCCGCGCCAGACGGCAGTCGAGCTGTCGGCAAGGACACCGCGGAAGGCGAGGTCGGAGGTCGTGTGCTCGGCCGCGTGCTCCTGCAGCGTGTCGTAGTCGATGTGCTGCGCGTTGCCGCCGGCGTAACCGCCGGTCACCTTCGCATCCGAACCCGGGCCGGCCAGGTTGGTGGTCATGCGAACCTTGCCGCCGCCACCGCCGAAGCCGAGCGTCGCCCAGTCGAGCGAGCCGTCGCGCTGGACCTCGCCCCGTTGGGAGGAGAAGAGCCAGGCCTTCTCGGAGAGATCCTGAGTCGAGACGTAGTGCAAATTGGCGGCCGGTCCGACGACCAGCTCGACCACGGTGTTGAGCAGCGCGTCGGTCTCATCCGAGGAAGAGCCGTAATGCTCCCAGACCTCGGCCTTGGCGCCCTCTTCGAGCACGACCAGGGTGCGCCAGTTGACAGCAGCGCCATCGGCGTCGAGCCTGAGATCGACCTTGATCGCCTCGTCGCATTCGACGTTCTTCGGCACGTAGACGAGCACGCCGTCGTTCAGGCTCGCTTCGTTGCGAGCGACGAAGGGATCGTCGCTGGAAACCAGCGAGCCGAGCTTTTCCTCGAGCAGCTGGGAGTGCTCGGCCAGGGCGTCGTTCAGCGGCAGCACGACCACTTCCGAGGTCCCACCGCTGATCGTCACCTCGGCCGGGAGGTTCTCGTAGGCAGAGAGGTCGAGACGCGAGATGTCGGTGAATTCCCAGCCCTTGGTCTTCGGGTTGGGGAGCTCGATCGTCTCGACCTGCGCGGCGCCTTTTTCGCGCCGCTCGGTCAGCCAGGCCGGTTCGGTGATCGTTGCCTCAGCCAATTGAACCCTCCATCTGCAGCTCGATCAGGCGGTTCAGTTCGACCGCGTACTCCATCGGCAGCTCCTTGGTGACCGGCTCGATGAAGCCGTTGACGATCATCTTCGAGGCGTCTTCCTCGGAGAGGCCGCGGCTCTGCAGGTAGAAGAGCATGTCGTCGCCGACCTTGGAGACGGTGGCTTCGTGGCCCATGTCGGCATCTGACTCGCCGATCCGGATCGTCGGGTAGGTGTCGGACTGGCTCTCTTCGTCGAGCAGCAGCGCGTCGCAGACCACCTTCGAACGGGTGCCCGTGGCGCCGTCGGCAACCTCGAGCAGACCACGGTAGGTGGAGCGTCCGCCGTCCTTGGAGATCGACTTCGAAAAGACCGAAGAGGTGGTGTTCGGGGCGCCGTGGATGATCTTCGCCCCGGCGTCCTGGTGCTGGCCCTCGCCGGCGAAAGCGATCGAAAGCACCTCGCCGTGGGCACCTTCGCCGAGCAGGTAGATCGACGGGTACTTCATCGTGATCTTCGAACCGAGGTTGCAGTCGACCCATTCCATGGTCGCCCGCTCCTGGGCGACGGCCCGCTTGGTGACCAGGTTGTAGACGTTCTGCGACCAGTTCTGGACCGTCGTGTAGCGCACCCTTGAGCCGGGCTTGCAGACGATTTCGACCACGGCGGAGTGGAGCGAATCGGTCGAGTAGGTCGGGGCGGTGCAGCCCTCGATGTAGTGGACGTCGGAATCGTCCTCGGCGATGATCAGGGTCCGCTCGAACTGGCCCATGTTCTCGGTGTTGATCCGGAAGTAGGCCTGCAGCGGCATCTCGACCTTGACGCCCTTCGGCACGTAGACGAAAGAGCCGCCGGACCAGACCGCGGAGTTGAGCGCCGCCAGCTTGTTGTCGCTGGCCGGGATGATCGTCGAGAAGTACTCCTTGACGATGTCCTCGTGCTCGCGCAGCGCCGTGTCCATGTCCATGAAGATCACGCCCTGCGCCTCGAGCTTCTCGTTCACCTGGTGGTAGACGACCTCGGACTCGTACTGGGCCCCGACCCCGGAGAGGAACTTCTGCTCGGCCTCGGGAATGCCGAGACGATCGAAGGTGTTCTTGATGTCCTCCGGAACCTCGGACCAGTCCTGGCTTACTTTTTCCGAGGCGCGGACGAAGTAGTGAATGTCATCGAAGTCGATCTGGTCGAGGTCAGCACCCCACTGCGGGGTGGGCTTGGACTCGAAGATCTCCAGCGCCTTGAGACGAAACTCGCGCATCCAGTCGGGTTCGTTCTTGTACTCGGAGATCTGCTCGACGATCTCGCGGGTCAGGCCCTTCGGCGCCTTGTAGGCGTAGCCGGTTTCGGGATCGTGGAAGCCGAACTTCTCCTCGTAGTCGGCGTTGATCCCCTGGACCTTCTCTTTTTCGGCGAGTACTTCGGCAGTAGCCACGTTCAAACCTCCAGGATGATGGTGTCGTCGATTACCTCGACAGGAAAAACTTTGACCGGCTGGTAGGCCGGCAAGGTCTTCGGCTTGCCGGTCCGCAAGTCGAAAAGCGAGCCGTGTCGGGGGCACTCCACGGTGCATGCCTCCTGGTCGATCTCCCCCTCGGCCAGAGGGCCGTCGTCATGGGAGCAGCGATCCTCGATGCCGAACAGCTGACCGGCGCAATTCAGGACCGCGAGGTACTCGCCCTCGTGCTCGATGATCTTGCGCTCGCCGGGGCCCAGCTCTGAGACTGGGCAGACGGGAATCTTTGTCGTTTCGTTGCTCATCAGGGTGAATGGGAGGGGGTCCGGGGAGACCGCCGGCAAGAGGCCGCTTGCGGAAAAACCCGGAAAATAAGCCGACAATCAGGCTCGGAATTAGATCTTACCGATTCAAGACAACCGGCATCCACCATTAGGGCTCCCTAACGCACTTCCCAAGCCGATTCTGGTTCGTCGGGTCCTGATCTGCGACTAGTACTGTGGACCGTCCCGGAGCCGGGGACGGACAGTGTTGCTACTCAGACGCAGGATCTCGACCTACATATTCCTCTTCATTCCCGGTTTCGCGCTCGCATCGTGGGTGACGAGGACCCCGGCGATCCGAGACGGGCTCTCGGCCACGACCGCCGAGATGGGCCTGTTGCTGTTCGGCGTTTCGATCGGATCGATGAGTGGCATCCTCAGTTCGACCTCGTTGGTTCGGCGGTTCGGCACCAGAGCGGTCATCCTCGCCGGGCTCAGCCTGTTGATCTTCGGCGTGGCCTTGATCGGGCTGGGGGCGGGGGCGTCATCGGCGCCACTCGTATTCACCGGGCTGATGTGCTTCGGAGCGGGGATCGGATCGGCCGAGGTCGCGATAAACATCGAAGGAGCCGAGGTCGAGCAACTGTCCGGGGCGCCGGTTCTGGTCGAACTCCACGGTTTCTTCAGTGCCGGTACGTTGGCCGGCGCCCTGCTCGGGATCGCGCTCACCACGGTCGATTTTCCGGTCACCGCCCATCTGCTCGCGGTGGCGGGGGCGTCGATACCAGCCTTGGCCTGGGCGATTCGGGGGATCGAACCCGGATTCGGCAAGGGCCTGGATGCCGCCTCCGAATCTCCGGATCCGAATGTGGAGACGCGCGAAACGCGGCCGCTTTGGAAGGACGTCCGGCTGCTGATGATCGCCGTGATCCTGCTCTCCGTCGCGCTGGCGGAGGGATCGGCGACCGACTGGCTGCCTTTGCTGACCGTCGACGGTTTCGACCTCGACGAGTCCTCTGGGTCGTTGGTCTACGCCGGCTTCGCGGCGATGATGACCCTGGGCCGCTTCGGTGGCCGGCGGTTGCTCGAAAAGTATGGGCGCGTCGTCATCCTGCGGGGCGGCGCCGTGCTCTCCACGGTCGGTGTGGCCACCGTCATATTCGTCGACGATCCGGTCGCGGCGGGGCTGGCGGCGACGCTGTGGGGCTTGGGGATCTCGCTCGGGTTCCCGCTCTCGATTGCGGCGGCCAGCGAGTCGGGTCCCGACTCTGTGGCGCGGGTGGGATTCGTCGCGGTCGCCGGCTACGTCGCCTTCCTGGTCGGCCCGCCGCTGCTGGGCTTCCTGGGAGAGCATTTCGGACTCCGCATGGCGATGCTGGTCGTACTCGGAGTCTTGACCTTGACCATGGTGCTCGCCCCGGCCGCCGGCGCCCGTTCGGCTACCTCCGACTGAGTCCCCGGAATTCGGGGCGACGTAGGGCCCGGCCACCGCTGATGCGTGGTACCGTCGCCCGATGGGAGATTTGGGAGCGCGGCGATGACCGCGGGAAGGTGCCTGTGCGTGCTCGGAACGATGCTGCTGACGCTGCTCGGTCCCGCGATCGGAGCCAGCCATGCGGCTGAGCCGCTGGAACTCGAGTTCGATCAGGGCAGCTTGGCTTTCGACGTGGGCGGAACCGACTATGAGATCGACTATGGGACCGATGGTCAGACTGTCTCGATGTCGGGCTCAATCGATGATGGGTCGATAGAGATCCCTGCCGCGGCGGTTGACTTTCCGGCCTTCCATTTCAAAGATGCCCAGAACTACAGCTACGAGATAACCACCTGGGTTTCCGATGAGGTCACCGGATCATTCGATCCGTCCGGTGGTCGCCTGACCCTCGAACTTTCGCTGATGGTGCAACTCAGCCGTAGCGATGGCCTCGGCTGTGGGTTCGGTCCGGTGCCGATCACCCTGAGTTCCGACTACCACGGCACGCGACCCGGCTCCGGCTTCCCCCAAGGGCTGCTCGGCAACGGGGCGATCGGTGGAGATAAGGCGTCCGGCACCACGGTGGGTGGCACCTGCCCGCTCACCTCGGACGCCGGGTTGAGCCTCTGGCTCGGGGTGACTCAAGGGGCGAAGCCGTTCCAGGTCAACTTCGACCGGGCCGACTTGCAGGTCGGCCCGTACAAACTCCTCAGCCAGAGCCCTGGGGTCGGTTTCATCGGACGGATCAAAGATGGCGCCGTCGACATTTTGCCCGAGGGCGTGAACATTCCGGACGTCACACTGCGGGTCGGCGGGCAGGATCTGAGCGTCGAGTTCAATTCGCCGGAGGGGGCGAGAGGAACCTTCGCCGCGGCCACCGGGAGGTTCGACCTCACTCTCGACCTTGGTCTGACCATCCTCGACGGGGTGCCCGCGGTTCTCTGCCAGGTCGGCTCGGTCCCGCTGTCCCTCTCGACCACCTACGAGGGTGATCCAAAGGGCGTTCCCTTCAAGACGGGCCTCTCTGCGGGGCTCCTCGGTGGCACCTGGACCGGCGCTCCGCAGGTGACCAGCAGCAATTGCCCGGAGTCGGTCATGGCCGCGCTCCAGGACACGAGCATCAGCCTGGTCCTCGCCGCCGGCAATCTCGACCCGGACCCCGATCCCGATCCGGACCCTGACCCCGACCCTGACCCCGATCCGGACCCCGATCCCGACCCCTGCCCGGGCTGCGAGACGCCGGCCAAACCGAATCTCGGTCTGACCGCAATCCCGAAAAAGAAGGTCAAAATGGGCCGCAAGCAGGCGAAAGCGACGCTCAAGGTCAAGGTCAGCAATCGAGGCGACGGTGCCGCGAGTCCGCTTCAGGTCTGTTTCTCTGGCCCGGCTTGGGTCCTAAGACGAAAGACCTGTCAGAAAGTGAAGACACTGAAGGCCGGATCGACGGTGACCCGCAGCCTGAAAGTGAAGCCCAAACGGATCAAGAAGGCACGGAAGGCGAAGATCAAGGTCACGGCGACCGCGCCGGGCGCCAAGAAGCGCAGCGTCGTAATCCAGCTGGAGGTGCCGCGGCGCTGAGCCTGGCCGCTGAGCGGTCAGATCTATTCGAGGTGGCGCGGGCGATCAGATCTCGGAGGCCAGGGAGGGATCGCCCTGCTCGCCGGCGTCGTCCCAGTCGGCAATCTGACCTAGGCCGGCGCTCTTTACGACCTTGAGCCCGAGCAGCGCGCACTTCATTCGAGTCGCGGAGATGTCGATGCCGAGCAGATCGAGGACGTACTCCTTCGGCAGCTTGATCAGCTCTTCGCGACTCATGCCGACCAACTCATCGGTCAGCAATGAGGTGGCGGCCGTTGAGATCGCGCAGCCCTGGCCTTCGAACTTGACCTCGCTGACCTGATCGTTCTCATCGAGCTTGATCATCACGTGCTGCTCGTCACCGCAGAACGGGTTCGTGTCCTCGAATTCGAGGTCGGGATTCTCGATCTCCCCGAAGTTGTGGGGGCGCTTGTAATGCTCGAGTATCTGTTCGCGGTAGAGCTCTTCCATCCATTTGAGAGTAGCCAAGAACGTCCGGCGCCATAGTTGACATGCGTCAGGTTTATAGTAAGGTTCGTCGGGAGGAAGGAGGGACCGCGTGATCGGCCCATCGTTGAAGTTCCCGGCAACTCTTGTAATTCTGGCTACGGTAGGTATGGGTCTGGCGCCTGGCGCGTCTGCCCGTGGCCATGTGAACCGGAACGCGGTGACAGTCTCTCCGGCCCGCAACACCCCGGACGCATCGCCCGAGACTCAGATCAGCATCCTCGGCCCGCGCCCGAGCCGCATTGGCAAGGTTCAGGCGACCGGATCGGTTACCGGAGCTCACGACGGCAAGTTGAAGAGTTACTCGGGCCGCCGCGGCGCCAGCTTCGTGCCGGGCGAGCCGTTCGCCGAAGGTGAGACCGTTGCCGTGAGGATCGCGATCAAAGGACGAAAGGCGATCCGCTACTCCTTCACGATCGAGACGCCGGGCAAACAGCAGGGCGCTCTCAACCTGCCGTTCGAGCAGCCCGACAAGCTGCGGCACTTTCTCAGCGAGCCCGGGCTCGCTCCACCCAAGATCTCGGCGAGCAAGGTCTCTTCGAAAACCCAGGGCAAGGTGTTCCTCACCCCGCTGCCGTCGCCGGTCGTGCACCCTGGCAGCGACAACGCGATCTCGATCCATCCGGTCGGCCCGGGTGGTCCGATGATCATCGGCCCGAAGGGCAACGTGGTCTGGTTCAAGCAACTGACCCCACCTGAATATGCGGCCAACCTCCGGATCCAGAAGTATCGCGACCGGAAAGTCCTGACCTGGTGGCAGGGCACGGTCACGCCATCGGCGTATGGCGATGGCGAGGGAATCATCGCCAACGCCCACTACCAGACGATCGCCACGGTCAAGGCCGGCAATGGCTACGGGATGGACATCCACGAGTTCAGCCTCGATTCGAAGAGCGGCGACGCCTACTTCACGATCTACCGGCCGGTCATGGTGCATGCACCCGGCTCGCCGGAGGGCACGCTGACCCAGATGCTCGACGCGATCGTGCAGGCGGTTGACGTCAAGACGGGCCTGGTGACCTGGGAATGGCACTCGTACGGGCACATTGCCCAGACCGAGTCGTACGCGTCACCGGAGAACAGCTCCTCCTACGACGCCTTCCACATCAATTCCATCCAGCCTCTTCCGAGAGGCCGAGTCCTGATCTCGGCCCGGGACACCTGCGCCGTCTATCTGCTGGACCAGAAGAGCGGCAAGATCGTATGGACCCTCGGTGGTAAGAACAGCGACTTCAAGCTGGGCAAGGGCGCCAGATTCTGGTTCCAGCACGATGCGCGACTCCAGAAGAATGGCGATGTCACCTTGTTCGACGACGAGGCAGGCCCGCCTCAGAAGGCACCCTCCTCGCGTGGACTTCGGTTGCGGCTCGACCACAAGCGCCACACGGCTAAGGTGGCCGCCTCATACCAGCGCCCGGAGGACGTTTCCGCTCAGAGCGAGGGCAGCTACCAGGTGCGTCCGGGCGGCAACGTCTTCCTCGGATTCGGCGCCCAGCCCAACTTCTCCGAGTTCTCCCCTTCCGGACGCCTGCTCTACGACGCGAGCCTGCCAGAGGACGACGGCTCCTACCGCGTGTACCGCTTCCGCTGGCGGGGAACGCCCAAGACCTCACCGGCCGTCGTCGCGAAGTCTGGCGATCACGGAATCACCGCCTACGTCAGCTGGAACGGGGCGACCGCGGTCCGCAAGTGGCAGGTCGTAGCAACGCGGGCCGGGGCCACCGAACCGATGAAGGCGGTCAAGAAGCGTGGCTTCGAAACGGCGATCCAGCTCCCTGCCGACGTCACCGGCCTCCGGGTTCGCGCTATCGACGCCAAGGGCAGGGTGCTGGGCAAGTCCTCGGTGGCCAGACCGTCTTGAGCTGACTCAGAGGCCGAAGATCCGGCGGGCGTCGTGGAGCGCCTCGATCAGGGTGTCAATCTCGCCGGTGGTGTTATAGGCGGCGAAGCTGGCCCTGGTGGTGGCGGCGACGCCTAGCTTCCGCATCAGGATCTGGGCGCAGTGGTGACCGGCCCGGACCGCCACGCCGTGTCGGTCGAGGATCTCGGAGACATCGTGGGGGTGGACCCCTTCCAACTCGAAGGAGATGATGCCCTCGCGGTCAACCGTGGTGTCCGGGCCGAAGATCGTAAGGCCCGGTACTTCGGCCAGGCGGGGGAGGGCGTAGCCGGTCAGCTCGCGCTCGTGGGCCTCAATCGTCGCCAAACCCACCGCCTGGACCCAGTCGACAGCGGCGGCGAGACCGGCCGCCTCGGCGATCGGTGGGGTGCCGGCCTCGAACTTGGCCGGCACCGAGGCCCAGGTGATCTTCTCGGGGGTGACCTTGTTGATCATCGAGCCACCGCCTTCGAAAGGCTCCATCTCTTCCCACAACTCGCGACGGCCCCACATCACGCCGATCCCGGTCGGGCCGTAGAGCTTGTGGCCCGTGAACCCGTAGAAGTCAGCGCCGGTCTCGGCGACGTCCACCGGAAACTTCGGCACCGACTGGGCGCCGTCGACCACGGTCAGGGCGCCGGCCGCCCTCGCCTCGGCGACCAGTTCGGCCACCGGGTTCCTGGTGCCGAGCACGTTCGATACGTGGGTGAAGGCGAAGACCTTCGGGCCGCGGGCCAGCGCCTCGGCCAGGGCGTCGCGGTCGAGCCGGCCCTCCCCGTCGATCGGAGCGAACTCCAGATCCGCCCCGGTGCGCTGCGCGACCAGGTACCAGGGGACGACGTTGGCGTGGTGCTCCATCTCGGTCAGCAGGATGCGGTCCCCGGGACCGAGGTGGGCGGCGCCCCAGGACTGGGCGATCAGGTTGAGGCCCGCGGTGACGTTGCGGGTGAAGACCACCTCGCGCGGCGAGCTTGCGCCCAGCAGGGATGCGACGTCGGCCCGGGCACCCTCGTACAGGTCGGTCGCTTCCTCGGAGAGGGTATGGACGCCGCGATGGACGTTCGCGTTGTGTTCGCGGTAGTACCGGTCCATCGCCTCGATAACAGTCAGGGGCTTCTGCGAAGTCGCCCCGTTGTCGAGGTAGGTAAGCGGCATCCCCTTGACCTCGCGGTCGAGGATCGGGAACTGCGCACGTATTTCATCGACCGACATGGTTGCCGGCACGGCAGCGGAGGTAGCGGAGTCGGCTGCCATCAGGCCGCCGCCTCGACCTCCTCCTTGATCCAGCCGTAGCCCTCGGCTTCGAGCTGGTCAACGAGTTCCTTGCCGCCTTCCTTGACGATGCGGCCTTCGTACATGACGTGGACCAGGTCCGGTTCGACCATGTGGAGCAGGCGCTGGTAATGGGTGATGACCAGGGCGCCCATGTCCGGACCCGTGAACTTGTTGATGCCGTCGGCGACGGTGCGCAGAGCGTCGATGTCGAGGCCAGAATCGGTCTCGTCGAGAATCGCGATCTGGGGCTTGAGGAGAGCCAGCTGGAGCAGCTCCATACGCTTCTTCTCGCCACCGGAGAAACCGTCGTTGAGGTAGCGGCTGGAGAAGTCCTGGGGGATGTTGGCAAGTTCCATCGCTTCGCGCGCCTGAGCGGCGAAATCCTTGATCTTCAGCGGTTGCTCGCCCCGCGCCTCACGCTGCGCGTTGAGGATCATCCGCAGGTACTTGCTGACCGCCACGCCGGGGATCGCGACCGGGTATTGGAAGGCCATGAAGAGCCCGAGCTGGGCACGCTCGTCCGGGTCGGCGTCCGTGATGTCTTCGCCGTTGAAGCTGATCGACCCTTCGGTGACCTCGAGCGCCGGATGGCCCATGATCACGTTGGCGAGGGTTGACTTGCCGGAACCGTTCGGCCCCATCAGGGCGTGGACGCGGCCCTTCTCGACGGTCAGGTCGAGGCCTTTGAGGATCTCCTTTTCCTCGACGCGGACATGAAGGTTCTTGATTTCAAGTTCTGCCACTGTTACTCCGTTCGGATCAGTCCCGTGCGGCGCGCTCAGGCGGCGCTGCCGACGGTGGTCTTGGTTGTTGCTCGCTCTGGGGCGGGGCGCGAGAATTCGACCAGCTCGGCCAGCGTGGTGCCGGCCAGGGCCTTGGTCACGCCGCCCTGGACCCGAGTCCAAAGCAGCTTGGTCGCGCAGGCCCGGTCGCTGTCTGCCTCATGTGAGCACAGGACCTTGCCTTCGGGCGTCTCGTGGAAGCACTCCATCGGGGCGATCTGCCCCTCGAGCGCTTCGACGACCTCGACCATCGTGATCTCCTCCGCCGGGTAGGCGAGACTGTAGCCGCCGTGTGCACCGCGGGTGGAGGTGACCAGCCCGGCCTGGCGCAGCTTCGCCACCAGGTGCTCCAAGTAGGAAAGGGGAAGGCGCTCGGCTTCGGCGATCGCATTCAGCGAAACAGGGCCGGTGTTGGGCTGGCGTCCGAGTTCAACCATCAGGCGAACTCCGTACTCGGCTTTGGTCGAGAAGAGCATCAGATAAATCCTAGAGCACTAGTCGGTTTTGCTGATTTCAGACGATCCGGACGTCTGCTTCCGCGAGCCGCGCCGGTGCCTGAGCCGCCGTCTCATCCGCCGCCAGGTACGGAAACGGTGCGACCCTCGGGCGGCTGATCGCAACGCGTAACCGAGTGCCGAATCGGAGAACTCGCCGCTCCACGGCAGGTCGATCCGGACCTCGACCTGACCTGGATCGCCGACCGTTGTGTGCGTCTTCTTGGGAGCGAAGTTCGCGAACAGGTCGGTCGCGTCGGTGTTGTCAGCCAGGACCACGGCCAGGAAGTGCGTCACCCCCTCCTCGCGGGCTCGGACCGCGAGTCTCGAAAGGAGCGCCTTGCCCAGGCCGCGGCCACGCCAGTGATCGGCGATCACGATCGCGACCTCGGCCTCCCGGTCGCGGTACGGGGAGGTTCGGATATAGCGAGCCACGCCGACCAGGTCGCCCTCGTCGGGGTCGATCGCGACCAACGCCTCGTGTTTGCGGTGATCGACCTCGGTCAGATAGATGAGGTCCGTCTCGGTCAGCCGGACCACTGGGGCGAAGAACCTCTGGAAGCGGGATTGCGGGCTAAGCCGCTCGAAGCCCTCGGCAAGCAGCAGCTTGTCGGTGGCCCGGATCGGGCGGATCAAGACCTCGACCCCGGGCCCTAGAGCGACTCGCTCGGAGTCGCTCATGGCTCGACCAGTCCCTGCCTGATCGCGTATCGAACCAATTCGACCCGATCCCGCATGCCGAGCTTCTTCATCGCGTTGGCGCGGTGGTTCTCGACCGTCTTCTCGGAGAGATGGAGCAGTTCGGCGATCTGTTTGGTCGTGTTCGCCTCGGCCACCAGCTTCACGATCTCTTCCTCGCGCGGGGTGAGGTCCGTGCCGGCCGGCTCACCGCGCTCGAGGAGGTCACGGATCAGGGCCTGCTGCGCCCCGGGGGAGAGAAACGGCTCACCGCGCTCAACTGAGCGGATCGCGTTCAGCAGGTCGGTGTCGGCTTGCGACTTGAGCACGTAGCCGGATGCCCCGGCCTTGAGGGCCTCGAACAGATAGCGCTCGTCATCGTGCATGGAGAGGATCAGCACGTTGGTCTCAGGTGCCTGGGCCTTGATCTCACGGGTCGCCTGGAGGCCGGTCAGGCCGGGCATCTTGACGTCGAGGATGGCCAGGTCCGGCCTTTCGCGGACCACCGTGTCGCGAGCCTCGATCCCGTCCGCGGCCTCGGCGATCACCTCGAGGTCGCCCTGTCGTTCGAGTAACAGCCGAATCCCGGACCGGACGATGCCATGGTCGTCGGCGATCACCACTCTCATGCCTTCGCTCCCGCGCTCCCGGATTTCATGCGTCGGTGCTTTCTCGGATCGGAACCCAGAGGCGAACGGTGGTCCCGTGGCCGGGACGGGATTCGATGTCAAGCTCCCCGCCGACCAGCAGCGCCCTCTCACGCATGCCTCCCAGGCCGAGGCCGGAGGTCGCCTGTTCGAAGGTGAAGCCGCTGCCATCGTCGGCGACGCTCAACTCGAAGCGACCATCTTTCCTGGCCAGGGTCACCTCGACCCGGCTCGCGCCGCTGTGGCGGACGGCGTTGCCGATCGCCTCCTGGGAGACCCGGTAGATGACCAGCTGGAGGTCGGGGTCGAGCCCGGAAGGGTCGTCATCACAAGTGAAGCTAGCGTTCAGCCCCGGCCGGTCGAGCTGCTCGACCAGCCCGGCTATCGCCGCTCGAAGGCCGAGGTCATCGAGTGCTGTGGGACGAAGCTGGCGGGCCACGGTCAGCAGCTCGTCCATCGCCTGGTGGGCGAGGCGGCTGGTCTCCTCGATCTCGGGAGCCAGTTCCGGCGGTGCCTCGGACCGGGTCGCTTCGAGTCTCAGCAGGACGCCGGTCAGCGATTGGTTCACCTGATCGTGCAGATCACGGGCGACCCGGGCCCGCTCCTCCTCCTGGGCGGCCAGCGCCGCGCGAGAGCTGCGGTGACGCTCGGCCTCGAGCCGGCGCATCATCCGCAGGAAGGCAAGTTCGAGTCGTTCGGCTTCCTCGGTTTCCGCGACGCCGTCGATCCAGGCCGGCAGGTTGGCCCCGGGCTGGCTGAGGTCGACTTTCTCCATTTCCGTGATCACCGCCTCGAGCGGAGTGAAGCGGCGGCGCAGGATGGCGACGTTCAGCAGGCAGGTCAGGGCGGCAGCCGCGGCGGCGATCAGCGCGAGGGTTCCGATGTGGTCGGTCGAGAACCCGGTGACCAGCGCCGCAGCTGCGGCGGCCAAGGCGACCATTGCCGCGTTCAGCAGCAGCACTTCAGTGAAGATCGGACGACGCTTCATCTGGTGGGGCCCATAGTCGCAGAATGAGGGACATCCCCTATGGACTTGATTGCCGTTCCGCGAAAGAATGCCGGCCTATGACCACAACCAAGCAGTCAACCTGGGGTGCGACGCTCCGCACCACGATCCTGCTGGCCACGCTTTCCGGCCTGCTGGTCGTCATCGGTTTCGCGATCGGAGGCCAGCAGACGGCGCTGCTTTTCCTCGCGATGGCGGTCGCGATGAACTTCTTCTCCTACTTCTTCAGCGACAAGATCGCCCTGAAGATGAGCGGGGCCCGGGAGATGGAAGAGTCCGAGAACCCCGAGTACTTCCAGATGGTGCGCGAGCTCTGCCAGCGAGCCGATATCCCGATGCCCCGTCTTTACGTGATCCCACAGGAGCAGCCGAACGCCTTCGCGACGGGCCGCAATTACAACCATTCGGCGGTCGCGGTCACCGCTGGCATCACAAAGCTGCTCTCGACCGATGAACTGCGCGGTGTGGTCTCTCATGAGCTCGCCCACATCAAGCATCGCGACATCCTGATCCAGTCGGTCGCCTCGACGATCGGCGCCGCGATCACCTACATCGCCTACATGCTGATGTGGTTCGGCGGAGACGACAACTCACCGCTCTCGCTGGTCGCTTCGCTGGCCATGGTGTTGCTGGCGCCGCTCGCCGCCTCGATCATCCAGTTGGCCGTTTCCCGTCAGCGTGAATACGCGGCTGATGCCGGCGGCGCCGCGATCTGCGGCAACCCGGAATCGCTCGCCTCGGCGCTGCTCCGGCTCGAGTCGGGCGCGCAGAACATTCCGATGAAGGGTCACGTGAGCGAAGCCTCCGAGCCGCTCTACATCGTCAAGCCGTTCAAGGCCAAGGGGCTGGCCGGGCTTTTCTCTACTCACCCTCCGATCGACGAGCGGGTCAAGCGGCTGCGTCAGATGCGACCCTCGCTCTAACCAGGTTTCCTCCCCCAGTACAGCTGGCAGTGGGGCCCTCGGATCGAAAGATCCGGGGGCCTTCTCTTTGCAGCGTCTAGATTGGTTTTCATGGACCGGTTCAAGACCAAACGAATCTACGACGAGCCGAGCCCCGATGACGGTTTGAGGGTGTTGGTCGACCGGCTCTGGCCGCGGGGGGTGAAGAAAGACCGGATCGACGAGTGGGCGAAGGATCTGGCTCCTTCGACGGAGCTGCGCGAGGAGTTCCATGCCGGTGACTTCGATTTCGAGGAGTTCCGCGCCCGGTACCGGATCGAGCTCGAGAGCAAGAGCGACGAGATGAGGGAACTCATGTCTAAAACCGACGGCACCATCACCCTGCTTTACGCGCTCAAAGACCGGGAGCACAACCATGCGCTCATCCTCGGCCAGGCGATGGGGGACATGGACGGCTGACCGGTCATCGGCCTGGCGTTTTTCCGATGACCTGTACCCTTGGTGGTCGCGACCCGAGGGCTGGAATACTCTTCCAAACCTCGCTATACTTTTTGAAGTAACCAAATTCAGATCGAGATTGAGGGATTTGCCGATGGCACCGGAAGCGACCGAACAGAAGGCAGTTGAAGAGATCACTCCGCAGGAGGCTTCCGCCGAACTGGGTGGCGGCAACGTCAAGCTGATCGACACCCGCGAGCCTTACGAGTACGAGGAGTCCCACATCGAAGGCTCCGAGCTGATCCCGCCGGGAGTGATCGCCAATCGCATCGGAGAATCGGTGCCGGATAAGTCCCAGCGGATCATCCTCCAGTGCCGCTCCGGCGCTCGTTCCTATGACGCGGCGAAGGTGCTGCAAGAGCTCGGCTACGAGGACGTCGCCTCGATGGCCGGCGGCATTCTCGAATGGGAGGCTCAGGGTCTGCCGGTCCAGTCGGACGTCAACCTGACTCCCGCACAGCGCGACCGCTACTCCCGCCACATCCTCCTTCCCGAGGTCGGGGTGGAAGGTCAGATCAAGATGCTCGAGGCGAAGGTGCTCTTGCTCGGCGCCGGCGGTCTCGGCGCTCCGACGGCGCTTTACCTCGCGGCGGCCGGCATCGGGACGATCGGCCTGATCGATGACGATGTGGTCGACGCTTCAAACCTTCAGCGCCAGGTGATCCACAACACCAGCCGCATCGGCCAGCCGAAAACCGCGTCGGCCCGCCAGACGATCGAGGAACTCAACCCCGACGTCAACGTCGTAGAGCACAACTTCCACCTCAACGCGGACAACATCCTCGATGTGATCGCGGACTACGACGTAATCGTCGACGGGGCCGACAATTTCCCTGTCCGGTACCTGCTGAACGACGCCAGCGTACGGCTCAAGAAGCCGGTCGTCTCGGCTTCGATCCTCTCATTCGACGGGCAGATCTCGACTTTCGTCCCCTACGAGGGTCCCTGCTACCGCTGCCTCTACCCGACCCCGCCGCCGCCGGAGCTCGCTCCCAGCTGCTCGGCCAATGGCGTGCTCGGCGTGATGGCCGGCCAGATGGGGCTGCTCCAGGCGAACGAGGTCCTCAAGCTGGTGCTCGGGATCGGCGAGCCGCTGATCGGTCGCCTGCTGCTCTACGACGCACTCGGAACCCGCTTCACGGAGCTCAAGGTCCGGCGCGATCCGGAATGCCCGATCTGCGGTCCGAACGCCCCCGAGCTACCGGAATCCGAGATGGGCAAGTTCCCTGATTACGAAGCATTCTGCGGAGGGCATGTGGGCTCCTGAGCCCACGTGACCAAGCGGATTCATCGAGCGATAGGATCAGGCCCATGCCGTCCGTCAAGATTCCCCCCGTTCTCCGCAAGCACACCGGTGACCAGACCGCAGTCGACGTTGCCGGCTCGAACGTGGGCGAGGTGCTGAACGCCCTCGTGGCCGAGTACCCCGACACCCAGGATCAGCTTTTCTCCGGTGAGGGCGAGCTGAATCGTTTCGTCAACGTCTATCTCAACGACGAAGATGTCCGCGTCCTCGACGGCCTCGAAACCGCGGTCAGCGACAGCGACACCGTGATGATCCTTCCCGCCATGGCGGGAGGCCGGGGCTAGCTTCCCGGCAGGCGGTCCTGGTCGGACCGCAGGTCGTCGAGTATCTGCTTCGCGCGCTCGGCGGCTGACGCGGGCACGTAGATGTCTCGGGCTCCGGCGGCGAGAAAGTCGGGCACGTCGAAGCCCTTGTTGCGCTTGATCAGGCTGGGGATGCCTTCCTGACGGAGGATGTCCGCCAGCAACTCCGCCTCGGCCTGCTGGGCCGCCCAGGCGACCTTGACCGGTTCAGGGGGCTTCTCAGACCGCCTGAATATCGACATCTTCGACCTGACCGTCGGCGATGTTGAAGCCGCGGACATAGGGCTCGTCCGGGTTCTCCAGGGAGACGATGAAGTAGACGGCGTCAGGCCAGCCGCTGGCCAGGTTGATGTCGGTCTGGGAGGGGTAGGCCGCGGTGCGGGTGTGTGAGTGGTAGATGCCGACGATCTCGTGGCCGGCCTCGAGGATCCCCTTGTAGACCTGGAGCTGCTCCTTCGAATCCATCTCGTACCGGAGCGGCGAGTGAGCGATGTTCTCCATGCGATGGAGGGTGATCGCTTCGCCGTCGACGCCGCCGATCAGGCCGCAGCACTCGTTCGGGTCATCGGCTTTCGCGTGCTCGATCATCTCGTCGAGCAGGGACTGCGGCACCTTCACCGCGCTACCACCAGTTGGTCGCGTCGATGTCGCCGAGTTCCTCGATCGACTTTGTGTAAATGCCCGAGGAGAGGTACTTCCAGCCGCCGTCGGGGATCAGGAACACGATGTTGCCAGAGTCGAGTTCGTTGGCGATCCGCACGGCGATCGCGGCGACCGCACCCGAGGAGACGCCGGCGAAGATGCCCTCCTGGTCGAGCAGCTTCTTGGTCCAGACGATCGCGTCCATGTTCGAAACCATGATCTTGCGGTCGAGCAGCGAGAGGTCGATGATCGGGGGGATGAAGCCGTCGTCCAGCGAACGGAGGCCCTGGACCAGCTCGCCCTGCATCGGCTCGGAAGCGACGATCAGGGTTTCCGGGTTGGCTTCTTTCAGGCGCCGGCCGTTGCCCATCAGGGTTCCGCCGGTGCCGAGTCCGGCCACGAAGGCCGTGACCTCGTCCAGCTCCTCGAGGATCTCGACCGCGGTGCCGTCGTAATGGGCGTTGGGGTTGGCCTCGTTGCCGTACTGGTAAGGCATGTAGTACTGCGGATCCTCGGCCAGCTCCAAGGCCAGTTCGACCGCGCCGTTCGAGCCCTTGGCGCCTTCCGAGTAGACGATCTCGGCGCCGTACATCGAAAGCAGCTGACTGCGCTCCGCGGTGACGTTGTCGGGCATCACGACCTTGAGCGGGTAGCCCCTGCGGCGGCAGATCATGGCCAGGGAAATCCCGGTGTTTCCGGAGGTCGGCTCGAGGATGGTCTGTCCGGGCTGAATCGCTCCGGCTTCCTCGGCCGCCTGCATCATCGAGCGGGCGACCCGATCCTTGACCGACCCGGTCGGGTTGGCCGATTCGAGCTTGGCAAAGATCCGCACGTCTTCTTTGGGCGAAAGGGTCTTCAGCTCGACCAGTGGCGTGTGGCCGATCGAATCGACGATGTCGTCGAAGGTCCCCCCGCAGGGCTTGTTCAGAAGGTCGTAGTAAGGAGTCATGTGGTGAACCGCTAGACCACGGTACTTCATTAAGTGTAGTCGCTTGGCCGCCAGTCGTATGAACCTCCGGCGAATCGTGAGATACTGGCTCCGTTGCGCGTCCAGCAATCAAACCTTTTCTGGAGGAAAAACGCATGAAGAAATCCCGTCTCGTCGCGCTGCTTTCGGCGCTGATGATTCTTGCGGCCATGGTGGTCGTGGTCGGCTGCGGCAGCAGCGATGACGACAGCAGCGGTGGCAGTGGCGACTTCCAGTCCGAACTGATCACCGATGGCACCCTGACCGTCGGCTCCGACATCCCGTATGCCCCGTTCGAGATGGGCAAGGCCCCCGACTACACCGGCTTTGACATCGAACTGGTCAACGACATCGCCGACCGTCTCGATCTCGACGTGAAGGTTCAGGACACCGCGTTCGACACGATCTTCACCGACGTCGCCCAGGGCAAGTTCGACATGGTCGCTTCGGCCTCGACGATCACGCCCGAGCGCGAGCAGGTCGTGAACTTCTCGGATCCGTACTACGAGTCCGAGCAGGCCCTGTTCGTCCCCCCCGGATCGGACATCACCTCGGTCGACGATCTCGCCGGCAAGACCGTTGCAGCTCAGGACGGCACCACCGGTGAGGCGTACGCCAACGACGAGACCGACGCCGGTCAGGTCCGCGGCTTCCCGACCGGTGCCGCGGCGATCGCCGCCGTGGTCAACGGCCAGGCCGACGCGGGCATCGTCGATGCTCCGGTGGTCGAGGATGCGGCATCCAAGGGTCAGTCCGGTTTCGAGATCGCGACCAACATCCCGACCGGGGAGTACTACGGCTTCGCGTTCGCGAAGAACACGCCGGAGCTCCTCAAGGCCGTCAACGGCGCCCTCGCCGATCTGATCGACGACGGCACCTACGAGAAGCTGTTCAAGAAGTACTTCAACGCGACGCCGCCGGAAAGCATCACCAGCGGCAGCGCCGCTGAGGACACCGGCACCACCGACGAAGGCTAGGTTCCGGCCGATTTACAGAGAGGGCGCCCGCGAGGCGCCCTCTCTGTTTCTTACCCGGCGTCATCTCTTGCCGGTATGAATTAGGGAAGCCATGGGCGACTTTTTTGACATTTTCTTCAACTTCCAGTTCATGGCGGACCACTTCGATGTGGTCTTCAAGGGTTTCCTCGTCACGCTCAAGCTTTCGGTCGTGGGCGGTGCCTTCGCCCTGACCTGGGGTCTTATCCTGGCCGTGCTCCGCCAGCTCCCGGGCAAGGTGCTGGCTCCGGTCCGGTGGATCGTCATCGCCTACATCGATTGCCTTCGCGGCCTGCCGCTGCTGCTGGTCATCATGCTGCTGGCCAACGGGTTGGCGACGATGGCGTCGCAGGGGGTCATTCCGCGCGAAATCGGTATCCCGCAATGGCTGGGTGAGAACGATCCGTTCTGGTACGGCGTAATGGCGCTGACCCTCACCTATGGCGCGTACATGGCGGAGGTCTACCGGGCCGGCATCGAGGCGGTGCCGCGCGGCCAGACCGAGGCCGCACGTTCGCTGGGCATGTCGCACGGCCAGGCGATGCGGTTCATCATCGTGCCGCAGGCGGTGCGTAAGGTGATCCCGCCGCTGCTCAACGACTTCATAGCCCTGATGAAGGACACCGCCCTGGTCAGCACGATCGGGCTGGTCGAAGCGGTCCAAGCCGGACGCGACCTCTACTCCGAGTTCTACAACCCCTCAGGGTGGACGCTCGGGGCGTTCATGTTCCTGATCGTGACCATTCCACTGGCCCGATTCGTGGACCGCCTGATCAAGAAACAAAACGAGAAGTTCCAGAGGGGGCTCCCGTGAGCGAGACCGTTGAGATGACCAAGGAAGTAGCCCGGGGTGAGACGATCCTGCGGGTCCACAACCTGAAGAAGAGCTACGGCAAGCTCGAGGTGCTGCGCGACATCGACCTCGACATCAAGAAGGGCGAGGTGATCTGCGTGCTGGGCCCGAGCGGCTCCGGCAAGAGCACGATGCTGCGCTGCCTCAACCTGCTGGAACTGCCAACCGGCGGCACGATCGATCTCAAGGGGGAGACCGTGTTCGACGGTGGCAAGCCGAAGAACCTCGACGACCTCCGGCGCGAGACCGGCATGGTCTTCCAGTCCTTCAACCTGTTCCCGAACATGACCGCGAAAGGCAACGTCTCGATCGCTCAGATCCGGGTCCGGGGCCGCAAGAAGGACGCCGCCGACGAGCGCTCGATCGAGCAGCTGACCAAGGTCGGCCTGGCCGAGAAGGTGGACGAGTATCCGGACCGACTCTCCGGCGGCCAGCAACAGCGTGTCGCGATCGCCCGAGCGCTGGCCATGGACCCGGAGATCATGCTCTTCGACGAGGTGACCAGCGCTCTGGATCCGGAACTGGTCAAGGGTGTGCTCGACGTGATGCGCGAGCTGGCCGATTCGGGCATGACCATGATCTGCGTTACGCACGAGATCGGTTTCGCACGCGAGGTCGCCGACCGGGTCATCTTCATGGACGGGGGCTACATCGTCGAGCAAGGTCCGCCGGCCGAGGTGCTCGGCAATCCGAAGGAAGAGCGCACGCAGAAGTTCCTCGGACTCGTCCTCGATCACTGAGCCGAACCGGAGGCAGAATCCGCGGCCAGGTGCCCGCGGTGACCGCAACTTCGATGTGGTCCAACCTGTTGTAGTTTCCGATGAATATGAAACGCATTCTCGGATTCCTCGCTGTCCTGTCGACCGCGCTCCTGCTGAGCGGTGCCTCCGGTGCTTCGGCCGCTCCGAAGACCGTGACGATCAGCGGCAAAGCCTTCATCTTCAGCCACATGGACACCTACATCTCGGGAGCCACCATCAAGGTGCGCGAGTTCCCGAAGATTTCCGCAACGACAGACAGTCTCGGTGACTACGTCCTCACCGTTCCCAATGACTCAAACGTCACGCCTTACATCGTCTCGGGTGAAGGCTTGCTGACCAAGCACGCCAAATCCGATGACGCTCCGACCGGCACCGTCCAGACCCACTGGAACGAGATCGACCTCCAGACCTTTCACCCCCGGGGCGAGGACATCGAGAACGCGAACTTCCAGACCCCGCAGGACGCCGAGTACAACGCTCTGAAGGCACTACTCCAAATCGAGTCGAACCCGGAGACCGGCCGCCCCGCGCAGTGCGCGATCGTCACCACTGCCTCCCAGCGTGACGTGCGCGACACCACGTACAAGGGGTACTGGGAGAACACACCGCATGGTGTCCCGGGCGCGACCTCGATCGAGTACCCGGCCCTCGACGGCCCGATCTACTTCAACGAGCACGTGATCCCCGACAAGACCGCAACCGCCTCCTCGGGGGACGGCGGGATCATTTGGCCGGTCGTGCCGACCGGTAGCTACCGGATCATCACGTCCTCGCCGAGCGATCGCCTTGCCAGCTTCCTGGCGACCTGCGCACCGGGCCGCGTGATCAACGCCAATCCGCCCTGGGGGGCCTATCAGCTCGTGGACGGGGAGAAACCGCTCGCGGCCAGCAACGTGGCCGCCAGTGTCACTTCGGTCAAGGCGTCCCGCAAGTCGAAGACCAAGCGGGTGCTGACCGTCAAGCTCAAGTCGGGTGAGGCGATCGCTGCGACCATCACCGTCAAGGCCGGCTCGAAGCAGATCAAAGGGACCCCGAAGCTGGTCCCGGGCACTAAGAAGCTGACCTTTGCCTTCGGCGCCAAGATCAAGGCGAGGCAGGCCAAGGTGAGGGTTAAGCTGGCCGACGCCTCGGGGGTTTCGTTCACCACCGTCAAGAAGGTGAACGTGCCGAAGGTGATCAAGAAGAAGAACAGGAAAGCCAAACAGAAGGCCGGCAAGCGCAAGTAGCGATCGCCGACAGCGGAGTTTTCGGCAAATAGGTCTGAAAACTCCGCTGCCGACGGAACTGGTCCGGTCGGACTGTCCGTCCTAGTCTGTCCTAGGGATCCGGCTGGGTCGGGCCGAGCAGTTCCTCCGGCGAGGGCAGCGAGGTCGCGTCTGGCTGGGGCCTGGCCAGGTCCCGCAGGTATTCGCGCCACATCTCTTCGACCTCACGGATCCGCAGGTCGAAGGCCACCTCGAGGTTGGCGATCGGTCCGTCGCGGCGCAGACGGCCGATCAGCAGCTCGCAGGCACCGCCGCCCCGGTACTCCTCGAGCAGATCGAAGATCGTGCCGCCGAGGATGATCGCGTCACGACGCGAGGGCGGGAAGCTGGGCCGGGACCCTTCACGCAGACGGCGAATCACCGCGGCCCGGAACAGATCGACCTGGCGGGCGAAATGCTGCGCACCGCCTTCGACCAGCCAGGCCCAGCTCAGGTACCTGAAGAAGCGCATCGGGGTCCAGGGTGGTGGGATCCGCTCGTTGTTGGCGGCCAGGACGATCTGGGTGTAGAGCCTCTCCGCCGTGCCGCGCAGCGCCTCGAAGGAGGCCTCGCCCGCAGCTCGTTTCTCCATCGCTCGTTCGCCCAGCACATGGACCTCGTTCGCCATCGGCCAGCCGGCCAGGTAGCGGCGCCCGGCCGGGGCCGCGGCGTAGCGGACGAAGGGCAGGAAAGGATGGGCCGCGTTGAGCCAGACGGGGGAGGGGTGGATCACGATCGAGACGTCGCCGGGAACGACCTCGAAGCGGTCCTCCAGCTTCAGGCTGAGGTCCTCAAGCCGGTCGAGCAGGTCTTCGGCATAGGAACGGTCCCCATCTTCGTGCCGGGCGGTGAAGGTCAGCGATGTGGTTTCGATCCACGTCATGGTCCCAGCCAGTCCCGGTCGATATCCCAGGTGAGTCGATCCCCGCGCGGACCCCGGAACAGGGCGGGGATCTCGGAAACGAGGGCGGCACACGCGGCAATTAGCCAGTACGCGAGCGGATAGATAGGTCCGAGCATCAGAACGATTGCGATGAACGTGATGAAGGCGGTCCAGAGGATCGCCCCGAGAACCGCGAGCGTCACCAAGGCCTTTCGCGGGGCGGGGCGCAGGGGGTCGAATCTCGAGCGAGGGACGGCCGGATCGGTCACTTCACCAACCTACCGGTCGCCGAAAACGAAAATGGTTGAGGTCAGGGAACGAAAAAGGCCCGCCGGAGCGGGCCCTTCCCAGGAGACGTAACCGGCGGGCGGTTAGACCAATGCCGGTTCGCGGTCGCCCTGGCAGATCGAGCGGATCTCGTTCGAGGCGAACTCGAACTCCTCGTCCGACATGACCGGAGTGCCCTCGAAGGGCAGGTCGCGGTCGATCTCGACCCAGGAGCGGCAGCCGTGGTACTCCTCACGGACCCGAACGGTCACCGGACGCGGGATACGGTGGACCCGCAGCAGCACCAGATGCAGCGGCTGGCGCGGCCTCCAGTTGAGGCGCTTGTGCGCGTAGTCCGTGGTCCAGATGTAAAACGGGGAGAGCGCGTCGATGACCCGCGGGTCCTCGATCGTGATGTCCTCGGCCACCTCGGCCCAGGCACGGATGCGGACGCGGTCGGGCTGAGGGATCCCGCCGTCCTGCAGCAGGGCACGAGCCGGGGGCTCCTCGTCGGGCCAAACGCCCTCCTCGAGGGCACGGTCCAGCTCGGGATGATGAGAGGCGCGCACCAGATCATTCTGCTGGTGGTCAAATGTGGGGTAGAGGAAGAATCGCTCGTGCTCTAGCTCGAAGTTCTTGTTCTCCTCACGGATTCCGCCTTTGCGGAGCGTGAGAAGCTGTTCACCTTCGGCGAGGGCTCGCACGGTAACGGCCCATTCCTTGAACGCAATTGGCATAGGTATTCAGTCAGGGGTTGAGGTTGCTACGGACAGGTGCTGCTAAGAACCTGTACGGGGCGAGTGGAGGCATGACTGGCTGCCGCGGGCTCCGTAAGGGTCTGCCACTTTACAGAGCGAATCGGCGAAATTCAAGTCATTGTGCCGAGAATCACGTAGTTACCCGAAATATGTACTCATAGTTCATGAATCATCCGCAACACTCCCCCGGCTTCTCCACGCACTTTCCAGCCGGCCGGGACGTGGAGCGTAGCCTCTCCCAGATCGACCGTTGCAGGGCCGGTGAGGTCGGTCTCCGGAGGTGCTCCGGGAGTGAAGCCCGGCCCCGGTTCAACGAAGCGGCGACGGACCGTGACCAGCTCGATCGGAGCCGCCGGGTCGGCGTAGCCGTAACGCTCCTCGTGGGCCCGTTCGAAGAGATCGCGCAGGCGGCCCGGGTCGAGCGGGGCGCCGGGTGAATCGCTGACCGTCAGCTCGAAGGACTGCCCTCGGTAGCGGAGGTCCCAACTGGTCAGGTCGGCGTCGCCGGCCAACTCAGCCAGCATCTCGGCGTCCAACTCCCCCTCGGGGGTGAGCACGGTCTGCACCTCGTCGCGGCGCCGGTCGGCCGCGGCCAGGCCGAGAGCGCTGAAGACGCCGCCCGCGACCGGTATCAGGATCGATTCGATGCCGAGCTCTTCGGCGACCCCGGCGGCATGGAGCGGTCCGGCCCCGCCGAAAGCGAGGAGCGTGAAGCGGCGAGGGTCGAGGCCGCGCTGTACGGTCACCACCCTGAGCGCCCGGATCATCTCCGAGTTCGCCACCCGGATGATGCCCTCGGCACACTCTTCGCTTGTGATGCCGAGCTGACCGGCCAGCTCCCCGATCGCCTGCCAGGCACGTTCGAGGTCGAGGACGATTCCGCCGGCCAGCTCCTCGCCCGCGGAGAGGCGACCAAGAGCAAGGTTGGCATCGGTCACGGTCGGCCGGGTGCCACCGAGGCCGTAACAGGCCGGACCGGGCCTGGCGCCTGCCGATTCGGGGCCGACCCGCAGGGCGCCGCCGCTATCGCGCCAGGCGATCGATCCGCCGCCGGCGCCGACCGTGTCGATATCGACCATCGGCAGGGCGAGTGGATGGCCGGCGATCTTCTTCGCGGCTGCCTCGTGGACCTGCCCGCCCTCGACCGCGCAGACGTCACAGGAGGTGCCGCCCATGTCGAAACAGAGCAGGTTCTGCTCGCCGGTTTGCCGGGCGATCATCGCCGCCGCGGCGGCGCCCCCGGCCGGGCCGGAGAGCACGGCGACCGCGGCGTGAGCGGCGACCTCGTCGAGCCCGGCGACCCCGCCGCTCGACTGCATGATCTCCGGCTCCGGCAGGCCCTCCTCTTCGGTCCGCGAAGCGAGCCGATCCAGATAGCCGGCCAGGAGCGGGGAGAGGCCGGCATCGATCTCGGTCGTCGCGGCCCGCTCGAACTCACGAAAGGTGCCGACCACCTCATGGGAGAGGGAGACGTGCACCGCGGGGCCGAGCCGCCTGCGGATCGCCTCCCCGATCGCATCCTCGTGCTCGGGGAAACGGTAGGAATGAAGCAGGCAGACGGCGACCGATTCGACGCCCAGTGCCGCCACTTCGGCGGCGACTCGTTCGGCCTCCGCATCGGTCAGCTCTTCGATCACGCCTTCGGGGCCATGCCGCTGGTTGACCCCGAGCCGGCGTTCGGGTGGCACCAATGGTGGCGGGTGGGCGGCCTGCAGGCGGTAGAGCGAGGCTCGATTCTGGCGGCCGATCTCGATCAGGTCGGTGAATCCGCGCGTGGCGACGAAGGCTGTCGCCGCTCCCTTCGATTCCAGCAGAGCGTTGGTGGCGACGGTCATGCCGTGGGCAAAGTGGCCGACCTGCTCGGCGCTCACTCCCGCTTCGGCCAGCACCTGGCGCGTCGCCTCGACCACTCCGACCGACTGGTCCTCCGGGGTTGAGGGCGATTTGCCGGTGAAGATCCCCTTGGCGGTGATCAGCACCGCGTCCGTGAAGGTGCCGCCCACATCGACCCCGAGGATCGCTTCGGCGGTCGGCGGATGATTCGCATCTGAGGACCGGTCAGGCGTCGCCAAAACCGCCTCCCCCTGGGGTTTCGATCCTCAAGCGATCGCCGGGCTCGAGTTCGCCGGCCGCCTTTGGCTCCAGTTCCTCGGCCCTGCCGTCTTCGCGGATCAGCAGGTTTCTTCCCCGGGCACCGGCTTCGCCTCCGCTGGCACCGGATGGTGCGTGACGGCGGCGCTCGGTCAGCAAGGCGAACCCCATCGGCTCGGTCGCCACGATCTCCCGCACCAATCCGTCGCCGCCGCGGTGGGCGCCCTCACCGCCACTGTTTCGCCGAATCGAGTACTCGCCGGCCCGCAGCGGAAACTCCGTCTCCATCGCTTCGATCGGGGTGTTCAGCGTGTTCGACATCGCCACGTGGACGGCGGAGGGGCCGTCAGCGGTCTCGTCAGCGGCCTGCCCACCCCCGAGTGTCTCGTAGTAGGTGAAGTTCTCGTTGCCGAGCGTGAGGTTGTTCATCGTGCCTTGCCCCTGGGCCAGGCCGAAGGCGCTGAGGCAGAGATCGGCCACCCGAGAGGAGGTCTCAACGTTGCCGGCCACGACGGCACTGGGCGGACCGGCGTCGAGCAGGCAGTTCTCGGGGATCACGACCTCGACTGGTCGCCAGGCGCCGGCGCTGGCCGGGATGTCGGGGTCCGTCAGGACGCGCACCGCGAAGAGGCAGGCCGATTCGGTCACCGCCCGGGGGCAGTTGAGATTGCCGCGGTCCGGGCCGGCCGTGCCCTTGAAGTCGAAGCGGATGTCACTGCCGTTGACCGTGGCCTTTAGCCGCAGCTCGATGTCACCCTCACGGCCTTCGAGCAGGTCGCTGGCCAGGTAGGCGCCATCGGGAATCCGCTCGATCTCGGCTCGGGTGCGGTGCTCGGCGTAGGTGATTACGTCCGCCATCGCCTCGGCCAGCCCGGCGGGTCCGCGATCGGCGGCCATCGTCTCGAGCCGCCTGACCCCGGCCCGGTTGGCCGCGATCTGAGCCCGCAAGTCGGCTCGCCGCTGTTCGGGCTGGCGCATCAGCGTGACCACTTGGAGGATCGATTCCTCATCCACGATGCGGGGCGGGATGATGACCCCTTCATCGTCGATCGTCCGCGAGTCGGCCGGCATCGAACCGGGCACGCTGCCGCCGACGTCGGCGTGATGGGCCCGGTTCGCCGCGAAGCCGATCAGCTCGTCACCGGCGAAGGCGGGCGTGACGACGGTGATGTCCGGCAGGTGGGTGCCGCCCGAGAAGGGATCGTTGAGAAACCAGGAGACCCCGGGCCTGTGGGGCTTGCCGGCGACCGCCCGCACCGAGGCAGGCATCGAGCCGAGATGGACCGGAATGTGTTCGGCCTGCATCACCATCTCGCCATCCGGTCCGAAGATCGCCGCCGAGCAATCGCGACGCTCTTTGATGTTGGCCGAGTGGGCCGAGCGGATCAGCACCGCGCCCATCTCCTCACAGGCCGAGGCGAGAGCCCCGGCGGTGATCTGGACCTCGACCGGGTCCGGACCCTTAGCTCGCTCCGGTTCCGGTGGCTGCTCGGATGCGGAGGACACGGTGCTCCAGACCGATTCAGTCCCAGCGACGGAGCGCGATCTCCCCGTCGGGCCGGTAGATCAGATGGGTGAAATCAAGCCCCGGATCGGTTTCCGGAAAGTCGGTGCGACGGTGGCCGCCACGGGACTCTTCGCGATTCAGGGCGGCGTTGCCGATCGCGCGGGCGAGCAGGTACGGATCGTCGGAAAGGTGGGCGAGGCCGGCGGCATCGCGCTGCGGACCGGCGTACTGCCAGACAGCCTCACGGGTCGGGGGCTGAGGCGGGTCGAAGCGCCAATCCGGCAGCTCCGGCATCGGCCGGGCCTCCTCCCGGAGCCCGGCGGTGGCCGCCCGGCGCCCGAAGACGAAGCACTCCGTGAGCGAGTTCGAGGCGAGCCGGTTGGCGCCGTGAAGGCCGGTGCAGGCACACTCCCCGGCCGCATAGAGACCCTCGATCGAGGTTTTGCCGTCGAGATCGACCGCGATGCCGCCCATCATGTAGTGGGCGCCCGGCGAGATCGGGATCGGTTCTTGGGTTCCGTCGAAACCGGCTGCCTGAAGCAACTCGAAGACGCTTGGGAAGCGGTTGGCGTCGATCGCGGTGAGGTCGAGCCGCACTCCACGGCCGCCCTGCTTCTCGACTTGAGCGAGGATCGCCGCGGTCACATCGTCGCGGGGAGCGAGCTCATCGGTGAACCGACGCCCCTCGACATCGATCAGGGCGGCGCCCTCACCGCGCACCGCCTCGGTGATCAGGGCGCCGTCGAGCGCCGTGCCCGGCACAGAGAGGCAGGTTGGGTGGAACTGGCAAAACTCGAGGTCGGCCAGTTCGGCTCCGGCGGCGCTGGCCAGGACCGGCCCGGCCCCGATCGCGCCCCAGGGGTTGGAGGTACGACGCCAGAGGGCGGCGGCCCCGCCGCTCGCCATCAGCGTTGCCGGGCTGCGGATCGTCCCGTCTTCGGTGATCACCCCGTGGCACCGTTCCCCGTCGCTGACCAGTGCCACCGCGGAGGTTTCTTCCAGCACCTCGATCCGGTCCATGGCGGCCACCATCTGGGCCAGCGCGGAGGTGATCTCGCGGCCGGTCTGGCTGCCGCCCGAATGGATGATCCGCCGGTACTCGTGGCCACCCTCAAGGGCGAGCGAAAGCGAACCGTCGGCTTCGCGGTCGAAGTTCATCCCGCGCCGGATCAGGTCGTCGACGATGCCCGGTCCTTCGTCGACCAGCACCCGAACGGCCGAGGCTCGGCAGAGGTTCCGGCCGGCCTTCATCGTGTCTTCGAAATGCTGGTCCGGCGAGTCAGCTTGCTCGAGCGAGGCGGCCAGGCCGCCCTGGGCATGGAAGCTGGCGCTTTCAGCCAGTGGCTTGCGGGAGACCAGACAGACGGAGCCTCCTTCCTCGGCGGCGCATAGTGCGGCCCAGAGGCCGGCCGCGCCGCCGCCGACCACGACCAAATCAAAGGTCCCGAGGTCCCGCTCTTCGGTGTTGGCGGGCAATCGTCAGACCCGGTTCTGCATCTGGATGACGGCGTCCTACTCGGCCGAAGACCCGGATCCGTCGACTCCGCGGGCCAGGTCTTCCAATTCCTGGAGGGTCAGTCCTTCTTCGAGTCCGCGGGCGATCAGGTCTGCTTCACGGTCGATCTTCACGACCTCGGCCGCCCCTTCGGAGAGCCGCTGCCGGTCGAAGCGGCCCTGGGCCGCCATCTCGACCGTCATCTGTCCCAGGTCGCTGAGGTTGCTGCGCCGCATTTCGTCGAGCTCGCGAAGATGGTCCTGCATGGCGCGACGCTCGCGGCCGCTCTGTCCGCCACGGTTGAAGAGGGCCATCAGCTGCCACCCTCCTGTTTCCCGGTCTCGTCGGACTTGGCGATCTCCTGACGGAGCGCCGAAATCTGTCCGCGCAGCCAGTTCACGGCGGCTTCCCGGGCCTCTGCCTCGCTGGCGCCGTCGGACGCCGGAGCGGCCGCCGCCTTGGACTGCGCCTCAGTCGCCGCTGCCTCAGCGGCTTCGACCCGGGCCTCCGCCAGCTTCGCACTCTGTTCGATCTCCTGAAGCCGGGCGGCGGCTTTGGCCAGCGCTTCCTCCTTGGCGGCTTTTTCGGCGGCCAACTCGGCTTCCAGCGAAGTTACTCGGGCGGCCAGCACCGGATCCGGATCACCGGACTGGGCCGGCTCTTCCTGCTTGCCGGACATCTCGGCAGCGAGGGCCGCGTCGGCTTCGATCTCGGCGGCTTGGCCGCGGACCCACTCGGCGGCGGCCTCCCGGCTGGATGCGGTCTCGCGGGTGAGACGCGCCTCGGCCTGAGCTGCCTTCTCTTCGGCGGCCGCGATCGCGGCCGCGGTCCGCTTCAGCGCCTCGTCGAGTTCGCCGCGCCCGGATTCGACTTCGCGAGTGATCGCCGCGAGTTCGGTCTGGGCGTCGGCCTGGCGGGAAGCCTTGGCCGCCTCCAGGGCGGTCTTCGCCTTCGCCTCGCTGTCGGTGATCTGCTTTTCGAGCAGATCGAGCGGATCGGTCGGCTCCGGTTCCGGCGGGGCCGGGGGCGGAGGCACCTCGATCGGCTTCTTGGTCTCGGACGGTTTGGCAGCCGGCTTTTCGGGAGTGGCCGGAGTGCTCGCCGGAGCCGGGGCGGAAGGTGTCGACGCGGTGGCCGAAGGGGTGGGCGCGGCGGCGGAGGGGGTGGGCGCGGCGGCGGAGGGGGTCGGCGTGCCGGTCGGCTCCGACGGCTTCGCGGGCTCGGTCACGACCGTCTTCTGCTCGGCCGTCTGCGGCTCGGCCTCGGCTGCCTTTGCTTCCTCCTTGGCCCGGCGTTCGCGTTCCCTCTTTTCCTTCTTCGCGGCCTTCTTCTCCGCGCGGGTCAACTTGGGCGCGGCGGCCTCGTGCTCGGCGGTATGTTCGGCCGACTCGGGGAGGGAATGCTCTGCGGTGTACTCACCGGTCGCCGGGTAGTCGTGCTCGCCCGAATCCGGCAGCGGCTGCTCGGAGGTGTGTTCCCCGGTGACCGGGACGGTGTGCTCGGCCGTGTATTCGCCGGTTGCGGGGTAATCCTGCTCCATGGTCGGCAGACGGTGCTCGCCGGTGACCGGGAAGTCCTTCTCGGTGGCCGATGGCCCCTCGGGCTCCTTGCCGGCGATCAACTCGTTCAGTTCGGTTTCGACCTCGGCTACTTCGGCCGAACCACGGGCCAGCAGGTCGTCGTCCCAACTGTTCTGGACGTACATCCCGAGGACCAATTCCCCGAGCGCCTCGCGGCGGTCGAGATGAAGCTCCTCGAGTTGCCTCTGCTTCTTCTTGAGGGCACCCTTCCTCATCAGTTGACCCAATCATTACCTAAGTCGCCGCCGGAAACGCGCGCGCCTCCGGAATTTGCGGAATTCGAGAGGGCCAGTTCGCCACCCTCGAAGAGCACATCGCGGTAGGCGAGCGCGACCCGGTCCGCCATCCTCCGGGCCGACAGCGCCTCGGCTCGGGGGCGTCCTTCGGTTCGGGGATCAGGCTGGGAGAGCAGGCTGGAAGCGAAATCCGACCAGGCCTCCGGATCGAAATCGAGGCAGAGGCTGCGCTCGAGGCCGCGCAGGGCATGGGGCGCGATCCCGACCGGGGTGGAGAGCACCGGCACGTCACAGGCGAGGGCTTCGAGGCAGGCGAGACCGAAGCCTTCGTATTCGGAGGTGACGAGGACGGCGTGGGCGGCGTTCATCCAGAGGGGCATCTTCTCCGGCTCGATCCCGCCGCCGGTGAGTAGCTTGGCGCCGGATCTTTCAGCCACTTCCCGGGCGCGGTCGAAGCGTTTCTCCGCCCGCTCGGGATCGGCGGGGAAGAACAGGTACCGCACCCCGGAGTCGAGACCTAGCTCCCGTTTCGCGTCGCCGCGGTCCAGCGGCGCGAACCGGGCTAGATCCGCTCCGCATGGCAGGACGGCGCTGCGGCCTTCCGGCAGCGGCAGGCCGGGTCGGCCGGCTTCCTCTTCGAAGAGCGCCTTCGAAGCGCCGGCTACCAGGGCGATCTTCCGGGTGAGTGCCCGGGACATCCGGCCGACCACCCGGTGGCGGACGTCGGTCCCGTGAAAGGTGACCACCAGCGGATCGGCTCCCGCCAACTGGGCGCACCAGCCGGCCAGCCCGTAATGGGCGTGCACGAGGTCGTAGTGGCTTCGCTTGAGGATCTGGCGGATCTTCCGGGTCGCGGGCAGGTACTGGTCCTTGCCGGGGCGGAAGCTGAAGAGGTCCACTTCGAGCCCACCCTCGCGCAGCGCGTCGACCTGGTCGATCACCCAGCGGCCGCGCTGAGGGGTGGCCGGATCGGCCCCGAAGTTCATGACGACCAGAACCCGCATCCGGGCAGGTTATCCGCCGTGCGCTTTCGTGACCGGTTCTTCAGTCAATTGTTGCCCTCTCGTCTTGTTCCGTCACACCTTCTGGCGGACGATCCAGAGTGGAAATACCCACTCGATGGAGGAGGAAGAGATGTTCTACAAGATGATCGGAAACGCACACGCACTGGCCGTTTCGAAAGGTGAGGTCGTCCGGCGGGCGGCAGCCGAGAGAACGGGGCAGGGGACGGTTGAGTACGTCGGCCTGATCCTGCTGGTATCGCTGCTGATGCTCGGCATGGTCGCGGCGATGAAAGGGTTCAGCGGCCGTCAGGGAACCGAGTTGGCCGAGCTGATCGTGGACAAGATCCAGTCGGCGGTCGACAAGATCTCATTCCGCTGATCTGGTCCACGCCGCGAAGAGGTTGGTTCGACTTGCGGGCCTATGACGCCCGCAAGTCGAACCAAGCCTGGGGATCCGGTGGCCGGTCAGCTCGTGAACGGGGTCCAGCGGTCGGATTCGAACGGGATCGAGTTCGATCGCATGATCCTGGTCACGTCTGGACCGGTCCGCTCCGGGTGCTCGAAAGCCCGGCGGACCAGCTCTTCCGCCCCGACCCCCTGGCCGTATGTCAATTCGGCCGCCAGTTCGAGCAGCTCCACCTGACTCAGGGCGGGGACCGTCCGGTCCTCGGCCGGGATCGCCGCCAGGGCAAGCGGGTGGCCGTCAGGTCCGAAGGCGCCGAAGCGATTGACGAAGACCAGGCCGCGATCGAGACCCCACCATCCGGTTTCCGCGATCGCCGGTTCGAACTCGAAACGAGTCTCGAGCCGGCCGATCCAATAGGGGATCTCGGCCCACGCGAGTTGGGTCAGCTGCGCGTCGGTCAGCCAGACCGCCATCGCGCTTACCCGGGTGCCAGGGCTGGGAAAGATCGTCGCCGGTAGGGCACCGTAGAGGGCAAGCTCGGCCGTCGCGCCGATGTCGAAGTCGTGGATCTCGCCGGCGAGAGCGAGCAGGGTTCGATCATCCGGAGCTTCGAAATGACCGAACTTCCGCCAGAGACCCTCGGGTGAACAGTTCGACCCGATCGCCAGCATCGGGGTGCGGCCGCTCGCCGGGCCGGTGAATTCTTCGATCAGCACCGCCCGCCCTTCCGCCTCGAGGTCAGAGAGCAGCCTCCCTTCGCCCTCGCTCAGGACATACGAGCCGTCCGGGCGGGGCCAGGGATAGCCGGTTCCCATCGCGAACACCTCGGCGCTGTACTGGCGGGGCGGCAGCTGGCCCATCATGTTCAGCCATAGTTCGCGGAAGTCGGATTCGGGCATGAGCAGGCGTTCGATCAATTCCGGTTCGCCGAAGTCCGGCCAGACCCATTCCTTCGTTTGTCCGTTCGACCGGGTCATCGTTCCACGCGTCTGAGCATCCCCACTGCGACCGTAGCCGGTCTGGAAGACTCATTACAAATGAGCGAAACCCTTTCCCGCAGCGGTGGCCGTTCGGCTGCCGAACTTCGTCCCGTCACCATCGAACCCGGCTTCGTCGGCAGTGCCGACGGATCCGCCCTGATCTCCTGCGGTGGAACCCGCGTGATCTGTACCGCCTCGATTCAAGATCGAGTGCCGAAGTGGATGGAAGGCCGCGGCCGCGGCTGGGTGACCTCCGAGTACGCGATGCTGCCCGCCTCGACCGGTGATCGGAAGCAGCGTGACATCAGCAAGGGCAAGCAGGACGGCCGCGGGGTCGAGATCCAGCGGCTGATCGGGCGCTCGCTCCGGGTCGGGGTCGATTTCGAGGCGCTGGGCGAACGCAGCGTTTACGTCGACTGCGATGTACTCGAGGCCGACGGTGGCACCCGCTGTGCCTCGATCACCGGCGGCTGGGTCGCGCTCCGGCTGGCTCTTGGTGCTCTGCTCGACGCGGGGGAGATCGAGCGGATGCCGCTGACCACTTCGGTCGCCGCGGTCAGCGTCGGCATGGTCGATGGTCGGCCGCTCTGCGATCTCGACTACCCGGAGGATTCGAATGCCGAGGTTGACGCCAACGTGGTGATGACCGGCGAAGGCGGCCTGGTCGAGGTGCAGGCGACGGCCGAACGCACACCACTTTCTCGCACTTCGCTCGACGAGATGCTGGCTCTGGCCGAGGCCGGGATCGAGCAGCTGCGCGGGTTCCAGATGGCCGCGGTCGGAGAGTGACCCGGCCTTGATCCTGGCCAGCCGCAACGACCACAAAGTCCGGGAGCTGGAGGAGATCCTGCCCGGGGTCGCGCTGCGAGGGCTGCCGGACGAGGTCGAGTCGCCGCCCGAGACCGGCACCACGTTCGAGGCGAATGCCCTGATCAAGGCTCGCGCGGCTCGTGAGGCGACCGGGGAAACGGTGATCGCTGACGATTCCGGCCTCGAGGTCGACGCGCTCGACGGGCGCCCTGGCGTCTACTCGGCCCGCTACGCGGGCGAGGGTGCGTCCGATGTCGAGAACCTGAACAAGGCGCTGGCCGACCTGGCCGGGGCCAGTGATCGACCCGACGGTTCCGGCTCGGCGCGCTACGTCTGTGTGATCGCGCTGATCGACGATTCCGGCGAACACCTCTTCCGCGGGACCTGCGAAGGCCGACTGATCCAAGAGCCCCGTGGCGAGGGCGGCTTCGGCTATGACCCGGCCTTCGTCCCCGAGGCGAGCGGCGAAGAGGACCAGCGGACGATGGCCGAGCTGACCCCGGCCGAGAAGAATGCGATCAGCCACCGCGGCGCGGCGGCACAGTCACTGGCCGAATACCTGCGGGTCAACGCCGGCCCGCACGACAACGCCGGCCCGTCCGGGGGAGGACGGGTTTGAACCCGCTCTATGAGGTTCGTCTGCGGCGGAAGTGGCGAACGGCACCGGTCTCGAGCCTCATTCCTCGCCGGCCTGGCTGGCCTGGCGAGGGATGAGGTTGACCGACGCGGCAACGCCGACCGCGGCGATCGTTGCCGCGTAACCGGCGTAACCGGCGATCGCGGTGATCGCGGTGGCGATGGCGCAGATCACCACCACGGTGATCCATGAGGCCTGGGCAAGGGACATGGTCGGTATGTTGCTACACCGTGGCGGATGAGAACGGCAAAGGCAACGAGATGAGTGAAAACGCCCTCGCCGAGGCGGCCGGTCGCGTGCTCGAGAACCTGGCCGAACTCGAGCCGGAACTTGTCAGCGCCGGGATCTTCGATTCCGGGCTGGAACCGGTCGCAACCAGCTCGACGGACGTTGCTTGGTCGAAGCAAGCCGCCGCACTGCTGGAGGCGCTGGAGGCCGGCTCTGTCGGTCAAACCTTAGATTCGGCTCATGTCGCCTCGACCGCGGGCGAGGTCTTCGTGGTCACCGAATCGGGCCTATCCCTGGTTGCCGTGACCGGGCGTTACGTCCTCGCTTCGCTGACCTCCTACGACATGCGCATGGCGCTTCGGGACGCGGCCCGGGAGGGCTCTGGGCAGGGTCCGGGAGGATCATGGGCCAAAGTCCGTAAAGCCACTGGTGAAGCCGAAAATAAGGGTAGGAGCGATGCTTAAGCCACATCGAGTCGTGCTCGAGAAGGTAAATTCCTACACCGAGGAAGCGGCCGCTTTCATGCGGCGGCGGCGCCACCACCGGCGTGAATTCGTGCGAATCCGCTTCCAGAGCGGAGCCGAGGCCGATCTGCCGACGGGAACCCCCGAGGCTGACCGGATTGCCACCGCCGCGCGGCGCCTTATCGAACTCGGCTGATTTTTGCACTGCCGCATCGTCCCCGAAGGCGGCAGAAATGGCATCCGAATGCGGTGTTACGGTTCTCGCATTCCCTAAACCCAGGAGGATTACTGACGTGACCAAAGCAGAGTTTCTTGAGAAGGTCGCCGGTGACGAGCGCATCGGAAGCAAGAAGGCCGCGGCCGACGCCGTCGACGCCGTACTGGACGCGATCACCGACACCCTGACCGGGGGTGGCGAGGTCAACTTCACCGGCTTCGGCAAGTTCCACGTTGCCGAGCGCAGCGCCCGCCAGGGTGTCAACCCCCGTACCGGTGAGCGCATCACCATCGCCGGTGGCAAGGTTCCGCGCTTCTCGGCCGGATCCGCTCTGAAGAAGCAGGTCAAGGGCTGAGCCTCTTCATTGATCGGGCTGCGGCGCTCGTGGATGAGCGCCGCAGCCAGATCTGTCTCGGCCTGGATCCGGATCCGGGCGGGCTCGGTGCCTCGATCGCCGACTCGACCGAGAGGTCCGCGGCCGAGGCCGCGGGTGCTGCGGTCTCGGCTCACTGCCGCCGGCTGATCGAACTGGCTGGACCGTTCTGCATCGCGGTCAAGCCCCAACTGGCCTGCTTCGAGCGGCTCGGCTGGCCCGGTTGGAAGGCTTTGGAAGAAGTTTGCGCAGCGGCCCGGGAAGCCGGTCTGCTCGTGATCGCCGATGGCAAGCGGGGTGATGTCCCCGTAACCGCGCGAGCCTACGGCCAGGCGATGGTCGGGGTGACCGAATCATCGTTCGGCCCGGTCCGCGGGCTGGGAGCGGATGCGTTCACGGCCAACCCGCTGCTCGGCGAGGATGCGTTGGAGCCGATGGTGGCTGCCGCCGAAACGGCCGGAGCCGGCGTCTTCGCCCTGGTGCGGACCAGTAACCCGGGCGCCGCCGACGTCGAGGACCTGCCCACCCCGGAGGGGCCGGTTCACGAGCATCTCGCCCGTCTAGTCGACCGGTTCGGTCAGCGCCTGGCCGGCCCAGAGAGCGGACTCTCCGGCATGGGTGCCGTGGTCGGTGCGACCGCGCCGGAGCACATCTCCCGGCTGCGGGAGCTGATGCCGAGAGCCGTTTTTCTGATCCCGGGGGTCGGTGCACAAGGTGGGCGTCCGGAAGACCTCGGGGCCGCCTTCGCCCCCGGAAGGCCGGCCGCGATCATCGCCGCTTCCCGCTCGATCGCCGGCGCCGGCGACCCGGCCGCAGCCGCCGAAGAACTGCGCTCCGTGGTCTGGTCTGTCTCCGGTTGATCACGCCCGCCGAGAGGCGGAATAAGCACGCATGCGCGCGGGACCGGTAACTTTGCCGCGCCAGTCGCCCTCCGGCCTTCAGGCCACCACCTACCGGCCCACATGGAAGAAACGAAGAACAAGAATTCGCAGATCGCCCGGATCCTTGCCGTCCTGGCACTGGTCGGGGCCGTCCTGATCGTGATCGTGGCGATTTCCGGAGCCACCGGAGGCGACGACGATGGCTCGGCCAAGAAGGCCAACCCGGCCAAACAGCAGGCCCAGGGCAAGCCGAAAACGAAGAAGAAGAAATACGAGGTGGACGAGGGTGACACGCTCACCACCATCTCGAACAAGACCGGTATCTCCGTCGAGCGACTCGAAAAGCTGAACCCGGACCTGGATCCGCAGGCGCTTCAGGTCGGTCAAGAGCTCAAGCTGCGTTGACGCGAAGGGCCTGGCCGGCAGTAGCCCTCCTGATCCTCGCCCTCTGGGGCGCCCAGGCGGCGTTCGCGGAAGGCGCCACGGCACCGGACCGCGGTCCGAAGCTTGATGCCAAGGCCTGGATCTTGATCGACGCCAGGACCGGGAAGCCGCTCGCCGGACACGCGGTGAATCGCCATCTCGGCATGGCCTCGACCACGAAGATGATGACCGGCTACCTCGCGATCGAGAACCTGCCGCTGCGCGAGACGGTGACCGCCCGCAAGTACAAAGCGGACCCGGCGGAATCGCTGATGGGCCTCGAGCCCGGCCAGGTGGTCTCGGTCCGAGACCTGCTCTACGGGTTGTTCATGTTGAGCGGCAACGACGCCGCGGTGACCCTGGCCAAGGCAGTCTCCGGTTCCGAAAAGCGGTTCGTGAAGCTGATGAACCAGACCGCGACCCGGCTCGGTCTAGACGACACCCATTACGACAATCCGATCGGTCTCGACGGCCCCAGCCACTACACCTCGGCGGCGGATCTGGCGAAGCTGGGTCGGATCGTGATGAGTCTGCCCCGCCTGCGGAGGATCGTCGGTACCCGTGAGGTGAAACTGACCAGTTACCGCCCGCCGCTGACCATCGATACCACCGACAGCTTCCTGCGGGATAACGCCTGGGCGCATGGGATCAAGACCGGCCATACGCTGGGTACCGGGTACACGCTCGCCTCCGATGGCCGCCGCAAGGCGACCGAGCTGATCGGGGCGGTGATCGGCACGCCTACCGAGGGCGCTCGCGACGGAGAGACGGTGCGCCTGCTCGACTGGGGCTTTTCGCTCTACGACAAGCGGGTTCCGATCAAGGTCGGCAAGCCTGTCGCGACGGTGCCGGTTCGCTACGAAGACGAGGATCTGCCGGTCCGCGCCAAGCGCCGGGTCCGTATCGGCGTCCGCAAGGGCGAAGCCCTGAATGTGGAAACCGACCTGCCCAGCGAGGTCGAGGGTCCGATCGGTGCCGGTCAGAAGCTCGGTACGGCGACAGTCCGGCTCAACGGCGAACCACTGACGACGGTCCCGCTGTTCGCCGGCCGCGAGGTCGAGAAGCCGAGTTTGTTTCAGAAGCTGCTCGGCAACCCGCTCTGGATCGCCGCCCTGCTGATACTGGCCGTCTTCGCCATACTTGCTGTGTTGCTTCTGCTGCGTCGACGCCAGGAGCGAAACGCGAGGAAGAGGCTTCAGCGAGTGCTGAGGAAGAGACGATGATCATCTCCGTGACCCTGAATGCGGCGATCGACCGCACCGTAGCCGTGCCCAACTTCCGGCTCGGCCACCGCCATCGTTCGGTCGAGACCCGAACCGTGCCGGGGGGGAAGGGCATCAACGTGGCCCGGGCGCTCGGTTTGCTCGGGCGACCGGTGATTGCGACCGGTCTGGTCGGCGGCGGCAACGGCGACCGGGTGCTGAAGCAGCTCGACGAAGAGGGGCTGCTGACCGACTTCATCAAGATCGCCGAGGAAACCCGGTTCAACCTCGCCCTGGTCGATCCGACCACCGGCGAGCAGACCGAGGTCAACGAGCGAGGACCCCGGGTCAGCCCGGAAGAACTCGACGCTTTCATCGAGCGGCTCGATTATCTTGCCGGGGGCGCCAAGCTCTGTGTGCTGGCGGGCAGTCTGCCGCCCGGGATCGACGGTGAGTTCTACGCCCGACTGGTAGAGGCGATGAAGCGAGTCGGGATGCCGGTGCTGCTCGATTCCGAAGGTGAAGCGATGTCCGCCGGGATGCGGGCCGGGCCGGACATGATCACGCCGAACAAACTGGAGGCCGAGGAACTGGTCGGCCACGAGTTCGAATCGCGGGCTGAGATGTTCGGGGTGCTCTCGGAACTCGTCGAGATGGGTCCGGCCGAGGCGGCGATCACCTTGCCCGAGGGCTGTGTTGCGATCGTCGGCGAAGGCCCGAATCAGCGCATACTCGAAGCGGTGATCGAACCGCTGGAGCCGATCTCCACGGTCGGGTCCGGTGACGCTTTCGTCGCCGGGTACATCGC
>Ga0182738_1000618_pt1 | contig 47473 bp, 44 predicted proteins | sample eDN5th30CBELigMG_FD_128876 | JGI IMG/M metagenome (GOLD analysis project Ga0182738, IMG submission 128876) | Enriched Miracle-Growth compost microbial communities from Emeryville, California, USA - eDNA 5th pass 30_C BE-Lig MG (version 2)... ... | reverse complement strand
GCCAGGTTTGGTCGGTGAGTTCGGCGATGATGGTTCGGTAGTTGTTGGCTGCTGATTCGAGTTCGGCTGCCATGGTTTTCCAGGCGGTGGCGGCGGCGCGGATGGGTCCTGAGCCCGCTCCGGTGTACATCAGGCCAGAGTTGACTTCAGGCGGCAGCGCTGCGAAATTCATCGGCTACTCCTCGATCGCCGATATTTGACGCTATTTTCGGCCGCTACGACCGGGCAACTCGGCAGCGATGACTCATACGAAACACATATCTAGGAGGCCGGTTTGGTTAACGCGGCGCTGCCAGCGGGGGAACTGCCGTGGAATACAACCAGTCCTGCCACAACGACTGCAGCGTTTCGCCCGCGTACCCGGCGGCCAGTGCGGTGAAGTCTTCGGTGCCGGCGTTGCCGTGGCGGTAGCGCGACGTCCAGTCGCGCAGCAGGGCGAAGAAGGCGTCGTCGCCCAGCCGGCCGCGCAGCAGATGCAGGGTGATCGCCCCGCGCTTGTACACCCGGTCGTCGAACATGTCGGCCGGCCCGGGATCGGCCAACAGCAGATCTTGCGGCAGGCCCGCCAGTTGGCGGTGGTAACGCTGCGCCAGCTGGTCGGCGCTCGCCCCGCCGGAATGTTCCGACCACAGCCATTCGGCGTAGCAGGCGAACCCCTCATGCAGCCAGATATCGCTCCAGCGTCGCAGGGTCACGCTGTTGCCGAACCACTGGTGGGCCAGTTCGTGGGCGATCAGTCGGTTGGAGCCCCCGGTGCCGTCACAGTGGTTGGCGCCGAAGATCGAAATCCCCTGTGCTTCAAGGGGAATATCCAGGTCATCTTCGGTCACCAGCACGGTGTAGCCGGCCGCCAGCGGGTAGGGCCCGAACAGGCGCACGAACAGCTCCATCATCTGCGCCTGTGCTGCGAAATCCTGCTCGAACTCGGTCTGCAGGCGGGCCGGCAGCACCGCACGGATTGCCACCGTCGAGCCGGGCAGCCGGCGGGCCACGTACCGGCCGATCTGCAGGGTGACCAGATAGGTCGGGGTCGGCTCGGGCTGCTCGTAGGTCCAGGTGGTGCGGGTGGCCCGGGTCCGCCGCGATATCAGTTCGCCGTTGGCCACCGCGTAGTACGGGCTGTCGGTGCTGATCTGGATCCGGTAGCTGGCCTTGGCGTAGGGGTGATCGTCACACGGGAACCACGACGGTGCGCCGTTGGGCTGGCCGGAGACCAGCGCGCCGTCGGTCAATTCCTCGAAACCTACTTCGCCCCAAAGTGTTTCGCTGGGGCGCGGTGACCCCGAGTACCGGACGACGATCACCAGCGCGGCGCCCGGCGGCACCGTGGCGCCCAGCGTGATCCGCAGCTTCGCCGACGAGGTGGCGAACCGGGCGGGTGGGCGGCCGTTGACCCACACCTTGGCCACCGACAGGGTGTCGGCAAGGTCCAGGGTGAGCTCGCGCAGTGCGGCCAATGCGACCGCGGTGACGGTCGCGGTGCCTGAGAGCCGGTTGCTGCTGACCTTGTACTCCAGGTCGAGCTCGTAGCGCGAGACCCGGTAGCCGCTGTTGCCGCTGTCGGGCAGATACGGGTCAACAACAGGCGCTGGGGCCTTGGCTGCCTTGACGGGTTTGCTCACGCCGCGGGCTCCTGCCTAGCGGCGGCCGACGAGCCGCGTTTCTTGCCCGACACCGGCCACGGCGCAATCGGATTGCCCTGCCAGCGCGTCGCCGCCGGTACTTCGTCGCCGCGCATCACCAGCGAGGCCGGCCCGACGGTGGCACCGGCGCCCAGCCGGGCCGCGGGCAACGCCACGCAGTTGGGCCCCAGAGTTGCGCCAGCATCCAGCGTGACGGTGTCCATCTGCATGATCCGGTCGTGGAACAGGTGGGTCTGCACCACGCAGCCGCGGTTCACCGTCGCGCCGGCGTCCAGCGTCACCAGGTCCGCTTCGGGCAGCCAGTACGTCTCGCACCACACGCCGCGGCCAATGGTGGCGCCGAGCGCCCGCAACCACAGGTTCATCACCGGGGTACCGGTCGCGGCGCGGGCGAACCACGGGGCGGCAACCGTTTCGACGAATGCGTCAGAGACCTCGTTGCGCCACACGAACGACGACCACAGTGGGCGCTGTGACGCCCGGATCCGGCCCACGATCAGCCATTTCGCCACCACCGCGCTGCCGCCGGCCACCGCCCCCGCGGCCAGCAGCGTCACGCCACTGCCCAGTGCGGTCCAGCCGTAGCCGAACCGCGTTGCCCCCCACTGCAGCACGCCAAGGACCGTGGCTCCGATTGCAAAGGTGACGATGACCGGGATCAGCCGGAATGTCTCCATGACGGCGCGCATCAGCTTCAACCGCAGCGGCGGTTCGAACGTGCGCTCGGCATCGAGGTCGGCAGCCTTGCGCCGCAGTCGAACCGGCGGGCTGCCCAGCCATGACGAGCCGGTCTTGGCCTTGTGCGGTGCGGTTGACAGCACCGCCACCAAGGAGTTGTCGGGGACCCGCCTGCCCGGCTGGGTGATCCCGGAATTGCCCAGGAACGCACGCTTGCCGATGGTGGCCGGCGCGACGTGGATCCAGCCGCCGCCCAATTCGTAGGAGGCCACCATGGTGTCGTCGGCAAGAAAGGCGCCGTCGGCGATGGTGGTGAACTTCGGGATCACCAGCGCGGTGGAGATCTCGGTTCCGGCGCCCACCTTGGCCCCCAACAAGCGCAGCCACCAGGGCGTGATCAGGCTGGCGTACACCGGAAAAAGATAGTCCCGCGCGGCGTCCATCAGACGTTCGGTGGCCCACAGCTGCCAGCCCACCCGGCTGCGCACCGGGTGGTAGCCGTCGTGCAGTCCGATCGAGAGCAGCCGCACCCCGACCACGGTCAACGCGGCGTAGCTGAACAGCGCGACCAGCGCGGCCGGCGGGGTGGCCAGCATCGCCGGACGGACCGCGTCGGCCAAGGTGACGCAGTCCCGCACGGCCCAGCCCAGCACCGCCAGCCCGGCGCCCAGCGCCAACAGTGGCAGGCCGGCGAGCAGCAGCGACGTCAGGCCGTACACCGCAGCCCACACCGGGCGCGGCGGCGGCCGGTGATCCGGCCAGGGATGGTGCGCCTTACCGGATTTCACCGCCGGCGAGCCGGTCCAGTACTGGCCCTTCTTCACCTCGCCGACTACCCCGGAGCCGGGAGCGACATCGGCGTCTTTGCCGACCGACGCACCGGGCAGCAGCGTGGTACGGGCACCGATGGTGGCGTCGTTGCCGACCGTGACAGGACCGACGTGGAACGTATCGCCGTCGATCCAATGCCCGGTCAGGTCCACCTCCGGCTCGATGGAACACCGGTGGCCCAGCGTCAACATCCCGGTCACCGGCGGGGCGGAGTGCAGGTCCACACCCTCGCCGATCTTGTTACCCAGCGCCCGCGCGTAATACACCAGCCACGGTGCGCCGGAAAGATTCTCGGCGCCGCTGGCGGTGGCGAGCCGTTCGGCGATCCAGACCCGCAGGTGCTCGGGGCCACCGCGCCGATAGGTTCCCGGCTGCAGGTTGGAAAGCAGCGCGCGCGCCCCCAGCGCGGCGATGCCCATCCGGCCCAGCGGGGTGACGAGCAGTACGAAGGCGGCGATCACCCACCACCAGTCGAGCCGCGCCAGCCAGGGCAACGGGTGCACCGCCGCCACCACGTTGTTGATCAGTGCCAGCCAGGTCACCCACTGCAACCCGGTCAGCGTGGCCAGCGGCACCGACAGCAGCACCTGGGCGGCCTGGGTCTGCCACGGCGTGGGCTCAACGGGGCGGGACGCGGCCTCCGCTTCGGGGTCACTGCGGCCCATGTCGTCGAGAAACCCGGCCAGGGAGCCGAGTCGTGGACGGTCGTAGAGCTGGGCGACCGTGGTCTGCGGGTAACGCTGCCGCACCGCGGCCACCAGCTGTGCGGCTTGCAGCGATCCGCCGCCCAGGGCGAAGAAGTCGGCCTGCTCGTCGTCGACCGGGGCGCCCAGCACGTCGCGCCAAAGTCCGGCCAGCCAGCCCAGGGTGCTGTCCGGATCGTCCCCGAGAACTCCGCCGGGCAGGGCGCCCGGCTCGGGCCCCACCGGCCACGGCAGCCCATCGCGGTCCACCTTGCCCGATGTGCGCGTGGGCAGTTCGTCGACCAGCACCAGCCGGGGCACCAGCGCGGCGGGCAGTTGCCGGCCCAGCTCGGCGCGTGCGGCCGACAGATCGAAGTCCGGGTCGGTGCTGACCAGGTAACCGACCAACAGTGGGGTTCCCGCGGCGCTTGTCCGCACCGCCGCCGCACCGCCGCTGACGCCGGGCAGCGTCACCAGGGCGCTGTCCACCTCACCCAATTCAATGCGCCGGCCGCCGACCTTGACCTGGTCATCGGCCCGGCCGCAGAACACCAGCCCGTCGGCGTCGAGGCGCACCAGATCGCCGCTGCGGTAGGCCCGCGGCCAGTCCAGCTCGGGCAACGGCGCGTACTTCTCGGCGTCGCGGTCGGGGTCCAGGTAGCGGCCCAACCCGACACCGCCGATCACCAGCTCGCCGACCTCGCCGGTGGCCACCGGCGCCCCGTCGGGACCGAGCACGGCCAGGTCCCAGCCCAACAGCGGCAGGCCGATCTGAACCGGGCTGGTGCCGTCGAGCTGCGCTGCGCAGGCCACCACGGTGGTCTCGGTGGGGCCGTAGGTGTTCCACACCTCGCGGCCGTCCACTGCCAGCCGGGACACCAGCTCCGGCGGGCAGGCCTCGCCGCCGAAGATCAGCAGCCGTACCGCTTCGAGTGCCTCGGCGGGCCACAGTGCCGCCAGGGTGGGCACGGTGGACACCACGGTCACGTCGCGCGACACCAGCCATGGACCCAGATCCATGCCGCTGCGCACCAGCGACCGCGGTGCCGGCACCAGACAGGCGCCATAGCGCCAGGCCAGCCACATCTCCTCGCAGGACGCGTCGAACGCGACCGACAGCCCCGCCAGCACCCGGTCGCCGGGCCCGATCGGGTTGTCCTGCAAGAACAGCTGGGCTTCGGCGTCGACGAAGGCCGCCGCGTTACGGTGCGTGATCGCCACGCCCTTCGGGGTGCCGGTGGACCCCGAGGTGAAGATGATCCAGGCGTCGTCGCTGGTCTGCGGCGCCGTGGCCCGCCAGCCGCGTGACGCGCCGGGGCCGCGGATCAATCCCTGTTCGGTGATCACCGCTGCCACTTGGGCTTCGTTGAACACCAACTCGGCGCGCTCGGGCGGATCGTCGGCGTCCACCGGCACGTAGGCCGCACCGGTGGCCAGCGTGGACAGGATCGCCACGTACAGCGCGTAATTGCCCGACGGCATCCGAATGCCGATGCGATCGCCGCGGCCCAAGCCGCGGGCGGCCAGCCACGCGACACTGTCGGCGATGTCCTCGATCAGCTCCGCGTAGGTCAACACCACATTGCCGTCGTCGATGGCGGGAGCATCGGGGTAGCGGGCAGCGGTCTCTTGCAGGATGTCGATCAGGGTGCGGGGCTGCGGCGCCGAGGAGCCGCGCAGATATTGCGCGGGGACTTGCAGTGAGGGCACGACTGTAGAACGTACCCAGCACGGTCGGGGAGTGCAGCGCGTCGTGGCCTTTATCGGGGCGCGAGATAACCGACCGGGCCGACCGCGATGCACACCGACAGCGCCGCGGTGTCGGCACGCGCGGACACGTTGTATCCGGCGCCGGGCAGCCGCACGAAGACGCGGTTGAGGCCGGGGCGGACCCGCACGCGCACATCGGGACCATCGGACAGTGACAGTGTCATCGAACCGTCGACGTTGGCCAGGTAGTTGATCTCGGCGGTCCAGTCCGCGGGCAGCAGCGGGCCATCCAGCGCCAGGGTCGCCGGCCGGTCCGGCTGGATCAGATAGCCGCAGTGGGGCACCGGTCCGGGAACCAGGGAGCGGACCCAGGTCACCTGGGCGTCGGTCACCGTCCCCGAGTTGGTCAGCATCCGCAACTGCGTCGTCGCCGAGGCGAACTCGGGACGGTCGCGAAGCAGGGCGAACATGTGGCTGGCCAGGTTCTCCGGGTAGACGACCCGTTGCAGCACCAGCGGGTCGACCTCTTGATCGAGCATCGGCGCATCGGATTCGGCGTGGGCGGCGGCCAGGTCGTGCCGGGCGTTCTGTAGGTACGCGCGAGCCGGATCGTCCCGCCAACGGGTCAAGAACGTCCCCGTCGAGTACAGGCTGCTCGCGGTGAACGCCGCCGCCAGGCCGGTCACCGCAACGGTGCGCAGCGGTGAGGCGTCCAACCACCGCGACGAGGCGCGGTTCGGGGCGCACAACCCGACCGCAACCAGGATCGCCAGCACCACGACGAGATCGGCCAGGTAGCGCAGGGTTTGAGCCAACTCCAGCGCGGTGAACGCCGAGGACCGCATCAGATAGATCGGTACCTGGCAGGCCGCCGCGTAGCCGGCCGCGGCCAGCCACACCGGCGCCAAACGGTGCTTGCGCGCCAGGGACACCGCCAACAGCCCGGCCAGCACCAGAGCTCCGAGCGTCATCACCACCGGTCCTGGCAGCGCCCACGGTGAGGCCGGCGCCCAGCGTGCCCAGGTCCACGGGCCACCGGCCAGGCTCGGGACGATGCCGTGGGTGATCGAGCGCAGCAGCAGGTCGCGGGTCATGTCGAGGTCGAAACTCCACCGCTTCTGATTCACCACCGCCAGGTAGACCCCGATCCACCCCGCGGTCAGCACCAGCATCGCCGTCCACATCCGGGCCCCGGCCCGCCACGCCCCGACGACCGCGCCGGTCAGCGGCTTACCGGAGACGTAGCCCAGCAGTGCCGTCACCGCGAATGCGACGAACGGGATCACCGCGGACTTCTCGAAGAACACCAACCCGCCCAGGTAGGCCAGGGTGGCGGTGCACGCATAGCGCCAATTCCCGGTGCGCGCCAACAGGATCGCGTCGGCGCACACCCAGGACAATGCGGCGCACAGCGGTAGCGAGTTCAGCGCCGCCGCCCACCATGCGAAGGCCGGCAGGCCCAGCGGGGTCCACAACGCGAAGGTCAGTGGTACCAGCAGCACCGGCCGCCAGCCCAGAATCACCCACAGCACGCGCAGCAACGCACACGACGACAGCAGCTGCAGCACCACCAGGCTGATCGCCGGCGCGGCCCACTGCAGCGGCCACAGCTTGGTGAGGGCGCCGGCCACCAGATAGGCGCCCGGCATCACATGACCGTCATGGTCGTCGAACAGGTACGCCGGCGACAACAGCGGGTGGGTGCCTGCGCGGCCGATCAAGATCAGGTCGTCCCAGTAGAAGTAGCCCCCGAAAGCCACGACCGCCCGAACCACCAGCTGCGCGGCGATCAATCCCACCGCCGCCCAGCAGACCCACGGCAGGGCGGCCAATCGACTCTGCATATGCCGCCACTCCTCCTCATCGCTCCGCTCTGCATCGTCGTCGGCGGGGCATTCAGTCTTTCTTACCTGTCGGTATGGTGGGCCGGTGCGAGCACTGGTCACCGGAGCAGCCGGGTTCATCGGATCGACGTTGGTCGACCGCCTGCGGGCGGACGGGCACCAGGTAGTTGGGCTGGACAATTTCGCCACCGGCCGAGCCGTCAACATCGAGCATCTGGCCGGCGACGCCGGCTTCAGCTTCGTCGAGGCGGACATCGTCTCCGCGGACCTGCAGGCGATCCTGGCGCAGCACCAGCCCGAGGTGGTCTTTCACCTGGCCGCCCAGATCGACGTACGCCACTCGGTGGCCGACCCGGTCTTCGACGCTTCGGTCAATGTCGTCGGGACGATCCGGCTGGCCGACGCCGCGCGGACGGCGGGGGTGCGCAAGATCGTGCACACCTCCTCGGGCGGGTCGATCTACGGCACCCCGCAGAGCTATCCGACCGGTGAAGACGTCCCGACCGACCCCGCCTCGCCCTATGCCGCCGGGAAGGTGGCCGGTGAGATCTACCTCAACACTTATCGCCACCTCTACGGGTTGCAGTGCTCCCACATCGCGCCGGCCAACGTCTACGGACCTCGCCAGGACCCGCATGGCGAGGCCGGGGTGGTGGCGATCTTCGCCCAGGCGCTGCTGGAGGGCAGGCCCACCAAGGTGTTCGGGGACGGATCGAACACCCGCGACTACGTGTTCGTCGATGACGTGGTGGACGCCTTCGTGCGGGCCTCGGGGGAGCAGGGCAACGGGCAGCGGTTCAACGTCGGCACCGGGGTGGAAACCTCCGATCGGCAGCTGCATACGGCGGTTGCCGCCGCCGTCGGCGCACCCGATGACCCGGAGTTCCACCCGCCGCGCCTCGGTGACCTGAAGCGGTCCTGCTTGGACATCTCGCGGGCCGCGGACGTGCTGGGCTGGCGCCCACAGGTCGCGCTGGCCGACGGTGTGACACGCACCGTCGCATACTTCCGGCAGATGAAGACCGTCTGAACTTTGTGGCATACTGGCCGGTCGGAGGGGAGTATTCCTCAATTCGCAGTGTCGTCATCACGTCGCCCGTCATCGGGTGACCGGGGCTGTGAGCCGGCCACCCGGCGGAAGAGACCTCCAGCGCTGCAATAACGCTGGAGGCAATCCATGGATGTTTTCGCAATCGGCCGTTTCGGTCTGGACGCCGCGGGCGCCGTCGCATCAGCCAGCCTGGATCTCGCCGCCATCCCACTGCGCGAAGGCGCCAAGATCCTGGCCGGTGAGCGCTCCGATCTGACCAGCCGACGCAGCTGGCGTGGCGCCGGACGGGCCTGGATCGAAGTGCACGGGCTCGACGACTCCGACGGCGTAGACATCGGCGCCGAGGTTTCCGAAGCCCTACGGACCGAGCCCGGCGTTACCTCGGTGCGGCTGAACCGCCCGCTGTCCCGGGTGGTCGTCGAGATCGGCGACCACGTTTCGCTGGCCGATCTGTGCGCCACGGTCGAAGGCGTCGAAAAGAACGTCGAACTGACCGCGACCGAGACTGCCGCACTGCCGGGCGATGGACTGCTGCTGGCCACCAAGGGCGCGATGGTGGGTGCCAACGCGGTAGGGCTGGCGATCGCAACCGTGGGCAGCGCGATGCGCTGGCCGGCCGCGCCCAAGATCTTCGACGCCGCGGCGTCGGTGGCCCGCTATCAGCCGTTGGTCCGCAACGCGCTGGCGAGCCGGATCGGCCCGGCCAAGACCGACAGGGTGCTTTCCCTGGTCTCGCTCGGATCGCACGTCATCACCATGTCCCCGGCGATCCTGGCGGTGGATCTGATGGTGGAGGGCCTCAAAGCCGCCGAGACCCGCGCCGGGGCGCTGGCCTGGAATCGCTACGAGCCGGAGCTGGCCCGGCACGCCGAGCACTCGGACGTGCACCCCGCCGCGCGGCCTGTCCCGCGGCCGGACGGTCTAGCCGAGCGCTATCTGAAGCGCACCGCGGTGGCGCAGGTGGTCGCGGCTGGGGCGGTGGGTGCGCTGACCCGCAACCTGGACATGACCTCGAGCGCGATCCTGGCCACCTCGCCGAAAGCGGTGCGCACCAGTTGCGAATCGTTCGCCGCGACCCTGGGACAGGGCCTGGCCGACTCGCACGAAGTGCTGCCGCTGCGGCCGGACAGCCTGCGCCGCCTCGACAAGATCGACACCGTGGTCATCGACCCGCGGGCGCTGACCGGTGAACAACGCCGGGTGCTGCAGATTCGCGGCGCGAGCGAGCATGAGCTGCCGAAGGCGTGGCAGAGCGCGCAGAGCCTGCTCGACAAGCCCGGACTGCGACCGGGCTGGCACCGGGTTCCCGGGATGACGGCCCGCGGCTCGACCCGCACGGAGCCGGTGGACGCGCTGATCCTGCCCGCGCACCATGCGCTGGCCTCGGCGGTGGTCCTCGAAGCACGTGCCTCCGGCGCGGAGCTGGTCACGGTGGACACCGAGATCCTCGGCGAGCTGCGCCCCGGCTTCGACGACATCCGGCCGGTCTCCGGTGAGGATCTCGACGGTGCACTGGCCGCCGCCGTGGCCGACCTGCAGCAGGCCGGCCGCACGGTTGCGGTGTTGTCCACCTCGGCAGCGCGCGCGCTGGCGGCGGCGGATCTGGCGCTGGGTGTCATGCCGACGAGCGAGCACACCGACAGCCCGCCTCCTTTCTATGCCGACCTGCTGCTGGCCGACCTGGCCGGCGCGTGGCAGGTGCTGCGCGCGCTGCCGGCTGCTCGGACGGCCACCGAGCGCGGGGTCGCGATCTCGATCGGGGCGTCGTCCATCGCCGGGCTGCTTTTGGTCCGCGGGGTTCGGGCGACCATCCCCGGTGTCGGGGCGGGGCAGAGCCGCGGCCCGGGACCGGTGACCGTCGGCGCGGGTGCCGGAATGCTGTCGGGCTATCTGCTGGCCCGCCGGGTGCTGCGGGCGCACGCACCGAAGCCGGCACCGGCCTACGAGTGGCACGCCATGACGGTCGAGCAGGCGCGGGAGCTGTTGACGCCGGACGCGGTGCTGCCGCTGGCCGAACGCGCGCCGGTCGACACGGAAGCGCAAGGCATGTTCTGGCCGTACTTCCACGCCGTGCGTGAGGAGTTGTCCGACCCGATGACGCCGATCCTGGCGCTGTGCTCGGCGGCGACCGCCATGCTGGGCTCGCCGATCGACGCCGTGATGGTGGGCACGGTGCTCACCGGCAACGCCATGCTGGCCGCCTATCAGCGGTTGCGGGCCGAGAGCCGGCTCAACACCCTGCTGGCCCAGCAGGCTCCGCCGGCCCGGGTCGTGTCGATGGGCTCTGACGGCACCCCGACCTACCACGAGATCCCCGCCGAACAACTGCTGCCCGGTGACCTGATCGAGGTGCGCAGCAACGAGGTGGTGCCCGCCGACGCCCGGACGATCGAGGTGTCCGACGTCGAGGTCGACGAATCCGCGCTGACCGGCGAATCGCTGTCGGTCGGCAAACAGCTGGACCCGACTCCCGGCGCCGAACTGGCCGAGCGCAGCTCAATGCTGTACGCGGGCACCACGGTGATCGCAGGCAAGGCGCTGGCGATGGTGACCGCCGTGGGCGCCGACACTCAGGCCCGCCGGGCCTCCGAACTGGCCTCCGGCGAGCTGCCCGAGGTCGGCCTGCAGCACCACCTGTCCCAGCTGATGTACCGGACCTTCCCGTACAGCGCCGCCGGCGGTGTGGCGGTCGGCGCGCTCGGCCTGCTGCGTCAGGGCGGGCTGCGGGTCGCGCTCGGCAACGCGATCGCGGTCGCGATCGCCGCCGTCCCCGAAGGCATGCCGCTGATGGCCACCCTGGCCCAGCACGCGTCGTCGCAGCGGTTGACCAAAACCGGTGCGCTGGTGCGAATCCCGCGGTCGGTGGAGGCTCTCGGCCGGGTCGACGTGGTCTGTTTCGACAAGACCGGAACGCTGTCCGAGAACCGGCTGCGGGTCGCCACGGTGCGCCCGCTCGCGGGATATTCCGACGACGACGTACTCGGCACGGCCGCGCAGGCGGCCCCGGCTCCCGACGGTGCGGCCCACGCGCACGCCACCGACCAGGCCATCGTCGAGGGCGCGGCGGCCGCGGGCGGCGCCCGGCCGTGGATCGAGCCCGACGCTCACCTGCCGTTCCGCTCCGGCCGGGCCTTCTCGGCGTCGGTGCTGGGATCGGAGCTGCTGGTCAAGGGCGCACCGGAAGTGGTCTTGGGGGCCTGCAAGAACGCCGACGCCAAGATCGAGCAGCAGGTGGCCGCGATGGCCGCCCAGGGCCTGCGGGTGATCGCGGTCGCCCACGGCAAGCTGACTGCGGCCCAGGTGCAGGCCGTCCAGGACGATTCCGAACGTCTCGTGGAGGTCAGTGCCTCCGGGCTGACGCTGCTCGGGTTCCTCGGCCTGGCCGACACCCCCCGGGCCGACGCTCCGCAGCTGCTGGCCGATCTGGCCGCCCGCGGCGTCGACATCCGGATGATCACCGGTGACCACCCGATCACGGCCACCGCGATCGCCGCCGAGATGGGCGTGACCGTCGCCCCCGAGCAGGTCATCACCGGTTCGGAGTGGAATGCCTTGAACCGCAAGGAACAAGAGCGTGTGGTCTGCGAGCGGGTGATCTTCGCCCGGATGTCGCCGGAGAACAAGGTGCAGATCGTCCAGACTCTGGAGCGCGCCGGCCGGGTATCGGCGATGGTGGGCGACGGCGCCAACGACGCCGCCGCGATCCGGGCCGCCACGGTGGGGCTGGGTGTCGTTGCGCACGGCAGCGACTCGGCACATGCCACTGCCGACGTGGTGCTGACCGACGGCAAGATCGGTGCCTTGGTCGACGCGATCGACGAGGGCCGGCGACTGTGGCGCGGTGTGCAATTGGCCATCTCCGGATTGCTGGGCGGCAACGCCGGCGAAGTGATGTTCTCCGTCATCGGCACTGCGATCACGGGGAATTCACCGTTGAACACCCGGCAGCTGCTGTTGATGAACACCCTGACCGACGCGCTGCCGGCCACCGCCGTGGCGGTGAGCACTCCGGCCGGCCCGATCGGTGACGCGGTGCCTGGACTCGACGAGAGCAAACTGTGGCGCGCGGTGGCGTTCCGCGGCGGAGTCACCGCCGCGGCGGGCACCGCGGCCTGGGCGATGGCCTCCGCAACGGGTCTGCCGCAGCGGGCCGCGACGGTGGCGCTGATCTCGCTGGTGACCACCGAACTCGGTCAGACCGTGGTCGATTCGCGGGCGCCGATGGTGCTGGCCACCGCGGCCGGATCGTTCGCGCTGTTCGCGGCGATAGTCTCCACGCCCGGGGTCAGCCAGCTGTTGGGTTGCACGCCGGTCGGCCCGATCGGCTGGGCTCAGGGACTCGGCACGGCCGCGGCGGCCACCGTCGCGGTGGCCGTGGCGAGCCGGTTCTCGACTCCCGCCAAGGAGATCGCTGCGCCGGCCAAGGAGATCGCGGCCCCCACTAAGGCGCTGGCGGCGGTTCCGGCCGAGAAGGCCCCGGCGGCGAAGAAGGCCCCGGTTGCCAAGAAGGCCCCCGCCAAGAAGGCGCCGGCTGCCAAGAAGTCCCCCGCCAAGAAGGCTCCGGTCAAGAAAGCCCCGGTGAAGAAGGCCCCGGCCAAGAAGGCCGCGGTGGCCAAGGAAACCCCGGCCAAGAAAGCACCGGCGAAAAAGGCTGCCGCGAAGAAGTCTTCCGCGAAACTGGAGCTGGTGCGCTGAGGCTGTGCCGTTACGCCGGCTGAAGCACTGCCACCTGCGGCAGTGGTCGCTTGGACGCGGGAAGTCGGACCTCAAGCAGACCGGCGCGCCAGAGCACGGCGTACAACTCGACCACCGGCACTGTCAGGAGTGCCGCCGTCACGTCGGCCAGGGGCTCTGCCAGGACTTCGGTAGTCCGCATAACTGCAACGGTGAGGGATCGAATCGGACGAGCGGCAAACCGATTGTGACCGCTGGGACAATTGTTGCCGAATTACTGTGGTTCCGGCGGTGGTCTCACACCGCCGGATTCAGGCGGCTCGGGCGGTTGGGCTTGGGTCAGCGCTATCGCCCTCGCCAGCCGGGCATAGCGCAGCTCCAGATCGCGGAATCGCATGTAGGTGCTCAGCGTGGTGAACGCGAAAACCATGACCAGCACGTACAGCATCAGATCGGTGCCGCGGCGCACCCCGAGCCAGTTGGCCAGCACGGTGGTGTCATCGGGGCGCAGCACCGCATAGATCCCGGCCACCACGAACACCAGGTAGCCGACCTTCACCCAGGCTCGCGACTGGGCGGACCGACGCGACAACAACAGGTAGATCAGCAGCATCAGCACCGCTGCGATGAGCAGAACCTTGATCCAGTTCATCGCGACATCCTCTTGCGTAGCAACCCGTCGAACAAGATGTTGACGCCGTTGAGCAGCGGCTGCCCCTTCGACTTCGAATAGTCGGTGTAGAGCACCTCGACCGGCTCTTCGCCCACCCGCCAGCGGTTCTCGGCGATCAGGGCGATGAACTCCCCGGCGTGGCTCATCCCGTTCATGGTGAGGTCGAGGCCATCGGCCACTCGCCGGTTGAACACCCGCAGGCCGTTGTGGGCGTCGGAGAGTCCGAGTCGGCGAATTCGCGGGTTGAGCCACACCGCGGTCCGCAGCACCGCTCGTTTGAGCGGCGGTACCGTCGCGGCAGCTTCGGGTGCGGCGAACCGGGTGCCGATCACGATGTCGAGGTCGGCGGAGTCGAGGTGGTCGATCATGCGCTGCAGGTCGGCCACTCGGTGCTGGCCGTCGGCGTCGAAGGTGGCGAACAGTCGGGCGCCGGGCTGGCGGCGGGCGAACTCGACCCCGGTCTGGATGGCCGCGCCCTGGCCGAGGTTGACCGGATGGCGCACCACGTGGGCGCCCGCACGTCGGGCTGTGACGGCGGTGTCGTCAGCGCTTCCGTCGTCCACGCAGACCACGTAGTCGAAAACCGAACGGATCCCGGCGATCACGTCACCGATGACGGTCGCCTCGTTGTACGCCGGGACGATGATCCAGACATCGGGGTAGCGGGTATCGATGGTTTAGAAAATACACGCCTGGCCGGCTTACGAATCGGTGCGCAACGCGGCCAGATGCACGGCGATTCCCACCAGGGGACCGCACAGCAGGGCCACGACAGTTCTGGTCGGCAGGTCCAACGGCAGCAGCAGGAGCAAGGTCGAGGCCACCGTGGCGCCCACCCAGCCCAGCGCGTAGGCGCGGTGTAGTGCCGCGGCCACCGTCGCTGCCCCGGTCAGCGTCAGCAGTGCGATCGCGGTGGCCGCCGTTGTCAGTTCGGCCAGCAGCAGCCCGTCGGCACGGTAATCCGCGCCGAACACGGTGCGCAGCAGCCAGGGGCCGAGCAGGCCCGCCGCCACCGCGCCCAATGCGCCCAGTGCGGCGACGGCCGCAGCCGGCGTGCGCAGCGCCCGCAGCCGGCGGCCCCGCTGGTCGACGAAGTGCGCGATCAGGTTGCCCTGCATGGCGGTCAGCGGCACCAGCAGCGGTGCGCGGGTTACCGTGACCGCCAGGATCACCACGCCGCCCGCAGCACCCAGTTCGCCGTAGGTGGCCTGCAGCAGCACTGGAAAACCCATTACCAGGATCGCGCTGGCTCCGGCTGCGGTGATCGAATGCGCCGCGCCGCGCAGAAAACCCGCCGTGCTCACCGGAGTCAGCAGTCGCGCTGCGGAGCGGGCCGTAGGTGAGGCGGCAAGCAGCAGCAGCCAGGCCAGCGCGCCGGCCACGGTGGCCCACAAGAATCCGACCAGGCCCCAGCCGATGACGAACGTCGCGGTGGCCACCGACACCCGGATGCCCGCATCGGTCACCATCAGCGCGCCGTACTGTGTCCACCGGTTGGCGCCGGCCAGCACGCCGAGCAGGGTGGCGTGCACCGCGAAGTTGGCCAGCCCGAAGCACAGCAGGCCCACCGACAGCCAGCGCGCCTCGACGAACACATGGCCGCTCCACAGCGGCGAACAGGCAGCAACCACGCCGGCCGCCACCAGCCCGGTCAGCCCGGCAACCCGTAGTGGGCGGGTGTGTGGCGTGGAGGGGCGCTTGCGGGCCGAGTCTCCGGCAAACCGGACTTCCCGGGTGGTCTCCTGCAGCAGCCCGTTGGCGGCACCGTTGACCAGGCCGAACGCGCCCCAGAAAACGCCGAACACCGAGAAACCTGCCGGATCCAGATCGCGTGCCGCCAGGTACAGCACCGCGTAGCCGCAGAGGGCGCTGAGCAGGGTCGCGGTACCGACCCGCGCCATACTGGATCGGGCGACGGGGCCCGTGGCCACCCCACGAGGGAACCCGGGGGATCCGGTACCACCGACATCGGTCACCACGGCGAAAATACTAAGCGGGTCGCAGGGTACGGTCGGTCAGCCCTCAAGCAACCTCAGTACAGGCAAGACGACCGGAGGCCCCCCGTTGGACCCGTCGCTGTTGGAATGGCTGGTGACATTCGCGGGCCTGGGCGTGGTGCTCGGTTTCGATCTGTTCCTGGTGGCCCGCCGTGTACACGAGCCGTCGATGCGCGAAGTCGCGATCCGGCTGTCGTGCTACATCGGGCTGGCGGTGGCGTTCGGCATCTGGGTGTGGCATTTTCACGGCGCGAAATACGGCATGCAGTTCTACGCGGGCTGGCTGACCGAGTACAGCCTGTCGGTAGACAACCTGTTCGTGTTCGTGATCATCATGAACAGCTTCAACGTGCCCAAGAAGTACCGTCAGGAGGCGCTGTTCGTCGGAATCATTCTGGCGCTGTCGTTTCGGGCGGTGTTCATCGCGCTCGGCGGAGTCGCTGTGCAGCGGTTGTCCTGGACGTTCTATGTGTTCGGCGCATTCATGGCCTACACCGCGATCAAACTGCTGCGTCATTCCGACCCCACCGGGGAAGGTGAGGGCGAGGGCGGCAACAACGCCGTGGTGAGGTTTGCGCGCACCCATTTCAACGCCACTGATCGCTGGGCCGGCGTGCGGTTCTTCGTCCGGGACAACGCCGGGGCGTGGGCCATCACCCCAATGTTTCTGGTCGCGCTCGCGTTGGGAACCACCGATCTGGTGTTCGCGATGGACTCCATCCCGGCCATCTACGGGCTGACTCGCCAGCCCTACCTGGTGTTCACCGCCAACGTGTTCGCTCTCATGGGATTGCGGCAGTTGTTCTTCATCCTCGGCAAGCTGCTGAGCCGGCTGGTGTATCTGTCCCAGGGCCTGGCGGTGATCTTGGGCTTCATCGGGGTGCGGATGGTTTTGCACGCCCTGCGCACCAACGAGGTCTGGTTCATCAATTCCGGCCGTCCGCTCAATGTCCCGGAGATCCCGACCCCGGTCAGTCTGGGGGTCGTGGTGGGGGTGTTGCTGCTGACGACGGGGGCCAGCTTGTACCGGACCCGCGGCGCGCCGTCAGTGCAGTGAGAAGACCGGGAACAAGGGCGCTGCGACCCGCAGTTCGTCGTCGCTGGAATCCGGTGTCAGCCCCGCTAGGTATCCCTTGACCTGCCAGTACCACCGTTGGAGATAGCGGCGTAGCACCTCCGGTTTGTCGTCGTCGGCCACCTCGGTGGCCTGAGCCGGGTGCGGCCGCCACCGCGGCCCGATCTCGATTTCGCCGGCGGCGCGCACATTGCGAACCCACTCGGTGTTGCCGCGCGGCGAGACCAGGTAGTCCACCCCGTCGACGGTCAGCAGATTGATCACGACGCCGCGGCGCTTGCCGCTCTTGCGGCCGCGTACGGAGATCGCGCGGGTGCCGGCAATGCTGATGCCTGCCTCGGCCAGCTTGCGGATCAGCGTATTGGCGAATCGGGCGGCTGCATTGGGTCGGTCGTATCCGGCGGCCATAAGTCGTCCCCCTTGCGAAAACATCGAGAGCGGCGCTCTCGTTTCGCTTTGATCGTGACACATCGCCAGGGCCAAAACAAGAGCAGTGCTCTCAGATCTGTCAGACTGATGCCGTGGGAAAACGGCAGGAGGCGCGGGAACGCATCGAGGCGCAGATCATCGAGGTCGGACGGCGTCATCTGCGCACGCACGGGGCGGCCGGGCTGTCGCTGCGCGCGGTCGCCCGCGATGTGGGCATGGTGTCCTCGGCGGTCTACCGGTATGTGGGCAGCCGCGACGAGTTGATCACCCTGCTGCTGGTCGACGCCTACAACGATCTGGCCGATGCCGTGGGCCGGGCCCGCGCATCGGCACAGTCCTGGCGCGACGGAATCGTTGTGGTCGCCCACGCGGTGCGCGACTGGGCGCTCGCCCAGCCGGCCGGCTGGGCGTTGCTGTACGGCAGCCCCGTCCCGGGCTACCACGCACCCGCGGAACAGACGGTCGGGCCCGGCACCCGCGTCATCGCGGTACTGCTGAACGCGATCGCCGCCGGCGTCTCCGCCGGGGAGATCGCCACCGCGGAACAGGTTGCAGCGCAACCACTATCGGCAGAGTTCGCACGACTCCGCGACGAGTTCGGTTTCCCGGGCGACGATGCCGTCATCGCCAAATGCTTCCTGCTGTGGGCCGCCCTCGTGGGCGCGGTCAGCCTGGAGGTATTCGGCGGGTACGGAGAGGACACCCTCTCGGCACCGCGGGCGGTGTTCGACGCCCAGCTCGCGCTCCTGCTGGACGTGCTGACGACGGGCGTCAGTGACCGGAGGTCTTGAACCGCTCGATCGACGCCTGGATCTCGGCCTCGGCTTCGGCACGGCCCACCCAGTCGGCGGCCTTGACGAACTTGCCCGGCTCCAGGTCCTTGTAGTGCACGAAGAAGTGCTTGATCGCGTCCAGCTCATAGGCGGGCACGTCGCTGATGTCCTGGATGTGGTCCCACCGGTGGTCACCGGCCGGCACGCACAGCACCTTGGCGTCGCCGCCGGCCTCGTCGGTCATCTGAAACATCCCGACCGGACGTGCCTCGACCAGCACACCGGGGAACACCGACTGCGGCAGCAGCACCATCGCGTCCAGCGGGTCGCCGTCCTCGCCGAGGGTGTCCTCGATGAAGCCGTAGTCGGTGGGGTAGCCCATCGGCGTGTACAGGTAGCGGTCGAGCTTGACACGCCCGGTGGCGTGGTCGACCTCGTACTTGTTGCGCTGGCCCTTGGGGATTTCGATGGTCACGTCGAATTGCACCGGGACAGTCTAGAGCGGCCCGGATTCACGCCCGGACTCCGCCCGTCCGGCACAATTGCGCCTGACAGGCAGGAGAGACATGCAACCCACTCGCTGGCGACACAGCAGCGCCCACCTGGGTATCGCGGCCGCGGTATTGGCGCTGGCCGCCGCCGTGGTGGTTATCGCGGTCGTTGTGCTCCCCGACGAATCCGGCGCCGGTGCGCGCGTCGTGTCGCCGGCACCGGTGGCGACTGCCAAACCCGGGGTGGTTCCGGTCTCCGACGACGCCCCGGTGCCGGTCGGCAGTGCACTGGCCGCAGCCATGGCCCAGGCGCTGGCCGACCCGAATCTGGGCCGGCTTACCGGACGCATCACCGATGCACTGAGCGGCAAGGCGCTGTGGACCCAGCAGGAAGACCTGCCGATGCAGCCGGCGTCCACCAACAAGGTGCTCACCGCGGCGGCTGCCTTGCTGGCGCTGGATCAGGGCGCCCGCGTCACCACCCGGGTGACGGCGAGCGATCAGCCCGGAGTGGTGGTGCTGGTGGGTGGCGGCGACCCCACGTTGTCGACGGCCGAGGTCGGCCAGGACACCTGGTATCGCGAAGCCGCGCGCATCAGCGATCTGGCCGAGCAGGTGCGCCGTAGCGGGGTGAGCGTCACCGAGGTGCAGGTCGACACGTCGGCGTTCACCGGCCCGACCATGGCCCAGGGCTGGGACGCCGAGGACATCGAAGGCGGTGACATCGCCCCGATCGAGGCGGTGATGGTCGACGGGGGCCGCGTCCAGCCGACCACCGTCGAGTCCCGGCGATCGACGACACCCGCGCTGGACGCCGGAAAGGCCTTGGCCGCGGAGTTGGGCGTCGACCCCGACAACGTGAGCATCGCGTCCTCGTCGGTGACCGGACGCGAGCTGGGTGCGGTCCGATCGGCACCGCTGGTGGTCCGCCTCGGCGAGATGATGAACGCTTCGGACAACGTGATGGCCGAATCCATCGCCCGCGAGGTGGCCGCGGCGATGGGCCGACCCCGTTCGTTTGCCGGAGCGGTCGACGCGGTGACCAACCGGCTGGCCACCGCCCACATCGCGGTCAGCGGTGCCAACCTGCAGGACTCCAGCGGGTTGTCGGTCGACGACCGGTTGTCGGCCCGGACCCTCGATGCGGTGGTGCAGGCCGCCGCCGGGCCGGACCTGCCCGAGCTGCGCCCCCTGCTGGACATGCTTCCGGTCGCCGGCGGCAGCGGCACGCTGTCCGAGCGGTTCCTCAACCCCAAGACCGGGCGCGGTGCGGCCGGCTGGCTGCGGGCCAAAACCGGCTCGCTGACCCGTACCAACGCCCTGGCCGGCATCGTCACCGACCGCGACCAGCGGGTGCTGACCTTTGCGTTCATCTCCAACGACGCCGGTCCCACCGGGCGCACGGCGATCGACGCGCTGGCCGCGGTGCTGCGAACCTGCGGATGCGGATGAGCGAATCCGACGTCGGCAGCGCGGTGGACTTTGAGTTCGCCGCGACGGTCGGTGGCTGGCTGGCCCGCCCCGCGCCGCCGATGACCGACTACACGCGCCGCCAGGTCATCGAGGAACTGCACGCCAGCGCCCGCGCGGCAGAACCCCTGGTCCGCGAGGTCACCGGCCTGGGCGACGACGGCCCGGTCCCCGACGCCCGCGTCGTCGACCGGCGGCAGTGGATCGCCGCGGCCGCCGAATCGATGCGGGTGATGATGGGTGCCTCCGAGCGGCCCGCCGGTTTCCTCACCAGCCGGCTGACCGGGGCGCAGACCGGCGCGGTGTTGGCGTTCGTGTCCTCGGGCATTCTCGGTCAATACGACCCCTTCTGCGCAGGTGGTGGCGCGCTACTGCTGGTCTATCCCAACGTGGTCGCCGTCGAGCGCCAGCTGCAGGTGACGCCGGCCGACTTCCGGTTGTGGGTCTGCCTGCACGAAGTGACCCACCGCGTGCAGTTCAGCGTCAACCCGTGGCTGGCCGGCTACATGTCGGACGCCCTGGCGGTGCTGACCGGCGACAGCAGCCCGGACCTCACCCAGGTGGTGGGCCGGCTGGCCGACTATCTGCGGGGGCGCCAGAACGACGCCGAGTCGCCGGGCCCGTCGGGGATCCTGGGCCTGGTGCGGGCGGTGCAGTCCGAGGAGCAGCGCACCGCGCTGGACCAGTTGCTGATGCTGGGCACGCTGCTAGAAGGCCACGCCGACCACGTGATGGACGCGGTCGGGCCGCTGGCGGTGCCGTCGGTGGCGACCATTCGGAGCCGCTTCGAGGAACGCCGTCAGCGCAGCCAGCCGCCGCTGCAACGGCTGCTGCGGGCGTTGCTGGGCCTCGACGCCAAGATGAGCCAGTACACCCGCGGCAAGGCCTTCGTCGACGCCGTGGTCGGTCACGTCGGCATGGACCGGTTCAACGCGGTGTGGTCGGGTCCGCAGACCCTGCCGCTGCCCGCCGAGATCGAAGAGCCCCAGCGGTGGATCGACCGGGTGCTGTAGCCGCGCTGCGCGCCGCACTAGGGGCGTTCGCCGAGCAGTTTCTGCCGCAGGGGGCAGGCTGGGCGGTCGCGTTGTCCGGTGGACCGGATTCGCTGGCGCTGACTGCCGTCGCCGCCGCGGTGCGGCCCACCACCGCGCTGATCGTCGACCATGGCCTGCAAGCCGGTTCGGCCGAGGTGGCCCAGACCGCGCGCCATCAGGCACTCGAACTGGGATGCGTTGATGCGCAGGTTATTCCGGTGACCGTCGGAGTCGCGGGCGGCCCGGAGGCCGCGGCGCGCACGGCCCGTTACGCTGCGCTGGCCGATGCCCGCGGCCGGGAACCCGTACTGCTGGGACACACCCTCGACGATCAGGCCGAGACAGTGCTGCTCGGGCTGGGCCGCGGTTCGGGAGCCCGGTCGATGGCCGGGATGCGGCCATACGACCCACCGTGGTGCCGGCCGCTGCTGGGAGTGCGGCGCGCTCAGACCGCACAGGCCTGCGCCGAACTGGGGCTGACGCCGTGGCTCGACCCGCACAACAGCGACGGTCGCTTCACCCGGGTGCGGCTGCGTGCCGACGTGCTACCGCTGCTGGAGGACGTGCTGGGCGGTGGGGTGGCCGAAGCCCTGGCCCGGACCGCGATCGCGCTGCGAGAGAACACCGAGCTCATCGATGCCTTGGCCGAGCAGGCGCTGCCAGGCGCCACCGTGGGCGCCGCGTTGGACGCTGCTGCGCTGGCGACCTTGGCGGGCCCGGTGCGCCTGGCGGTGATCAGGCGCTGGCTGATCGACGGAGGCGGACGCGGCCTGACAGACCTGCAGATCCGCGCGGTGGACCGGCTGGTGACCGCCTGGCGCGGCCAGGGGGGAGTGGCGATCGGATCGGACCTGCGGGGACAGCGGCTGTTCGCGGTTCGCGGCGACGGGCTGCTGCGGCTGCGCTACGAGCCGGTCTGAGTCGCGGGGTGGGAATTTCCTCCGCTGCAGTTGGTTGTCGAACTCCTGCCATGGCACGCTGTGCTGGTGGCTGCGATCTTGCCGGGGGAGAAACCCGAGTTGTACGCGGGTGACATCAAATCGGTGTTGCTGACCGAGGAGCAGATCCGGACCCGCACTGCCGAACTCGCCGCGCAGATCGCCGATGAGTACGCCGAGGGCAGCGCCGAGAGCGGCGACCTGCTGCTGATCACCGTGCTCAAGGGCGCGGTGCTGTTCGTCACCGATCTCGCCCGGGCGATTCCGCTGCCCACGCAGTTCGAGTTCATGGCGGTCAGCTCCTACGGTTCGTCGACGTCGTCGTCGGGGGTGGTGCGCATCCTCAAGGACCTCGACCGCGACATCAGCGACCGCGACGTGTTGATCGTCGAGGACGTCGTGGACTCCGGCCTGACCCTGTCGTGGTTGCTGCGCAATCTGGCCACCCGCCGGCCCCGGTCGCTGCGGGTGTGCACCCTGCTGCGCAAACCCGACGCGCTGGGCGCCGGCGTCGACATCGCCTACGTGGGCTTCGACATCCCGAACGACTTCGTGGTCGGCTACGGCCTCGACTACGCCGAGCGCTACCGCGACCTGCCGTACATCGGCACCCTGGACCCGCGAGTGTACGAGGGCTGAGTTCCGCAGGGACTGGCCAGTCAGGTCTAGTGGGCGACCTGGGCGCGTCGGCCGCGCGACAGGAATCGCGCCAGCCCGGCGATGCGCTTTACCGGACCTCCGGGAATCGCGGCATCCGCAGCGGTGCGGAGCCGTTCGTCCCGCAGCTCGGCATGGTAGCCGGCATCTTCGATGGCCGCGCACAGGTTGGCGACGGCCACGGTGGGGTCGGCGTCGATCGTGGCTGTCGCAGTCGGAAAGTCCACCGATGCTTGAACCCCAGTGATCGTGTTCAGTTTCAGTGCGATATGCGCCTCGCACATCCGGCACGTCATACCTGTCACATCGAGCTGGATCCGTCGGATGTCGGTCAAGGCCTCTCCTCCATTAATTCCTCTACAAGTAGTCGCGGCGCAGGGGCGTCTGGTTCCGCAGATAAGCCGTGATTTACCAACTCGGGCAGCGGAACAGGTGTGACCACCAATTCAGTGACCACGTCCACTTGCAGGCCGACGGTCGGGTGGGCGGTCAGGTATTGCGCGTAGGACCGTTCACCCAGTCGCATCCCCAGGGTGACCCAGGCGTCGACGACCGCCCACCGACGGCGATTACGCCGTGCCCAGGCACTGTCGTCCAGGCGTTGCTTCCACTCGTAGACGTCGAGTTCCTCGGGCCCGAAGTGAGCGAGAAACTCCGCATACGGCACGGGTGTGCCGCGCAGCACCGTGATGGTGCGGCCCAGGGGAGCCGACAGCGTGCCCAGGATGGCGGCCGCTGCAGACCGGCCAACGGTGACTTCCTCGGTCAACGACACGGCCGGGTGAGCGCGCAGCGCCGCACATGCATCGGCCAGTGCGACCAGGATGTCGGCGGACGCACGCAGTTGATGTGGCTCTCCCAACACCCGGGGCAGCCGCACCAGGGAGAAGGCCAGGTGGCCCGCGTTGCGCGCGACAATCAGCTCGGCCAGCGACTTGGACGCCGCGTACGGATAGGGCGCGGCGCGCGGATCGACAACCAGCGGTGTTGCCGCTTGCGCGCTCACCACTGAGGTCGACAAATGCACCAACCGGGCGTCGTGTGCTGCGCAGGCCGCAGCGATGGTCGATACCGCTTCCACATTGGCCGGCCGCAGTTCCCGATAGGGAACCACCACATTGGTATTGCCGATGGCGTTGACCACGGTCGCTGCGTGGGTGGTGCGGATCAGCTCAGGGATGCGTTGCGGGGCAATGCGTTCGATGCGAACACCGTCGACGCCGGCCAGCTCCCGCCAGGGACCGGCATCGGGCAGGTCCGAGGTGGTGGCCAAGACCAGCTCCGAATCGAATCCCTGGGCGCGCAGCTCGGCCGCAGCTCGGGCAAAGCCGGTGCCCAGGATTCCCGAGGCGCCGAACACCACAACGGTGCCGGTGCCATCGGAGCTCGGGCTTGGTGCGGGGTAGGGCAGCGATGGGGCCAAGATCGCGAGATCGTCGTTGATCTCGGCGGCGGTGACCTCGTCCACACCCACCCCGTCGGTGCTGTCGATCAACCGGCTGGCACTGTCGGCGCTGATCACATCCAGCAACGACACGTGTCGGCCGAGGTAGCGTCGGGTGGCAGGCAGGATGCGGATCAGATCCAGCGAGCCGACCCCTTCGCCCAGCAGTGAGGAGTCCGGACGCAGGTCGCGGTCCAGATGCCGACTCCACAATTGCGCCAGGCCGTTTGCTTGGGCCGGCGTTGCGCCGGCTTCTGCTCGGTGAGTCTTAGGCAGACGATCCGAATCAACCTTGCCACCGGGCTTGCGTGGAATCTCCGGGACGCCGGAGATCACGAAACCGGGGACTCTCGCCGCCAGCAGGATGCCTCGAATGCGTTCGGCTGCAGCGGAATCGGTAGACCCTGTCTTAGTGTTCGGGGTCTGAAACCAAACTCCGAGCCGGGTGCCTTCCGGTTCGACGGCGACATCGCAGATCGCGGGATCCTCGGCGATCAGCCGGGTGACTTCGGCAGTGTCGACGCGCTTGCCGGCAAGCTTCACAACGGCGTCCTTGCGACCCGCAAACACCGGAAGGCCCTTGCTGTCAATGCTCACCCGGTCTGCGGTGGCAAACGCACGCAGCGGCGAACCGTCGACGGCGAGTACGGTGCCAAAGTTGGGGCTGGCGATACCCACGTAGCCCGCAGAGACCTGATCGCCGAGCAAAACCACCTCACCGAATGCGATGAAAACGGTGTTTGGAGCCGGGGGTTTCCCCAGCCGCCGTTGGCAACTGGGCTCGACCACAGTCTCCTCCCCGTTCAGCGGCAGGTACGTCACCACCACCGTCGCCTCGGTGGGACCGTAGCTGGAAATCAGCGCGACGTCTGAAACACCGCGAAACGCCTGCCACCTGTCAACAGCGCGGGAGCGAACCGCCTCGCCACCGATCACGATTTGGCGCACGCGTGATTTCGCCCAGGTGGCAAGCATGTCGGGTTCGTCGCAGCACAGGTGCCAGATGGCGGTAGGCAGATCGAGGACCGTAGCGCCGTGGCGGATCAGGTCTTCTCCCAGTCGCGTGAGATCTCCGGTTCGCGTTGCCGCCGAGCGAACCAGAGCGGCACCGGATTGCGCGGCGCCGAAAATCTCCTCCACACTGATATCTGACGTCAGGGGCGCACATTGCAAGACGGTGTCGTGCTGCTCCCATCCGTAGGCCAGCCGCGCTCCCCGACAGAAGATCGCCAGCGCGCCGTGAGTGATCGGCACCAGCTTGGGAGCGCCGGTAGAGCCTGAAGTAGGCATGACGTAGGCGATCCGTTGCGCCAAGTCATCGTCGTCGCGGACCTGTTGAAGGCGGTCCGAAAGGCGGGAGGCCGGTGCCGGCAGGTCGGTATTGCCGATGTCGACCAATCGTGCTGAAAGCCCACCTTCCGAACGGAGGGCCGCTAGGCGGCTTCCGAGTTCTTCGGCGCTTTCGCAGACGCTGTAGCCGCAACCTGCCAGATGGCATGCGACCAACAGATCGATGGTCTTGTCGGTTTGATCGTCAGTGAATACCAACAGTTCACCGGGCTCGATGCCCGAACTCACCAGCCAATCGATCCAAGGATCGACATACCGCCGGCGTTGTCGCCAGCCGTCGATGTCGGTGTCCGCGTCCAGAAACCATGCCGACACGGCCGGTCTTGTTGGGCTGGGATCGATGTCGGTGGAATGGCACGTGCCGTCGGAGTGAACCTCGAACCACTGGCCCACCCCCATCGCGACCGGCTGATTCCACTGGGCCGGCATCTTCAGCAACACCCGGGCGATCAGGGTTGCGATGTCCCGGGAGTAGGGCCGGTCTTCTTGGTGATCGCCATCCCAGGTCGACAGCGTCAGGGTCTGATGCGGATCGTCTTGAACGGCTGCCACGGTCAGGCCCTCGATCGGCCCGATATCTGTGGTAGTCGGCATGCCGTCGAGGAACGGACGCAGTTGGGGGGCGCAGGGGTCCGGAAGAAAGTTGAGCGCCAATGCATCGGTCTGGGGAGTCCGGTTGATCGTCAGATAGATGCGGCGATATAACTCCTCCCGAAACCAGCGCCGCCGCACTGCCTTGACGTATCCGCGGTCCACATTGGCCACGAGATCGCGAACTGATGCGAATGCTGGGAAGCGAACAGATTGGGCAACCGAGTTGACGATGCAGGTGGCCACCTCAAGAGCGGGCTCACCAAACCGATTGTCGATGGCGTGCACCACCAAGGCATCGGTATTGCTTCGACGGCCTGCATCGACGGCGACGGCGGCTGCCGTCACCAACACGTGCAGCGGCACTTGTGCCCGAGCGGCCAGCTTCGTGATCGCTTCGTAGTCGGATCCGGTGATCTGGACCGACTCGCGCAGCACCCCTCGGCGAGCACTGCCTGACGTCGGTGGCGATTGCGGATAGCCGCCAGTGGTTGCCTCGCCTGCCAACTCCCGCTGCACCGATTCGGTCAGTCGCCGTTGTGCGGCGTCAACTTGTTCGGCTTCCCGGCGGTGGGCTTCGGCGAGGCGCTCGAGGCCGGCGGCTATGTCGGGCAATTCGGAGTTTCCGGCAGAAAGGTTGCGGCCCAGGTCGGCTTCGATCAGACCGGTCGCACCACCGTCGAGCAGAAGGTGGTGGGCGTGCATGTCCAGGCCCACCACGTCGCCGCTCGAATCGACTTGCACGGTGTAGCGCACCAGGGGCCGGGACAAAATCCCCGAATCCCATTCCCGCACCAGCGGTTCTGCGTCGTCGACGGACATTTGCACTAGATCGTCCGCCCGCAGCCGCGGAACCAGGTGAGGATACTGCGCTTCGGCCTGTTCGAGAACGCACAATTGCACCGGGTTGCGTTGGACAGCGGCTGCCAATGCGAGCCGGAACCGGGGAAGCGGTATGGGCGACAAGCGATACCGGCGGCCGATCAGATACAGCGTGGGATCGGCATCCTGCAGTACGCCGCGGTAGATGTTCTGCTGGGAGACTGAAAGCGGGATGGACACCGGGGAAGGGGAGTCAGGCATGCCGGCCGGGATCTTCCAGCTCGGCAACCCAGCCGGCAATCGACAGGTCACGCGCCAAACGTGCCGGTAGCTCAGACTCGCGGTCCACTCCGAGACGCTTCATCAACAAGACGAATCGAACCGAGTCCAGGCCGAGGTCCCGCAGGTCGGTGCCGTCGCCGTCGAAGAGGTCGGCTTCGTCGATGTAGAGCACATCGCAGACCGCGGCGAGGATCCGCTGGCGGATGGTCTCAACCATGTGCGCGAGCGTCGATCGCTGCGGCCAGCGACGTGCGCATGACCTTGCCGGACTGGGTTCGCGGAATACTGTTCACCAGGACGATCCGCGACGGTCGGGCGGCGGATTCCACCTCGCTTCGGTAGCGGGCTGCAATTGTCTGTTTGAGGCTGCGAACACGGGCCTCGTTGAGTTTTTCCGACGCGACCACCGCCAGGCCGACGAGGGCTCCGAACTCCGGGTCTGGGATCTCGTAGCATGCCGCGTCGCGGACCCCCGGGATGGATTCTGCGACGCGGTCAACCTCGTCGGGGGCAACATTGACTCCGCCGCAGATGATCATCTCCGAGGCCCGCCCCCGGATGTAGAAGTACCCGTCGCTGCCTTCGTCGAGCAGGTCACCGGTGTTCACCCACCCGTCACGCAGTACTTCGTGGGTCCGGTCTGGGTTGTTCCAGTACCCCAGCATGTTTGCCGGCGAATTGATCCACAACGTTCCCGATGAGGCCGGCGTGCCGGCCGGTCCGCTGCCATCGCCATCGAGGTGAACCCGCACGCCTGGGTAGGGTCGACCGACCGCTCCCGCCTCGATGGCGGCGATCGACCCCGGTGCGGCGGGAAGACACAGTGCGGTGCAACCAGTTTCGCTCAATCCATAGACCTGCGCGGTGCGTATACCTGCGGTCTCGACGAACTGCACGTCGGATGCGATGGCCCGCGATCCGCCGTAACCGAGAAAACGCAGCGAAGGTGGCGCCGACGTGCCGGTTGTCTTCAACTCGGCTACCAGACGCGAGAGCAGTGTCGGGACCAGGCAGACCGTAGCGACCTCGTTGGTCCTGAGTATCTCCAGCAGCGACGCTCCGCCTTCGCCGCCGGTGACGCACGTACTACCTTGCATCAGGCAGTTCAAAATCCACCACAGGCCACCGATGTGGGTGGCCGGCAACGGCGAGTAAGCGACTTCGCCTGTCACCCAATCGATCCACGTCAAGCCGGTCTCCCGCAGAATGTCAGCGACGGCGTAGAAGGTCCGATTGGCCAGCAGCACGGCCTTTGGTTCGCCGGTGGTGCCGCTGGTGAAGATCATCGCCAGCGGGTCATCGGCACCGCCGTTCGGCCTCGGGGTCACGCCCGGAGCCGCGAGCGAGGGGATGTCCTCGGCAACCGAGAGTCGCGGTACCGCGGCGAGGGACGCCGGCGGGTTCGAGAGGGACAGTCTGGCGCCCTCGGTGCACAGAACCGCGGCAGGTTGCGTGAGTTCGGCGAACCGTTCGACGGTGGCCATAGGCAGATTGCCGTCCGCCAGAACGGCAATGGCGCCCAGTCGGGCGCAGGCAAACACCGCGAGGTATGTCTGCGGTCCGTTGTCGGAAATGACAAGTACGCGAGAGCCCAGGGACACCCCACTTGCCTGCAGTGCTGCGGCCAGGCGTTCCCATTCGGCTGCCAGTTCCTGGTAGCTAAACGGACTGCTTCCGTCGCAACGACGTAACGCGATGGCGTCGGGACGTTCGCGCACGTGTTCGAGAATGCGATCCAATACGGACGTGTGGGCCGGACTCATCATGTCAGCGTGCCTATTCTGGGTTATCAGCCGGGGATGTTCAGTGCGGCCAGTTCGAATTCGCCGAACGCTGAACCGCCGTGTTCGTCCCAGAATTCGATTGCGCACGGCACACGCAGATACCGCACCGTGCGTTGCACGATCTCGAAGTTTCGGCATTCCAGCCGGGCGCTGAACTTGTTGGCATCTATCGGCCTCTTGAACCGTGACGATGAGGTTCTGATGAACATACTGGACAGCTGGTGCTTGCAATAGTCTTCCAGCCCCCAACCTCGGAAGGCCGGAATGATGCCATTGCCGATGGCCGGTGCAAAAGCGCTATAAGCGAGCTGGTTGAAACACAGCACCAACTCGACCGCGTTGAAATGTCCAGTGCTGCGGATATAGGCGGACTCGGCGATCGTGAAGTTACCTTGAGCTAGAACAGAATCAGCGTCGGCCTGCGACACCGCCTCGACCAGATATCGGCAACCCTTGTAGGTATAGGGCTCCAGGACGGTGGCCAGCACGTCCTCGGCGATTGGTGCTGCGTCGCTTAGTGCGGGATGAGGCGAAGCGATGCCGCTCATGCTGCGTATCCCGGAGTCTGGTGGCCGTCGAGCATGGTCAACCGATACGTGGTCAAAGTTCCTTGAGAGTTGCCGTGCTTGGCGCGATGCATCAGAACTCGGTTGTCCCACAAGATGATATCCCCGACCTCGTAGTGCTGGGTGTGGATAAAGGGATGCGTGAAATCCGGATCAAGTTGCCCGGTCGACTCCATGAGCTGTTGCAGGATCTCTGGGTCGAGTACCCGACCGTCCTGGCCTTCGATTCGAGTGGTCCCCGACGCGCAGATATACAAAATCTCCTCGTTGGTCTTCGGATGTCGGATTACGGTCGGCCATTTGATGGGTGGTGTGGTCCGGGTAATTTCGTCCCACACCTCCCCGATCGGCCGGTATACGTCATCGGGACGGATCTTGATGTGCCGCCGGGGATCATGAGTGCTTAACGTTCCTCGGGCGGCATCCTGTAGCGCGGTGGGTACCGACTCCCAGGCCCGGTTGAGGTCGATGAAGTAGGTACCTCGGTCAGGTCCGGGGACGGTCAGGGGTAACACCATCGAGAAGGCGAACGGCTCGGGCATGAACATGTAGTCGATGTGCCAGAACGCGCCGGTTCGCGGAACGCCTTGGTGTTCCTCGGTGGAAGATACGAAGATCTCCGGAAACTCGTGATGGTGGTACATGGACTCGTAATAGGGCACGATGTCGCCGACGATCCTGCCCAGCTGCAAGTACTGCTCCGGCGAGGGGCGAACGCCCTTGAGGATGACAAGCTTGTTGGCGTATACGATCTCGCGAATTTCATCGCGGGTGATGGCGCTCAGATCCTTGGGGTCGACCCCGGTGATCTGAGTTCCAAGGCCGGTGCCTGTGACGGTCAGCGTCATCCGATCGGGCTTTCCTTGCTCATTCTTCCTTTCCCTCCTTCATCGGTTGTGTCAGTTGCTCTACCTGGTCGGAGGCGCACCAGCTGGTGGGCAACATCGGTACTCGCCGGAGTCCGTCAGCTTGCCCCGTGAGCCCAGCGGCGCGGGTGGAGGCGACCATTGCTGCGATGGCCGCGGGTCGTTCGGCGGGGCCGGCATCGGAGTCCGCCCCCATGACAGGACCATCGCCAGCCTGGAGGAACTCGTAACGGTTGCCGTGCATACGAACCCGGCCCGTGCTGCGTCGACTACGTCGACTGCGGGCATCAGCGGTGATGACCCGCGGAGAGGCCACGCGGCTGGAAGCCGCAGCGCTGTTGGAGGCAGCCATAACGTCTTTGGGTCCGGTCTCGACGCCGGGTGGTCCCCAGCCGGAGACAACATAGGGGATCAGCGCGGCAACGCCGTCGGCGCTAGGGATGAAGACGGGTGCGCTCGGTCCTGGTGCACCGGCGGTGCCGCCCAGGCCAGCGGAGGAGCCGGCCGCAGCGGGCGGTGCCACAATCGCCGCAGCGGGGATGTCCACGCTTCCTTCACCGGCTAACGGAGCGATGATGTCTGGTCCTTGATCAGCTGGGAGCTGTTGGCCGTTCAGCAGCGGAAGCAACTTCAGGGCGCTCAGCGCGCTGAGCGCGGGAGCGAAGAACGGCAACAGCAACAGGCCGTATGACGCGTAGTAGGGGTACCACAACACGTCGTAAGCGATGAATGCGACCGCCGCCAGGAAGGCAGCGGTCGCCGGGTTGAAGCCTAGGTTTTGGAACAAGTCCTCGAAGATGCGCAGCAGCTCTTCGACATTGCCGGCATTGTTGAGAAGGTCAGTGATGAGGCGGCTAAGGTCGTGCAGCCAATTGCCGTCTCCAGCGCCTTCTGGGGAGGTGGCTGCGGCGGGGCTGGAGACGATGGGTGGAGCGGGGCGGATCTGCGGGGCCGCCGCGACGGCTGCGGTGGCGGTGCCCTGATATACGGACATGGTCTCGGCGGCCTGCACCCACATCCGGGTGTAGTCGGCCTCGTTAGCGGCAATCGGGACGGTGTTCACTCCGAAGAAGTTCGTGGCGAGCAGCACCGCGTGGAACGCGTGGTTGGCGCCCAGTTCTTCGAGGCTGGGCATCGAGACCACTGCGGCGCTATATGCGGAGGCAGCGGTCTGGTGTTGTGCGGCAGTCGTGGCAGCGTCGGCTGCCGCCTGTTCCAACCAGGTCAGGTACGGCGTGTGCGCGGACAGATACGCCGTTGCGCCGGGGCCTTGCCAGTGGCCGGTCTGCACCGCGGCCAGTACCTGGGTCAATTCAGCGGCGGTGTCGTCGTAGATGACACTGAGCTGCTGCCATTGCGCGGCGGCTGCCAACAGAGGTCCTGGCCCTGGGCCAGTTGTGAGCAAGGTCGAGTGTGTCTCCGGAGGCATTGCCATCCAGATCGGGGCGGTCAGGATGGCACCTCCTCTGATGTTGTGGATTGCGCGGAACGCAAAGCGCGGGCCAGTACCCGCCAACGAGGTGGTCGGACAAGAGAATCAAAAAGTTCCGTCGATTGGCGTTAGGTTTCTCGCAGCGACTCGCGGTGGCCCGGCGGGTACGGTCTGAAACGTGCCAGTCATTGACGCCCGCCATCTCGAGGGGATATCGGAGACCGCGCTACTCACCTTGTACCAGCGGGCAGCCGAGGCGGCGAGGCCCGACGGTGTGATCGACGACACGTTGGCAATCGAGCTGCGCAACAACCTTGACTACGATTACGCCGACTTCGGCAGGACCCACCAGGCCACCGCGATGCGGGCTCTGGTGTTCGACCAGGCCACGCGGGAGTACTTGGCGGAGCATCCGCGCGCGACCGTGGTCGCCCTTGCGGAAGGGCTGCAGACCAGCTTCTGGCGGGTCGATAACGGCCAGTTATGCTGGCTTTCGGTGGATTTGGAACCCATCGTTGCGCTGCGCCAGCGGTTGCTGCCGGCATCAGCCCGGCTGCGGTACTGTGCTCAGTCGGCACTCGACTACTCGTGGATGGACGAGGTCGACGATTCCGCTGGGGTGTTGATCACTGCCGAGGGGTTGCTGCAATACCTGGATCGCGAAGCGGTGTTCGCACTGTTCGCTGCCTGCGCAGAGCGGTTTCCCGGCGGCCGGATGATCTTCGACAGTGTCCCAAAGTTGTTGAGTGCCTACTCACGATCGCGCCTTGGGATCAAGCTGAGTGAAAACTACACCGCGCCGCCAATGCCCTTCTGGTTCACGGCGAAGGACTATGACGAGCTGCGTGCGGTGCCCGGGGTTCGTGCGGTATCAGAATTGGGCATGCCGCGCGGACGGGGCACGATACTAGGAAAAGCTGTTCCATTGATCTACCGCATGCGTAGCTTGAGACGATTTCGGGCGCCGACCACCCTCGTCGAGTTCGGCTGACTTCGGCGGACCCTGAAAGTTAGATCTACATCACTTCAGGATTTCTTGTGAAGCAGGAACTTATCTCATCTCCCGCGCGACAAACTAGGCATGACACCGTCTCGTGACTCTCAGAACCTTGTACCGCACATCGGCTTCCGTGGCCTCATGGCCGGGGGAACTGCCTTGGCCGTTTCCGGATTGATCGCGGTAAACCCAGCGCCGCCGGCGCTTCCCGTTTCAGCGATGCCGTCTGTGCAGCTCACTGCTTCGCTCGACCTGATCGGACCTTGGGTTGACGTTTTCAACACCGCGCTGGCCAACGCCACCCAGGTGTTCGACGCGATCAAAGATGCTGACTTCGGGTTCCCCAGTTCTCTGCAGGAGGCTTTTGCCGCAGCGACTTTCATCGGTGTTGACATCGCCGCCCCTGAGGGATCGGCATTGGCGGCACAAACTCTGGACTGGAGCCATCTCTGGGGTCTGCAGTATCTGGCCGGGATGGATATGGGTATGGGGGTCGTGCCGGTAGACGCTGCCGAGCCTGCGGCCACAATTCTGACGCTCTTGTCGTCACCGTTGAGCGGAGTCCTGATGGGATTGATCGGCCCGCTGGTGAGTCCCGGGGTAGAGCTGATCAACAGCATCGGGTCGATCGTCGACAGTATTGGCGGTGGCGACTTTGAGGCGGCGCTGCAAGGGCTTCTGGCCGCTCCGGCCAACGTTGTCGGTGCGTTCTTCAACGGCGCCACCTTGAACCTTGATGCGTTGGTTCCGTTGTTGAATGATGCTTTGCAAGTCCCGGAAGGCAATGCGGTCCTCGGTGCCAGCTTCGACTTCGGCGGTCTTTTCACACCCGGAGTAACAGATTCTGGCAGCGTCGGTGGTTCGATCTACAACTCGCTCGGTCTCGACCTGCAGATGGTAGGGATGGGAATGCCGTACTCGGCTCCTGGTGAGAGCGTTGGTCTCATCGCGTCGTTGGTCAGCCTCGTCGAGATTTTTGCGGGCGGAATGAGTTGACGCACGGACCGTTCGTCAGGTGAGCGACAGAGGCGGGCGCCCTCAACATCATTGGGACGCCCGCCTCTGACTTCCTTTCAATACAATTGCTTTCGACTCTGGCCACCGCTCCGGAATGGGTCGGGGTCGGACCAATTGGGGCCACCAGAACCACTTGCCCAGCAGCGCGGCAATCGAGGGCGTCACAAACGAGCGAATAACCAGAGTGTCGAACAGCAGCCCGAGTGCGATGGTGGTGCCGATCTGTGCCACCACCGTCAGATCACTGACCGCCATCGACAGCATCGTCAAGGCGAACACCACTCCCGCCGAGGTCACCACCGAACCCGTGCCGCCCATCGCCCGGATGATTCCGGTGTTCAGCCCGGCGTTGATCTCTTCTTTGAACCTGGCGACCAGCAGCAGGTTGTAGTCCGAGCCAACAGCCAGCAGGATGATCAGCGACATCGCCATCACCATAAAGTGCAGCTCCAAACCGATAATGTGCTGCCACAACAAGATCGATAAGCCAAACGACGCTCCCAGCGACGCCAACACGGTGCCGACGATCACTGCGGCGGCGATCACGCTGCGGGTGATGATCAACATGATGATGGAGATCAGGCACAGCGCGGCTATACCGACTGCCGAGAGGTCGTAGTTGTTGCCCTCCTGCATGTCCTTGAACACCGACGCGGTTCCGCCGACGTAGATCTTCGAACCTTCCAGCGGAGTGCCTTTGATGGCCTCCTTGGCTGCGTGCTTGATACCGTCGACGTGTGTGATCCCTTCGGGGGTTAGCGGATCGCCGTCGTGAGTGACGATGAACCGAACGGCGTGGCCGTCCGGTGACAGAAACACCTTCAAGCCGCGTTTGAAGTCCTGGTTGTCGAAGACCTCCGGTGGCAGATAGAACGTGTCGTCGTTCTTCGAGTCGTTGAACGCCGTGCCCATTGCGGACTGGTTGTCCAGCATCGCCGCGGTCTGATCCAGCAGGCCGCTCTGGGAGGAATACATGGTGAGCATCATCGTTTGCGTCGAGGTCAGTGTCTGGATCTGTGCCGGCAGTTGCCGGAGCAGCTGTGGCATCAGAGCGTCGAGTCGATCAAGGTCGGGCAGCACCTGGTCGATGTCGCCGCTCAGTACATCGGTGCCGTCGAGGGCATCGAAGACCGATCGCAGGGCCCAGCAGGTCGGGATGTCGAAACAATGCGGATCCCAGTACAGGTAGCTGCGCAGTGGTCGCAGGAACTCGTCGAAGTCGGCCAGATGATTCCGTAATTCCGAAGTGTCAGAGGCTAGTCGATGTGTCTTGCCGACCATGCCGTGGGTGGTGGCGGCCATCTCGGTCATCAACAGCTGCATCTGCTCCATGGCGTCGATGCCGCGCTGCAGATCTTCGGCACTGGCGCGGAGTTCCTTCATGCGGTCCTGCAGGTATCCCTGATTGAGCACCTGCACGGTGCCCTGCAGGCTGAGCTGAGCCGGCAGCGTGCTGAACTTCAGGGGGGTGCCATCCGGGCGGGTGATCGTCTGGACCCGGCTTGTCCCCGGTTCGCGCACGACCCTCTTGGCGATCTTGTCGATCACCAGGAAGTCTGCCGGATTGCGCAGGTCTCGATCGGTCTCCACCAGCAAGGCCTCGGGATTCATCCGCGCCGTGGAGAAGTGCTGTTCGGCTGCGGCATAGCCGGCGGTGGAAGGCAGATCCGAAGGAAGGTAGCGGCGTTCGTTGTAGCTGGTGCGGTAGCCGGGCAGCGCCAGCAGACCGATCAGGGTCAGCGCGGTACTGGCCACCAAAACCGGAGCCGGCCAGCGGACAATGACCGCGCCGAGTTTGCGCCAGCCGCGGATTCGCATGGCGCGCTTGGGTTCCAGGAGTCCCCGACGGCTGGCCACGGTGATGATCGCCGGGCCGAGCGTCAACGCCACCAGCATGGCGACGACCATGCCGGCGGCCAGCGGAATACCGAGCGTCTGAAAGTAGGGGAGCCGGGTGAAGTGCAGACAGAACGTGGCACCCGCGATCGTCGATCCCGACGCCAGGATCACGTGCGCCGTTCCGTCGAACATCGTGTGGTAGGCGGTTTCGCGGTCTTCACCGGCTGTCTTGGCCTCTTGGTAGCGGCCGACCAGAACGATCGCATAGTCGGTCGCGGCGGCGATCGCCAAGGTGACCAGCAGGTTGGTTGCGAAGGTGGTCAGACCGATGAGATGGAAGTAGGCGAGCCAGGCCACCACGCCGCGCGCCGCTGCGAGGGCGAGAAACACTAACGCCAAGACAATCAGCCCGGTGCTTATTGACCGGTACACCAACAGAATCATCGCGGTTATGACCAAGAATGTGAGACCCACGATGACTTGCGCGCTGTGGTCACCGGCTACCTGCTCGTCGGCGGCCAGAGCCGCTGGGCCGGTGACATGCGCGCGCACTCCCGGAGGGGCATCGACCTCGGCGACGAGTTTGCGGACCGCCTCGAGTGACTCGTTCGCCAGTGTCTCGCCCTGGTTTCCGGACAGGTAGACCTGAACGTAGGCCGCTCTGCCGTCGTTGCTCTGCGCGCCGGCCGCGGTCAGTGGGTCACCCCAGAAATCCTGGACGTGCTCGACATGAGCAGTATCGGCGTTGAGCCTGATGACGAGGGCATCGTAGTAGCGGTGCGCATCATCGTCGAGTGGCTGTTGGCTCTCGAGGAGGATCATCGCCGAGCTGTCGGAGGTGTACTCGCCGAAGACGTGGCCGATTCGCTTCATCGCGGTGACCGACGGTGCGAAGTCGGGACTCATGGGCACCGAGCGCATCTGGCCGACGACTTCGAGCGGTGGGACCGCGGTGCTGAGGACGACGACGATTGCGAGCCATCCGAGGATGATCGGGACGGCGAGCCGCCGAATCCATGTGGCAACGCCGGAGCGTTCTGCTTGGGGAGGCGGGGGCGGTACAGGCGGGGTGATCTCAGGGCCAGCAGCGGCTGTCATAGATGGCGCAAGCATCCACTGGGCGCCACTGATCGGTGGAGTGGGTCATGATCCCGAGGCGCAACATGTGCTACATCGTTGGGGCAAGTCATCGCCCAATGGGTCGGACGAGGCACGTGGAAAGTTCCCACGCTCGCGACCCGAACCAATTCGTGGTCGTCGGGCCCACGGGTCTATCAGGGCTGAGTCCCGCTAGAAGGGCGGCGGATCGTCGTCCGCGGTGGCGGGGGCTTTTGGGAACCAGATGGCGTCGAATGTGGCGCGTCGGGCTTGTCGGGCCTTGTGGTTCTGGTTGCGTTCGGTGGCGATGCGTGTTGCGCGGTGTTGGGCGCGGGTGCGTCGGCGGCGGGGCATCATGGCTGTGCGGTCGCCGCAGCGGTCCTCGTCGCGTCGCTTGGGTGTCGGTAGTTCCCCGGTGGGTGCGCACAAGCGCGGGAACAGCAGGGAACTGCCCGGGGTGGTGACGTAGGTGTGGCCTGCCGGCGAGGTCAGGATCAGCGTGCCATCGGGCAGTTGCTGATCGCGCCAGCCCCAAAAAGTCTTCACCAAATGATGGGTGCGGACTCGTAGAAAACACTTCAACTACGAGAGGCCACCCACATGACCACCATCGACCACGACGCCGCCGACAACGCCTGGTCAACACACCCCGTCGACTCGTCCGTGACCCAAGGCGCCGGTATCCCCGACGCGGACCTCGACAAGCTGATCGCCGCCACCCGCGGCAGCACAACCAACTTGTCGGTGGCCGATGACACGATCGCCGACATGACCACAACCACACTCGCCAACATGCCCGCCGGTGCCGCCGACGCGATCGAAGCCCCCGACAGCACCCGCGTCATCTTCAGCGAACGACACCACACGGGGTCTATCAGCGTCTGCGCCTCCGCGATCCAACCCCACCCCGGCAGCCACCGGCTGGAGCTGGCTAGCGTGCAGCTGGGCGGCGGCAATCAGGAACTCACCCCCGCGCAGGCCCGCCTGCTTGCTGCCCAGCTCATCGAGGCCGCCGACCAGGCCGACATATGGGCAGCAATGAGCCGCCACCCCGCCAGCCGCACCAAGTAGGCCACCGACCCAACGACAGCGCCCGACCCCAATGCAAAGGGGTCGGGCGCTGGCATTCGGCTAACACAACATGTCGACAAGAACCAGCAGCACACCAACAGCCGTAACGCAGATGCCGACAAACGCGGCGGCAGTATCCTTCGCGGCGAAGGCCTTCCCGATCGCATCCAGCTCGGCCAACTTCTCGTCGAGCGCAGCCAGAATCGCCTGATCGACCTGGCCCGGTAGCGTCGCAAGGTCATTCTCGGCACGACGCAATCGCTCCTCGAACGTTCCCGTGCCGGTCAGATTCACCGAGCCAATCATTTCGACGCTCGGCGACACGTCGACACCGAATGACACCTTCTGAGGCGCCTGCCGTCGCGCGATCTGCGCACGCAACTCGACTCGCTTAGCTCGGACACTGTTGCGCCATTCGTCGAACTTTCCTGTCACCCGATTCCAGGCGTGCAGCAAACCGAGCGCGGTGAGGACTGCACCAAGAAGCTGTAGACACGTTCCCACTATCTGCATGGTCGCCATCATCCGATGGTTTCCCCGCAAAAGGTGATCTGTTCGCAGGACACGCCCACTAATCCGGGACGGCCCCGCCTGTCTCATCCCGCTCGGCCCAGTCCAGCTCAATGAGCTGCATGAGATGCCCGCGGGCGAGCGTCGACACCGGCACGCCTTTCCGTTCCGCGATGCGTTCCAGGGCTTCCAGTTCGTCGTCGTTGAGTCGCACCTGTAGTACGCGGCCGCGGATCTGGTTGGGTCGGCTCGTCTTGACGTGCGCGGGCAGTGGTGAACCGTCGTCGGGCAGGTCTTTGACGGCTTCCGCGTCTGCTGCCACTTCGTCGATTAGGTCGGCGAGTTCCTGCTTGCGGGTCATGGTTGGTCACGATAGCCACGGTGGCCGACACACACATCAGTCATGCCCGGCCCGCCCGCCGCGTCTTCTCCACCCCGCCACACCACGACTGACACACCTTCAACACGTGCAGGGGTTGCGCTTTGGCCGCCGCAGTAGCCAGCGTGTCGTCCACCGTGCCCGGCTCGGCGGCCAGCAGGCGATCAATGTGGGTGCGGACCATCTGGCCGTTGAGCTGGCCGCCGGCCGCCACCACACCACCCGCCGCGTTGAGCACGTCGAGCGCGACGATTTCGGCCGCTGCCCGCGGTGTGAGGCCACCACGACGGCCACGCAACCCGACAGTCTCCGCGTCACTCATCGGCAGCCACCGTTTTGGCGGCGTAGCCGGAATTGCGCGGGGGCCGGCGTGGGCACTCAGCGCCCAAGCAATCGTGGTCATCCAGTTCGCCGCAGAACGGAACATCGCCCCGGCGTTGGTCGGTGCCCGGCCGCAGCGGCTTGTGACCGTGTTCTTTCTGCCAGGCGTCGGCCTCGGCCCGCCAACGCTGATACGCCACCTGATGCTGCCGTTCCCATGCCTCGGTGCCGGCCGGCGCAAACGGTTGCTCCACCCATGCCCCCGGCCGATACGTCAGCAACTCGCGCGGCATATCCGGCCGATACACGACCGACACCACCCTTTTTCGTGGCCTAACCGGCATTGCCAGCCCCCTCATCGGCGAAATCCTTCGGCAAGCCAACCGAGGCGACCAGCTTGGCGAGGGCGAGCCGCCTGGCTCGAATTTCCGCATATAATGGGTGCACACGTGGGCCTTGCGCGGACTCGATCACCGGCGTCACATCAGCCAGGGCTGCTCGCAAAACCGCCAGCTCATCCACCGTGTGACATGCCTCGACCAGCACCGCCGACGCCGATTCATCCAATTCGTAGCCATCGGTCACGGCCTGCCACAGGCGTCGGCCACCGGCCCGCAAACCGCGGGGCGTTCTCGTCATTGAAGCCTCCTCAAGGCCCGTTTTTTCAAAAGTTCTGGGGATATAAGCCGCCTATGCCTTGGTGAGGTGCGGCGCGGTGTCGAGGGGGTCATCCCCCCAGGTCATTGGGTCATGGTTTTCATCCCCGCAGGTCGGCGTAGTGCACACCTGGGTCTTGGATCGTGTATTTGTTTGCATCGTTGACATGGCCCATATCTGCAGCCGTCAGGTAATTCGCTTCCATATTTGAAGGTCGCTGCCGCCGACCGGCTGACATGCCGTTGCGCGGGGTCAGGCCGTGCACCTCAGCGATAGCGTCAGCGTCGACGGTGTTGGAGCGCAACCGATTGCATCGTCGATGTGTTGCCCTGCTGCTTTCGCAGCGTCTCCGTTCCGCCGCGTGAGATAGGCACCAAGTGGTCGACCTCGAAAGCGTCGGGTTCATATTGTTGTGCGGTGTAGTTGATTTCTCCACCACAGATTCCACATTCATCACCGCGCGCACGAATGATTGCACGTATCTTGCGGTCGGCATGTTGGTATTGCCGGCGGCCGTTCTGGCCGTATCGTGCTTCAACCATTGTGTCCTGCTTATTCGATTGTTTGGATTGGTGTTGTGGGGGCATATCTAGGTGGGATGGTGCTGATCCACCAGCCCCGCCCCCGTCGAGGCGGGATACCCCCATCCAGATATGCCCCCCAGGGGTGGGGGTGCCGCACAGCCTGGCTACCCCAAACGGCGAGCCTGGCCGGCGCACACCCCACCCCGAGCCCTAGACCATGACCGCGGCGGCACCGCCAGTCACGTGGCCTTGCCCGCGCCGGATCAGGGCTTGCTGCTCCAGTTCGATGCCGCGATGGCTGGCGATCGGCTGCGCGGCGGCGATAGCTTCCTCCAATGTCGGCCACCACAGCGTGGCGCCCAGTCGCAAGCCCATCAGATATACGTTGTTGAAATACCGCGGGACGCTAGCCAAGTGGTGTTCAACGACGGTCGGATCGGCCCACTCGGAACAGCGTGTGCCGTTGATGTTCGCCACGTCCTTCGGCCACAGGTAGGCGTCTCGCAGTTCATACAGCTGCAACAGCTCTGTGCTTGCGGCTGCTAGACCGGACACTGCAATGGCATCGTCTGCACGCCCGGCAGCGAGCAGGGCCGGCAGGTCTGTCTGGTCGAGGTCGGCGACCCGTTGAATGGCTTCGATCTGCTCATCGGCCAGCGGGCGCAGCTGCTCCACGATCTCGTCGCCCGCGTCGAGCAACGCGGTGAGCGCCCGCCGGCTGGCGGCCTTCAAAGCCCCGTCGTGCGCAGATACCAGGCGGGCGTGCATGGCCTCGCGCGTCGCAGCTTGCAACAGTGCTTCATGGTTCGCCCCGGACAGGTAACCGTCGACGATGGCGCCATCATCAGGCTCTACGGGTCGACGATCGCGGATCTGATCGACCAGCCCGAGCGCGGTCTGTACTGGCGTGGGGTACTGGACGTTTCGGGCGTCTAGCGCCTCACGGGCGCTGGTGAGCCGGTAGGTCGGGTCATATGACCAGGTCATAGCGGTGTGCCTCGTATTCAGTTGTGGTTGGTGATGGTTAGCCGCTGTAGCCGCGAAGGGCTTCCGCCGCTCGCTCTTTCGTTGCCGGCCGGCCCCGGTCGAGCCCACGGCTACGTCGCAGGGCGGCGGCGGCTCGCTCTTTCGGATCGGTCGGTTCATCGGGCGGCCGGACGCGTGCCACCAAGGCGTCGAAGTCGTCGGCGTCCATGTCGGCGAGCTGCTGCTCAGCAAATGGGCCAATGCTCATTTGGTTGTCTCCTACTGAAAATCGTTGATGTAGCCCAGGATTTCGGCGCGCTGGAACACCCAGCGGCCGGCGACCTGTTGGCCGCGCAGCAGGCCGGCACGGCGCTGCACCCGGCGCTCTGTCCAGCCCAGCAGGGCCGCTGCCTCGCGGGTGCCGACTTGCTGTTGTGCGCATACGGTCGAGTCTGTCAAAGCAGCCCCATTTTGCTGTCGGCTAGACGACACCCATGCGCGGTTTAGCCTGTCCCGCAGCGCAAGAACCTGCGGCGGGCAGCTCACGCCGCCGATCTGACGCCGCCGCACAGCCTCCGAACAGGCCCACAGGGCAGCCCGGAGCTCATCGCGGGTCAGCTCAACCATTGGCCGCTGCCATCTTCAGCAGACGATCTTGCGCAAAGGTGGCGGCCCTCCCACGGGAGGACAGACAGACCACGCCGTAAGGTCCGCACTGGGCTAGCAGACGGCCAGCCAGTCGGCGCGTGCCGCCCCGGCCATCGGGGATCGTGCGGGGTACGGAGCGCACAGCGCCGGTCGTCGTGTGGATTTCGTAGCCGGTCCACCCGGGGATCGGTGCCCACTGCCCGCCGGTCACCGGCCGGCCTCCTGCCAAACCAGTCGCGGTGCCCCGCAAGCCCAGATGTGAGACCAGCGGTCGTTATCGGTGAAGGGGTCCCGTTTGTTTACCAGGCGGTGCTGCCATCCGCCGGGTAGACGCCGCCAACCGCTCACGGGCAGGTGCTGCGCTTTAACAAGATCACCGGCCGCAGTGGCTGCCAGCACCAAACGTCGCGCACCGGGGATGTGCCCGTGGATGACTTCGACATGCTGGATATACGCGGTTGGTAGCTCGGCGACCTGCACGTCGGTGACCACCGTGCCGTCGTCTAGTTCGAGCTGGCGCCCCGGGCCGCTCACGCGGCGCCCCGGGCGTTGAGCAGACCAATCCCGTGCAACCAGGCGGCAAGCTCGTAGTTGCTTGGACAGTGCCGGCAGTCGCAGGCCAGCATTGAAATCACGTCGGCTTCTCGGGCTTGGCCGCCGTGCCGGGATGCCGCGGTAAGGCGTGCGCGTGCAGAGGTTGCGTTCTGATGCTGGAAAGCCTCGGCCGACGCCTTGGCTGCGGTGCCGCGTGAGATGCGGGCGCCATGCACGCCGATCTGTGAGCGGCGACGCATGATGCACGATTCACCGTGTCTGGCCGCACAAGATGGGCAGGGCACACCCATTGCGATCACGGCCACCGGGTGTGTGGCGGTCACGACGCTGCCGCTCGGATTGCGGCGATCAGGTGGCCGGCTAGTTCGTTTGCCGTGTCGAGGTCTAGCGCGAATTCGCGTTGATCGCCGTGCACGTCGGTAAGCCGGACTGCGATCACTTCGGTGGGGTCGCCGAGCACGTTCTCGGTGGCGGCGGTCACTTCGATGTCATCCATGACGTTCGATTTCTCCTGTATTTAGTTGTGCTAGATGTTTTGGCCGTCGTGGTGTTATCGCAGGTCGGCCAAGCGCGACACCCAGTCGCGCCATATATGTTTGCTGGCGCGTTTAGTTAGCTATATATGACAATCCACCACCCTCCCCAGGGAAACGCCTGGTCGGCTACAAACGCGCCAAAATATATATATAGGCGCGACTGTTGGCGCGACTGCGATCACGCTGCGGCCTCAGTGTTTGCTGACGGTGGCAGTGCCCAGAGAGTTTTTGGCGGTACTTCGCGGGTCCGTTCGACCTGTATGTCGAGTTTTCGGGCGGCGCGTTGGATGGTTCTCTCACTGAAACCGAAGCCGGCACCTTCCGCCCGCACCTCCAGGGATGGCGTCTGACCCTTGGCCGAGAGAAAGCCTTTCAGCCAGCGTGCGCACTCACTCACAGCTGATTCCCGCCCGGTGGCCTGCTCGTCTGCCAGTAGGTCACGCACCGTCCGGTCGGTGGCGCCGATCAGTTCGAAGCGCCCCATGTCAGCGGTTCGACCATCCGAGACGGCGACGTGCTGCTGTCCGATGCGGTAGGCGAGGTTCAACCCATCCACCCCGCTACTGTTCTTGCTCTGCGTCATGACGCGGGTGCCGTCTTCGGCTTCACGATCGACAGCGAACCCGAAGACGCATCGGGCGACCTCACCGAACGCTGATGAGCCGTTGATGCCGGCCGTTACGTCCCGGGCTGCCTTGGTCAGGTGGCCGATGCCGAGCACCACCCCGTCGATGGCCTCGGCGATTTCTGCCCACGGGGTGAGTGCTTCGCGTACCTCGTTGGATCGATACAGGTCGGGGCCGGCGCCGAGAGTAGACATGAGCGGATCGAGGATGACGGCCCGGATCTCGTTGTCGGCGCAGACCGCGAGGATGTCGGCTTTGTCGGCGCCCGCGGTGATGCGGGCCGGGTCGCCATCGGATTCGAGACGTACGAGACGCTTCGGGTCTGCCCCGGCGGCTTGCAGAGACGGAGCGACGACGTGCCGCCACGATTCCTCACCGGCCACGTAAAGGACGTTGATCGGTTTGCCCTCCCAACAGCCGGACAGGGTTCCTGTTGTCCAACCTGCGGCGAACCACCGGGCTGCCGTTGATTTGCCTGCGGCGGGGCGCCCCACGAACAGGGTGAGGCCACCTTTCAAAATGCGTCCGCGGCCGTCGTATTCCCACGCCCACTCGGGTACCGCGGTGTCGATCGTGTCGAGTGTCCGCACCTGCCAACGGGAACCGGCCGCTAGGGCTGCCGGCGCCGCCGTGGCGGGGCTGTGTGCAACGCTGCCGGCCTGCCGCCCGGTCCCGGCCAAACTGTCCAGGGTCGGCAAATTGTTGGCGTTAGCGGCCCGCTCCGCTTGCCGTTCAGTGCTTTTGGCTCCCGCCCGCCCGATGGCCCAGGCGGTGATGCCGTCCCACGCGTGCCGGGCCTGCTGGGCGGTAAGGGTGGCGCCGGGGTGGCTCGGATCGGTCTTGGCGACCATGAACAGGTCGCGCAGTTTGCGTTCGGCTTCTGCGGCCGGATAGATCCCTGCGGCGGCTTCATCCATCGCCCAGCACATGAGTGTCACCGCTGTGTTGTGGCGGGACTCCCCGGCGGCCATCCGCTCATGCCACCGGTTGATGACGGCGCCAAGCAGCTCGGGCCGCGCCGATTTTGTGTGTTCGGCCAGGAACGCCGCCATTTGCTGGTCGGTGGCGGCGTCGGCGTCGACCAGTTCGGCGTTGGGGAGTAGGTCGGCGATCTCGTCGGGTAGGACCGGCAGTGTTCCGTTGCGCTGCCAACGGTATTCACCGCCGTCCGGGTGATCCGATGGCGCCACCAGGACCACCCCGTTTTGGCCGCGCACTTCTCCCCAGTCACCACAAAGTTTGCCGGTGCCGTTGCCGAACTGGCGGCCTGGAGGGACCGCAAACAGGTAATGGCCTCGGTCGGCCGTGCCGGGGCGGGTCGACTGGTACGGGGCTGTTGGCAGGTGTGCAGCCAACACGGCTGGCACCTTGTCGGGGTGGTCTACGTCGAACACGATGGCCCCGGAGCGGCCGCAATGAATGGCTATTCCGTCACTGCATCCGGCCCAGTGCGCGGTAACGCTTTCCGCGTCGCGGACGGTTTTTGCTTGCCAGCCTTTGCCAAGGCGTGAACCTGGGTCTTTCGTTCCGGGTCTGATCGGCGCGAGGAACCACCCGGCCGCCGCATAGGCCAGCGCAGCGGTGAGCGTGTCAGTGCCTGGCTCGACGTTGGGAATGGAAAGTGGTCTGCCACATGGCATGTGTTAAAATGTCCTGACGTATTTAGTTGTATGTCGGCGCCGCCCACCGGCGTCGATGGTGAAGCCGCCCGGACCCTTTCGGTACCGGGCGGCTTTCGCAGTTAGGCGGCTTGTTGGCGCACTGTTTCGGCCTGCGCGCGGCGTGCCGGCCGCAGCAGCTCGGCCAGCCGATTGCATTGCTCATCGGTGAGCGGGGGCGCTTCGGCCAGCACCTTTTCGATGTAGCTGGCCGGCGTCAAGAAGGCTGGAGCGGCCCCGACTTGCGTCCGAAGCTTGACGGCTTCGGCTGGGTCAATGAGCAGCTTATGACGGCCGATGCGTATAGCAGGGATGCGCTTTTCGCGGACCCAACGGCGAACGGTGTCGGGCGTGACGCCGATGAGATCGGCGAATGCGGTAGGTGAAATCGGTTGCGCCGTCGGCGACATGGGTCACGCTCCTGTATTCAATTTTGGGTACTGCTGGGGTTGCTCGACTGGAACGGTAGCACGCGTGATGCGTCAAAAACGCGCGATACGTGCCATTTGAATCAGCTCCAAAGGTGTTGTGCAGTCAATACTTACCCGTGTTTTCGCAGATCGCACACCGTAACCGGTGCTGAAATGTGGACTATTCAGTCCCGATATTCGGAATGAATTAACGCCAGACCACCTGGACCCGTTCAGGGTCGAACCGGTCGCCATTGCTGGCTCGATAGCCTTTGCCCACCGGGGCCACCGTGATGTCTACCAGTGCCCCGAGAACAGCCCTAAAGCGATCCGGGGATAACGCTTTCACCGCAGCACCCGCGGCGGCAGTGCCGAGCGGGACCCCATCGAACACGCGGACCCGGGCGGCATCATGCTGGCTGTTCTCCACGGCGGCCAGCTTGGCCTCGATAACCTCCGTGGCAGTTTTCACCTGTCGTGCCGTTAGGAGTCCTTCGGCGTAGTCAACGCCCAGCTGGTCAAGCTGCGCCCGCAGGGCGTTTGCTTCGATTCGCAGGGCCTCAGCTTCGGCCTGGTCGTGCAGCTCGGCACGCAACAGGTTCACGGCATCCGGCTTCGCCAACCGCCCGGCAACCAATTGGTACAGCAACGGTTCGACATGCTCGGCCCGGACACTGACACCACGGCATCGACTGCACACGTAGACGATCGAGTGCCCGCTACCGTCGCGGTGCATCTGCCAATTGCCCGCCAGATGGCCGCCGCAGTCAGGCTTGCCGCAACCCAATACACCAGTGAGCAGATACCGGCGAACTGTCCGTTTGCCAGGCGCCCGCCCGGGCGCATCCATCACCGCCATCGCCGCCCAAAACGTCTCTTCGTCGACGATGGCCGGCCACGCGCCCGGGCCAACAATGCTGTCTCGACTCACCGGCCCCCTTTGCGCCTGATAGGTGCGCAACCCGGCGTTGCGCGGCTTGCGTAGGAACGTCGTGACCTGTCCCGGGGTCCACAGTTTGCCGCGTAACGTCAGCGCACCCGCCCCGTTCCACAGCTTGCATACGTCGGCCAGCGATGCGCCCGCGATGACCGCGGCATAGGCCTCGCGGATCAACGGCGCGGCCACCGGGTCCAGCTCGCGGCGGTCGCCCCCGGCGTCGACATACCCGAAGGCCTCCCGCCACTTCGGTATGCCACGTTCGGCCAGCTGCTGGGCGGCCCGGCGCTTACGGTCCCCGGAGTGCTCGACTTCGGCCGTGGCAACGGCACCCATTATGGAGGCGACCATGCGACCGGTCGGAGTCGACAAATCCAACTCCCCGGCGGTGACCGTGCGGAACTCGACACCCTTGGCCACATCCATCAGGCGCGACAGGTCGCCGAGCTTGCGGTAAAGGCGATCGGGATGCCAGGCGACCACCGCGTCAACCTCGCCGCGCTTCATCGCATCAAGCAAGGCCTCGAAACCGGGCCGAACTTTGCCGCTGGTCGCCGACCTGTCGTTGTCGGTGAACACATAGGCCACCGTCCAACCAAGCTGGTCAGCCAGGTTGCGGCAATCGTCGCTTTGACGTTGCACCCCAAGGGATTCCCCGGTGCGGTCCATTGAGATTCGGGTGTACAAAGCGGCACGCATAGGTGTAGTGTACTCGGCGGGTCCGCTGATGTGTGCGGCAATAGCATTTGAGATTCGAGGGGTGGGTGGCACCGCCGTCGCCACGGGGAATCGTGTGGTCGATGTCGCAGTCGAGGAGCGTGTCAAGTTTTTTGTGTAAGTCGTCTTGCTGAATTCTTCGATTGTGGTGCTTACAGGTACGGCTCGACGCGGTCTGGGTAGACCAGTACGAGCTGTTCGAGCGCTTTCTTCCAGTTG
>Ga0182738_1000617_pt1 | contig 47540 bp, 37 predicted proteins | sample eDN5th30CBELigMG_FD_128876 | JGI IMG/M metagenome (GOLD analysis project Ga0182738, IMG submission 128876) | Enriched Miracle-Growth compost microbial communities from Emeryville, California, USA - eDNA 5th pass 30_C BE-Lig MG (version 2)... ... | reverse complement strand
CCTTCATGCTGCGCGGTGAACTGGTTCCCGGGCGGGCCCCGCCCAGGTGCCAGCACGAGCACACCCGCAGACACAACCGACCAGGCGCCGCGGAAGCGTCGCCCTCTCCCGATCATTGTTCCGGCCAGAAGAACGGAGCACAAACAACGCCCCCCGTGCCGAACGTCAGTGGGATGAACCCCGCCGCTCAGGATTTGGGATGTGCGCCCATTCAACACGTTGCGATCCATCACACGCGACGATCCGCCATATTCAGCGACTCGCGTCACACGCTGCGGCCCATCACGCTCAGCGGCCCGACGAGCGGCGGAGTTGAGCTCCGCCGTCTTCCGAATGGCCATGGTGCGTTCCCATTGGTCACCTGTTCAATTTGGCGATGCATGTCCGGTACATCATGCACCAGAATTCATCACGTGTTGCAGTCGTTCACACGTCATGTTCCCGGCTCACAGAGCCGGGACAATCGGTGCCCATCAAATGCCGGCGGGACTGAATCCCGCCGCTCAGAAAATCCCACTCAGAATGACGACTCAGGCAGACAAGTCTCGCCCGACGCGGGCACCGGACAGAGCCACCGGCTCTCGATCAGAAGAATCTGGTCTGAACTTTTCAGAGCGAGCCAGATTCAGTTGCGGTCTTCGCCAGTCAGCTTCAATTCAATGGCGTCCGCGCAATGGGCCAGTTCCAGCACGCTGCGTCGAATCTCTTCGGCATCCACAGTCGCCAGCGGATAGTTGTTGACCGTGACAAAATGTTCGCGGTTGTCGACTTCGCGCAGGGCAATCGCTCCATGCGGGATCACCGAGTTCAACCGGAGCGCCTCGATGTAATAGTGTCCTTCCGCCGGGCAGCACAGGCTGAAGATCTGCAGCAGTCGTTCTCCCAGATCATGGGCGCTGGTTTCGACGAACACGGTCTGACGACGGCCATTCGACAGCGTGACATCCAGTTCAAACACTTTTCCCTGTCGTTGCCATTTCACATAGGGGAAGTTGCCGAACGCTTCGTGCAGCAGCGATTCGATGTCGCGTGCTTCTCCCAGAATCGCCTGCAGCAGCTGCGAGGCCTCGATGCCTGTCTGCGGCCGGTTCTGCGGGCTCTTTTCCAGCAGCAGGCTCAGGCATTCTCCAAATTCCAGGGGAACATCCGGTCGCAGGCTGCGGATATCCGGCGGCGGCGACTGTTGAATGGCTTCTGACAGGGCGTTGAAGTTTTTCCCGGTGAACGGCACCTTGCCGGCGAGCATGAAAAAGAAGGTGACTCCCAGTGCATACACATCCGCGGCGGGCGTGGCTTCCTGTCCCAGAAACAGCTCCGGAGCCATGAAATGCGGGGTGCCGGCCAGAGTTCCCTGCCGTTCTGACACTCCCCGGCCATGCAGACGTTTGGCCAGTCCGAAGTCGCCGATTTTGGGAATTCCGCGATGGGTGAGCAGCACGTTGTCCGGCTTCAGATCCCGGTGAATGATCCCGTTCCGGTGCGCATTGCCCAGTCCTTCTGCAATGCCCAGCGCAATGGTGGCCGCGCGGATCGGCAGCAGGGACTGCTGGTTGATGAGTTTCTGCAAGGACTGCCCCGGGACAAATTCCATCTCCAGAAAGTGCAATCCCTGAAACTGCCCGATGGCATGGACGGTGACCACATTTTCGTGATTGAGCGAAGCGGCCGCCTGTCCTTCGGAATAGAACCGTTCCAGATAGTCGTGATCTTTTCGGACCAGACCCGGGGCCAGGATTTTGAGCGCACAGGGACGATTCAGCTGCAGATGCTGCGCCAGGAAGACCCAGCCCATGCCTCCCCGTCCCAGCAGGGAATGAATACGATACCGGTCGACTTCTTTTCCGATCAGGCGGTGCAGATCGTCAAATTTGTCGGAAGCTTCGGCCGGAGCCGCAGCGCCATCCTGCGACAACTGCACTGTCTGCAGCGATGACATGGCTCCCGGCGAGGCTTCCATGCCGCAGCGGGGACAATGCAGGTTCTGCAGATGCCCCAGAAAGGCTTCATTGCAGGCCGGGCAGTAGATCGTCAGAGGATCGTGTTCCGCGTGCATGCGCTAGGCAGCCCTTCTGACGGGGTATTGTTCGAATTTCTCTGCCTGCTCCGCTGCCGGAACAGGAGAATTCTGGCCGATTCTGAAGGCCGTTCCACATCCCTACGAAACATCGACTGAGACCTGTCAGGCCTGTGTCCGGCGTTTCCAGGTGGTGGAAACCGTTTTCAGCGATTGTGCCACAACGCAGTATCGTTCGGCCAGTTCGACCGCCTTGGCCAGTTTTTCGTCTGCCGTGGAAGATTGCAATTCGAATACGATCTGGATGGTCTGAAAGCCGACCGGAACCGTGCGGCTGATGGCCAGGGTTCCCCGAAAATCCATCGTACCGGAAACGGTCATGCCGGCGAACTCGATGGGAAGATCCATCGCGGTGGCCACGGCTGCAAACGTGACTCCGGCACAGCCGGCCAGGGCTTCCAGCAGCATTTCGGTCGCGCAGGCGGTCTGGCCGTCTCCTCCGGCCATTGGGTGCATGCCGGCCCGCTCGCGTGAGGGGCCTGTGTGATCAATGCGGCAGGACAACGTCGGCAGATCGATTTCCGCCCGGACACTCAGCGTGGCTTGCGCCGTCTGCGGATCTTGCTGATAGCGTTCTTTCAGGGGAGCCTGAAGCGCGCGTAAGTCATGGGCATTCATGGTGTTGCCTGATTTTCTTCCCGGGCGATGGGCGGACAGGTGCCGGAACGCCGATGCGTCGCCGGATCTCACAGGGCTCCCAGGTGAGTTCCTGCCGTCAATTGCCGGCCCTTACCCTTGCCGCTGATAGGGGGAACTCTATGCTACACAGTCTGATTCTGCGCCCCAAGCGACCGTGGCGGCTTTCATCTGGTCGATTCCGCCCTGTCTGAGGCCCTCTTTCTGACTGAAATGAGATTGCGTGATGTTCCGAGTGCTCGTGACCGATACGTTGTCCGCCCAGGGGCTGAATGTGCTGAAAAGCTATGATCAGCTCGAAGTCGTCTACTCTCCCGGACTCAAAGGGGAAGAACTGAAGACGGCTCTGCAGTCGGCCGATGGCATCGTGATCCGCAGCGGCACCAAGCTGACGGCCGATGTGCTGGACGGTCAGACACGCCTGAAGGTCATCGCCCGGGCCGGCGTGGGAGTGGACAACATCGATCTTCCGGCTGCCACCCGGCAGGGAATCATTGTCTCCAATACGCCGGACGGAAACACACTCAGCACCGCCGAGCACAGCATTGCCATGATGATGGCGCTGTGCCGCAGCATTGGCCCGGCCTCACAGACGATGCGGGACGGCAAATGGGACCGCAAGAGCTTCACCGGCACGCAGCTGGCAGGCAAAACCGTGGGGGTCGTCGGCCTGGGACGCATCGGTATCGCCGTGGCCAAACGCTGCCGGGGTCTGGAAATGACCGTGCTGGGATACGATCCGTTCATGAGTGCCGAAAAGGCCGCTCAGCTGGGAGTGGAACTGTATCGCGATCTGGATGCCATGCTGGTGCAGTGCGATCTGGTGACTGTCCACACTCCCTTGACCGATGAAACCCGCGGGCTCATCGGAGCGCAGCGGCTCGCGGCAATGAAAAAAGGCGTGCGCATCATCAACTGTGCCCGGGGAGGCATCGTCGATGAAGCGGCTCTGGCCGATGCGATTGAATCCGGACATGTCGCCGGGGCGGCCCTGGATGTCTTCTGCCAGGAACCTCCTCCGGAGAATTTCCGGCTGACGAAGTTGCCGCAGGTCCTGTCGACTCCGCACCTGGCTGCCTCGACCGATGAAGCCCAGGAGCAGGTGGCTCTGGAAGCCGCCGAAATCGTGGCGAATTTTCTGACGAAGAATGAAGTTCGCTCGGCCGTGAACATGGTGCCGATTTCCGGCAAGGAACTGGAAGGTGCCCGTTCTTATCTTGACCTGGCCTATCGTCTGGGACTGCTCCTCGCCCAGCTGACCAAGGGCGAAAACATGCAGGCCGTGCGTCTGCAGTTTAAAGGGGACGTGGCCGGGCGTCCGGTGAAGCTGATCACCAGCGCATTCACTTCGGGACTGCTGTCCATGGCCCTGGGCCGGAATGTGAGCATTGTGAACTCCGACCTGACCGCCGCAGATCGCGGGTTGCCGGTCACCACCGTCTCCACCAGCGAAACCGGTGCCTTTGCCACCATGCTGGCCGTCACCGCCGAAACAGACAAAGGGAGCAAAACCGTCGCCGGGACAACCTTCGGGAACGATTTCCTGCGTCTGATCCGGATTGATGACTATCATCTCGATGCCTATGTCGACGGAACGATGTTGATCTTCTGGCACAAAGATGTGCCCGGCGTGATCGGTGCAATCGGCACCGCTTTCGGCAAGCATGGCGTGAACATTTCGCACATGGCGGTCGGACGCAGTTCGAAAACTCCCGGCGGAAGTGCCGTGGCCGTGGTGAATCTGGATGGCCGTCCTCCGCAGGAAGCCCTGGATGAAGTGTCGAAGCATCCGGCCATTACCGGCCTGCAACTGGTCACCCTGCCGGATGCCGGGGCTCCGCTCCCCTGGCTGGGACTGTAATCCCGCGCTGCAGTCCTCCAGGCTGCAGTCGTCATCTGACCACCTGGAACAAGGGGGGCTTCAGAGCCGGAGACGCACGGCAGTTGCCGTGTGCGTGATCCGCGCAGGCCCCCGGTGTTTCAGCTATAGTCAGATCATAATCAAGGGGCTGGTTTGACCGTGCCTGAAACAAGGAGAGACGCCGTGTCGGATCAGGAACAACTCAAGGCCACGCTACGGCAGCTGCATCAGCAATTGCAGGGTGGCGAGGCCATTGACCCGGAACTTCAGACGCTGCTGCAGCAGTTGTCGGACGATGTTGCGTCTCTGACGCAACCGGCCGACGCGGCTTCTCCGGAACAGACCGCGATTCCCCTGGAAGAACGACGGCAGTCTGCGCTGGACCGGCTGCTGGGTCTGACTTCCGAGTTTGAAGAAAGCCATCCCCAGCTGGCGGCCGCCATTGGGAATGTCGCGGCCGCACTGAGCCGGATTGGCATCTGACGTTCTTCCCTGCTGGTGCTGAATTCAGAGTCAGATCAAGTCCACCGAAAACGACTGAAAATACCCGGCAGAGCACGCCACGCCCGCTAGTGCATAACCCCGCAAGTGCATAACCCCGCAAGTGCATAACCCCGCAAGTGCATAACACTGCAAAATGCACTCGCGGACGTGTCGTGTTCTGAAATCCGGAAGAGGACACTCACTCACACGGCGTGCTCTGGAAAACGTCGCTCGGATGAAACATCACTTACCGGGGGGCGAAACAGGAGCCTTATCCTGATTCATGTCGCGTGGAGCCTTGTCCCGATGTTCTGGTCGAGGACGGTCCTTGTCGACTTCCTGACCTCGGTGATCCGGACGGGTCTGTTTCGGCTCCCCCTGCTTGTGATGTTCCGGATGATCTGGCCGGGCATGGTTCTGATCCTCGGGTTCATGACGTTCTGCATGATCTGGACGGCTGGCAGGCTGGTCCCTGTTCCCTTCCGGACGCACAGGACGGTCGGTCCGGTGCATGTTCGGTGACGGCCCCCGGTCCTCCGGTCGGGCACCTTCCTGATCCTTGTCTGAGCGCTCTTCGCGAACACGGTCTCCCTGGGGGCGATCTTCACGAGCGCGGAAGGCGCGATCCGTGAAATGCTCTCTAGCAAACCGTTCTCCACGAAATCCCTCACGGGTCGCCATCTCCGGATGATGGAATCTCCGGGGGCCATGGTTCCTTTGTGCCCGGGTGCTTTCGCGATCCCAGGGAGCAGAATGTGAAAACCGGCGATCGTCTTCAGGCCGGCCCTCGCGAGGATTGAACCGGAAATCCCGGTCCACAAACCGGCTGTTCATTCCTCGGTGTCGACCGTGACCGGAATGAAAGCCGGGGCCATGGCGATGGAAGCCGGAACGAGACTGTCGTGCACGCGAAAACGAAGCCGGCCCCCGATGTCTCCCGTTGGCGAAGCCCTGCCTGTGATGGGCCGGTCCTGCAAACCGTCTGCCTTCGAAGCGTTGAAAATCAGGACGAGCATAATGAGACCGGGCTCCATTGCGGCCCCTGTGCATCGACGGACGGTGTTCAAAATGACGGGCATGAACCTCACCGCGCCCCTGATCACCATGCCGGTCATCTCCACACCCCCAGTTTCCGCGCCCCTGATCTCCATGACGGTGAGGTCCACGGCCCAGGTTTTCAGAAGACCAATTTCCCCGGTGCCAATTTCCCCGGTGCCAATTTCCCCGGTGCCAATTTCCACGCGGCCCGTCTCCCTGGTGCCCCGTTCCCCGGCGCCGGTCTCCATGCCGAAAGGCAGCGCCAGGGCCGGCATGCTGGCGGGCCTGTTGCATTCTGTCGGAAAAACGGTCGGCGGCCTTGTCAAACTCTTCACGGCTGATGGAGCCGTTTCCATCCTGATCCAGCCGCTGAAACAGTTTGTCACGCCGTTCTTTCGCAGTGACTTCTGACTTTTCCGTATCCGGCTTCGAATCGTGTTCGGATTTCGAAGCCGCAGGCGGATCTTTTTGAGCGTTGGATGGGGGGGCATCCTGGGCTTGAGAAAGTGTGCCCCAGCCGGCCAGCCCGACTGCAATCAGCGACAGAAATGTGAATTTGCGCACGGTTTTGCTCCCGGGGTGATGGCTTCATGCTGGAGTCATGACGTGCCGCGCCGGGCGCAATGCCAGTGCAGGACGACACAGGGTTCCAGCAGAGAAGCAGGAATGAATTAGAGTGCAGCGCGAAGCAGAGAAGTCTTCGCGTAGTTTCAAAACAGTTCTGATTCTCCGGAGAACGCGATGGAGTCGCTCCGAAAAATCAGGGCGTCAACAGGAACTGCTGCTGAAACGGACTGAGTGGTCATCCTGACCGCGGTCATGCGAACAGCAGACGCATGCCGGGTTCCCATGGTGATGCCTGATCAGCAGCATGCTCGCGGCTGCAGGCACTGCTGCGGGAGTCATGCCCTGATCAGCTGAAGGACTGTCGCGTCGGTGATCTTGCGCAGGTCAGTGGTCTCCGCAAAAGTCTGTGAAGAACTGCCGACCGGTCTTCAGGGCCGATTCGATGTCATTCGTCTGGCTTGAAACACCGAAAGTCAGCGAGAGTTTCGGGAGGTTTCAAAGAATTCTGCAGTCGGCTTCCCTATAATGATCCAAGGCATCTGTCATGGAATGCAGACCAGGCGATTTCCCGGGACAGGAAGAAATGGATCGGAATGAAACCCTTACGGGAACGCAAGCAGACTGTCGCGCGCTGGGGCGACATTGAGATCGGCCCCGGCGAACGCAGAAATGTTCACCTCGAAGTCAGCGCCAGTTACAGCGGACTGACAATTCAGATTCCGGTGCATGTGCGCCGTGGTCCCCGTAATGGTCCGGTGGTGTTTGTCACGGCGGCGGTGCATGGAGATGAAATCAACGGGACAGGTGCCATCCGGCAGATGATTCTCGATCCGCATCTGGATCTGAAAGCCGGCAGCCTGATTCTGGTTCCGGTGGTGAATGTGCTCGGCTTCGAACGGCACTCCCGCTATCTGCTTGATCGCCGCGACCTGAACCGGTCGTTTCCCGGCAGTGCGAAAGGCTCGCTGGCCTCGCGTCTGGCGCGACTGATTCTCGATGAAATCATCGAGCGCAGCGACTATGGAATCGATCTGCACACCGCAGCGGTCCGCCGGACGAATTACCCGAATGTGCGTGCCGATCTGCATTTTCCCGGCATGCGGCGACTGGCGGAAGCCTTCGGCTGCGAAATCACAGTCAACGAGCCCGGGCCCTCGGGCTGTCTGCGTCGTGCGGCGTGCGAAGCGGGCGTGCCGACCCTGATTCTTGAAGCCGGCGAGGTCTGGAAAGTCGAATCGATGGTGATCGAATATGCCGTGCAGGGCATTCACAATGTGCTTCGCCGGCTGGGAATGATCGAAGGGACTCCGATTCTGCCTCCCTATCGCATTGTGATTCGGGACACGACCTGGATTCGATCAGACTCGGCAGGGTTTCTGCATTTTCATGTCGCCCCAGGCGATGTGGTCTCGCGCGGAACCCCCATTGCCACGGTCGACAGTCTGGTCGGCACGGAAGGGGAATGCGTTTTCTCGGAAGTTCAGGGCATTGTGCTGGGCATGACGACGTTGCCGGTCACCGCTCCCGGTGAACCGATCTGCCATATCGGGCTGGTTCCCCGCGGACGCCGGAAACTCGATGAGCTGGCCCTTTCGCTGTCGACGAACTCGCAGCATCAGCGGATGCGGCATGTGCTTTCGACCAGCATCATGGTGGTCGACCCGCCGCAGGTCTGACCTGTTCCGTCTCCCCCTGCCCCTGCCCCCTGAATTCTGTCTCCTGAATTCTGCCAGAAACGGATCACCGGGAACCTGGCGAAGTCGGCTGCAGCGGCGGCAACCCGACGCGCGGGCACAGGCTCAACAGCGGGCATTCCAGGCATTTCGGCTTTCGGGCGATACAGATCGCCCGGCCGTGCAGAATGATCCGGTGAGAAAAGTCGATCCATTCCTGTCGGGGAAGCTCCCGCATCAGGTCACGCTCAATGACTTCCACATTGTCACTGGTCGTCAACCCGAGTCGTTTCGAAATTCTGCGCACATGGGTGTCGACCACAACTCCGGTGGCGATGCCGAAGGCCACTCCCAGCACGACATTCGCGGTTTTGCGTCCCACTCCCGGCAGCCGGATCAGTTCGTCCAGTGTTCTGGGAACCTGTCCGTGGAAGTCACGTTCGAGTGTCTGGGCCAGCCCCTGCAGATTTTTCGCCTTGGCCCGAAAGAACCCGATAGACTGAATGAGCCGCTCCAGGTCCGGCAGGGCCGCGGCAGCCATCGCCTTTGGCGTGGGATACGCACGAAACAGCTCGGGCGTCACCATGTTCACCCGCTTGTCGGTGCATTGTGCGGAAAGCACCGTGGCCACGACCAGCTCGAACGGGTTCTGATGAATCAGCGCACAGGCCGGATGGGGATAACTTTTCTTCAGCCGGGCAAGAATCTTTCTGACGGCCGGAGTGGTCATAACGCTGTCTGTTCCGCGTGCCGCGTCCGGGCAGGGGACGGTCAATTTGAGAAATCCACCGGTGCCAGCTGTTGCTGCATCTGTTGCTGCTGGCGACCTGGGGACGCCAGAATTTCTTCGACCGGGCCAGGGGAAGAATTGTTTCACACCCGGCCACGATCGGCAACAGTCCGTTGAACCTGTTCTCACGAAATGTGCCGACGAGAAATCATCCCGGGAGTCAGGCCCGAGAAAGCCTGAGGGCCGGCCCGGTGAGAGGATTTCCCGGATCTCCCAAAATCAGGCACAAAGAAATAGACAGCCGTTCAAACCAGTGTTTAAAACCAGATTCAGCGGCCGTGTGTGTCGCATGGGAACAATGTTTTCGGGAATGAGTTCCCGGGAAATGAAAGGGATGAGCCCTCCTCGCCCGCGCCCTGGCTACCGGACACGACTTCAGAGGAAGTCGGCTCTTTCGAATACCTTGCCTGTCAGGATTGATGATGCAGGTGAATCAGACACTGCTTTTGACCGGCAATGGAGTGCCTGCCGGCACGGTCATGCTCAATGATTCTCACACCATTCTTCTCCCGCATGAAGTCCTGACGTATCAGACAGGCCAGGCAGACCTGATCGATGTCCTGAACTGGGGAGAATCGCACGCCGGGGAACTGCTGGTGCCGATTCCAGGCCCTCGCGGCCCCTGGCCGGCAGAATCCCTCACAGAAAAGCCGGGACCGGAAAAACTGGGCTGTCTGGCGCGCATGGTCAGCCGGACGCGAACGGAGAGCGGTGAAACGGTCTGTGTCCTGAAAGGCCTCGAACGGGTGCGGTATCTTCCGCATCCGAGCCAGCAGGGCAGACTCTCATTTGCGGAAGTGAAACCACTTCAGGCAGAGCCGTTGTCGCGCGGGCAATCAGAATCCCAGGATCTCACCCGACGATTGCGGGAACTGCTGATTGCCAACTTTCCGTTTCTCACGGCATCACATTCCGGGCTGCTGCTCGAAATGGAACTGACGCTGGGCGCATTGTGTGACGTCGTGGCCGCGCTGCTGCCGACATCGGTGACGCAACGGATTCGCGTACTGGAAGAACTGCATGTCTTCGCGCGAGCCCGATATCTGATCGGTCTGCTGGCCACCCCCTGTCTGTTCCAGCCGACCGTCGGAGCCGATTCCGGGCTGAGGCAGCTGGCACAAAACTGAGCGGCGGCAAGAAACCGCCAACTGACAAGAAGCCGCCAGTTGGTGAGAAGCCAACAGCGAAGGCGAAACGGATCTGTCGGCCCATGCGGAAGTGAAACGCTCGAGAGCCATTTCGGAATGGGTCTTCTGTATTCCGCAGGCGATCAAATGGGCCTTCCTGCGGGGAATCGCGCCCATTCGCCTGCACCAGAACCATGAACATGGTCTATGTGCTGGAGGTCAGTTCCGGTTCGACCACATCAGATTTCAGCGAATACAGCAGGTGCTCGCCCATTTTCTGACCGCATTTGGGGCACTTGGCCTTGGCGATCCCCTTGGGAGATTTTCCACCCAGGTTCTCTTTCTTCCGGCCCGCTTCGCTGACGGCAATTTTGCAGGCCCCGCACTGATAGCCGGCCACTTCCAGCTGCAGGTTCGGATCGGCCTTCAGGTATTCAATGTCCTGCAGAGCCTTGATCGGTGTGTTCATGTAATGGCATTTGTACAGCGCTGTCCGGGCTTCACGAGGCACTTCCGATCCGGCGTCGAGGTCCGGAATGCCATACAGATCCTGCAGGGCCGCCGTGAGCTTCCAGAAATCCGACACCCCCATCGACAGATACAACGGGTGCAGCGTGGATTCATTCAAGGGGAGTTGAATGGCGACGCGATGCGTGCCAAACACTGGGACACCGTGGAAAATGGAATCGGCACGATTGGGAGCCGGCTGCACCACCTTGATCTGCGGCGCATCGATGGCATCGAACAGGAATTTCTCCCCGACCGGCAGTTCAGCCAGCGGTTTCTTTTCGGCCAGCCAGGCGAGCATGTTTTCGCGAACGGTCTCTTTCTTTTCCCCGGAGCCTTTGGCAAACAGGCCCCCGCCGGAAGCCTTCTTCGTCAGATTGGCAACCAGTAGAGCATCAGGGGACAGACCGAAATCGACTTCGGTAAAATCCTTGGCCAGGCTGTCGGCCTTGAGCTTCAGCTTGGCCGGATCGACCGTGTGCAGGTGCAGATCTTTCAGCCAGACCCCGAAGGAAACTTCCAGGCCGCCGGCATTGCCTTCCGGGGAGCCGGCTTCAGCTGCCGGGACACGGGATTCTTTGAATCGGGGAGGATCAATCGGCACAATAAACGGAGCCGCACAGCGGGGACAGCGGCCTGTCATGCCGCGATGTGTTTCACGGACTTCAACCCGGCATCCATACGGGCAGAAAATGATCAGTCCCCCGCCGGGGGTTTTCATGCCGCCGACAAGTTTCCGCCCTTTCTGCTTCTTTTTGACTTCCCGTTCTTCCTGAATGGCGATATCGAGCAGGGCATCGCCTGCAGTCGCCACCGAATGGGCCACTCCCCCCTGATCCGATGTCGGCCGCGATGGTCTCCCGGCACGGGGGGCGGACTCAGAAGAGTTTTCGTCCGCAGCCGCTTCTGCCTGGGGGGAGATGTCTGCCGGGCTGGATTCGTTCCCCTGACTGGTTTCGTCTGCTGCCGGCGCGCTCTCTTCCTCCTGCACAATTCGAATTGGCTGTTCGTCAATCGGCCCGGAGATCGGGCGGGGAACCGGAATCTTCAGCTGAAAATCATCATCACTGGCCTCGGCATCCGTCGGCTGACTTTCTTCCGCCGGCAGATCGCTGAAAATCGCTTCGCGCGGGTTGGCCTGCATGGCCATATATTTCTGCTCGACTTCCGAATTCATGAACGCCCCGCAGTTCCAGCAGCGCAGGGAGTTCACCCGGACCATTTCTCCGCAATCAGGACAGGGAGTTTCTTTCGGCATCGACTGGTTCATGAAACCTGAGATCCTGAGATGGCAAACGATTCGGAAACGAACGTCAGAAGGGAGCTTTGATCATCGCACCCTGCTGGCCTGGCTGGCAAGTGACTGCCGGAGCCTGACCGGATCCCTCGCCAGGAAGCATGGAAATCGGTCGAGGTGCCGGATGCATTCGGTCGGATATCTTACAGAATCCATCGACGAAGCTGGATCTCAGAAGTTCCGCCTGCCCGGACAAATTCGACCTCTTCCGGCATATTGCAGATTTTAAGCAGGGAACATCGAATTTGCCGTCTCTGACTATTGTTGCGGCTGAACCGAAGTTGTCGAGGGGAGAGTCTCGCCGGGCAGCCGTTCCTGTTCGCCGACCGCACCAGCACACCTGGCATGCGGAGCAATCAGTTGAGGGTCCTGTTCTCAACGATGGCATCTGCCCTGCACCAAGCCCTCAAGGAGCTCAGCCCGCAAGGCACGTCGACGGCCACCGCCCAGGTCAACACGATCCGGGCAAAGCTGCTCAGGATCGGGGAATGCATTCAGGCGAGCATGTGTCGCATGAGGCTCTCACTCTCCCAGACGTCCCCGGATCACGACGAGTTGTTCCGACAGATCCTGGTCAATCTTCGCGATCCGGGCTGGCCGCCACTGCGGCTCTGATCGTGCCTCTGCCGGAAAATTCCGCCCCTGATGCCAATCCCGCAACGGACAGCGGTTCTGAGTCTGCGCCCAGGCAGGGGAATCCGCGCCATCCCTCCCTCTTAACCCCCAGGAAATTCGTCACGATCCAGCTTCGGAACTTCCCCAACTCTCCTGAGGACGCTGCCCCCCTCGATCGTCCCGCCAGAACCCCGAAAATCCCAAACGCTCCCCCGGTGAGACATGCGGGCTAAAAGTGCCTGCGCAATCCTGTCTTCCGTGCCGGCATTCCGATATCCTTGACCCGCCCCGGTGGTCTGTTCTCTCTGCGTTTCCGTCCTGCCGGGATGCGAAACATGGACCGGACAGGGCCGCTGGCCTGTTTGCTCGAACGTTATTTCCACCTTGGGCCCGTCTGCTCGCAGGAGCGCCGCATGGCCGCAGCCAGGAATATCGATCGTGCTGCCACGTTCTTTGGTTTGTGTCCTGTTCCTGATCCCCGCAATTGCCGGGAAAGCCGAAGACCTGGTTCACCTGCAAGGGCGGACCATGGGAACGGTTTATTCCCTGCAATGGGTCGGCGCATCTTCACAGCCTGTCCCCAGGCAGGTTCGGGAGCATGTCGAAACACGTCTCCTCGCTCTGGAAGCGACATTTTCCACGTACCGGGCCGATTCGGAACTCTCCCGGTTCAACACGGTTTCCGACGCCGACTGGCACGAAGTCTCCCCTGAGCTGCTGTTTGTTCTCTGCCGGGCCATGGAGATTGCGCGGCTGTCGCAGGGAGCATTTGACCCCACTGTGAAACCATTTGTGGACCTGTGGGGCTTTGGAGCCGGCCCGCTGATTGCGCAAGAACCGGACCCTGCACAGATTGCCCAGGCGTTTCCCGCCGTCGGCTTCGCCCTGCTCGAAATCGATGCCGACCAGAGCCGCATCCGCAAATGCCATCCCGGGCTGCAGCTCGATCTGTGCGGCATCGCCAAGGGATATGCCGTGGACGAAGTTTCCCGGGTGCTGTGCCGGCTTCATCTGTCCCGGCATCTGATTGAAATTGGAGGAGAACTGCGAGCGACGGGACGCGACCATCAAAATCGTCCCTGGCGCGTGCTGATCGAACCGGCCTCTCCGCGGAAACAGCCTGCTGCTCTGGTCGATCTCGAGAACCAGTCGCTGGCCACATCCGGCGGATACCGTCAGCTTCTGACACACTCCAGCCGGGCGGTGTCCCACACGATCGATCCGAAAACAGGCGCCCCGGTGCAGAACGATCTGCTGGCGGCTTCCGTGCTGGCGGAAGACTGTCTGACTGCCGATGCACTGGCGACGGTCTGCATGGTGCTGGGATCGGCCGACAGTCTGGCATTTGCGGAAGCGCATGCCGTTCCGGCCCTGCTGCAGGTCAGTGCCCCGGGACATTTTTCGCCTCTGCAGTCTTCGCTGGGGCGTCAGGCCTTTCAGACGCAGCCGGTCCCCTCGGCCGCTTCAGCGCTGATGGTTCCGGTCGATCTGCCACATGCGATGCAGATGCTGGTCACGCTGGCGCTGTGTGGTCTGACCTGCGGAATGGTCCTGCTGTCCCGGATTCGCCCGCATTGAGCGCCTGCTGGTTGAGTGCCTGCTTTCCGCAGGAGCCCGCTTTCGCCCCCTGGCCCGCCGGGCAGAATCCCTCTCTGCCGGAAGTCGAAGGCTCTGTGAGTTGAGAGTTCCGGCACGAGCAGGGAGAATCAGCGCCGGGAAGCATCCAGGCCTCCTCATTGTGCTTCTTTCTCATTTTGCCTCTTTTCAACGGCCCGCTGGCCTGTCCCGTTTCTGAGCGTCCTATTTCTGAGCGTCCGGCATTCGTCTCGCGCGTCCCGCTTGTGTCCCCTGAACTCCTCAGCTAACCTGCCGAGATCGATTTTACCGGCGAAAATTTCATGCTCGATTCTCTGCAAGATCATAACCGTATTGTAATTACGGGGGTCGGACTCGCATCCCCCAATGGCGACAACCTGACCGATTTCCGTGCTGCGCTGCTGGCCGGAAAGTCGGGCGTGGTCCCATTTGAAACGCGATACATCAAACAGCCCGTGCTGGCGGGGGTCTGTCAGTTTGATGAATTCCGCTATCAGAAGAAGAAAGAGCGCCGCCGGGGCACGCGGGGAGGATCGGTCTCGATCTACTGCGCCAACGAAGCGATTCGGGATTCCGGGCTCGACTGGGAAAATGTCCGCAAAGACCGGGTCGGGGTCTATCTGGGAATCACCGAACACGGCAACGTCGAGACCGAAAACGAAATCTACGAAATCTCCCAGTTTGACTATGATACCAAAGTCTGGTCACACCATCACAATCCCCGCACGGTGGCAAACAATCCGGCCGGGGAAGTGACGCTCAACCTGAAAATTACCGGCCCTCACCTGACAGTGGGAGCGGCCTGTGCCGCCGGCAACGCCGGATTCATCTATGCCTTGCAGATGCTCCGCCTGCGTGAGGTCGACCTGGCCGTGGCCGGGGGAATTTCCGAGAGCATTCACACCTTTGGGATTTTCGCCAGCTTCGCCAGTCAGGGAGCTTTGGCCTGGCATGAAAACCCGGCGAAAGCCTGCCGGCCGTTCGATGTCCAGCGGAATGGCATCATCGTGTCCGAAGGGGGCGGAATCTGCACGCTCGAGCGCCTGCCGGATGCACTGGCCCGGGGCGCGAAAATCTATGGGGAAATTGTCGGGCATGCGATGAATTCCGACGCGCTCGACTTTGTGCTCCCGTCGGCAACCCGCCAGTCCGAATGCGTGCGTCTGGCGCTGGATCGGGCAGGCCTGACGCCGGACGACATCGACATTGTGTCGAGCCATGCGACGGCCACCGAGCAGGGGGATATCGAAGAATCGCGGGCCCTGCGGGATGTCTTCGGAGATCGGCCCTCCCTGGCGATCAACAACACTAAGAGCTTCATCGGCCATGCCATGGGCGCTGCCGGAGCACTGGAACTGCTGGGAAATATCCCCTCATTTGCGGACAAGATTGCCCACGCTACAATCAACCTTGATGAACAGGACCCCCGCTGCGAATTGCGGCAGGTCGTCGCCAATCGTCCGCGCGACATGGAACGGGTGGAATACATTCTGAACAATTCCTTCGGAATGCTCGGAATCAACTCGGTCCTGATTGTCAAAAAATTCCCGGCAGCTCACGGAGGCGTCTACGCTTAATGTCCTGCCAGGGCTTCGTTTCAGGAGACGTTACAACGAAACGCCCTCCGTTGTCAGACTTTACGGTTTGACTGATCCGAATTTTGAAAGTTGACAAAGGACTGGCGTCTGATCAGATCTGGAAGTCCGGGAGATCCAGCACGGTTTGCGGCTTACAGGCCGCCTGGGGACCGATGCCTTCCCCCTCGAACGTTCAGGATCGATGGAATACTGGTCGTTTCCGCCTTGCAGCAGAACAGGTTCGTATCTCTCTTCGAATTCCGGCAGGCTGCACCAGACCGGCGGACTTCACAATCAGGCGACCACACCAGGTCGCCATAACATCATGCGACCGCACGGGTCGCGGTAAAATCCTGCGGCCGAACCAGGTCGCAGTCTCACCCTACTGACAAGGAAGCAACGGAATGACGCGGCCGGAAATTCGGGAAGTCATTATTGAGATTCTGGAACGAATCGCCCCTGATGAGGACCTTTCCAACCTGAACGACAGTGTCCCGTTCCGTGAACAGATGGAACTCGACAGCATGGACTTTCTAGACATCGTGATGGAACTGCGCAAGCAATACCGTGTGCAGATCCCTGAATCCGAATACGAACATCTGGTCACCATGGACAGCACGGTGAACTATCTCGAACCGAAGCTGGCCGACACCCCGAAGTAGAGTGTCTCCCGCTCGTATGGGCTCGCGAGTGATGCCCTGGCACGCACTCCGGGCCTCCCATTGCCGGGGGCCATGGGATCCGCGATCTCTCCATTCGCGGGCCGGCACATCCGCAGCAAGGGGAATGCAGGCAGTTCATTGCTTCAGGTGAAGGCGCGATGCGATATCGGAACCTGCGGGAGTGCGTGAACGACCTGGAGCGTCATCAGCAGCTGGTGCGGATTCCGCAGGAAATCGATCCGCACCTGGTCGCGGCCGAAATTCAGCGCCGGGCCTATGCCGCCGGGGCTCCCGCCATTCTGTTTGAACGGGTTACCGGCAGTCCGTTTCCCATGCTCTGCAACCTGTTCGGCACGCTCGAACGGGCACGCTTTCTGTTCCGCCAGACCCTGCAGGCAGTACGGCGTCTGGTGGATCTGAAGATCGATCCGGCGCGGGCCCTGCAGGCCCCGTTCGAATCGCTCCGCGCGCTCCCGGCCGCCTGGACCATGCAGCCGCGCTTTGTGCGGACCGGCCCGATTCTTCAGGCGCAGACGCAGCTCGATCAGCTTCCGGCACTCACCTCCTGGCCTCGCGATGGCGGACCGTTCATCACGCTGCCGGCGGTCTATACCGAGCACCCGGAACGGCCCGGCTGGCAAAAATCGAACCTGGGCATGTATCGGGTGCAGCTGTCCGGGAACCGCTATCAGCCCAACCGCCAGGTCGGGATGCATTACCAGATTCATCGCAGCATTGGAGTGCATCATGCGGCGGCCATCAGGCAGGGCAAACCCCTGCCGGTGAATGTTTATGTCGGCGGTCCGCCGGCCTTGATTCTGTCGGCGGTGATGCCCTTGCCGGAAGGTCTGCCGGAACTCACCTTCGCCGGGGCTCTGGGGGGACGCCGGATCGAACTTGTTCGCCAGACCGGCGGTCTGCCGTTGATTGCCCAGGCCGATTTCTGCCTGTCCGGCTTCATCGATCCGCAGCAGCTGCTGCCGGAAGGGCCCTTTGGAGATCACCTGGGATATTACAGTCTGCAGCACGACTTTCCGGTGATGCAGGTCGAGCGGGTGTGGCACCGCCGGGATGCCATCTGGCCGTTCACCGTGGTCGGACGCCCGCCTCAGGAAGACACCACTTTCGGGGCGCTGATTCACGAGATCACTGGCCCGGTCATTCCGTCGGTTCTGCCTGGAGTGAAAGCGGTGCATGCCGTCGATGCCGCCGGGGTACATCCCCTGCTGCTGGCCATTGGCAGCGAGCGTTATGTCCCTTATGCCCGGCAGCGCAGACCACAGGAAATTCTGACTCAGGCCCATGCCATTCTCGGTCAGGGCCAGCTTTCGCTGGCCAAGTATCTGCTGATTGTGGCCCAGGAAGACGATCCGTCACTCGATGTTCATGACATCGGCCGATTCCTGCAGCACCTACTGCAGCGGGTCGACTGGTCCAGCGATCTGCATTTTGAAACCCGAACAACGATCGATACGCTCGATTACACCGGCTCCGGCCTGAACGCCGGATCGAAAGTGGTCATTGCCTGTGCCGGCGAGCCACGCCGCACGCTGGGACAGGCGTTGCCGCTGTCTTTGCAGTTGCCGGACGGCTTTGAGTCTCCGCAGGTGGTCGCCCCCGGAATTCTGGCCATACAGGCTCCAGCATGCCGACAGCAGGGAGATGGCCTGCTGGCCCGATTCTGCCGCGAATTCCGCCTCCAGAATGAGTGTCAGGAATTTCCCTTGATTGTGCTGGTGGATGATGCCGCATTCACGGCCCGGAATCTGAACCAGTTTCTCTGGGTGACATTCACCCGCTCCAATCCGGCCAGCGACCTGGATGGAATCGACTCCAGCATCGTCGACAAGCACTGGGGCTGCCAGGGACCGTTGGTCATCGACGCCCGTATCAAGCGACATCATGCCCCGCCGCTGGTGGAAGATCCGGACGTCACCCGACAGGTGGATGAACTGGCCGCTCCCGGCGGGCCGCTGCATGGAATTCTGTAACAGAGCGCTGCACTCCTGCATTGGTCGCGTTCCGCCACGCAGCAAGTGGCGTTTCCTCCAGTGAAACGCGCGCGGCATGCCAGGGGCCGCCTCACGATCTTATGTGCCGCTGATCACAAAGGCATGCTGCGCACTTTCCACAATCGCCATCAGATCTTCAGTCTGCAGCAGACGCAGCGCTTCCTGCTCGGATTCCAGCGGAACCAGAAACAGATCCGACACAATTTCCGGATCGAGTTTGCTGAGCAGTGACACATTGGCCCAGTCGGCCGCGGCAGCAATCCGGGAAGCGGCGATCAGGTCGGGGGTGTTCGCCCGTTGAATCGGCCGCATGGCGTCGCGCGGTTCGCGGACACTCTTGAGAATTTCGAGTCCTGGCCCCGGCAGGCTGTCGAGTTCGGAAAGCACAACAATGCGGCCGTTGCGTTCCACCAGCCGGCGGCCCACGTCGATCGCGGCGGCCACCTGGTCCCAGCCCTGGCCGGCGGCATCACTCGGAACCGTGACGAGCGCCAGTTCCACACGCTGAGGAATGGTGATCATCCAGTTCTCTTCCAGACTCTGCCGCGCACGCTGCAGCACCGATTCCGTTCGCCCGACCAGAACTTCATGAGCGGCGGCCCCGACCCCGGGGACGGTCACCACCGACAGCTGCAGACCCAGCAGCCAGCCGATTTCATCCACCATCTGGCGAAATGGACGCACATCGCGCGGGCCGAGTTCCTCGTGCCCCTGACCTTGCGCTTTCCTCAGAGCTTCCAGATCCGACAGGCCCGGGAACAGACTGCTGGCGGTTCCCCGCACCCCCAGCACCGGGTCGAATTCGGCCGGTCCGACGGTAATCACCACGTCGGCATCCGTCAGCAGTCGAGAAAGATACACCCGTTCGCCGGACGAAGTGGAGGCCAGATAGGAGCAGTTTCCCTGCACAGTCGGATCATGCCGCTGCAGGGGAAACGCCTGATATTCAGCCGCTCCCATGCCTGCACGCGGGTCCACTCCGTTCACCTGTTTCCAGACGGCCGGTTGGATGAGAGAAAGATTCTCTGCAGAAAATCCGAGCGTTTTCAGGCGGGTCCAGATTTCCCGGAAAATCAGATCGGCCTGCGGAGTGTCGATATCGATCACCACCACCACGAGATCATCCTGGACAAAAGCACTTTCGAACGGGGGAAAATCGACCGGCTGTTCAAAGGCCTGATGCACGGCGGCCTGGGCATCGGCCGGAGCGACCGGCGCACGGTGATGCAGCTGAATCTGGCGGGTCAGCAATTCCAGCTGCAGAGAGCCCTGAGAACCATAGGCCAGCTGCAGCTTCTGAATATCCTCGTCCATGTCCTGTCTGTGCTTCCCCTGAGACTCTCTTCCAGTTCGATGGCGGATCTGTTGTGTGCCGGGCTTCCGTCCGGAAAGTCTCGAATCCGGAAAGAAGTGGCGCGCGGTGCCTGTGGCGATGGTTTCACTGCCAATCATAGACCATGTTCATGGTTCTGGTGCAGGCGAATGGACGCGATTCCCCGCAGGAAGGCCCATTTGATCGCCTGCGGAACACGGAAGACCCATTCCGAAATGGCTCGAGACCAGTCTGGGCTTTGTTCTGTCATGTTCGGGCCTGAATTCGGAGGGGGGGATCAAGATCTGCGCGAGACAACATTGACGCCGCCGCTCTGTCACGCCCGGCCTGGAATTCCCTGCGTTTCCCTGGAATTTGCAGAAGGCTGGTTTCATCCCTTCGCCGGCACGGAAACATTCGTTACCGTGAAGAGGACGAAGCCCCGGGTGTCTGGGGATTCGCTCCGTGACGACGGAGGAAAACTTCCATCTTGCCTGGCGACCGCTTTTCCCATGACCCCGGGACCTTCAGATGACGAGCTGATGATCCGGATTCAATCCGGCGAGGATGCCGCATTTGAACAGCTGGTCGAACGCTATCAGGCGATGCTGATCGGTTTTTTCTATCGCAATACGCGCGACCTGCAGCTGGCCGAAGATCTGGCCCAGGACACTCTGCTGAAGGTCCACAGTCAGGCCTGGGATTATCTGCCGCTGGGACGGTTTCGGGCCTGGATGTTCCGGATTGGCCGCAATCTGATGATTGATCTCACCCGGCGCCGCTCACACGATGCCCTGGTGCGTTCCTTCAATGGAACGCCGCACACCGATGACGATGTACTGGCCCGGCTGGCCGGCGAATTTCAACCGCCCGAGCAGTCTCTGGAACAGGCGGAATTCTCGAGCCTGATCGATGAACTGCTGGGCGAAATTCCAGAGGACCAGCGGCAGACCTTTCTGCTGCACCATCTTTCTGATCTCAGCCTGGCGGAAATTGCGGAGATCACCGAAGTTCCGCTGGCGACCAGCAAAAGCCGGCTGCGTCTGGCACGCGAAAAACTGGCAGAAAAACTGCGTGCCCGTGGCCTGAGCCCTGCGACTGTCGACCAGACAGAGTGAAGCCGCGCCTGCCGGAACCGGATCAGGAAAATCCGCATTTCGGACACAGACACTGACAGCCGACATCCGCGACGAACTCCGGCAGATCGACCGGCCGAGCCATCGGCTCAGATCACATCCTGCGCCACCGGGATCTGTCCCGGTTCCGGGTCCCCGTCATTCTCGGTCACCTGGCTGGTTTCATCACGGAACAGCAGGCTGAACAGCACCAGAATCACCAGCGCCATGATGCTGGGAATCATCCAGAATGTCTGCCAGCCAGACATGGTCAATGCCGGGTTCTCCGGAACTTCACTCAACCGGCGGAAGACCAGGCCGCAGATCTGCGTTCCGATCAGCATTCCCAGCCCCTGCGTGACCAGCACCAGCAGGCTTTGGGCCTGCCCGCGCATCTGCTTGTCTGCCCGTTTATCCACATAGATATATCCGGTGACAAAGAAGAAGTCATAGCAGATGCCGTGCAGCAGAATTCCGATAAAGACCATCCAGAAGGTGCCGGTGGCCGCTGTTCCGGCAAACAGGGCATAGCGTGCCACCCAGGCGGCCATCCCGACCATCAGCATCCATTTGACTCCCAGCCGGGCGAAGAACAACGGCATCGCCAGCATGAAGAAGACTTCCGACATCTGCCCGAAGGAGAGCAGGAACGCCGGTTCGGCGGCACCCGCATCTTTCACGAAGACCTGGGCGTAAGCGTAGTAGGCGCTGAGTGGAATCGAGACGAGAAATGAGCTGATCAGAAAGACGGCAAAGCTCGGCGACTTCATGAGTTTCAGGCTGTCCAGCCCCAGAATGGTCGACACGGAAGCCGGCTGCCCTTTCGCCGGAGGCGGAGTGTGCGGCAGCGTCAGACTGAAGGCTGCCAGCACGAGGCCTGACCATCCGGCCACCTGAAACTGCAGGGAAACAGTGTCGGCTTTCAGTATCTTGCTGACGAGAATTCCGGCGGCGATCCAGCCCAGAGTTCCCGCCACCCGCACCACTGGAAAATCTTTTTCCTGATCCCGGATGTGGTGAAAGGCGAGCGTATTGGTCAGTCCCAGGGTCGGCATGTAACAGAGCATGTGAATCAGCAGGATGCCGATAAAGTTCCACTCTGTCTGATACGGGGCGGCGAAGATGACGACTCCCCCGATCAGGTGCAAAACAGCCAGCACCCGTTCTGTCGCAAAATAGCGATCCGCCACCAGTCCCAGAAACAGGGGGGCGGCAATCGCCGCGATCGGGCCGACCGAAAATGCAGCCCAGATCAGATGCGACATCGTGTGCGATGCCATGTAGTTCCCGACGGTCGCATACCAGCTGCCCCAGACAAAGAACTGGAGAAACATCATGACCGACAGACGGGCCAGCACCAGACGACTCATCGCACCACTCATGCATCACCGCCATCAGGGAAAAGACAACAGGCCAGATGTCGCAAACGTTCGACCGATGCACTCCGGAATCTGTCCGCTGTGCCTGAACTCTCTTGCATTGCAGGCGACCGCACCGGCCAGCCAGCCGGAATTCCAGGGGGCAAAAACCTCGAACAAGGCTCTGCAGACCGAGCCAACCTACTTTTCCCTGTCAGGAGATGCAAGTTTCGCGAGCAGACTTGTCAAATTCTCAGTCCGGCCACACCTGCGGCAACACCGCCCGGAAACACCAGCGACTACACCGCCCGATCACACAATCGCACTGCACTTCAGTGCAGCGTCACCGCACAGGTCCTCCGCGCAGGCTGCCGGTTGGATCAGTCCCCAGATTGTCCAGAACAGTTCCCGCACAGAACAGTTCCCGCACAGAACAGTCCCCGCACAGTGCTGTCACCTCACAGAACAATCAGCCCCCGGCTTAGGTCACAAAATCCAGGGCCCCAGCCTCACAGGTGTAAAATCACGAATGCAGAATCAGTTCTCCTGATTCCGATTCCCGCCCCCAATCCTCATCGCGAAAACGCCTGCAGGTCTGCTCGGCCAGTCGGGGAATCACTTCCACCCCATCCCCAATGATCAGGTCACGCGAATCCGGCCCCAGTTCCAGCGTCAGCATGGATTCGGAAACCTCACAGATTCGCACATCCGTCAATTCCCGGCCTGCCAGAGTTTTGGCCACCAGCAGATCAGAAGGGGTTCCGGCCAGACACCGGGAGCCGACATTCAGCACCGCACGTTCCAGACTGGACCGGCTGATCACCGTCGCCACCACCCGGACAGCCGGAAGAATGGAACGCGACGTGAAAGCCTCCCAGGTCAGATCCAGCAGGTTTCCGACGATCAGATCAGTGACCGCTGACTGAGCGAGACATTCCGGAATCGGCCAGGGAGCCTGAATCAGAATCCGTGGTCCTGCCGGATCAGCAGGGAACTCATCCGTCAGTTCGGTCAGCAGGCTCAGTCTGCTGTCGATGTGTGATGGAGCAAGAGGGCCCGCCGGCGGTTCCAGTGTTCCGGCCATTCCGATCAGTTCGATGCCAGGCAGCCCGGCCAGCCCGCGGATCAGATGCCGGGTGTCGATCCCGGGTCGGCAGCCGGTCCGGTTCAATCCCAGGTTCACTTCCACCAGCACCTGCGGTCGGCAGGCATGCCGCTGTCCCAGTTCCGACAGCCATTCTCCCTGAACAAAATGGTCACACAACACGACCGGGGCGCGTGAATCGCACACTCGCCCGAGATTTGCCAGTCCAGCCGGATCGGCGATGATCTGCGAAATCAGGATCGGCGCGTCGTCCGGCAGACTGGTCTGTCCGGTCTGTCCGGCCGCATTCAATGCCGACGCAGCAACAGAGGCTGCAGCCGCAGAGGCAAAGCAGACGCCGACACGATTCGCCAGTGAAAATGCTGCCGAGAGTGCCAGCCGGCGACAGGTGATTTCGTCGATCCACAGTCGGGCTGACAGCCCATCGGCCTGATTCCGAACCGTCTGCAGCCTGGCCTTCCAGGCAGGCAGGTCAATCACGCAGTACGGGGGATCCGGCAATGGAGTCGAACTCACAGGGCGATTCACTCATCGGGTTGAGCGGCAGGCGTTCCAGAGCCGGTGGCTCTCGTCTGGGCCTGCCGGCTGCCTGCTGTTTTGTGCGAGTTTCACTGGATGAAACGCCACTCGCCGCGTGGCGGAACACAGCCTATGCGGGAGTCAAACGTTTCCGCCGGGATCTCCCAGGGTGTCAGACAGGCGAATGCACTGGGCTTCACGTCGACAAAAAAGCCGAAGCGGTCTCCGTCCTGGAGTCCGCTTCTGACTTCTGATCGTCTTCCGTCATGAAAGATCGTCAGGAACGACAGGGGATTCGGCGAGATGCCCTTCGCTGCCGGCCGGGCCGGCCTTCCGCCAGCAACTGACAGGCAGACTCTCAGGCTCGTGTCATTTGCCCGACGAAGCGGGCTGATCTGCCGTGAGAATGGCATCAGATGTTTCCACATTGGACGGGCTTGTGACCGCAGGCGAGTTGTCCTCTCCCGGGGCTTCCGGGGGAGCCGGCATGTCGGACAGGGCCGCCGAAGAGGTGACGTTCGCCGGAGTCGCATCGGAGTCGGTCATCTTCAGAATCGGCATCCCACCAGAAACCGGGGCCAGGCTCGAGGCTTCGACCGTTTTCTGATCGGCCGGCTTTGTCTGCGTTTCATCCGCAGCATCGCCTGTCGACAGACGTCGCAGGAAGGGCTTCTGTTCGGCCGTGCGCGGGGCCGGGTTGGGCGTAATAATCTGCGGCATCAAGGTATTCTGCCGATAGGGCGTCGGCTGCAGAACCGGCGGTGTCACCTGCCGGGCAGACTGCAGATTGGTGCCGGCCGGAATCGGCGCGGTATAGGGGACCGCATGCGGAATCGTTTCATCGGTCCGGTTGACCGGCGGTTTGAATTCTGACGTCGGATTTCCCGCTTCATTGCGACCGCCCGGGTTCCCCAGGGCTGTCTGGCTCTTGATGACCGGATCGGCGATGGCCTGCTGTTCTTTGCGTTGAGCCCCGCTCAGCGGCTGCGATTCCCCATCCGGAGTTTTCGACGAAACCAGCGGGCCCGCCTTCACTTTGGACGGGGTCTGACGGGCCAGTTCAGCCGGAGTGGACGGAGTATTGACCGCCTGCATCCGCTGCTTGTACAGAATAAGTGCATGCAGGGAGTGGTACAGCGGGCCGCAGTCGGCCGGCTGGGCGGCATTCGTGATCAGGTCATTCGCCAGGGTCTGAATCCCGTTACGAATCCAGGCTTCTTCCAGCCGTTTCTTCGGCAGCGTCACCAGCAGCCATTCCAGCATATGGCCGGAAGAGGCGATCCGCTGATTGAAGTCATTGCTGAAGCCGCGGGCTTTGAAGAATTGCGTGGCGAACGATCCATCGCGGTTCTGCATCGACTGGGCCGCATACACATACTGCTGCAGCTTCTGGTCGGCTTCCAGCCAGGCGCCCCGCAATTGCCCGTGCTTCTGCATATAGGCATTCCGGGCATAGGCAATGGCAAACAGACCATGGCAGCCTCCGCAGGGAGCATTGTAAGGCGATGCGGCCGCCTGGATTTTGACCAGAGATTCCATGCTCCAGTGCTGTCCCTGGGCATTGGTCCATTCTGTGTCCTGATCCAGATAATGGGTCAGAAACCACAGCGTCCAGGTCAGTTCTTCCTGGGTGTTGATCGTCATCTGGGCATGGCGCACCATGTCGGCCATGGTCACGGTGCGGCCATCGCCGGTTTTGAATTCATAAGTCAGCGGCACATCGCACATCGACAGAATCGCCAGAGTCTGGTTGACGTGCCCTTCGAAGTCATAGGGAGTGCCGTTATACGGATGAGCCCGTCCGCCATAAGCCGTCGCTTCGAACCAGGCGTCTCCCTTGTAGCGGGCCTGGGTGCTCAGAAATTCCAGGGCATTGACGAACTGGTTGCCGTTTTTCAGCGTGTAATTGCTGCGCTGAGCCAGCAGCCCGTGCATGATCTGCCAGGGAGTGTGCTGCTGAAAATCCAGATTGCGCAACCGGGTAATGTTGATGGCCTCATCCACAACCGGCATCAGCGCGTCACCGGCAGAACTCGCCGGCGGGGCCTGAATCGGATCGGCATGCACTGCCGAATTTCCGACTGCGGCGGCAAACAGACAGGTCCAGGCAGCCAGCCGGGAAATCCGTTGCCATGCCGACGGGCGGCCAGTCACGAGGAAAGAGCCTGCCTGGTACATGCGGGAGATCTGGTGCATAGCGGAACCAAGGAGGAAATCGGGCGTGCACGGTCGGGAGGCCAGCGGCAGAGGAGGATTCTGTGCCCTGCTTCTGGTGTTTAGTCGGCTTTCAATGTCCGGTCGCTTCAGGTCAGATTGCGATTGCAGGCAACCGCAACGCAGTTCCCCCAGAGCGAGACATTTTATTTCGACTAAAGCCCAGAATTCGAATCTGGAGCCCTTGCTGTAAAATGGAACACAAAACAGGAATCGGATACGAACCAGACGGCAGGCGACCGCATTTCTGCGAAGTCCGATTATTCCTGCGGCCACAACAATCATCGGGAAAACAGCACTGCCGGCTGAGTGTAACTGGAGTCTGTCGGATGGGCTGATTCCTCCAGAACCGGAAAGCCAGAGTCTGCATTCTAGCCTGTCTGCCCAGTGTCCCAATCGTGCCCCGCAGACTGATCTTGACGGGCTTTCCGGACTGGTCTAGGGTCCAGTCCCCTCCTGCAACTTCCCGTCCAAATTCCGGCAATCAGAATCCTGCCAGTGTGCTCCTCCCGGGATCTGTTTTGCCCCAGTTCATAAGGCACTGTGTCCGATGTGCGGAATCGTAGGCTACGTCGGTCGCCGAGATGTCGGCAATTTTCTTCTTGAAGGGCTGCACCGCCTGGAATACCGGGGCTATGACAGCGCCGGCATTGCCGTCGCCAGCCAGGGCGAAATCACGATTCGCAAACGAACCGGACGTGTTTCTGAACTGGCCAGCCTGCTCGAAGAGCAGCCTGTCACCGGAACCCGCGGCATTGGACACACACGTTGGGCCACGCACGGGATTCCCTGTGACAAAAACTCGCATCCCCACATGGGCGGCTCCGGCGAAATTGTGCTGGTTCATAACGGGGTCATCGAAAACTACAACTCGCTGCGCCTGCAGTTGCAGTCACTCGGATACGTCTTTCGCACCGATACCGACACCGAAGTGATTGCCCATTTCCTCGCACATCATCTCGAAGAACGGGTGAAATTCGGCGAAGATCCGACAGCGGTCAGCACCTGTGTCAAGGCCCTGGAAACCACCCTGAAAAAACTGAAGGGGACTTATGGCCTGGGCATTCTGTTCCGGGATTGCCCGGGCGTGCTGATTGCGGCCAGAAACGGAAGTCCGCTGGTCGTCGGCGTCGGAGATGGAGAATATTTCCTGGCCAGCGATGCCACGCCGCTGATCGGGTACACCGATCAGGTGGTCTATCTGGCCGATCACGAAATCGCCGTGCTGAGCGCCGACGACATGGAGATTCGCCACCGGGATACCGGGCGGCAGGCATCTCCTTCCATTCGGACGCTGAACCAGGTGTCGGCCGATATCGAGCTGGGCAACTACGAACATTACATGCTCAAGGAAATCTTTGAGCAGCCGACCACCATCGAAAACGCATTGCGCGGGCGTCTGGATGATGATGAAGCGACGGCGAAATTCGGCGGACTGAATCTCAGCTCCCAGCAGCTCCGGCATATCGACCGCATTGTGCTCACCGCCTGCGGAACCAGCTGGCATGCAGGACTGGTCGGGGAATATCTGATTGAAGAGTTCGCCCGGATTCCCGTGGAAGTGGAATACGCCAGCGAACTGCGCTATCGCAATCCGCCGCTGTCGGACCGGACCATGGTTTTCGCGATTACCCAGAGCGGTGAAACGGCCGATACGCTGGCCGCGATGCGCGAATGCAAACGCAAAGGCCACCCGACGCTGGCGATCTGCAATGTGGTCGGCTCGACCATCGCCCGCGAGGCCGATGGGGGGGTCTATCTGCACGCCGGGTCGGAAGTGGGAGTCGCCTCGACCAAGGCCTTTACTTCACAGGTGACCGTGCTGACATTGCTGGCGCTGTTTTTCGGCCGGATGCGGCACATGTCCTATCAGGCCGGCAAGAACATTATCCGTGAACTCCGGACGATGCCGGATCATGTCGAGCGGACCCTGAAATGCCATGAGGTAGTCCAGGAAATTGCAGGGAAATATTATCACTGCAACAACTTCCTGTATCTGGGCCGGCTCTATAACTTTCCGGTCGCGCTGGAAGGAGCCCTGAAACTCAAGGAAATCAGCTACATTCACGCCGAAGGCTATCCGGCCGCGGAAATGAAGCATGGCCCGCTGGCCCTGGTGGATGAACAGACTCCCAGCGTTTTCATCGTCCCCAAAGGGGGCATCTATCCGAAGATCATCAGCAATCTGGAAGAGGTCAAAGCCCGGCGCGGCCCGGTGATTGCCATTGCCTGCGAAGGCGACGATCGAGTGGCCGAACTGGCCGACGACGTCATTTTCGTTCCCGAAACCGATGAGTGCCTGCAGCCGCTGGTGACCAGCATTCCCCTGCAGCTGTTGGCCTATCACATTGCCCTGCTGCGTGGCTGCAATGTCGACCGTCCCCGCAATCTCGCGAAAAGTGTGACCGTGGAATAACTCCGGGAATCAACCTCGGCGTCACGCCCGATTCCGTCTTTCACCCGGTCGGAATCACGCACGCCACCGGAATCAAATACGGCCAGAATGGGGTGCCGCCGCCAGAATTGCACAGGCAGTCCGCATGACAGACGGAATCTCCTGCAGAGTGGAATTCCCTGCAGAGAAATCCCCCTGCCGTCAGAAATGGCACTCCCTGGCAGTCCACAGAACTGCCGGGCGTGCCATTTTCATTCCCTGACTTCCGTTTACTGGCGATGGAATTCCACCTTGTTGATTGTGCCGGTATACGGAAAGGCTCCCTGATCGGCATAAGCCGGGGAGACCGGAGAAATCGAATCCCGCCCGATCTCGAAGGGCTCCACACCATGGCGGAATGCGGCTTTGGTCAAAGTCGCTTCCCCGGCAGGAGCGTCATTGATCTGCGCCCGCATGGTGCCGCCTGCTCCATAGGCATATTCCGGATTAAATGGCTGGGCCGTGAATTCGAAATGGAGCCGCACTGGTCCCGCCGGCAGCGTGCCGGGAGATTCCAGCGCAGCGGTTTCGAACCCGAAAAAACTGTAGAAGTAATTGAGCTTTCCGTTCTTGACGAAAATCGTCCATCCCCCGGAATCGCCCCCGCAACTGGCCAGCACGCCATCGGCTCCCTGCTCTGGCACGATCAGGTCAAAATCAATCGTGTGCGAGAACGGATAAACAGTCGGGCCTACCGCTTCGGGCAGCGAGATCTCATTGCCAAAATAAGTCCACGCCGTGCGGGGTCGACCGCTTTCCCGCAACGACGGATCGAGACGCTGTGAAAGCCGGTCATCCAGCGGCAGCACCTGATACTTTCGGGCCTCTTCCATGAATTTCTGCTGCAGTTCCTTGAGTTTGATCGGGTTTCTGGCAGCGACATCCAGCGCCTGGGTGAAGTCTTCCGACAGGTTGTAGAGTTCCCATTTGTCATTGTCGAAACGCTTGGCGGTGCCGGTGGTGATCCAGGGGATGCCGTGACGGGCACAGGCGACCCAGCCATCGTGATACACGGCGCGATTGCCGAGCATTTCGAAATACTGGGTGACGTGCCGGTTGTCGGCCGCTTTGTCGTTGAAGGTGTATTTCATGCTCACCCCTTCCAGCGGACGCTGAGGAATTCCATTCAGCGTCTCCGGCGGTGTGATTCCAGCGACTTCCAGAATCGTCGGGGCAATATCGATGACGTGGTGGAACTGCGAGCGAAGTTCGCCTGGCGACTTGATCCCGCGCGGCCAGTGAATGACCAGCGGATTGCGGGTGCCTCCCAGGTGACTGGCCACCTGTTTGGCCCATTTGAAGGGCGTGTTCATGGCCCAGGCCCAGCCGACAGGCACATGCGGTTCGGATTCGGGAGTTCCGATCAGGTCGACACGATCGGTGAAGCCGGCCAGTCCCGGGTTGTAGCCCCCCAGACTGGCGATTTCATTGAAGGTCCCTTCCAGACCTCCTTCGGCCGAGGCCCCGTTGTCTCCCACAATATAAAACACCAGGGTATTTTCGAGCTGCCCGGAGGCTTCCAGCGAGCTGATCAGCCGGCCGATTTCATAATCGGTATGGGCCATGAACCCGGCATAATTTTCCATCAGGCGCGAAAAGATCTGCCGGGCTTCGACCGGGAATTCATCCCAGGCCGGAATTTCTGGCGGCCGCAAGGTCAGCACGGAATCCTTGGGAATCACCCCCAGCTGCCGCTGTCGGGTGAATGTGAGCTTTCGCTGACGGTCCCAGCCAAAATCAAACTGGCCTTTGAATTTCTCACGCCATTCCGGGGGAGCCTGATGGGGAGCGTGACAGGCTCCTGTGGAAAAATACAGGAACCACGGACGATCGGGATTCGCCGCCGAGGCACTCTGCAGCCAGGCAATGGCCTGATTCGTGATATCCGTCGTGAAGTGATAGCCGTCCGCAACAGATCGAGGCTGCGAAACCAGGCTGGTGTTGCGATACAGCGTGGGATGAAACTGGTTCGTCTCTCCCTGATTGAAGCCGTAGAATGTTCCGAATCCCAGCCCCGTCGGCCAGCGATCAAAAGGCCCGGCAGGGCTGATTTCGCGTTCGGGAGTGTTGTGCCATTTGCCGAAAGCGGCCGTGGCATAACCATTGTCCTGAAGAATCTGGGCCACGGTGCCTGTCGCCCGGGGAATCTTGCCGGTATAGCCCGGAAATCCGGTCGCCATTTCGGTAATGACCCCCATGCCAACACTGTGATGGTTCCGACCGGTGAGCAGCGCGGCCCGCGTGGGAGAGCACAGGGCCGTGGTGTGAAAGCAGTTATACCGCAATCCATTGGCGGCCAGTTGATCCAGCGTGGGAGTCGGCACCGGCCCCCCGAAGGTTCCGGTCATTCCAAACCCCACGTCATCCAGCAGAATCACCAGAATGTTGGGAGCTCCGGCCGGAGGCGAGATGCCAGCCGGATAATCTGGCTCGGAGTTCTTGTAAGTCTCTTCGATACGCCCATGAAACGGAGGATCCGGGTAAGGCAGCTGTTTTCCGCCTGACGAATTTCCTGTCGACTGGGCTGTGGCCACCTGTGGAAGAAGTGCCGCCAGGCAAACGATCGATAGAAGAAGACGTAAAAGGAGATGTAACGTCATCAGAATTCGGTCCGTTGATTGGGCCAGAGAGCAAACAGTGATATCATTCCAGTTTGAGCAGTGAATTCCAAGCCGCGTGACGGAATTCGCGGCCGGTTTTCATCTTCCACACCTTCCATCCTTCAGGCAGGATGGATTGCTGCCGAAGGAATCGGCGCGAAATGAATCCAGCAGTTGTCTTGCCATGCAGTCTTCTCCGGAATTTCGTCCGAACTACTTCCGCGTCTGGCTGATGTTCTTCAGGAACTCGCTGGTGCGGGCCATGATGTTTCGCGGACATTTCTTCATCGAAACGCTGACACAAACGTTCTGGATCGCGGCGCAGCTCATTCTGTTTGAAATTATTTACGGAAAAGTTCAGACCATTCAGGACTGGACTCAATATGAATACTTCGCCTTTCTCGCCACCGGCATGCTGATCAACGGACTGGTGGAAGCCTTTTTTATGCCCAATTGTGCGAACCTGAGTGAATTGATTCGCACAGGAAACATGGACTTCGCCCTGCTCAAACCCATCGATACCCAGTTTCTGGTCTCCTTCGAAAGCGTCGATTTCGCCATGGTCAATCAGGTGGCCATTTCCCTGGGGATTCTGGGCTATTCCCTGAATCATCTGGGAACTCCCCTGACCGGCATCAACCTGCTGATGTATCTGCTGCTGGTGGTGCAGGGAGTCGTTTTCTTTTATGCCCTGATGATTGCGCTGGCGAGTACCAGCATCTGGATGGGAAGAAATCAGAGCCTGTATGAGTTCTGGTTCTACATTACCGTGTTTGCCCGCTATCCTCAGAATTTTTACCGCCAGGCCATCGGCGGCTGGGCCATCTGGTTCTCCTTCTCGTTCCTGCTCCCCATTCTGCTGGTTGTCACGGTGCCTGCCCGGGTGCTGCTGCAGAAAGCCCTGGAACCGAATGCCATTGTGCTGCTCGTCGGTCCTGTGGCGACGATCGCCTGCCTGCTGATTTCGCGCCGGATTTTCAAATGGTCGCTGACTCAATATCGCAGCGCCAGCAGCTGATCAGGCCAGATGCTGGCTGAAAAGCCCCGGCCTTTTCCTCCACACTGCAGTGAGAGTCCGAACACTGCAGTGAGAGCCTGGCAGGAATCGCGAAACCTCCCCCCCTGTTCGCCAGGCGGCCCCGGACAAACGTTGTTGAGAGCAGAAAACGGATTCGCGATGGCGTCGCAGCAGGCAGTTGACCTGGAATTCGATGAGGAATCCGCGGCGGCATTGCGCGCCCGGTTGCAGACACGCTCGGAAGAACTGGGATTCAGCGCGATCGGAATCGCGCCGGCCGCCCGGCCTGAAACGCTCGAGTTCTTTCGCCACTGGATTCGCGAAGGCCTGCACGGAGAGATGGGCTATCTGGAACGGCGAGGCCCTGCTTATGAACATCCGGCAGGCGTGCTGACGCAGGTCCGCTCGATTGTCATGGCAGCACTGAACTATGGCCCCGGCCGGCCGGTATCGGCTTCCGAGGGGCTTTCCACGGGGCGCATGGCGGCCTATGCACAGGGGCAGGCCGATTACCATGACATTCTGCGGAACCGGTTGAAGCAACTGGCCGATGTGATTCATCACAGCCGACCGGGGACACGCAGCCGCGTCGTGATCGACACCGCACCACTGCTGGAGCGGGATTTCGCCCGACAGGCCGGCCTGGGCTGGTTTGGCAAAAATACGATGCTGATCAACAAGTGGTCCGGCAGCTACTTCTTTCTCGGGGGAATTCTGACGGATTGCGAACTGCCGTTCGATGACCCCCACCTGTCGAGTCATTGCGGCACCTGCACGCGCTGCCTGGAAGCTTGTCCGACCGATGCCTTTGTGGCTCCTCATGTGCTCGATGCGCGACGATGCATTTCGTATCTCACCATCGAACTGCGGGGAGAGCCGATTCCTGCCGAGTTGCGTCCCGGCATGCAGGACTGGATGTTTGGCTGCGATGTCTGCCAGCAGGTCTGCCCGTGGAACCGCAAGGCCCGACCGACCACCGTCCCGGAACTGGCTCCGAGCGAACACCTCCCCCGGACCGCGCGGGAATTTCTGGTCCTGAGTGCGGAAGAGTTCGATTCCCAGTTCAGGGAGAGCCCGTTGGCGCGACCGGGAAGGAATAATATGGCCCGGAATGCGGCGATCGTTTCCGGCAATCGCCGCGATGCCGAGGCTGTACCGGCGCTGCGGCAGGCTCTGAAAAACGACGATCCCGTGGTCCGCGGGGCCGTGGTCTGGGCACTCGGGAAAATTGCGACGCCGGAAGCCCGACAGCTTCTGCAGGAACTCCAGCAGACGGAACTGGATCTGCAGGTACTGGAAGAAATCCGGCAGGCCCTTCCACAGGCCGCGCACAAAACATAACCCTTTTATACAGATTCACTTAAATCGCCTGTGCAGGCAGTTCCGGATTGTGGGAAATTCCCGGCCGGCCGGTTGCGGAAAACTTGCCGCCAACCGGAAAATGACGATGATAGAACAGCTTCGCTCCGCTGGATTTGTCTCTGCAGCGAGGGCATGATGAACGCATCCTGAATGAATGCGTTCTGATTGTTCGCCGCACGGAACAGAGCTTTTCCAAGCGACTTCAGGACAGGTGCCAGGTCAGGGTGCATGTCCTGCCTCCGCTGGCGGTCTTCCAGAACGCCAGCGATCCCCGCCTGAACTTCCTGCCTGCAAATATCTTCCGTCGCCTCTTCGAATTCGCCATGCCCGGGCAGAGCAGGGGGCATTCGTCTTCCGGAGACAGAGGACTGCATTTCGGGGCAGCATTTCGGGTCGCCTGCGAACAGGGGGAACCCCTTCCCCTGACATAAACGCACGTTCACATCTCGGGGCGCTGAACTGAAGGAACGGGAGAACCTGCAAAACAGAATCAGGGAGCCGGGGCGGGATGTTTTCCGGCCGCCTGAGAGTAGAGCAAAAGCAGTGGAGCAGGGAAGTTGAGCCGATTTTTCCCTGAACCGCTGTTTCCCGTTTTGGAGAAAATCCAGGCGGCATCAGGGCAGCGGACAGGGAATCAGAAATGGGAGCAGGGCGCTGGCAGGGTGAGTTCGGTACACTTCTGCGACCTCCCTTTTTCGACAGTCGACGATGTCCGATGTGTTTGAGTCAGGCCCCGGCCTGCTTTCAGTGATTTCGGACCAGAGTGATCACGGTATGAATGATCCAGTGGACAGCAGAATGATTTCACCGCCGCTGCCGCCTGCGACGCGACAGACGATTCGTCATGCAGGCTCCGGATGGCTGCGTGCCGCGCCGGCTTCCGTGGCCTTCGGGATCTGCTGCGGAATGCTGTCCGTCGTTTCCGGCTGTGCCAAACCGTCTCAGGGACTGGGGGGCGGAGCGAACGCCGCGGTGCACATGTCACTGCTGCTCGACGGCGAACGGGAAGGAGCCGCACCGGACACGGCCTCGACAGAAACAGGGGCGCGTCCTTCCACTCCGGTGGTTTATTTTGATGATCTGAAGATTCATGCAGGCCCCCCGGCCGCCGAAGCTGCAGCCGAGTGACAGCACCGGCCGGCGTGCCTGTTCCAGAGAACTGGAAAACAGGGAAGCCGGTCCGGGGTCCACGAACTTCACCGGATGCCTGAGAGTGTTCACTCGAGCACGGCAATGAAGTTCACGGCCTGGGGAATCGGGTTCTGCAACATTTTTGAGAGTGAAAACGGCCACGTGAGAAGTTTTGCCTGTACTCTTGCCCTGTTGTGTCTGCTGTCCGGCTGTCAGAAGCCGGAATTTGCGCATCGCGCCGAGTTCCATGAGCTCGAAGATTTCGCGCAGGAATATGCTGAGGACGTGCTGAACGCTTATTACGGCACGCCCACTCAAATGGTGGCCTGGAACCGTCTGCCGCTGAAGCAGCATCTGGGTCAGGCGACCGTGCAGAGCGCCAAAACCGAAAACGGCTATACCACACTGGTGCTGGATGTGGGGGACTCGCATCGCGACTTCCCCCCCGGCACCGAACTGCTCTGGAGCGAAGGCAACCTGAACGGTCAGCCTTCCGGCTGGCTGGGAAGCTGGAACGAAATCACCAGCACAGCCACTCTGGACAGCGAACTGAAGACACTGCCGGAAGAAGGCTCAAAGCTCATTCTGGGACCGGGACAGATCCTGGTGGAAGGACGACATCTGTATGCCGAACACTGCCAGCATTGCCATGGCGTGGCCGGCGACGGGGCCGGGCCGACCGCCCGTTATCTGAATCCGCTGCCGCGCGATTATCGCAAGGGGATCTTCAAATTCACGCTCACCCAGGCTTCCGAACGCGCCTGCCGGGATGATCTGGTCCGCGTCATCGAACTGGGAGTTCCCGGCACCTATATGCCGTCGTTCAAGCTGATGTCCCCGGACGAAATGGAATCGCTGGTGGAATATGTGCTGTGGCTGTCGATGCGCGGAGAAACCGAATATCAGATGGTGCGGCTGCTGGCCGACAGCTATTCCCGAAAGGCCGTGGCCGAACGCATTGCGACCGGACTGGAAGCGAAAGCCAATGGCGAGGAAGACTTCGAAACCCGGGAGTCGATCCAGAAGGAATTCTATGAACTGGTGAACGACCCGGACGAGTTCCCCTATGAACTGAACTCCATGATTCAACTGATGGCGAACCGCTGGAAAGGAGCCCAGCTGCCGACGGCACTGGTGGTGCCTCAACAGAAATGGGCCGAGCCCGATGCGGCCTCGGTCGAACGGGGGCGCAAGCTGTATCTGTCGCCGGATTTGAACTGTGCCGCCTGTCACGGCGAGGCTGGTTTTGGAGACGGCCCGCAGACATATGCCGTGACCAAGGATCTGGAAACCGGCCAGGACAACCCGTCCCCGGGACTTTACGATTCCTGGGGGCATCCGATTGCTCCCCGCAATCTGCATGCTGGAATTTTTCGGGGGGGACGCCGCCCGATCGATGTGTATGCACGGCTGCATGCCGGAATCAAAGGGACCCCCATGCCGGCCTTCGGCGGAAAGCTGAAGGATCAAGATCTGTGGGATCTCGTGAATTTTTTGTACAGCGTGCCATTTGAAAAGGCAGCCGCCGGGAACGGGGAACCGACCTCGGCCTCGCAGCCTGCCGAAAAAGAGATGGCCGCACATGTGAATGCGGCCCGTCCTCAGAATTGAATGACCGGCCAGACTGTCGAGAGCCGATCTCGAACTGAAGAATCCCGTTTTGTCAGGCGGGGAGTGACAAGAAGCATGAGTCAACTGATGCACGTGATGCACGCGGCAAGACCTGTGCAGGACATCCGGTCACAGGTTCCGGTTCCGGATGACGTTTGAATTTCGCGTGTCGCAGTGATCTCCCGGGTGTTGAGAAGGTATCTCTCGTGAAGTGGTTCTGGTGCCTGTTCTTCATGTTCTGGCCAATCCTGGCCGTGGTGGTCTGCCTGCTGGCACCGTCGCTGGGCTGGTGGTTTCCCGGAGAATCGGCATCGCCCCTGGGCCGGCGGATCGATCACCTGTTTTATGTCATTCTGTGGATCTGCACGGTGGTGTTTATCGGCACCCAGGTGGCACTGGGATATGTGCTGTACAACGGAGCCCGCCGGACCCGGCCGGGTGTGACGGAAAAAGCCTGGTATTCGCACGGCCGGCATGAGCTGGAAGTGATCTGGAGCGTGATTCCCGCCATTGTCCTGCTGTTCATTGCGGTGTATCAGCTGGATGTCTGGGCCGAATATCGTGTCAAAGAGGCCTTCCCCCGACAGGGAATGCTCGATGTCCTGAAGAACCTGAATCAGCAGCGGGGCGAAAAAGACAGCCTGGCCCTGGCCGAAGTGATGGCCCGGCAGTTTGAGTGGCGCATCCGCTATCCGGGATTCGACGCGCAGGGAAACCTGCTGCCGCTGATGCCGGATCCGCAGCCGACCGACCTGTATGCGGTCAATGAACTGCATCTGCCGTCGGGAGCGCCGGTCATGATCAATCTGCGCACTCAGGATGTGCAGCATTCGTTCTTTCTGCCGGAACTGCGTGTGAAACAGGATGCCGTTCCGGGACTGGTCATTCCCGTCTGGTTTCAGGCCGACCACCACCGTCCGTATCAGCTGCTGTGCGCCGAGCTGTGCGGCTGGGGACATTACAAGATGAATGCCCGTTTTGTGGCCGAACCCCCTGAGGCTTTTCTGCAATACCTGAAGACCCTGCAGCGGGAACAGAACTATGACGGCACCGCCGCGACTCCCTGAACCGGCGCCTGCCTGACCTGACTGAACCGCTGTGTGGACTGTTATTGATTGAACGAGTTGGAGTCTGATCGTGAGTTCCGCCGTCCTGCCTCATCATGCTGATGCCCATGAGCATCCAGACGCTCGTCGCGATCATCATCTGGCGCTGCTGCGGCAGGTGTTCTGGTTTTCCACCGATCACAAAGTCATCGGCATCCAGTTTCTGTTGACCACCATGCTGATGCTGATGGTCGGCGGAGCTTTGGCCCTGGGTGTGCGCTGGCAGCTGGCTTATCGCTGGGAACAGATGCCGGTTTTCGGCGAACTGCTCTCGCAGCAGTTCGGCACCGGCGGCCAGATTTCGCCGGAACTCTACACCATGCTGTTCACCATGCATGCGACGATCATGACCTTTCTGGTGGTCATTCCCGTGCTGGCCGGGGCGTTCGGAAACTTTCTGATCCCGCTGATGATCGGTGCCGACGACATGGCGTTTCCGAAACTGAATGCCTTCAGCTACTGGTTTATGTGGCCGGCGATTATCTGCTTCGGTTTCGCCATGGGACTGGGCAGTCATCTTTCCGGAGTGGAAGGGGGAATGAACGCGGGAGCCGCGCAGGGCTGGACCTCTTACCCGCTGCTTTCGGCACTGCCGCAGGCGGCCCCGGGAGCCGAGGCGGCCCAGTTCTGGTGGCTGCTGGGCATCACGTTTGTCGGCGTCTCCTCGATGATGGGGTCGATCAACTACATGACCACCATCATCAACATGCGGGCTCCCGGCATGACGCTGTTCCGCATGCCGCTCACCATCTGGGCCATGCTGATCACGGCCATTCTGCAGGCCTTCGCACTGCCGGTGCTGACCGCCGCCGGGGTGATGCTGATTGCCGATCGCGCGCTGGGAACCTGTTTCTTCAAGCCGGACGGAATTGTGGTCAACAACGCCGATCCGACCATCGGCGGCGGGCAGCCGCTGCTGTGGCAGCACCTGTTCTGGTTCTATTCGCATCCGGCCGTATACATCATGATTCTGCCGGCCATGGGCATGGTGTCAGACATGCTCTCCTGCATGTGCCGCAAGCCCGTCTTCGGATATCGCCCCATGATTTACTCCCTGGCGACCATTGCCGGGCTGGGCTTCGTGGTCTGGGGACACCACATGTTCACTTCCGGCATGAATCCGGCGCTGGGCATGACCTTTATGGTCTCGACCATCATGATCGCCCTGCCGTCGGGAGTGAAAGTGTTCAACTGGATCGGAACGATCTGGGGGGGCCGCCCGGTTTTCAACACCGTTTTCCTGAACTGCGTCGCGTTCATCTCGATGTTTATCGTCGGCGGGTTGTCCGGCATTTTCATGGCGGCCGTGCCGGTGGATGTTTACTTCCATGACACCTATTTCATTGTGGCGCATTTCCATTATGTGCTGTTCGGCGCAACGCTGTTTGGCGTGTTCGCCGCCATTCATTACTGGTATCCCAAAATGTTCGGCCGACTGATGAATGAGCCGGTCGGACAGCTGCATTTTCTGCTGACCTTCATCGGTTTCAACGGCACATTCTTTCCGATGCATCTGCTGGGTGTGGCCGGAATGCCCCGACGCTATGCCGACCCGTATCTGTATCCGTATCTGGAACATCTGCAGCCGATGAACCAGTTCATGACGATCTGCGCCCTGCTGATGGGCCTGGCCCAGTTCCTGCTGATTGGAAATTTCGTATTGAGCTGGTTTTCACGGACTCCCTCTGGACGAAATCCCTGGCACAGCAACGGGATGGAATGGATGGCCCCGTCTCCTCCCGGACATGGCAATTTTGACGTGGCCCCGATGGTGTATCGCGGCCCGTATGAGTATTCGAGCCCGAACCGCGAAGACGATTACTGGCCGCAATGGGAGCCGCCCGGCAAGTGCTGACACGTTCTCACCGAGCCGACAGTTTGGTTTCTGTTCGGTTTGGTTTCAGTTCAGTTTGGTTTCAGTTCAGGTGAACGAAGAGTGGAAGACACCGGCGACTGCTGGCGAAATCCAGACGACTCACTTTCGGTGCCGGATCACTTTCGGTGCCGGATCACGGCCGCAGACATTCCGCCGGCTTCTGACGAATGAAATTTTCCCCATGACCAATGAGCGTTCCATTCTCTGGCTGCATCGACTGGCGCTGGCCGAAGTAGGGCTGGCCCTGGTGACGCTGACATTCGGCGCGCTCGTGACCTCCAAGAACGCAGGCATGGCCTTTGCGGACTGGCCGACCAGTGACGGTTACCTGATGGTGACTTATCCCTGGCTGCAGGACTTCGCCAAGAACTGGGACAAGTTTCTGGAGCATGGCCACCGACTGGCAGGGATGGTGATCGGCCTGTGGTCCATTCTGCTGGTGATCATGGCAGCGCGACTGGATCACCGCCGCCGGGTCTTTCTGCTGGCCTGCGGTATTCTGCTGGGCGTCATCTGCCAGGGTTTGCTCGGGGGCTTTCGCGTGCAGTTGAACGACCGCGGGCTGGCCATGCTGCATGGCATTTTTGCCTCGATCGTCTTTTCCCTGATGGGCACCATGGTGGCCGTGACCAGCCGGAACTGGCTGAATTTCACTCCGCCGTCGCAGCCGGTTCCACTGACCGGTCTAAAACGGATGTCGGTCGTGCTGCTGGTCCTGGTGCTGATCCAGTATCTGCTGGGAAGTTTTATCCGGCACCAGGGGATCGGCCTGCATGAACATCTCGGGCTGGGGCTGCTGGTGCTGGTGGTGATTGCGGTCAATGCCGGAATGGCCTGGCGCAGCGGGCAGCGGGCGATCTGGAAATCAGCCAGCTGGCTGGTGGTCATTGCCGCAGTGCAGGTGGGTCTGGGACTGATGTCCTGGATTCTGCGATATGGTCTGCCGCAGATGGGCTATGTCGCCGTGGCCGATTCGATTCAGCAGGTGCTGGTGCGAACCGTGCACATGGTCTGGGGGACCGTCACACTGATGGCGGTGGTTGTGAACGTTCTGAAAATTTATCGGGCAGCAGCTCTCCCGGCCGGGGGAGCCACGCCTGCCATTCAAGATCACGTCGCGGCAGTGCCAGCGGCGAGAGGAGGTCAGGGTTGAACAGTCTTGTCACGCCTGTCACCGGCAGTCCGGTGATCGACAATCCCATACCGGTGGAATCTGATTTTGAACTGGCGACCCGGGAGGCGGTCCGTCCTGGCCGTCTGTCGGCCTATCTGCAGCTGGCCAAGCCGCGCATCGCACTGATGGTGCTGATGGCCGCGTCGGTCGGTTATGTGGTGGCCTGTCAGGGAGTGTGGAATCCCTGGCCGCTGCTGCATGCCTGTGTCGGAATTCTGCTGGCGGTGATTGCGTCCAGCTCGCTGAACCAGTTCATCGAACGCAAAACCGATGCCCGCATGGAACGGACACGTTCGCGTCCGCTGCCGGCGCTGCGTCTGTCGGCGACGGAAGTTCTGCTGTTTGCTCTGGGCTGCATGGTCGGCTCGACAGCCTATCTGTATTGGCTGGTCAACCCGCTGACAGCCGTTCTGACACTGACCACGACTGTGCTGTATGCCTTCTGTTACACCCCGCTGAAGCGTTATACCTCTCTGTGTACGGTGATCGGCGCGGTGCCGGGTGCCTTGCCGCCGGTACTGGGCTGGGCAGCAGCCGGAGCCCCGCTCGACATGGGGGCCTTCAGCCTGTTTGCGATTCTGTTTGTGTGGCAGTTTCCGCACTTTCTGGCCATCGCGTGGATTTATCGCGATCAGTATGAACAGGCCGGACTGCACATGCTGCCTGCCGCTGGCCGGCCCGGCGTGACCGGTGCGATTGCGGCCGGGTATTCGATGGTGCTGATTCCGATCAGCCTGCTGCCGGCACAGCTGGGACTCGCAGGCGATGGATATGCCGTCGTCGCCGTGGCGCTGGGGCTGGCCTATGCCTGGACGTCGATTCTGTTTCAGCGGCAGGAGTCGCGAAAGTCAGCCCGCTGGGTGCTGTGGACATCACTGCTTTATCTTCCGATGGTGTATGCCACGCTGACGGTTGACCACTTGCGCCTGCTGAACTGATTCCCCTGCCGGACCGGTCCTGCCGATCGATGGCAGGCCGCCTGATCTTGCCGTTCCCTGAAGTTTTCAGAAACGATTCCACGGATGTCTCACAGCTCACAGACTGCTGCCGCCCCCGTGAAAATGGGGCTGCCGATCTCGAACGGAAAGCTGGCCTTATGGCTCTTTCTGGGGACGGAGATCATGTTTTTCACGGCCCTGATCGGCACATACATTGTGCTGTATTTCGGTTCGCCGGGCTGGCCGTCCGATCCGGAAGTGACCCATATCAAAATCTGGGCCGGCGGTCTGAATACCTTTGTGCTGCTGACCTCGAGCTATTTTGTGGTTGTGGCGCATGAATCGATGGCCATGGGAGCCAAAGCCCAGTCCGGACAGGATGATGACCGGGCGCGGGTGATGTATCGCCGGGCCTGGAATTATCTGGCACTCACGTTTCTGTGCGCCAGCGTGTTTCTAGGAATCAAAGCCGTGGAATATTACGGCAAGTTCGAACATGGAATTCTGCCCGGCCGGATTCCGGAAACCGACCTGCAGGCGGTGCGCATGCTCCGGGAGGACTGGAACCGGTCACTGGATGCCGATCTGAACCGGCTGGTTCCCGGCACCGATGCCCTGCATGTCAAGCAGGCCAGCCTGCTGAATGAGGTCGACACCGCCCAGGAGCCGCGCAAGTCGGAACTGAAAAACTGGGCAGAACTGAATCTGGCCTTCTCGAAATACCGGGAAGATGTTTCGGCCAACAAGGTGTCGCTGGCACAGGCCGAACACCGGCTGCAGGAACTGCAGGGAAAACCTGAACTGGCCCCCCTGCTGCAGAACGTGCATCTGCGGCACCCGATTACGTATGGCAATCTGTTTGCCTCTACTTATTTTCTCATGACAGGCTTTCATGCGATTCATGTGATCGTGGGCATGATTCTGTTCGCCATTGTGCTGCTGCAGGGACGGCGGCTCGAACAGCGCTGGGCAAATTTTGTGGAAAACAGCGGCCTGTACTGGCACTTTGTGGATCTGGTGTGGATCTTCCTGTTTCCGCTGCTGTACATCATTCCGGGAAACATCTGACGTGGGAACCGGTCCGGGACGCATCGCCCTGAACGGCCGGATTTCGACTGGAACAATGAGAAGAGGTCATGGTCCATCATCCCGGTGAAGAACATGTCGATTCGCATCCCCAGGTGGGATACTTTTCGATCTTCCTGGCCCTGTGCGGCTGCACGGCCCTGTCGGTCGCGCTCGACATTGTGCATTTCACGCCGCGACTGCTGGTATTTCTGGTGCTGGCGGTCGCCGTGGCCAAAGCATTGTTTGTGATGGTGTATTTCATGCACCTGAAATTCGAGGGGCAATGGAAATTCGTCATCCTGACCCCTACGACCATTCTGGCGATGGGATTGATCATCGCGCTGGTGCCCGATCTGTCGATGCACTATTACACTCCTGATTCCCCGCAAATCCGCACTGCACAAACGGCCGGGCTGAACCTGCCGGCTTCGCCTGCGGAAGAACAGGCAGCTCCCGGAAAGTCCGGTCATTCCGCAGACTGAGTCTTACGAAAGTCTGAAGTCCGCGGCCTGAAGGTTGAATCCGGAGGGCGGAATCTGGTCTGATTCATAGTCCGGTCGTTCCAGCGCGCCGTCCGGTTTCAGGACGCTGGCGGAATGGGCCAGGTGCCAGCCACACGAACGGCCACGATTTGAAATCCCGGTTCCCGTGGCCGGAATGACTGGGGAATGAATTAGAACCACTCACAAAACCTTCCGCGATCCGTTCGCGGAAAGGAAATTCTCATGGTCTGACGAGGTTTTGTTCGCGGCTCTTAGAATTTCAGGGCCAATGGCCCCCACTCCCTGCCAGCCAGGCTCCCAGCAGATTCCAGAGACAATGGGCCGCGAACCAGACTGCCTGACTGGCGAACAGGGATTCGCCGTCAGCAGATTCCGGCACATTTGATAAGAGGTTTTATGCCTGCAGTTGTCGTCGATCATGTCGCCCACCATTACGGAGAACGCCAGGCTCTGGCCGGCGTCAGCTTTGATGTCCAGGCGGGAGAAGTGTTTGGTCTGCTCGGCCCGAACGGCAGCGGAAAAACCACGCTGTTCCGGCTGCTGTCGACACTCATGCCGATTCAGTCAGGACGGGTCGAAATCGGGGGCCGCGATGCCAGCCAGCAGCCTGACGGCGTGCGCCAGCTGATTGGCGTCACTTTTCAGTCCCCCAGCCTGGATGGAAAGCTGACCGTTCAGGAAAATCTGAAACACCAGGGACACCTGTACGGCCTGTCCGGCCGGGCCTTGAAGGCACGCTGTCAGGAAGTCATGGCACTGCTGAATGTGACCGATCGGGCCAGTCAGTATGCCGAAACCCTGTCGGGTGGGCTGAAACGCCGCGTGGAAATTGCCAAGTGCCTGCTGCACTCGCCCCAGATCCTGCTGCTGGATGAACCCAGTACCGGTCTCGACCCGGGAGCGCGACACGACCTGTGGAATGCCCTGGAATCGCTGCAGCGCAATCAAGGCGTGACAGTGCTGGTAACGACCCATCTGATGGAAGAAGCCGAACGTTGCCACCGGCTGGCGCTGCTCGATTCAGGGAATCTGATCGCACTGGGAAAACCTGACGAGTTGCGGGAACTGGTCGGCGGCGACAGTCTGACCATTCAGGCGGATCAGCCGGATGTTCTGGCCCAGGAACTCTCCGGACGTTTCGGGCTGTCCGCACAGCGGATCGGCAACGCCCTGCGGCTCGAACACGAACGGGGCTATGAGCTGATCACCGAAATCGCCACTCAACTGCCAGGCACGTTTCGCTCGATGACTCTGGGCAAGCCGACCCTGGAAGACGTCTTCATCAAGCTGACCGGACATCAACTCGAAGTGGTTGCTCCGGAGCCTGCGAACAAAAAGAAACACTGATGACTGCAAGTACCGTTTCTCCGCTCTCGCCTCCCCGCCATGCCTGGTTCTGGGCGTCATTCACCCTGGCCTGGCGCGAAGTCGTGCGCTTTCTGCGGCAGCGTTCGCGCGTGACCGGGGCCATTGGCCAGCCGATCCTGTTCTGGATTCTGTTCGGGGCCGGGCTGTCGGGATCCTTCCAGTTCGGTGGCGGTTCCGGCACCAACGGCATGACCTTTCAGGAATACTTCCTGCCGGGCGTGGCCGTGATGATCATTCTGTTCACGTCGATCTTTTCGTCGATTTCCGTTATTCAGGATCGCAACGAGGGATTTCTGCAGGGAGTGCTGGTCGCGCCGGTGCCGCGATCTTCGATCGTGGTCGGAAAAGTGCTGGGAGGCACCGCGCTCGCCCTGTTGCAAGGATTTCTGTTTATTCTCGCCGCCCCGCTGCTGCATTATGTCGGACTCGCCCCGCCAATTTCACTGGAATTCACCACGACCGGCATTCTGGGGTCGATTTTCTTTCTCACCGGCATTGCTATTGGCCTGACCGCGCTGGGATATCTGTTTGCCTGGAAGATCGATTCCGTGCAAGGCTACCATGCAGTGATGAGCTTGGTGCTGCTGCCGATGTGGCTGCTCTCCGGAGCGTTCTTTCCCGGAACCGGCAGCCTCTGGCTGAGCTGGCTGATCCGATTGAATCCGTTGACCTATGGCGTGGCCGGTCTGCGCCGGGTCATCAGCCGCCCCTCGGCCGACCTGTCTTCCCTGCCGCCGATGTGGCTGTGCATCACGGTGACCGTGGCCTTCGCCCTGCTGATGCTGGTGCTGGATGTCTGGATCACGCGAAAAGACAAGACCGTCAAATAGAGCCGGCGATTCTGGCCTGCAATCGGCTGTCAGCGTTTCACATGATGTTCTGCCGGCTGAAACCTGACAGTTTTCTGACGAAAACAGGCCCTGTCTTGATTACCAGTATGGCTTGTCATGCCCGCCAGATTTTCCAGCCATGGCCGTCTGTCTGCTGATGACTTTCAGCTCGGCACAGGGACTTAAAATGACGTTAAGATTCGCAACCTGTTCTGTCTGGGTGTCCGGAATGAGAATCTGTCTGGCCGTGGTTCTGTCGTTGTGCCTGCTGGCTGCGGCCCGTGCAGAAGAAGCGGTGCCGCGAACCGCTGCTGCCGAAGAAGCCGGCCCGCCAGCGGCAATTGTGCTGGAGCCGGGGGAAAATCCCCCTCCGTTTGTTCAACTGACGCCCGATCAGCCTCCGATCATCTGGGATGCCCGGCATGTGGGAGAGTTTCATCTGGTGGATCAGGCCGGCCAGCCTGTCAGCCGGGAAAGCCTGCTGGGGGAACAATGGGTGGCCAATTTCATCTTCACCCGCTGTGCCTATCAATGCCCGCTCACCTGCCGGCGGATTATGGAATTGAACGAGGAACTCGCCGGCGTTCCGGTTCGTTTTTTCACCCTGACGGTCGACCCTGAGCATGACACCGTGCCGGTCATGCATGAATTCGCGGATATCTGGAAGGCCAAACCTGATCGCTGGCTGTTTGTCACCGGAGAACCGGATCAGGTGTGGGATCTGATTCGCACCGGCTTCAAAGTGGCCGCCTGGGAAAATGTCGGCACGGCGCGACAGCCCGGCATGGAGTTCGCGCATAATAACCATCTCATTCATATCGATGCCCAGGGGGTGATTCTGGGGCGTTATGACAGCGGCGTGGAATCGGAACTGCGAACCCTGGCCCGCGTGCTGAAAGGACAGATCGAAACGCCATTGAAATATCGGCCGGCCATGGCCAATGCTCTGGAAGAACTGACGGCGCGCCACGCGGAGAAATCTCCATCCCAGGCCAGCCCGGCCGATCCGCTGGAGAAACTGCCCGCCTGGGCGAAGCGACTGCCGGCAACCAACGCCGCGCTGAATGCCCTGGCCGCCTGCCTGCTGATGACCGGATTGTTCGCGGTCAAACGCAATGCCTTCCGGCTGCACAAACGACTGATGCTGACCGCGTTTTTCGTCTCCGTGGCCTTTCTGGGATGCTATCTGACGTATCATTATGCTCTGCATGAATATGCCGGCGTGCGAGGAAAGCCATTCCCCGGCACCGGCAGCCTGAAGTCACTGTATTATGGAATTCTCGTCAGCCATGTGGTGCTGGCCGCCATTGTGCCGGTGCTGGCGATTGTGACCATTCGAAATGGACTGCGGGCCTATCCGGAACATCTTCCCCCGGAGGAGAGAGAACAGCGGCTGCATGAACGCCGAGTGCATCATCGCTGGGCGAAAGTGACATTTCCCGTCTGGATGTATGTGTCTGTGACCGGAGTGGTGATCTACTGGATGCTGTACCGAATGTATTGAGGATTTCCGGCCCGGCATGTTCTCTCCCGATTTTCCATTTTGACCGATCACGAAAACCCAGTTCCCCCAGAGACTTCGCGCCGGCATGACATTCGGGCATGAATTCAACCGGGCTTCCCAACCGCCATGCCAGATGAGACAATTGAGAAGTCGGAGCCTGACAGGCTCAGTGTTTGAGACCTCTGGTCTCTGACAAGGTGAACGTGCCCACTGGTGTCAGAATCATGCAGAGACGGTCTTGAAAAGAGGACCGTGCAGAGATGACGATCGTATAAAGCACAGTGATCATGACGCGAGAAGCAGGCTTCAGCGAAAGGACGACGGGATGAATCGACGCCTGACAATCAGTGCCTTGCTGCTGGCCGTGTCCCTGGCAGGTGGACTTTCCTCGTCGACCGCCCAGGGCTGCCCGATGTGTAAGATTGCGCATGAAGACAGCACCGATCCGGCGGTGCAGGCCCGACCACGAGCTTACATGCTGAGCATTCTGTTCATGCTGGCCATGCCTGCCACGCTGACTGCCAGCTACAGCGTCGCATTTTATCGACTGGCGAAAAAACGGGATGAACTGAGCGGAACTGCCGACTCAGAGTGAACCGTTCGCGGGAAAATGAGTTGCGCGGCGCTGGCCTGCCGACCGGGAAGTGGTTTTGTCCGCGCGACTGAAATGACTCTGAGGCACCGTGTTCCCGTTCACCGTGTTCCTGTTCACGGTGTTCCGTTCACCGTGTTCCTGTTCACGGTGTTCCGTTCACCGTGTTCCGTTCACCGTGTTCCGTTCACCGTGTTCCGTTCACCGTGTTCCGTTCACCGTGTTCCGTTCACCGTGTTCCGTTCACCGTGTTCCGTTCACCGTGTTCCGTTCACCGTGTTCCCGTT
>Ga0182738_1000616_pt1 | contig 47559 bp, 36 predicted proteins | sample eDN5th30CBELigMG_FD_128876 | JGI IMG/M metagenome (GOLD analysis project Ga0182738, IMG submission 128876) | Enriched Miracle-Growth compost microbial communities from Emeryville, California, USA - eDNA 5th pass 30_C BE-Lig MG (version 2)... ... | reverse complement strand
ATCATTTAAAACATAAAGTTGCTGTTGAGGTTGCGTCTAATCCAGAATTTCTTGCACAGGGAAGTGCGATTAAAGATACATTACATGCCTCTCGGATAGTAATTGGGGTAGAGAGTGAGCGGGCAAAAGACATATTAACTTCTCTTTATGAACCGTTTAAACAACCAATTTTAACGATGAATCGTCGCAGTGCTGAAATGGTTAAATATGCATCGAATGATTTCCTTGCTTTAAAGATTTCTTTCGTCAATGATATTGCCAATTTATGTGAGGCAGTTGGAGCAAATATTGAGGATGTTACAAGCGGGATGAGCTATGATGGACGTATTGGAAAAAAATTCTTGAATCCTGGTATTGGATACGGTGGTTCTTGTTTTCCAAAGGATACAAAAGCTTTACATTGGCTCGCTGAAGAGGAAGGCTATGTTTTACGTACGGTGAAGGCAGCGATAGAGGTAAATGAAAAGCAAAAATTCAAGCTGATTTCAAAAGCGCGAAATGAATTTTCATCATTCCATGGGCTGAAAGTGGCTGTGCTAGGACTTACTTTTAAGCCTGGAACAGATGATTTACGAGAAGCTCCTTCTATTCCCAATGTGCGCTTATTATTAAATGAAGGAGCAAGGGTACATGTATATGATCCAGTTGGAGCAGAGAACTTTAAAAAACTCTTTCCTACTGACGTAGTTTACGAAAAAATACCAGAGAAAGCACTTGAAGGGGCAGACATTTGCTTCATTTTTACCGAATGGGAAGAAATTAAGGCGATTGATTTAACCCTTATTAAGGAGAAGATGAACGAACCGTTTGTTTTTGATGGGCGTAATTGTTTTCCACTGGAGGAAGCAAGAGAGGTAGGCATTAATTATTTCTCCATCGGTCGACCAGATGTAAAAGGGATGGGGGCCGGAGGCAGAGATGGGGATGGCTTCCTTGTTTCATAGTCTACTTGATAAATATATTCAATTTGCAAAGGATTCTCCAGGTTCGTTGAGAGTCCTTTTTTTTGACTAATTTAACTGTAAAATTGCTTAGCTGCACGTAGTAAGGATCCTATATATCGTCATAGGAACAGATGACAGCGTTTGTCATAAAATAAATCATAACACCAAAATAGGGAGTGAAGAAGAATGGTGAAAATCTTTATCGATCCAGGACATGGTGGGACTGATTCAGGAGCAGTAGGTAATGGGTTACAAGAAAAAGCATTAACATTAACTATTGCTAAAAAAATAGAAACTTTATTAAAAAGTTATGAAGACGTTAGTGTAAGAATGAGCCGCACTAATGATACTACTTTATCATTAACGCAACGTACGAATGCAGCAAATACATGGGGAGCTGACTTCTTTCTATCCATTCATATTAATGCTGGAGGAGGTTCTGGCTACGAGGATTACCGTTATAATACTTTATCTGCAACTAGCAATGCTGGGAAAATCCAAGCAGCTATCCATACAGCTGTAATGAATGAACTAAAAGCTTTTGGTGTCTTTGATCGCGGGGTTAAATCAGCAAATTTCCATGTGCTAAGGGAGAGTAATATGAACGCCATGCTAACGGAAAACCTCTTTATTGATACGAAAGCGGATGCTGATTTGCTTAAAAGAAATGATGTGTTAGACGCTATAGCTCGTGGACATGTAACAGGTATTGCGAAAACATATAATCTTAAAGTGAAAGCGACTCAACCAACTCAATCAACGCAACCAGCTCCAAAGCCTGCGACTACTTCGTCTACTCCATCTATTATGTATGATGCACATATACAAGGAATCGGCTGGCAAGGGTGGAAAAAAGATGGTCAAACAGCTGGAACCACTGGAGAATCAAAAAGGCTAGAAGCGTTAACTGTTAGATTGGTAAATACAGATGCTGAATTAGAGATGCAAGGACATGTACAAGGGAAGGGCTGGACAACGTTAAGAGGTAATGGCGAAGTAATTGGAACAATCGGTTTGGGGTTGCGTATGGAAGCTATTCGAATAAAAGTTACAGGTTTAAATGTTCAATACAGAGTCCATGTGGAATACGAAGGATGGACAGAGTGGAAAAGAAATGGAGAGGACGCAGGTACGACAGGACAGAGTAAACGAATTGAGGCAATAGAAATCAAGTTTGTTTAGGAAATCTACAATAATGTTCATTTGAATAGGAAATCGAATGAATGAAGGATAAACCCCCTAGAAAATTTGTTTTATTTATTTTCTAGGGTGAATGTATAATGATTAGCAGCTACTTAGTAATGTGATTTTGGTAAAGTAATCGTAAATGTTGTGCCAACATCAACTTCGCTAGCTACACTAATGGTTCCTTGATGACTTTCAATTATTTGAAAGCTAATCATTAGACCAATGCCCGTTCCCTTTGCTTTGGTTTCCTTCCATTTCAAATCTCACTCTTTTAAATTTACAGGTTGACTATCCTACTGATTATAAGATAATGAGTGTAGTCGAAATTTTAGAAATTATCTTACAAGGAGGTATTCTATGTTCTGGACAGAGAAAAAATTAGAAGCAAGAATAAAGGAACTAGATAAATATCGTTATCGAGATTCCATTTTCTTAGAGTCCTTTCATATACAATTAGATGAAAAAGGAAAAATTGGTGCAAGACCACCGGAAGATGGGGAATGGACCACCATTAACGTAGGAGCTAACTGGGCAGGAAGGGATCAATATGCTTGGTTAAAGACAGAAGTCGCGATTCCTACGAGCTGGAGGGATAGAAAAGTACTAGGATATTTTGACTTTGGTATAACAGATGGAGGGACCAATTCAGGATTTGAATCATTGTTATATGTGAACCAGGAAACGTACCAAGGAGTAGATGCTAACCATCGAGAAGTTTTTCTTAAGGAAACGCATTGTGGAACAAATGTAAACCTGATTTTTCGTCTATGGTCTGGCTTAGAGGGAGGCGGAATTCCTCAAGTTCAAGAGCATAAGATCAAGACTGCCAAGGTAGGCTGGCTCGATGAAGCAACGGATGATTTATATTATACGGCAAAAGCAGTGATTCAAACGATACATATTTTAGATAAAAACCGTGCGGAATACCAAGCCCTTCTTACTTCTTTAAATCAAGCTTTTCTGGAAATAGACTGGGTGGAGCCAGGTTCTGCTGTATTCTATGAATCTATCAACAAAGCAAATAATATTTTGAATAATGCCTTAGATAAAATGGAAAAGCAATCTGCTGTCACGATCCATGCCATTGGCCACACACATATTGATGTAGCGTGGTTATGGCGATTGAAGCATACACGAGAAAAAGTAGCGCGTTCTTTCTCAACAGTACTACGCTTAATGGAGCAATATCCAGAATACTTATTTATGCAATCACAGCCACAGCTTTATGCCTATATCAAAGAGGATTATCCAGAAATTTATGCTCAATTAAAGGAAAGAGTGGTAGAGGGCAGATGGGAGCCAGAAGGTGGAATGTGGCTTGAACCTGACTGTAATTTGCCATCTGGGGAATCTTTCGTTCGTCAATTATTACACGGAACAAGGTTTTTAAAAGAAGAGTTTGGTGTAACAAGCAAGTATCTATGGTTGCCAGATGTTTTTGGTTATAGCTGGTCATTGCCGCAGATTTTAAAGCAATCAGGTATTGAGACTTTTATGACGACAAAGATTAGCTGGAATCAGTATAATCGGATGCCACATGATACATTTCAATGGCGAGGTATCGATGGAACGGAAATTTTAACTCATTTTGTAACAACTCCCTATCCGAACAGCAGAGGCTGGGCTTATGATTACAATGGAGAAATGCAAGCAGATGTCGTTCAAGGTGCTTGGGATAACTATAAAGACAAAAATATTACGCAAGATTTACTGATGTCCTATGGCTATGGTGATGGTGGGGGCGGAGTAAACCGAGATATGCTGGAAATGCGGAGAAGACTTGACCGAATTCCTGGTCTTCCTCATGTGAAATCAACAAAAGCGGGCGATTATTTTGAAGCACTTCATGAAAAAGTGAATAGCACAGAGGAGTATGTCCACACATGGGATGGCGAGCTTTATTTAGAATTTCACCGCGGAACCTATACAAGCCAAGCCTATAATAAAAGAAGTAATCGAAAAAAGGAATTATTGTACCGGGAAACAGAGTTGCTAAGTGTTTTAGCAAGTGTGTTTACAGAGGATTGGTCCTCTTATCCACAGGAAGCTCTTCATAAAGGCTGGACAATTTTATTGCGAAATCAATTCCATGATATCATTCCTGGCTCATCCATTCGGGAAGTGTATGAGGATAGCATTCTAGAATATGAAGAAGCAGAGAAACTTGCATATGAAGTGCAAGAGAAAGTTTCAAACAGCATAGTAGATAAGAACGCCTTCCAATATACAGTGATGAATGATGCCTCTTGGACACGATCTGGAATAGTAGAAATTCCAGTAAAGGACGGCTTGGAAGAGGGGCAATGGGTATCAGAAAAGGAAAAAGTACTCCAAGCTGAAAAAGTGAATGAGAAATGGCTTGTACAAATGAAAGATGTTCCATCCCATGGACTAGCTAATCTTGCCTTTATATCTGGTAATAATGGCGGACAGGATAAACAATCCTCTTTTGTGATAAATGAATCTGGGATTGAATCATGTTTTTATAAAATTAGCTGGAATGAAAAAGGACAATTAAGTCGTATTTTTGATAAAAAGGCACATAGAGAGATCTTAAAAGCAAAGCAAACAGGGAATGTACTGCAAGTCTTTGAAGACAAACCTTTGAGATGGGAAGCTTGGGATATAGACATTTTCTATCAAGAAAAGCATAAGGAGATTTCAGCCCTTGAAAATATCGAAGTGGTAGAAAATAACTCCTTACGTGCAGTAATACGGTTTACATGGACGTACCATCATTCTAATATAGTGCAGGAGCTTATTCTTTATTCAGAAAATCCGAGAATAGATTTTAAGACAGAGGTTGATTGGCATGAACAACATCAGCTATTAAAGGTTGCATTTCCTGTAGAGATTCGATCTACACAAGCAACCTATGATATTCAATTTGGAAATGTCCAAAGACCTACTCATTGGAATACAAGCTGGGATTATGCTAAGTTTGAAACAGTTGGACACCAATGGGCAGATCTATCAGAACATGGCTATGGAATTAGTCTTTTGAACGATTGTAAATATGGCTATGACATTAAAGATTCTATGATGCGTCTTTCCCTAATTAAATCTGGAACTTATCCAGATTATCTACAGGACCAAGGAGCTCATACATTTACTTATTCGATTTTGCCCCATGAAGGCGACTGGAGAGAAGGTAGAACTGTCCAAGAGGCGTGGGATTTGAATCAGCCGTTAAAAGGATTAGAAGGAAAGTTAAAAACCACTGATTTCTCTTTATTCAAGGTAGCGTCCAATCATTGTCTAATTGATGCAGTCAAAAAAGCAGAGGATGATAATAAAATCATTGTTCGTTTACATGAATTTATGGGGAAAAGGGGAATGGTAGAGCTAACATCAGATTCCCTTATTCAATCTTGGCGAGAATGCAATCTTATGGAGCAACCAATTGGCGATAAACAGGAAAATGCAAAGCTATCATTTGAAATTAAGCCATATGAAATTAAGACGTTTATAGTGGGAATTTAAATTTTCTAGGCAGACTCTAAAGTATTAAACATACTTTAAAGTCTGCCTTTTGCATGTTTTAATAGGATGAAGTATATACTAAAGTAGTAAAAATCAGTTATAGTGAGGATTTAGTATGAACTCCAATAGATGGAATGAACAGGCAATCTTAGTCATAAAAATAGCAATCGGATCTGCCCTCGCTTACCAAGTATCTAAATTTCTTGGCTTAAGTCATTCTTATTTAGCACCTCTATCGCTCATTTTATGCTTACAGCCATCACTAAATCAGTCTGTCCAATTTTCTTTCCGCAGAGTAGTGGGAACCATCATTGGTGTGCTTATGACAACTTTTATCATACAATACGTTCCAATGACTAGCTGGATGCTGGGAATATTACTTCTCGTGGGAACAGGGATTGCCATGCTCTTCAAATTAAATGCAGTAATTCTCCATCAAGTTGCCTTATCCATTTTATTAGTCTTTGCCTTAGAAAAAAATGCTAGTGATTATGGATTGGATCGGATTACAGGTACGTTAATCGGATCGATAATCGCAATCATCTTACAATTATTTATTTTTCCACCGAATTCTCTGAAAAAGGTAGTGAGAAATTACGAAACGCTTACAGAAAAATACTCTGATTTATTTCTTCATATTGCAGCTTGGATAGAATCAGATTTAGGAAAAGAAAAAGCTGGAGAAATAGATAGATTAAAAAAGAATCTGCTTCAAGCAATGGAGACTACGCAGCAGAATCTTCAATCAGCAACAAAAAATATAAAGTACTCTATATATAATAGAAGAAACTATAAAAAAACAATCTATGCGGATACAAAAAGAGTAGAGGATATGAAGGAAGCTTATACCTATTTAACGAATATAATCGCTATTTTAAAAGACTGGCATAAAGATGGGCCTATATCACTACCCGAAAAGCAGCAGTTAACAAAACAATTAGATATAATGGAAAAAGTATTTCGTGCCCTCTATATCGAGACAAAGAAAGAAGCAGGAATGACAAAGGATAAAGCATTTATTCTCCAAAATCCATTTCCATTAGAAATACAATGCTACAGAGGTGCAATATATGTAGAAATGAAAAAACTTGTAGAAGTAACCACTAAAAGAGCCTAATGGTTCTTTGATATTTCCAATGCCTTTTCTAAAGTAATTATATTATTCTCGATTGTCTTTAAATCAGCATAGCACTGTTTTAATAGGCTTTGAATTTCATTCCATTTATCGTTTTGATTCATAAAAGCTTCTCCTTACAGAATTATGATAATAGTAAAAACTATGTTTAGCGGAGAAGAATTATTCATATTAGGAGCAGTTTCTTTTCGATAGCAGGATGTTTTATGTAAATTAGTTTAAGTTTAAGACTGGATGCATTTAGAACAGAGCTTTGCTGGGGAATGAAGATATGATTTGAAACGGAAAACAGAGAAGGTGGGAAAATAGGAAATATAGGCCAAAGGGAAGAGAAAATGCTCGAAAAATTGTATATATGATTCAAAGGGAAGAGGAAATAATCCAAAAACCAAATATATGATTTAAAGCCAAAGAAAGCCTGATATAATCCACCACTCAAAATTAATGCCCTCTTAAAAAAAGCAGGCTGCCCATTTCGACAGCCCAGACTTATCTTAATCATTATCCTAAATTCACCAAAAATCAATTAAAACACTTCTATACAACTTCTTTAATCGACTCTTTCTTCCTTAACGGCCAAGCTTCTACTCCCTTAAGACCCTTGATATCATTTCGGTAGAAAACAGGTTCTTTTCCTAGCTTTCTCTGTTTCATATAATGATCAAGTGCTTTAAAGGCAATAGGTCCGAGAATGGCGATAGCAGCTAAGTTAACGAGAGCCATTATTGCCATCGTAAAGTCAGCGAGATCCCATACGATTTGCAGATTAGCTATTGCTCCAAACATTACCATTCCAAGTGCTAATACTCGATAAAAGTTTAAGAAATTTTTACTTTTACTAATAAACGGTAGGTTTGCTTCGCCGTAATAGTAGCATCCGATGATAGAAGTAAAGGCGAATAGGAATATAGCAATACCTAAGAAAATGCCACCCCATGTGCCAAAGTGTTCTGCCATCGCTGCTTGTGATAATTCAATGCCTGTTAAGCCTGATCCATATGCATCAGAAGTTAGGATAATAAAGGCAGTTGCAGAACAAACGAGTAAAGTATCAAAGAATACACCTAGTGCTTGGATAAACCCTTGTTTGGCTGGGTGAGATACAGATGCAGTTGCGGCCGCAATTGGATCTCCTCCAATCCCAGCTCCATTGGAGAAGAGACCTCTTTTAACTCCATTCATAATAGCTGCAGCAATTCCGCCGCCAACTACTTGTTCCATACCGAAGGCACTTTTAAAAATTAATGCTAAAACATGAGGAATCTCTGTAATATTGGTGATTACTACAAAGATTGCAAGAAGAATATAGCCTAAGGCCATAAAGGGAACGATAAGAGATGAAATATCAGCAATACGTTTAATACCACCAAAAACAACTAAACTAGTAAGAATGACCAAGGCAACTCCAGCGATAATGGGACTAAGGCCAAATGAGTTTTCTAATGCAACAGCAATCGTATTACTCTGTACTGCATTAAAGGTAGTACCATATGAAAGAATCATCATGACAGCGAAAAGGGCACTCATCCACTTTTTATTCAGCTGCTTTTTCATATAGTAGGCAGGACCACCTTTGAAACGGCCATTGTCTTTTGCTTTATAAATTTGTGCCAAAGTATTTTCCACAAATGAGCTTGCACTGCCGAGAATAGCTACCATCCACATCCAAAATACTGCTCCAGGTCCTCCAATTGCTAAGGCAATGGCTACTCCTGCAAGATTGCCTGTACCAATTCGAGTACCTGCCCCTACGAAAAATGCTTGTAGAGAAGAAATTTGTTTTTTCTCGGTGTGTTCTGGTGGCTTCTCTTTCACTTTCAGTAAACGAAACATTTCTTTTACATACCTGATTTGTGCAAATTTCGATCCAATGGTGAAGTATACCCCTAGTCCGAGCAGGACGGCTATCAAAACATACCCCCAAAGAACCGTATTTCCACTTGCAATTAACTTTTCAATAATATTCACGCAACCCCTCCAAAAAATTTTATGGTTTCGATTATCTCGAAAAATGTTGCACCTGTCAAATAAAATTGGTCGCTATCACTGTCAAAAAAACAATTTGGATATTTATGGAATCGTCTGTATCCCTTATTATTATTGGCTCTAATTGATATTGCTAAATAATTAAATTATTTAAAAAATTATTTTAGAGTGTACGAGAAGAAAGCAGTTAATGATTACTTTTATAGACAGGGTAGAGCTTCATTTTATCTGTATGCTGCTTCATTAATTATTGTTAATAAACCATTCAATAGTGGGACATATGTCATGTTGGAAAAAAATCAAATCGTCCCCTTTGACAACACCTACTTACTAATGGTAAGTTAGTTGTTGTCTATAACGAACTAGATAGTTGGAGGAAAATTATGTCACAATTAGAACAAGTTATGAAGAGTCGTAAGTCAGTCAGAGTTTATGATTCTACTCACAAAATGGATAAGCAGGAATTAATAGAAATCTTAGAGATGGCTACAAGTGCTCCATCTTCAAGTAATCTGCAATCTTGGAGATTTATTGTTATACAAGATCAAGAAATCAAAAAAGAGTTACGAGCAATTGGAAACAATCAAGCGCAAATTGAAGATTCTTCCGCAATTATTGCAGTATTAGGAGATACAGAAGCTTATAGAAACGTAGAGAAAATTTACGAACAAAATGTTTCTCTTGGTTACATGGATCAAACTATTGCAGATAGAACAATTAGCAATACACAAAGCATATACCCTAATCTTCCAAAACAAACACTAGCTCAAATTGCTAGCTATGATGCAGGATTAATTTCTATGCAAATTCTATTACTAGCCAAAGAACGTGGATATGATACGGTAGTAATGGGAGGCTTTGATAAAGCAGCATTTGCCAAACGGTTTGATTTGCCTGAAAATCAATTTCCAATTACATTAATTGCTATAGGTAAAGCCACTGCACCTGCTTTTAATACAAGTAGATTGCCGGTTGACAAAATTACGAAATTTTATTGATTAATAAAGAAAAAGTGCCTTGATTCTTGAAAGAAAAAAGGCACTTTTCTAAAAAGAACTAGTCTATCTCATTTGCTGAGGTTTCACCAGCTATACGGCCAAATACGATGATGTCAGCAACAGCATTTCCGCCAATTCTATTTCCACCATGAATACCACCCGTAACTTCACCAGCAGCATAAAGTCCTTTAATTTTATTGCCCTTTTTATCTAAAACATGAGTCTGTGTATCAATTTTTAATCCACCCATAGTATGATGGATACCTGGAGTTACAGGAATAGTATAATAGGGTCCTTCCGCTAATGTTTGGGTTAGATGAATTCGGTCAAACTCTTCGTCATTGTTATTATTAACGTATTTCGTATAATTTTTTAAAGTAGTAGCAAGGGTGCTGCTGTCTATTCCAATTTCGCTTCCCAGCGCTTCTATTGTCTCTCCTTTTGTAGCGTAACCATCTTCAATATATCCCGATAAGGAGGCGTTTTCATCTGCCATTTCTTGATTTACGACAAGATAAGCGATTTTATCTGTTTGTGCCAAAATATTTTTGGAAACAATGTCACGTGTCAATAATTCATTAGTAAACCTTTTTCCTTCTTTGTTTACTAAGATAGCTCCGTCACCGCGTAGTCCTTCCGTAAATAGGTAACCTGTTTCTGGATCGGTTGTTGGATGTATTTGAATTTGGTCTATATCGACAAGATCAGCCCCAACTTCTTCTGCCATAGTAATTCCTGATCCTGTTGCTCCAGCATGATTTGTTGTGGAGAAACCTTCCAAATTTTCATTGTATTCAATAACCATTTCAGCATTTGCACCAAAACCACCAGTTGCTAAAATAACAGATTTTGCATTAATGGTGAATGGATTCATATTTTTATCGGTAGCTTTTACTCCTACGATAGTGCCATCTTTTTCAATTAAACTATCAGCTGTAGTGTTTAATAGAATAGGAATATTTAATTCTTTCAATTTATTGGATAAGACTTCCACAATAACAGGGCCAACAGGAGATCCGTCTTCCGGCTGATGAATTCTTGGATTTGTTTGCCCTCCTGATAAAGTTACCTTGGTTAAACCTGCTCCCATATCATTTAGCCATTCTAGTGCGTCAGGGGCATTATCTACTAGAGTTTTTAGCAGCTGTGGATCATTTAAGTTCTTGCCGCCTTTCATCGTATCATCATACCATGTTTGTTTGTCGTCTTTTATTCCATCTGCTTCTTGGTATTTTGTGCCTGCAACATTCATTCCGCCTGTGGCTCTATTGGTGTTTCCACCAATAATAGGCATTTGTTCCAAAATGACAACAGACTTACCAGCTTCGCTCGCTTTTAAAGCTGCTGAAAGCCCAGCCCCACCTGCACCTATTATTGCAATATCAACATCTAAGTCTTCCTGTTGTTGTTCTTCTACAATTACTTTATTTGCTGCATCTTTTAAGGCTTCTATATCTGCGCCTGACTTTTCCAAGGCTTTTGTAACAGCTTCAATAATCCCGTTACTAGATTCACTTGCTCCAGACACTATATCAACCGCTAAACTTTGTGACGATATTATATCATTTGTTAATTGTGTAGTTGCCCCATCACTTATACTACCTGTTTCTTTATCTGCACTGATTTCAATCTTTTCAATCTTATCTTTTGAAACCACTACAGTGGCTTTAATTTCTCCCCCATGACCAGTTGAAACGCCTTCATATGTACCAGCATTAAATTTTCCTTTTTCCTCTGTATTCGTATTGTTACTACATCCTGCTATTATGAGCATGAATATAGCTATAAAGACGAATGATATACTAGTTAATTTTTTCATAAAAGTTAACCCCTCTCTCTTTATATTGTTCAATTGTTCACAATGTTTATCATAGGTGAAAATATCCACCCACCCGTTATGAAAATAACAATGTTCAAAATAAGTTCATAAATCTATGAATATTTTGTGAAAATAATTATGGTTTAGAAAGTCGTTCTTTTGAAATTCTATACAATTCAAGCTAAACTAAAAGAGAATTCAAAAAGAGGAGTGTGGAAAGATGAACGATGTCACATTAAATAATGGCTTAAAGATGCCCCAACTAGGATTTGGCGTATGGCAGGTTCCTGATGAGGAAGCGGCTGTTGCTGTTACGAATGCCTTTAAAGTTGGCTATACCTCTATTGATACAGCGATGGTATATCGAAATGAACAAGGCGTTGGAAAAGCAATTAAAGATTCGTCTATCCCTCGTGAAGATTTATTTATCACAACAAAGGTTTGGAATAGTGATCAGGGCTATGCGAATACGCTAAGAGCATTTGATGAAAGCTTAGAAAGATTAGGTCTTGATTATGTTGATCTCTATTTGATTCACTGGCCAACTCCACAATTTGATGAATATGTTGATACATATAAGGCATTAGAAAAGTTATATAGAGATGGCAGAGTGAAGGCCATTGGTGTTTGTAACTTTGAAATGGAGCACTTAGAGCGCATTTTAAATGAATGTGAAGTAAAGCCTGTTTTGAATCAGATTGAATGTCATCCGTACTTAGCCCAAAATGAATTAAAAGAATATTGTGCAAAGCATGATATATTTGTTGAAGCGTGGAGTCCACTTGATCAAGGAGGAGAAGTCCTTCAAGATGCAGTCATCAAACAGATAGCAGAAGCAAAAGGGAAAACGCCAGCACAAGTAGTACTACGTTGGCATTTGCAAAATAATACGATCGTCATTCCAAAATCTGTTACACCATCTCGTATTGAGGAAAATTTTCAAGTATTTGATTTTGAATTAACCAATGAGGAAATGAAACAAATTAATGAGCTAAACCGTGACAGACGAAAAGGTCCACATCCAAATGATATGAATAAACGATAATAAAGAAAAGGAAATAGAGATGCTAAAAAAAACTAGCAATTCTATTCCCTTTTACTTTGTTTACAGTTAGGAGAATGTTTATGAAGCCTCATTCTTCTACCGAACACTCCTAAATCGATAATCTTAATTACTTTCTTTTCACCAAACCTTTAAAAAGGATTTGTTCCGATTACAGTAGCTGCTTTTACATAGATTCTCGGATGTAATTTTAATTGAGAAACAATAAGCTCAGCGATATCTTCTGGCTGCATATACTTCTCTGCATCGCCTTTGATTAAATCAGTTTGAACAGCTAGCTCTGTTGCAACTGTGCTTGGTGTTAAGGATGTAACGCGAATATTGTTTCTGCGTACCTCTTGTGCCAATGATTCTGTCATTCCAATTAGACCGAATTTAGAAGCACTATAAGCACTAGATGTTGCTGCCCCATTTAAACCATTTGTGGAAGAAATATTGATAATATCTCCACCACTTTTTTCAATTAATTGTGGCAGAACTGCTCTAGTTACATAGTATGGACCCATTAGGTTTACATCAATGATTTTCTTCCATTCTTCAGGATTCATGTCCAATAGAGACTCAAATTTTCCAATTCCAGCATTATTAATCAATATATCTGCTTTTCCAAGCTCTTTTGTTAATGTCGCGACTGCTTCGTTTACTTCTTCTAAAGAAGAGACGTCAACAGTTGCATAAGAAGCTTTAACACCAAGTGCTTCAACCTCTGTTACTACTTCTTTTAACGCTTCTTCTGTACGAGCGAGTAAGCCAACATTTACTCCTTCATTTGCTAATGCAATCGCTACAGCTTTCCCAATTCCTCTTCCAGCTCCTGTAATGAATGCAATTTTTCCTTTTAAAGCCTGTGCCATTATAAGCAACTCCTTCCAAGATAAACTCCTCTTTAAATATCTTTTACTATTTTATGATTTTCTCTAACCATAAGCAAGAAAGCCGCTTAGAGAAAAAGATCCGTTCCTTTTTTCATTGTGTAAGAGAGGAAAAACAAGGATAATAAAGTCAAGTTGTTCCTACAAAAAAGGAGGATTAGATATGTCTTTTTCCTTGTCTCCTATTGGTTTGGTTATTGCTATTGGATTACTTTTACCGAATATCCTGTTTATGATTTTTTTTCCACCGAAAAATATACCTTCTAAAACGAGAAGCACCCTTCTTATCTTTCTTTTTATGGAAAGGGTAGGACAAATAGGCTGTCTATTTCTAGTATCTACTACTAATCCGGTAAAAGTAATAGACGGGTGGTTGATTCTATCCTTTCTTTTTCTCCTCTTGTATTATCTTCTTTGGATAAGGTATGTAAAGAATGACCGAGATTACAGCTTTCTTACAAAGTCTTTTCTGTTTGTTCCTATTCCATTAGCAATTTTGCCTTGCTGTATTTTTTTCGTATCAGCTATTTGGGGACATTCTATATGGTTAGGAATAGGCGCTATTATTTTTGCAATTGGTCATTGGAAAGTAAGCTTGGATAGTGCGGAATGATCCTTCGGGTGTTTCTTTCTATTACTATTTAAATAGTCTATTTGTCTTTTGTTGTGGGAATTTTCCCGTTGGTTGGGACGTTTATCTATAAATGACAGCGTTTACCTAAATGGTCCGGTGTTATTGAAACTGCTTTCATACGATGATTAAATAGAGGTAGAAGTTAATAATTAAAGAGGGGTGATTCATATGATGCAAAAGCTTCAACGATTTGGTGGAGCGATGTTTACACCAGTACTATTATTTGCGTTTTCAGGTATTGTTCTTGCCATTACTATTATGTTAAATAATCCTCAAATTGTCGGTAGTATAGCAGATGAAGGTACCACGTGGAATAGTATCTTAACTATTTTGGAAAATGGCGCATGGACAGTATTTAATCAGATGGAATTGCTTTTTGTAATCGGTATTGCACTTGGATTAGCTAAAACAGCCAATGCAAGAGCAGTAATGGAGGCAGTTGTTGTATATCTTACTTTTAATTATTTTCTATCAGGTATATTAGAATTCTTTGGACCAACATTCGGTGTTGATTTTAGTCAAGAAGTTGGCAGTACTAGTGGCATGAAGTTAATTGCTGGCATAAAAACATTGGATACAGGAATTATCGGAGCAATACTAATTTCTAGCATAACGGTCTGGCTTCATAATAAGTATTTTGAAAAGAAATTACCCGAATGGCTTGGGATATTCCAGGGATCTACGTACATTGTCATTTTAGGTTACTTTATAATGATTCCTATCGCAGTTGTTGTTGCATGGATATGGCCGATTATTCAATCTGGAATCGGTTCTCTTCAAGGGTTTTTAGCTAGTTCAGGAACATTAGGCGTTTGGTTTTATCATCTTTTTGAAAGGGCTTTAATCCCAACAGGGTTGCATCACTTTATTTATACACCATTTATGTTTGGTCCAGCTGTTGTAGAAGACGGGATCGTTAAATATTGGATGGGTAATCTTGGGGACTTTGCACAAAGTACGGAATCACTAAAAACTTTGTTCCCAGCTGGTGGCTTTGGATTATATGGAAACTCCAAGATGTTTGCGGCGCCAGGTATTGCATTAGCAATTTATTTCACAGCAAAAAAAGAAAAAAGGAAGAAAGTAGCAGCTCTTCTAATCCCAGCAACCTTAACCGCTGTACTAGCAGGGATTACAGAACCGCTAGAATTCACTTTCTTATTTGTTGCACCTGTATTATTTGCTGTTCACGCTGTACTAGCGGCTACTTTGTCAGCAGTGCTATATACGTTCGGAGTAGTAGGAGATATGGGTGGCGGTTTGATTGAAATAATGTCTAAAAACTGGATTCCATTATTCGGTAATCATTGGGATGTTTATGTAACTCAAATTGTAATTGGGTTAATTTTTACCGGTATATACTTTTTCGTTTTCCGTTTTCTTATCTTGAAGTTTAACTTTGCTACACCTGGAAGAGAGACGGATGAGAAGGAGGTTAAACTATATAGAAAGAAAGATTATCAAGAAAAACAAAAAGGCAAAGATAAAAAAGATGAGGTTGCAGCAACTGTTGTGGAGAACAGTTATAGAGAAAAAGCGGAGATATTTCTTCATGCATTAGGTGGTACAGAAAATATCGAAACAATAAATAATTGCGCAACAAGATTAAGAATTAGTGTAAAAGATCCAACTCTCGTTATGCCCGATAGTGCCTTTAGAGAAGGTGGTGCTCACGGAGTTGTTAGGAATAATAAAGGAATTCAAATTATTGTAGGTTTATCCGTTCCGCAAGTAAGAGAAGAGTTCGAAAAATTAAAAAATGAAGAATAGGAGAGATTATCTATGAATAAATTTTCAATCACAGTAGCAGGTGGAGGAAGTACTTTTACGCCAGGAATAATATTAATGCTTTTAGAAAACTTAGATAAGTTTCCGATAAGACAAATTAAATTTTATGATAATGATAAAGAACGTCAACAGCAAGTGGCAGATGCGTGCGCAGTAATCATTAAAGAAAAAGATCCTGAAATTAATTTTTTAGCTACAACAGAACCAGAAGAAGCTTTTACTGACATTGACTTTGTAATGGCCCATATTCGTGTAGGAAAGTACGCAATGAGAGAAAAGGATGAAAAGATACCATTAAGATATGGGGTAGTAGGTCAAGAAACATGTGGTCCTGGAGGTATTGCCTATGGAATGAGATCGATTGGAGGAGTATTAGAAATATTAGATTATATGGAAAAATATTCACCTAATGCATGGATGTTAAATTATTCAAACCCAGCTGCTATTGTTGCAGAAGCTACTAGAAAATTGCGACCTAATTCAAAGATCCTTAATATTTGCGATATGCCAATAGGAATTGAAAATCTGATGGCAAAAATAGTAGGTCTCCCATCTAGAAAGGATATGACGATTCGCTATTATGGTCTGAATCATTTTGGCTGGTGGACAGATATTCGTGATAAAGATGGAAATGATTTAATGCCAAAATTAAAAGAGCATGTAAAAGAATATGGTTATGACTTAGCAAAAAATGAAGGCCAACATGCCGATGAAAGCTGGCAGTCTACTTTTAGAAAAGCGAAGGATGTATATGCAGTTGATCCAGATACCTTACCGAATACGTACTTAAAATACTATTTCTATCCTCAAGACGAGGTAGCGCACACGGATCCTAACTATACGAGAGCAAATCAGGTTATGGATGGAAGAGAGAAATTTATATTCTCTCAATGTAATAGAATTGCAGATTTAGGTGCCACGGAGGGCTCGGAGTTAGAAATAGATGAACACGCTTCCTATATTGTAGATTTAGCCCGCGCAATAGCATATGATACCCAAGAAAGAATGCTTTTAATTGTCGAAAATAATGGAGCAATCCAAAATTTTGATCCGACTGCAATGGTAGAGGTACCATGTATTGTGGGAGTAAATGGTCCTGAACCATTAGTGCAAGGAACTATTCCACGATTCCAAAAAGGGTTAATGGAGCAACAAGTAGCTGTAGAAAAATTGGTAGTGGAAGCTTGGGAAGAGCAATCTTACCAAAAACTTTGGCAAGCAATTACCTTATCTAGAACTGTTCCAAATGCTAGAGTCGCTAAACAGATATTAGATGATTTAATAGAGGTAAATAAAGAGTATTGGCCAGAACTTCATTAAGGAATAGAAAAAAGGGTGTTTTAGTACCCTTTTTTCTTCTATTTTTAGAAATATTTTCTCCACAAACACTTATCCCTTATAATGATAATAAGGGAGGAATTTGGTGATGCTGAAAGACTTAATGAATAAATATTTTGATGCTTTATCTGAAAATGATTTATATCTCATAAACTATGTTCTCAATCATATAGAAGAATGTAAGAATATGAGCATTTTAGAGTTATCCGATACATGCAATATTTCCAAGTCTTCTATTCTAAGAATGACCCAAAAAATAGGCTTTAGCGGTTATAGTGAGTTTAAGTACTTTTTGAAAAATGAGCCTAAACAACTGGACACAAATCTAGATTATTATACGATGCAAATAAAAGAAATAGAAACGACGAGAAAGTTATACAAAAATATACATACAGAAGTAATTTATGAACAGATTAGTAATGCAGATACGATATATGGCTTTGCAAGTGGCTGGGGACAAAGAAATGCATTGGAAGAAATGTCGCGTCAATTTATTTCAAATAACAAAAAAATGTACATTATCCCTGCAGAAACAGAGTTTGATTTTCTTCTAGACAAAATGAAGCCAACAGATCTAGTAATTGTTATATCTTTAAGTGGAGATGTTAAGAATATAATAGCTCAATTAAGACAGTTGTCCGTAAAATCCATTCCTACACTGTCCATCACTTCCTTTCATAACAATCATCTAGCAACATTATCTACATATAATATTTATTATGAATCATTTGAGTTAGGTAAGCATTTTGGTATTGGACATAGATCATTGCTTGGATTATTTACAGTTATTGATTCCATTTATAGAGGCTATTTAGAATATACCATTAGAAAGAAAAAAGAGAAGAATTATAGGAGGTGATTAACATTGGCAAAAACGATTGTCGAAAAATTAAATTTAAAAAAATATAAAAAAATGGCGATTCTTAATAATCCAAAAGAAACTGATTATTTTTCAGGATTGGATGAGTATGATGATGAGCTACTATCTAAATATGATGCTATATTTGGATTTGTACTAAATATGAATGAGATGCGAGAAATGGTTGATACGATTATTCGAAAAGAATCTTTAAATAAGAAAGGCTATATTTTTTTAGCGTATCCAAAGAAAGGGAATAAAGTCTACTCAACATATATTCATCGGGATGAACTATTCTCGGGATTAAATACAGATTCAGAAGGGTACGTCGGGGAAAGTACGATAAAATTTGCGCGAATGGTTGGATTAGATGATGTATTTACTGTAATTGGTTTAAAAGAGGAAGAAAAAAAGAAGAAAGTAGCAGTTTCCTCAAAAGCGAGCCAGCGTGTAGATGATTACATAGAAAAAATACCAGATATTGAAAAGGATTTAACAGATTCGCCGGAGCTATTATCCTTCTACCAATCCCTAACACCAGGGTATCGCAAGGACTGGGCGCGGTATATATATAGTGCAAAGCAAGAAGGAACGAGAGAAAAAAGGAAAGCGGAAATGAGGATAATTCTTCAGTCTGGTTATAAAAGTAGGGATATTTATAAAAGAGAGTATGGAAGAGAAAAATAAGCATTTTTTTAAATGGCGTGTTTTTTTCTTTTAAACACGCCATTTCCACATCTTTACTTTTGTCGCATCAACTATTCGTGTTTCTCCATTTTAAAAAAGTGCTTTCCATTAAATCAATAATTACAAAAAGAAGAAAACCTACTAAGCTTAAGACGATAATTCCGCTATACATATCAAGGTAATTTATGCGCATCCAAGCGTCCATTATATAATAGCCCATTCCATATTCCGTTCCATATATTTCTGTGAAAAATAGAATGGAGATAGCTGTTCCTAATGCAATACGAATAGAGCTAAGTATAGAAGAAAGCGCAGCAGGGAATGTGATTTCTTTAAATTCTCGCCATCTACTAGTGCCAAGACATCGAAGGATATAGTAGGTTTCTTTGGGAATATCTTTAACACTATCTCGAACAGCTATAATAATTTGGAAAACGATAATTAAAACAATCATAATAATTTTTGATGATTCTTTTAAGCCGAATATTAGCATGACAGCTGGCAGTAAGGAAATCTTCGGAATGGGATAAGTAAAATAAATAATGGGATTTAATATCTTATTCCATTGTTTAGATTGCCCCATCAATACACCAACTAGTAAACCGATACATACAGAAATTGCTATCCCAACAAAAATTCGAACAAGACTATAGCCTAAATGAATGTAAATATCTTGTGATACTAAAGAGTAAAGATTAGAAAGAACCTCTTTAGGTGCTGGCAATATTGGTTTGTTGATGATGAGAGAAGTGGCATACCAAAGAAGAATAATGGAAATAAAGCCAAATAAGAAATCCTTCCATTTATCAATGATTTTCATTTTTTCCATTCCTTTGTCATGATATTTCGAATATCCGTTGCGATTTGTAAATACTCTATGGATGTTCGTTTGTTGTCAACCTTGTGAACAGGATTATCTAAAATGGTGATTATTCTTCCAGGAGAAGGAGACATAATCACAATTTTAGTCCCTAAATAAATGGCCTCTTCTATACTATGAGTAATAAGCAAGGTTGTAATATTTTGTTCCTTCCATATCTTCAAAAATAGCTCTTGAATACTTTCCCTCGTCAGCGCATCCAATGCAGAAAATGGTTCATCCATTAAAAGGATATCAGGTTGTAGAACAAAAGCTCGTGCGATCGCAACTCGCTGTTTTTGACCGCCGCTCAAGTTATTTGGATATCGCTCTTTCAGTGTCGAAATTTCAAGTTTTTCCATTATTTCTTCGATGTTGTTTAAGGTTGTTCTGTCTATGTGACGACCTTTTACTTTTAAGGCTAGTAGGATATTGGCGAAAACTGTTTTCCAGGGTAGCAGTCCATAGTTTTGGGGAATTAGCCCGATTGTATGATGTTTTGCTGAGATATTCTCTTTATTTAGCAAAATCGCTCCTTTACTATAAGGAGTTAAACCAGAGATAGCCTTTAGCAATGTTGATTTCCCACAGCCTGAAGGACCGATAACAGCATAGATTTCACCTGTATTGATTTGTAAACTAATATTTTTTAAGACTGCGGATTTAGTTTTATCATAGAAGACATCTACATTTTTTATTTCTAACATAATAAACTCCTTTAAATAAAACTTTTAGCAATGGAAGCTGAACAACCCATTGGCTTCTAGTTCCTTTTAGCCAATAGCAGATTTATCCATTTCGAATTTTAATTAGCAAGAGGTGAGAGTCTTACTGAAATTAACGAGTGGGATAAAAAATAGGGGGAGCTCCCCCATAATATTTATATGAAATGCATAAGGAAGGATAACATCCTTATTTAATCGCTATATTTGATAGTACATCTGCTGGTTTTAATTCTTTTGTTAATAGTTCTTTGCTTTTTAACCAGTCGAAAGCTGCTTGTATATCTTCCTCTTTCGCAAGGCTGTTTTTTCTGAATTCTGGCAACTGGATTTGCTCTTTTAGCTCCTCAGGATAACCAATTTTATCAATAACGATATCCATATATTCATCAATTGCATGTGTATTTAAATAATCAACCGCTTCATCATAGGCTTCATAAAAGGCGATAATTTCAGGACCTTTTTTCTCAATAGATTCTTGCGTAAATGCAGTAATAAATGGATCAATCTTTAGTGAATCTGTAGATGTTAATTCCTTAAGTCCTGCATGTATTCCCATGGTGACAAAAGGTTCTGGAAGAACAGCAGCATCTGCTTGGTTATTAGTAAGTAGCTCAAGTCTAGTTGGAATGGAAGGAACCTCTTCTTTTGTTACATCCTCAGCTGTTAAACCCACTGATTCTAATGCTTTATCCAATGTATATTCAATCGAAGTATTTTTGGAAACAATGACATTTTTCCCTTTTAAATCATGAATATCAGCAATGCTTGGATTGGCAAGAAATACAAAGCTTCCAGTTGTAGAGCCGGTGATTTTTACATCGAATCCTGCTTCGTTATATAAACCAATGGCTATTAAATCGCTAATAATACCGTCTAAATTTCCACCTTGGAATGCGGCATCTCTATCTTTAGCGCTTTTAAATGTCTGCAATTCTACCTCTACATTATGTTTTTGAAAGTAGCCCTGTTCTTCGGCAATTATCATGGGGATGGCATCAATCGAACCAATTAAGCCAAAGGTAATTTTATTGGAACTACTTTTGGTAGATTCAGTAGTATCTGAACAGGCGGTTACGGTCAAAAGAATCATTAACATAAAGGGGATGAGTAAGTATTTTCTTGCAAATTTCATTTTATTAGCTCCATTTCTTGAATAAATTATTTTCAATTTGTAAGGAATCAAGTATTTTACCAACCATAAAATCAATTATGTCGTTCAGTGTAGTTGGCTTACTATAAAAGCCAGGCGAAGCTGGAAATATCGTGGCACCTGCTTTTGTTAATGTCAGCATATTTTCTAGATTAATGAGATTCACTGGTGTTTCCCTCGCTAAAAGAATAAGTGGACGTCTTTCCTTTAAACAAACATCTGCTGCACGGTCAAGGAGATTGTCGGAGATGCCATGCGCAATCTCAGCAAGAGTCCCCATTGAGCATGGTGCGATAATCATTCCATCTGTATGATAAGATCCACTTGCAACGCTTGCGAAAAAATTTGCTGCATCTTCAAGAACAGTCTTGTAGCCTTCTTGCTGTAAATTTTTCAAAAAGGTCTCTAAATGAATATCTGTTTCAAAAGTAATTACTTGTTTCGCCGTATCTGTGGCGATAACGTGAACCAAATAGTCTCGTTTTGCAAGCTCTTCGATTAGTCGTAAACCGTATATACTGCCGCTAGCTCCAGTAAGACCAACTATAAATGTCTTCATTTTAGTCCTTCTTTCAAGATAGAATTATTTTATTTGTGATAAAAATCACAAATAAATGTCGACGATAGGAAAAAGAATAAATACTACACTAACTATTTCGTTAATACTATAGGAAGCGATTTTTGCATGAGTCAAATTCGTCGGTTTAACAATAACATGTTCAATGATTAAGAGAACGGTGATAATTAATATGCCAATGAAGTAAATCCATCCAAACGTTACGGTAAGGAAGCCAACAAAATATAAAAACAAAATCGCAACAAAATGCAGGAAAGCTGAAATATATAAACCATTTTCTAGACCAAATTTTGCTGGAATCGAATGAATACCATTGGCACGATCAAATTCCACATCCTGTGAACCATAAATAATATCAAAGCCTGCTACCCAGCATGCGTTAATGACAGATAAGAATAGGGGGATGAAAATAGTGTTTTCCATGCTAAGTCCTGAAATAAATAAATGTATCGTATGCTGAAATAGCTGTCCTACTTGAGCAAAGTTTCCAAATAAAACAGATTTTAATAAATCAACTAAAGCTACAAACGCTGGCGTAAAGTCACCTAAATCACCGGTAACCGCAATCCAAGCTCCCATTGGTGCAATGGCACAGGTCACTCCAAGAAAGAGATGGCATAGAAAAGTAAATCGTTTCGTGTAAGAATAGGCCACCAAAAAGATAAGTGCTCCTGGAGAAAGTAATGCACATAATGGATTAATAAAGAAAGCAGAAAGGACCATTATGACAAAACAGAAACAGGAGAATAGGATAACTTCTTTTTTTGACAATACTCCCTGAGGAAGCTGCCTAGATGCTGTTCGTGGATTTTTTGCATCTATTTCGGCATCTATTACTCTATTAATTGCATTTGCTCCCGTCCGTGCACTTAATAGTGACAGAAAGATTAAGCCAATCTTCCAAGGAGGCAAAAAGCTATTTTCTGTAAGTTTGCTAGCTAGTATCATGGATACTAAACCAAAGGAAAGAGAGAAAATCGTATGCTGGAACATAACTAAGGTGCCGTATTGCTTTACTTTATGGAGGGCTTTAGTCAAGACCATATTCTTTCCATCTCCTTGATACAAACTCTTTCATCTCAGTAGTCATTTCAATGTCATCTGGCCACTCTCTTGTATGCCCTTCACTAGACCATTTTTTGGTTGCATCGACACCTAGTCGATAGCCTAAATGCGACATATTGGAAGCATGATCTAATGCATCAAGTGGCCCTTCGCTAATGACTAAATCGCGTTTTGCATCAATATTATTGAAGACCTTCCAAGCAACTGTAGAAAGATCATGTGGATTAATGTCTTCGTCTACTACAATAATCATTTTGGTATACATCATTTGACCAATACCCCATAAGGAGTTCATTATTTTTTTAGCATGACCAGGAAACCGTTTCTTTATCGAAACAATCACACAGTTATGGAACACTCCTTCTAGAGGAAAGTTATAGTCCACTATTTCAGGGTATTGCATCTTAATAAGAGGAAGGAAAATTCTTTCTGTTGCTTTTCCTAAATAACAATCTTCCATCGGTGGCTTCCCTACAATAGTTGTTGGGTAGATAGCATCTTTTTTATGTGTGATACATTTCACATGGAAAGTCGGATAGAAGTCTGCTAATGAATAATATCCAGTATGATCTCCAAAAGGCCCCTCAAGACGAAGTTCTTCGTTTACATCTACATAGCCTTCTAAAATAATTTCTGCATTTGTTGGAACATAGATATCATTTGTTTTACTTTTTACGAGTGTAACAGGGCGTTTACGCAAAAAGCCTGCAAACATCATTTCATCAATCATTTTAGGAAGGGGAGCAGTGGCCGCATAAGTTATTGCTGGATCACAGCCTAAAGCAACAGAAACAGGCATTTTTCCGCCAAGCTTTTTATACTTTTCATAAATTTCTCTTCCATCTTTATGTAAGTGCCAATGCATGCCCGTTGTATTTTTATCATAGACCTGCATGCGGTACATCCCCATATTTTGTTGGCCTGTTTCAGGATCTTTTGTCATTATAAGTGGAAGTGTAATAAATTTCCCTCCGTCCTTTGGCCAACATTTTAATATTGGTAATGTATTTAAATCAGGATCATTTTCTACAACATCCTGACAAGAACCTTTAGGGACTTTCAAAGGAAAAACATTAACTAGTCTACTAAGCTTTGGAAGTGCCTTGAATTTATTCATAAGCCCTAAATAAGTGGTCATATCGATAAAATCCCCAATTTGATTTCCGATGATGTCCAAGTCATCAACTTCCAATGCCATATTCATTCTTTTATAGGAACCCATCGCATTTATTAAGAGCGGAAATTTAGATCCTTTCACGTTATCGAATAATAGAGCAGGACCATTTTGCTTGGAGATTCGGTCGGTTATCTCGGTTATTTCTAGTTCTGCATCCACCTCGACTTTTATCCGTTTTAGTTCATTTCCCTGTTCTAAAGCGGCGACAAAATCATGTAAATCTTTGTATGCCATAATAAAATCTCCTTCTAAAAAAATAGTATGTGATAAAAGTAACATAGTTTATCAGCAATTTAAAGACAGTCCATTCAAGTAAGTGTGACAAATTAAGGACAGTACCTAAAACTCTCGTAAAGGAAGAGGAGGTACTGTCCTTTCTAGGATAAGGAATGTTTTTAAAGCAGAAATCATAGTTTAGTATATATAGCAAATTTAAGAAGGAGAGGACTATATTGAATTTTGTTAAATTAGCAGATCATTTTTGGAATGGCATGACTTTGACTTTTGTAAATCATAAAGGCATTATTTATCCATATTTGTCTTTTATGATAGTAGCTTTTCTCTTTGAGATATTTCTTACAGTGCTAATAGGTATATCTATTTATTTTTTTTATCAATTTGGATATTCCCCAGAATTTTCTTTTTACATTGGATGTTGCCTTGTCTTCCTACTACTAGCTATGACAATCATTACAATTAAATCTATTTTTAGAAAGATTAATATGTATCAAAAAGTTATTAAATGAGCTCTCTCTTCTTCCGTAAATAGTAGAATAAAATGACACAGCAAATGGAGCAAAGTAGGGATAGAAGTGCAATAAATCCATAGCCTGCCTGTTGTCCAATGACACCATCACTCGTATGGAACAAACGATTTATCCCATCTATAATGACTCCAATCAGCAGGTTTCCGAGCACACTTGCAATTCCCATTAATGTAACTGTAAAGGTTATAGCAGTACCAGTTCCCTTTGGATACCTTTTTGCCAGCAATGCCATGACAGTCGGATAAATGGGAGCGATGCCAATTCCAGCAATTGCAAACAGAATGGCCCCTTTTTCTCCAATGATAATGGCAGCAAAACTGCAAATGCCAGAGAAAGCAGCAAAAATCATAATGGAAAGTGTATAGCCGATTCTATCTGTTAACGGGCCAAGGATTAGTCTTGAAAGCATAAAAAATAAGAAGAACATTGATAGCATGCCAGAAGCTGTTTCTATATTCCATGAATACGCTTTAATTAAAAAGTTAACTAACCAGCCTCCTACAGCTAGTTCAGACACTACCCCAAAGGAAAGAATCATTACAATGAGCCAAGCAACTGGATCCCTAAGTAAAATTCGATAAGATACATTCTCTTCGCCGTTTGTTTCTTCCTCTGGAAATTTCCCGAAAAAAGAAGGGATGATAGGCAGAAGGGCTAATAGCAATACAATAAAATACACCCCTCGCCAGCTTAATTCTCCTCCTGCGATGGTCCATTTCATCATCCAAGATGCAATAATTGGTGCTACCATCGAACTTAAACCATAGAAAAAGTGTGCAAGATTCATCATAAATCCTGTATTTTTTGTGAAAATACGAGCAGCCATTATCCCTAGGCCAATTTCAAGCATTCCATTTCCAATATATAAAAGGAAATAGGAAGAAGAAAGGGCAAAATATTTTTCAGAGAAATATAGACATATGCCTGAGACAGCCATTGATGCAAAAGCAACAATACCTGTCCATTTAATGCCAATCCTATTTGCTAAAGCAGCTGTAAAGGTACAGGCAATTAAATAGCCGAGGGAGTTGATTGCAAGCAAAAATCCTATTTGCGACTCACTTAAAAGGAAGTCAGCTTGAATGATTGGAATGGCAGGTCCTTTCACATTTTCTGATAATCCGAAAATAAGAAAACCGCCAAAAATGACAACAAGAAGAAGATAGTAATTAAGCTTTGCCTTTTTTTTACTAGAAGTGTTTAAGTGATCCATAGGCATCCTTTCTTTTTCCTAAATGTGATGTAATATATAGATTATGAAAATACTTATTTATGATATCGGGATTGACGAGATGGAAGATGTTCATTATTTTCGACAGTAGGACTGTCATTACTGTCTGATTGATTGTTTCTTTTATGAAAAATCTTTTTTATTCCTTTAAAAATTAAGGTGATAACTAGATATATACCGAAAAAAAGTAGGAAACCGTTAATACCCGCAACAGCATCTGCAAACTCCATATTCCCCCGTCCAGTAATCCCCTGCTGAATTTCAATAGCAAAAACTAATACGAGGATGAGCGTAAATGTGTAGATAAAGGAAATACTCTTAATGCTCCAGGTTGCTAAGCGTTTAAAGATGAATTGCACAATAAAGAATGAAATAATTCCAATGATGCCAATAATCCATAAATGTAAGTCTTTATCTGTAGCTTGCCAGCCAAGAATAGAGGCAACGTCCATAATAATATCGTGGAGAATATTGACAATTTCAGCTATTATTTTAAAAAACTCTACCATTTTATACCTCCTTTAAAAAGTCATCTTTCATCAAATTATACTTGACGATGGGAAAAAATAAAATAAGTAATCTATTATTATAGCCTTGAAATCTCCTTCAAGTTAAGGGATAAACATGTTACTATAGGAGAAAAGGTGTTCATTACAACGAACGGTTTTGGAAATAATATATTGAAGGGGCAATGACCATGCTACTTTGGAATCGTAATAGACAAATATGGGGACAAATTACGTTAGTATTAATCTCTGTATTATTTACTACTTACCAATTTGTGATTAATCATGATCCATTTTTTACTATTGATTTTTTCCTGTTTACCATATTAGCATGGATTGTTGGCTGGAGGTATGATTTATCTCGATATTATGAAAAGAAAGCAAAGGATAGTGAAGAAAGCTATCGACTCCTTATGGATTCTTTGCCTGAGTCCATATTCATCCAATCACAATGTGACAATAAATTGATTTATGTCAATCATGCTGCTGTAAGAATGATGGGAGCATCGAATAGAGAGGAGTTAATCAATCAATCTTTTGGAGAATTTGTATCGGCTGATTATATAGAACGCTGGAAAATGAGAGTAAAGATAGCGATAAATAAAAAGAGACCACTATCTCATATTGAGTATAAAATGAAACGGATAGATGGAAGTGTTTTTTTCTATGAAGCATCCTGTTTAGCGATTAAATTAAATGGAAAAGAAGCAGTATTGTCTATCGGAAAAGACGTTACAGCTAGTAAAGAGGAGACAATGAATTTACTGCAAAAGTCGGAAAAACTAGCGATTTTGGGAGAAATGTCTGCTGGGATCGCACATGAAATTAGAAATCCACTAACTTCTATTAAAGGATTTATTCAGCTTGCTAAATCAGATAACCCCAAAAATAAGTATTTTGAAATTGTATTATCAGAGATTGAAAGAATTAATAGTATTGTTGGAGAGTTGCTTTTCCTTGCTAAACCTACTGCTGATGTTTTTTTAGTTAAAGATATTCGAAATGTTATTAAAGATGTGGTTACTTTAATACATACCCAATTGAGCTTACATAACATACAGATTAAAGAAGTATATGACTCGGAAATACCGAAAATTTTATGTGAAGAGCAGCGATTGAAACAAGTATTTATTAATCTTTTGCAAAATGCCATCGAAGCTATGCCCAAAGGTGGATATATTTCTATTAAGGGGACTTTCTTAGGCGAGGGCAATATTTCGATTGAAATCATGGATCAAGGAGTTGGAATTCCTGAGGAAAGAATTTCTACACTCGGCGAACCATTTTATACAACAAAGGAAAAAGGGACAGGGCTTGGTCTAATGACCTGTTATAAAATTATTGAAAGTCATAATGGCAAACTTTGCTTTCAAAGTGAAGTAAACAAAGGAACAAAAGTAACAATCATTTTTCCCGCTGCCATACAGGATACTTTGCTAGGCACAGCCATTCATTGAATGAAGTCATGAAGAGATAAAATAATCAAAATCCCCGCTCATATAGTGGGGATTTTGATTATGAAATGCATTTTGCGGAAATAGCTTTTTTGTTGAAGCGATTTCCTTACTGCTCTACAGAAAAATCGAAAGACTTCTTTAATTCTAATTCTTTGGCGAGAAATACAAAACTAATCTTGTAAGAACCAGGTGGAAGCTTTTCTTCTGAAACTTCATACAAGGAAGAGCCTCCAGGCTTTATGAATACAGTAGAAGGAAGCTTTATATCAGATGATGTTTTAAGCTGATTCACAAGTTCACCGTCTGCTTTTCTAATCGTGTATGCATATTGCTGCATCGTATCAAAGTGAAAAGTAAAATCGTGCTTAGCGTTATTTGTTACTTGAAAAACAAAATGTAGACTTGATTCTTCTTCTGTATAAGAAATCGAAGCTTCCATTTTACTTAAAACATTTTTATCCTCCCCTTGAAAGTCGAAATCATCTTTTGCAGGAACAGTAGTCTCTATCTCCTTATCTTCGTTCTCCGTTTTAGGTGAATGAATGGGAGAAGATGATTCCTCTTGTTCGCTGGTAGAGGGCTGGATTTGGGACTCTGTCATATTTCCATCTGAGCAAGCGGTTAACATTAGGAAAATTAATAAAATAATTCCCTTTTTAACTCCCATGCTAAAACCTCCTTTACTATTTTTCTTTTTAAAAACTATAAATATTACAAAACTTCTCTAAGAAGGCTTTTCCTCTATTATTCCTTATTATTTACAATATTATAATAATATTGTAATAGTTGCTAAGAAAAAAGTAAGAAATTAGTAATATTTATTGGAAAATATATTCTTTTTTTTTATTGTTTTTGTTATAGTAATATTCAGACATCTCAGAATTTTCCTATATATATATTAAAATTATAAAATGACAGTTAAGGAGGAGGGGCATGGAAAAGCTGTCATAAAAAACAATGGGGGATTTGAAATGGTAAATTGGAAGAAAGTGATGGGAACTTCAGTATTATCCGCTAGTTTAGTTTTTACTTCTTTTGGTTCATTATTTGGAAATGTTGATAAAGTGGAAGCAAAGACTAGCCCTGTATTACATACTCATGATGATTCTGCTCTGCCGTTTATGAGCAAGCATGCAAGTGGTCCATTTGATATTGGAATGGTGAATGAAGAAAAGGTACTTGCATCTTTAATTGAACAAGGAATTATTAGTAAAAATGTCTCGAAAGATGAACAACAGAAGAAATTATTATCCTACTTAAAGAATCGTGCTGACAAAGCGGAAGAATTGGTTGATGATCCAAAAGAAGCACGTAATGAAATTCAAAAGAAAACCGGGCTAGATCCTGTAGCTGCTGGGATTCCAAAAGAGTCAAAAAAAGAAAAAATTGCTGCAAAAAAGACATCACCAGATTCTATTGTAGAGGAGGACTGGGATGGCGAAGTAATTGAAGACGAAGTGTTAGTATTACTGATTGATTTCCCAGACTATCCACATAGTAGCATTACGGAAGAGGATAACCCAGTACTCCTATACGATGACTATACAAAAGAACACTATGAAGAAATGGTATTCGGAGACACTACTTATAAAGGTGGAAATGGTGAAGACTTTATTTCCATGAAAGCATATTATGAAGAACAATCAGGTGGAAGCTATACCATTGATGGAGTAGTATCTGACTGGTATACAGCAAAACATCCCGCTGCCTATTATGGTGGAAACTATCCTACAGCAGACGGCAGTGATATTCGTCCCAGAGATTTAGTGCAAGAAGCCTTAGAAGCTGCATCAAAGGACCCTAATATTGATCTGTCGCAATTCGATAAAGAAGATTTATATGATTTAGACGGGGATGGAGACTACCGTGAGCCAGATGGCATCATTGATCACTTGATGATCGTTCACGCTGGAACAGGAGAAGAAGCAGGTGGTGGCGCTATTGGTGCTGATGCTATTTGGTCACATAGCTGGAGTCTAGCAGAGCCTACTGTTATTTCTGGTACGGAAGGACAAGCAGAAGTCCCTTACTGGGGTGGAGGATTGACTGCTTATGACTATACTATTCAGCCAGAAGATGGAGCAACAGGTGTTTTTGCCCATGAATTTGGCCATGATTTAGGCTTACCTGATGAATATGATACGAATTATACGGCTGGTGGTGTAGGTGCACCTACCGATTATTGGACGATTATGGCTTCTGGAAGCTGGGCAGGTATCATTGGCGGTACAGAGCCTACTGGATTTAGTCCATATGATAAGGAGTACTTGCAAAATAAATGGCCAAATTCTAATTGGTTCAAACCAGTTGAATATAGCTTAGAAGATATTATGGATGGTACGAAAACACTGAATATCGATCAAGCAAGTATGAAAGGGACAAACGCAGATGCTGTAAGAGTATCTCTTCCTAATAAGCAAACAGTTATTAACACGCCAACTAGTGGAGAATACGAGTATCATAGTGGAAGTGGGAATGATTTAAATAATGATCTCGTTACTACCGTTGATTTAACGAAAGCTACAGAAGCTGCATTAACTTTTAATGCTAATTATGATATTGAAGAAAATTGGGATTACGCTTCTGTACAAGTAGACGACGGTTCAGGATGGAAGGCAATTCCAGGTAATATTACAACCGATCAGGATCCAGAAGGATATGGACAAAATCCAGGACATGGTATTACAGGAACATCGAATGGATGGGTCAATGCTTCATTTGATTTATCTGCATATGCAGGGAAAGAAATTAAACTGAAAATAAATTACTGGACAGATAGTTATGTCGCGATGCCAGGTTTATATGTAGATGATTTAGTTGTTACTATTGATGGAGAAAAAGTTATTGTAGATGACGCAGAATCAGATGAATCCCCATTCACACTTGAAGGATTTGCAAAAAGTAATGGTTTAAAAGAGTCAGAGCATTATTATTTAGTAGAATGGAGAAACTGGGCAGCAGCGGATACAGCGTTAGGTAGAATAACTCGCGGTAACTCTGTATTAACACTTGATCCAGGTATGGTTGTTTGGTATGTGGACAATCTATATGACAATAACTGGGTAGGAGATCATCCAGGTGATGGATTTTTAGGAGTAGTAGATGCACATCAAGCAACTGCAGCATGGTCTGATGGAGAAGTAGCTTCTACTAGATACCAAATCCAAGATGCAGCATTTTCTTTAAACCCAACGGATAAAATGTTTATTGACTATTTAGCTGTTGATAATACAAGTATTACATTACCTTCTCAGTCAGCAGTTCCGACCTTTAATGATTACAAGGATTATTCTAATCCAGGTCAAATTTACTCTGGACGTAATGTGCCGAAATATGGGTTAAATATTAGTGTACTTTCACAAGCAGAGGACAATAGTGTAGCACAGATTCAATTATCTTATGATGATCATAATCCAAAAGTAGAAGTTAGTGGATTGAATGATACTTATTCAAGTAATGAAGGCTATAATACTCTTGATTTATCTGTCATCAGTGACGATGAAGCATTAGATCAAGATATTACTGTCACAGCAAAAGTAGTAAATAAAGAGCAAGATACTGTTGTTTCTGCGGAACAAAAATATGTCTCTGATTTAGAAGAGAAAGAGTTAAACTTCCAGCTTACTCTTCCTGAAAAATTAGAATCTGGTGAATATACGCTAGAAGTCACCGTAGCAACAGTAGACAAGGTAATCGTCTCTAAAACAGATACATTTAATGTAGATAATGAAGCTCCAATTCCAGATGTTGGAGAAAATAATGGTTCTACAGAGCCAATTAATCAAGTTTCTGTAACAGTGAATATTCCAGACGCAAAGGATGATACGTTAGAATATTTATGGTCCGAATCGGAAGAATTAGACTCTGTAGAGGCCGTAACAGCAAAAGGAATGAAAAATTCGGTAACAGAACTAAATGCATGGAAACCATTTAAGAATGGAGATACATTAACCTTAGAAGGACAGAGTGGAATATATTATCTACATGTTCGTGGAAAAGATGTATTAGATAATACAATTAATTGGACTTCTAACGCCTTTACTGTTGATGCAGATGTGCCTGTTATCACTTTAGAGGGAGATAATCCATTCGTTATTCAAGCTGGTACAGAGTATGTAGAACCAGGATTCGCTGCTAATGATAATGTGGATGGAGATATAACATCTTCTGTTGAAGTTACAGGTTTAGAAGCACTAGATGTAACGAAACCAGGAGAATATGTATTAACATACACAGTAAGTGATACAGCTGGAAATACTGGAGAAGTTCAAAGGAAAATCCATGTAGTCGATGAAGAAAAGCCGTATATTTCTTTAACAGAAGGTAATGTAGAAATAGAAGTAGGAGATGAATATACAGAACCAGGATATACTGCCATTGATAATGTGGATGGAGATGTAACAGATAAAGTAGAAGTTACTGGTGATGTAGATACATCGACACCAGGTGAATATACGTTAACCTATACAGTTACAGATTCCAGTGATAACAGCTATTCTGTTACACGCATAGTAAAGGTAATTGACACAACTGCACCAGTTCTAGCTTTAGAGGGTGAAGAGAAAATTATCATAGAGGGCGGTACAGAATATGTAGAACCTGGTTATACTGCTACAGATAATGTCGATGGAAATCTTACTGAAGCTGTTGAGGTATATGGTAGCATAGATGTAACAAAGGTAGGAGACTATGAATTAAAATACCATGTAATCGACTCGAGTGGTAATGAAGCAATTGCTATTCGTACTGTAACAGTTCAAGATACAACAGCACCGGTAATTAAGCTTTCGGGTGAAGATACGATAACATTAGATTTAGGTCAAGCTTACTTAGAGCCTGGGTTTACAGCAACTGATACGTTAGATGGGAATATTACGGATCAAGTAGTAGTATCTGGAACACTTCGCTTTGAAGTAGGAACCTATACAATTACGTATACAGTAACAGATGCTGCAGGAAATGAATCAACTGCTAAACGTACAGTTAAAGTCGCTGATAAAACGGCACCAAATTTAACCTTAAAGGGCAGTTCTTCAATCACTCTAACAAAGGGAGAGAAATATGAAGAGCCTGGTTATAAAGCGAGAGACAATGCAGATGGAGATTTAACAGATGAAGTAATAGTTTCTGGAAAAGTAGATACTAACAAAGTAGGAGCATATACACTGACATATACTGTTACTGACTCTTCTGGAAATAAAACATCTGTAGAAAGAATTATTATCGTGAATGAAGAACCTGCTACAGACACGGACGATAATAAGGGCGGATCAGATAATGATACTGATAATCCATCCGATTCTACAGGTGGAACAGGAAATAACGGCAATTCAAATGGAAACACTACTGGAAATACAAATAACCAGTCTGGTAGTAATTTACCGAATACAGCAACTTCCACTTACAATTGGATTTTAGCAGGAACAATTATAATTGTTGCTGGTATAAGTTTATTTATTATTCAAAGAAGAAGAAAAGCATAATTTAAGCAATCCATACTGTACAGAAAAGAGAAATCATCTCTTTTCTGTACAGTATTTTTTTGAGAAAAATCAACAGTTTATTTGGAAGCAGGTCAAGGTATTGTAGCTTATTTTTCGTGTTATAATGACTACATTAATAGGAAGAGGATGGTGGATATTATGATTAACAATTTTGATGAAGTAGTAAATCGACGAAATACTTATTCCGTTAAATGGGATGGTGGAAAGATGATTAAGGAGATGGGATTAACAGAGCGTTATGATGAGGAGACTATTCCGCTCTTTACAGCAGATATGGATTTGCCTGTACCACAAGCATTAGTTGATGCATTACATAAAACGGTTGATAATCGCATATATGGCTATTCCGTTTTTCCAGACGAATATTATGAAGCAATTCAGTACTGGTTCAAAAAAAGACATGATTGGAATATAGAGAGAGACTCTATTGTCTATAGTCCAGGAACGGTTCATGCGATTAATATGGCTGTTCGTGCTTTTACAGAAGCTGGAGATGGGGTAATTATTCAACGTCCGGTTTATCCGCCATTCACCTCAGCAATTGAAGAAAATGGAAGGGTAGTAAGAAATAACGCATTACTTAAAGACGAAGAAGGTTACTATACGATAGATTTTGCTGATTTTGAAGAAAAGGCAAAGGAAGAATCAACAAAGCTATTTATTCTTTGTAATCCCCATAATCCAACGGGGCGTATTTTTTCAGTAGAAGAACTTACTCGCTTATATGAGATTTGTAGGAAAAATAATGTGTTAATTATTGCAGATGAAATCCATGGTGATTTAATAAGATGCAATCAGAAATTCACTCCAATTGCCAAAGTCGCAGAAAATAATGACCATTTGATTACTTGTACGGCGATCAATAAAACATTTAATGTAGCAGGACTTCATTGTACAAATTTAATTATTCCGAATGTAAAGCTACGAAATAAATTTAAAAAAACGATGGGACATCAATTAGCGTCTCCTTTCACCATTTCTGCGCTTATTGCAGTGTATAAGGATGGAGAAGAATGGCTAGATGAATTAAAAGAATATATTGACGGTACAATGGAATGGGTGAAGGCGTACATAGACGAACATATGCCAAAGGTAAAAGTATTGATTCCGGAAGGTACCTATATTATGTGGATGGATTTTGGAGGTTATGGAATTACTCCGGACGAAGTACATGAACGTATTTATCATCGAGCTAATGTTTTGCTGGAGGATGGTAGTATGTTTGGAGAAGAGGGAATTACTTATCAACGAATCTGCATCCCATCTCCAAGATCAATTATTAAAGAAGCAATTGAAAGAATTGCAAAAGAGTTTGCGGATTTGAAATAAGAGAAATATTCTGTTTTTTTAGGGTCTGATAATAGAAGATACTTTATTTCAACTAGTGTAACAGGAGAAACTGTGCACTTAGATGAAAAAAGATATCTTTTACAATCAGATTCTTTTTTTGCTGCTCAATTTTCAGGTTTAGATTTAGTAAATAAGGGGAAAGGGGAGATGGTTGGTTTTTTACAATTGGATTTAATACATTTTTTAGTTAAGAAAAAATTAAGCTTCTTTTTTTATCCTACAGATTAAGAAGGGAATTTTATAGATTTATCATTTGCAAATATACGATTGAATATATTAGTTGTACTACTGTATAAAAAAATGAAAAGTGCTAATGATGTTACTAGGTATTTATCAAGTAGGTTAGTAGAAAACGGAAGAAATAATGTTATTAATTTTGTTTTATAGAAAGGGTTAGTAAAATGAAGAATATATTGATTAGAGCGGGCATGTCACCTCTGGATATTTTTGATGCATCTTACATACTAAACAATAATTCGATTGGCGGGAATGTTGGAAACCTAATATATCAATATAGTGTTTTCCGTACATTAATGACAGAGGACACAATCATAACGCCAGATTACTATGATTATGAACCATCCAGAGCAGATGAAATTAATGAAAAATATGACTGTTATGTCATTCCATTGGCAGATGCATTTCGTAAAGAATTTGTTCCGACGTTACGTAAGTACACACAATTAATAAAAAAATTGAAGATTCCAGTTTATGTTATTGGTGTTGGGCTTCGTGCTCCATTCGAACCAAAATTAAATGAGGGTTTTCCTTTTGATGAAGATGTAAAAGAATTTATTAAAGCAGTTTTAGAAAAATCAAATATAGTTGGATTACGAGGCGAGATTACATCGAAGTATTTGACTGGTTTGGGCTTTAAGGAAGGAGTAGATCATACTGTAATTGGATGCCCTTCTATGTATACGTTTGGCAGAGAATTGACTATTAGAGAAACAAATATTACGAAAGAATCTATGGTTTGTGTGAATTCTTCTCGATTATCGCCAAAAAACGTCCTTGACTTTATTACTAGAGGCATGCAGGAATATCCAAATCATTATTTTATTCCACAATGGCTTAAAGAATTAAGACTAGTACATTTAGGTGCACCAGCAATAGCGCCAGACAGCAACAATTATCCAGTTAAGATTTCTGATGCAGCATATGCGAATAATAGAGTACGTTATCCATTGAATGCGCCAACTTGGTTTGATTTTATTGGTCAAGCCGATTTAAGCTTTGGAGCTAGACTACATGGGAACATTACTGCAACTATATCTGGAACACCAAGCATCATTATTCCAAAAGATGCTCGGATGAGGGAGTTGGCAGAATATCATCAGCTAACACATGTGATGGCAAATGAAATTAATGAGACAACAAGATTATCTGACTTAATTGATAAAGTAGATTTCCAACAGCCGACAAAACGTCAAGCGGAGAATTTTGATAACTATATTAATTTCCTGAATAAAAATAAAATCGATCATATTTATAAAGAAACGAATCACCCGGCACGAATACCATTGGAAGAAAGATTGTCTAACGTTTCATTACTTCCATTAGAAGTACCAATTAGTGCTTGCAGTATTGAAGAAACGGTTGCTAGATGGGAGAAATTCTATTCAGGGGAATCTCCACAAATTAGTGCATTGAAGAAGAAAGTAAAAGACAAAGACAATAAAATTAAAAAGCTAGAAGGACAATTAAATCGGAAGTCTGTCAAACTAGTATTGAAAGCTGCAAATGTATTTAGGTAAGGTTGATGCCGTATATGATTTTATTTAAAGGACATCCTTTTCATAAGTACTTCAAACAACCGAAGCAACAATCTTTTAGAATTAATACTTAAGTAAAAAAGATAAGCACCCATGTTAAACATTGAGGTGCTTATTTAAATTTGGATTCACTTTAAACGCTAGGTTTAAAAGGATTCTATCCTGTCAAAAATATAAAAATGCATGTCTTATAAACACAGGCTAAGTAGGACAAAGGTACGATAAAAAAATGTGGTGGGGAAGAAGCGAATATGAAAAAAATATTAATAAGAGCTGGTATGTCACCCTTAGAACCATTTGATGCGGCAAAAATGATGATTGATAATACTTTTGGAGGAAATATCGGAAATTTAATCTACCAATTCAGTGTGTTTCGGACTTTGATGACAGCAGATACGATTATTACACCAGATTATTATACATATGGACCTGAGAGAGCAGATGAAATAAATGCAAATTATGATTGCTATGTTATCCCTTTAGCGGATGCCTTTCGGAATGAATTTATTCCATCCCTTAGACGATATACGAAATTAATCAATAAGTTGAAAATCCCAGTTATTGTAATTGGCGTCGGATTAAGAGCTCCTTTTGAACCAAAGATAAATGAAGGCTATCCGTTCGATAAAGATGTGAAAAATTTTGTTCAAGCTGTTTTAAAGAAATCTTCTATAATTGGTGTCCGTGGAGAAATTACAGCAAAATATCTAACCCGTTTAGGTTTTCGTGAAGGCATTGACCATGTAGTAATTGGCTGTCCTTCCATGTATACCTTTGGAAGAGAATTACATATAAGAAACACGCATATAACGGAAGAGTCAAAAATCTGTGTTAATTCTTCTCGTCGTTCCCAAAAGAAGGTACTAGACTTTATTGCTAGAGGAATGGAAGAATATCCAAACCATTATTTTATTCCACAATGGTTAAAAGAGTTGAAATTAACGTATTTAGGAGCACCATCCATAGCAGAAGTAAGCAAAAAATATCCAATTAAAATGTCAGATCCTGTATATATGAACAATAGAGTTCGATTTTTCTTAAATGTACCTACATGGTTAGACTTTATGAAAGATGCTGATTTGAGTTTTGGAGCAAGGCTACATGGGAATATTGCAGCAACGATTGCAGGAACCCCAAGTTTAATTATTCCTAAGGATGCTCGAATGAGGGAATTGGCTGAGTACCATCAACTAACAAAGTTAATGGCTAATAAAATAACGAGCAAGACAACCTTGTCTGGAATAATAGAGAAAAGTGACTTTCAAGCACCTACAAAGGTACAAGCTAAGAATTTTGATCACTTTATTGATTTTCTTAATAAGAATAAATTAGAACATATATATAAACATACAAATACACCATTGATTGTTCCATTAGATCAAAGACTGGCAGAAATTCAACTTCAACCTCCTGTACACCCAGTAAGTGGATGTAGTCTCGAGGAAATGGTAGAGCGATGGGAGCGATATTATCCATTAGAAAATAGCCAAAAAAATACAAGTACACCATCTATTACAAAAGACCAATTTAAGACAATGTTTATCGATATGATTGCAACAAAAAAGGAGAAAGCCTTCAAAAGGTTCTCGAAAAATAGGCAGTAGGTAACGAAAATCGTGGTGAAAATATATATAGCTATTAGAAAGTATTTCGGCTTCCTTTCTAATAGTTATATTTAATTATTCCACATAAAAAGATTTTTTATAAAACACGACGTATTCTTTACCAATAGACAAAAGATAATATATAATAGAGAAGAAGGAATTCCACTTTTTTGTGGACTTGCTATATTTTTTACTAAATTGAAAGGATGATTTTTATTGTTATTCAACAGGCAGTACAAACCGAATTAATTAAAAAGTATTGGGAAATGTATGAAAGTAAGAAAGAGAGGCCGTATCTTGTAAAGCCTTCAATGCCAGTTATGTATTTTGGTAATAGTAAGAAGTATTTTGAATCCCCTATCCGCATCATTACTGTAGGTCTAAATCCGTCTAGGCGCGATTTCCCTGACCCTGACCCTTTCCAAAGGTTTCAATCAATGAAACGAGACCATCACTATCAATTCAATCAACAATATATTACTGCACTTGACCAGTATTTTGAAAAAGACCCATATAAAGCATGGTATGAGCCTTCTTTTGAACCGATTTTGAATGGATTAAATGCAAGCTTTTATGGTAATAAAGAAAATACGGCATTGCATACAGATATTTGCTCACCGCTTGCAACGAATCCTACTTGGGATAGTTTAAGCAAAGAAGCAAAGAAAGACCTTCAAGCTAGTGGCGTGAAATTATGGCATGAGCTTATCGAATACTTACAACCAGATGTTATTCTTATTTCAGCTGCAGGAGAACATCTATCAAAAATTAAATTTGAGACAGAAAGTGATTGGGAGACAGTTTATACGGTTCCTAATTCACGTTATTTAATAAATAGTAAGAAAGTAAAATTAGCGAATAAAACAGTGAATGTCTATTACGGCAGATCAGCAGAAATACCATTTGGCCAAGTTTCTCCAAGCAATAAGGTGAAGATTGGTGAATATATTAAGGTGATTGCTGAGAAGAAGGATCAGCCGATTGATTTTAGAGCATTTCACCATGCGGTTTTAGAATCGGAGCAGCGAGATAATCAACTTTTTGGCTGGAGTCAAGAAGCGAACTAATATAAAAAGGAATCAGACAGTTATGTTTGATTCCTTTTTGTATTTAGTAAAACCATTTAAAAATAAATCTTCGAAAATAGCCGGTTATTTTTTGCTCCAGTTATTGAACATTTTCTCCGCTTTCATAGCTAATACTACAAAGCATCGGCTATAATTTTTTTATAAAAAGCAACAGATAGAATCCCGAATATCGAATAGAGTACTGCATAGAGTCCCATTACGATGAACATTGGTGCCCATAATTCTGTCCCGAAGAAAAACCAGCCAGATTGAACAGCAAAATAACTATGAAGCAAGCCGACTAGTAATGGGATACCAAAGTTAAATAGCTGTTTTATTTTGATTCCATTTAATAAGTCATTCTGTGTATATCCTAATTTGCGGAGAATGGTATAAGTATATTTTTCTTCTTCTCCTTCATCCATTTGTTTAAAATAGAGAATACAACCAGACGTTATGAGAAAGGTAAGTCCAAGAAAACCGACGATAAACATTGTCAAACCCATCATTTCCTTTTGGCTTTGAATTCTATCATAGCGTGAAATCGTATCATAGCCTTCGAAAGCTAGCTGTTGATAAAGCTTATCAGCAGCGACGAGTTCGTTGTTTTTATTAATAGTCATTCCGATATAAAGAGTAGATGGTGTTTGGATACTTTCATCCATATTCTTTTCTAGTAAATGAAAAACAGATGAGTCGACAATAACGGTTGGAAGTCCGCCACTAGTAAAGGTATAAGGGATAAGGAATAGATCCTTTTGTCCTACATAATTTAATGAGAGTGAGCTTCCATTGACCAAAATGGAAATAGTTCCTTTTGACTTTAGGTTTATAAACTTTTCTAATGCAGAACTATACCTAGTGAAAGCTACTTCCTCTTTTGATAAGCTCACCCCCTTTACATATTCTTCACTAATGACTGGCAATTGCATCTTGGTAGAATCTAGGGTGGATTCGCCTGGAATGTCGTTCAAGATGTTTTTTACATTGAAATCTGCTTGAATAACAGGAATTCTTTCTTCCTTATAAGCGATTTCTTGTTTATTCAGTAGCTTAGAGAATGCTTCGGCATCTTCTGAATGAGCAAAGGTGAAATCTGCTGGAACAGTTTCCTTCGCTGTTTTTTCAGCAGAATAGTAGGATATATAGCTTAAGCATAATAAGCCTATTGCTAGCGCCGATACAGTTGTGATTATCGTTAATAAAATAGAGTTCGATTTCATACGAAACATAATACTAGATAAGGAAAGAACTTGATTAATATTAATGTAACCATTTTTCTTTTTGCGAATAAGGTTGAATAGAAAACTAACGGATCCCTTATAAAACAAATAGGTTCCAATTATTACAAGGGATAGAATCGAAATCATTGCCATAAATAGCATATTCATTGTTTGAAAAGAACCACTAAATAGCTTTGAAGAGATAAAATAGCCGCTAATAATAAAGACAATGCCAACAATACCAATGATTATTTCCCATACTGACATTTTCTTCACTCGTGCTTGTGTAGAAGAAGTAATACGGAATAAGGAAAGGATTGTCTGTCTTTTAATGAAAATATAATTCATTAACATAATGAAAATGTATATGATACAAAAAACTATGATTGTTTGCACAAGAGCCTCGGTAGAAAAGTGAAGCTTGGTAATGGCTGCTACACCAGTTACTTTAAATAAAATCATGACGGTTACTTTTGAAAAAGAAAATCCGATAAAAATACCAATAATGATAGATAAAAAGTATAAAATGAAATTTTCCAGTGTTAACAAACGAAAGATTCTGCTTTTCGTCATTCCAATCAATTGAAACAAGCCAATTTCTTTTCCCCGCCGTTTAATAAAAATCGTATTAGCGTAAAGGAGAAAAATCGAAACGATAGCAACTAATAATAAGGAAGCAGCTTTAATGGCAGCAGCACCTTTCACTGTGTTCCCGGCAGCATCCATTGACGGATCATATTGTAATGTCACAAAGGAAAAATACAATGAAACACTAAATACTAAGGCAAAAATATATAGATAATAGTATTTTATATTTTTTTTGAGATTACGAATGACTAGATTACTTAAAGTCATTTTGCACACCACCCAAAATTCCTTGTGTTTTGATAATATCTTGGAAAAAACGTTGTCTATCTTGATCCCCTTTATAAAGCTGTGTATAAATTTGTCCATCTTTAATGAAAACTACTCTGCTGCAATAGCTTGCAGCTACTGCATCATGTGTAACCATGAGGATTGTTGCATTTCTTGTTTGATTTAGATGGCTTAATTTATTTAATAAATCAGAAGCGGATTTCGAATCAAGCGCTCCAGTCGGTTCATCAGCAAAAATAATGTCTGGCTCATGGATGAATGCCCTTGCTGCAGAAGTTCGTTGTTTTTGCCCTCCTGATATCTCGTTTGGATACTTATTCTTTATCTCGTAAATACCTAGGTCTTTTGCTAATGTATCAAAGCGTTGATGTGCCTCTTTTTGTGGTGTCTTTGTAATGGATAATGGCAAAAGAATATTTTCTTTTACTGTTAAAGTATCGAGTAAATTATAATCTTGAAAGATAAATCCTAAATGATTTTTTCGGAATTCAGCTAACTGTTTTTCCTTTAGACGTGTAATTTCTTTTTCAACAATGTGAATGGTTCCACCGGTAGCTTGGTCAATGGAAGAAAGGACGTTTAGAAGCGTAGTCTTTCCCGAACCCGATGCCCCCATAATGCTGACAAATTCAGCTTTTTGGACGTTTAAGTCTACACCTTTAAGCACTTCCTGGCGATTTGCTTTATTCCCATAACTTTTATGAACTTTTGAAGCAACTAATATGTCCATTTTTTTCACACTCCTATACATGATAGATTCATTATATAAAAGGATTTTTATACATTCCTTCGATTTGGCTAACAAATAAAAGAGGCATGTGACATTTTTGTCACGATGCCTCCCACAAACATTTTAATTAATGATGAAGTTGATCAAATGCATTGTTTTTCGGAAATGTTAGAGTCACTGTTGTTCCTTCATCTACCTTTGAATCCACCTCGATGATGATTTTTAGAGCGTCTGCAATTTTTTTGGATAGATATAATCCCATGCCTGTCGCATGATTATTTTGATGTTTAGCGGTAGAAGTGAAGCCTTTATCAAAAATTCTAGGCAAATCCTGAATGGCGATTCCAATCCCGCTATCCGCAATTTTCAAACATGTATAACCGTGATGGTCATAGCTTTTTAGGATAATATCTCCCTTGCTACTATATTTCACAGCATTACTAATCAGTTGTCTCACAATAAAAGAAAGCCATTTTCCATCTGTTAGCACAGTGGTCTTTTGTAACTCGATATCAAAGCCAATCCCTTTTTGTATGCACCAAGATTGTAATACCTTGATTTCATCGAAAAGGATATTCTCGAGATCGATACTTTCGATATATAGATCATTTTGAATAAAGGGAAACCGTTTTTGGTGGAGCTGTTGATCCAGCAAATGATGAATTCTGAGCCACTCGAACGTTAGGGATGCTTTTATTTCATGATTATCAATGGAGTCAATCAATAAACGTAATGCCGTTAACGGTGTTTTTACTTCATGAATCCATGAAAGCAGTTCATCTTTTTCACGTTCAAGCTGTTCAAGATTTTGATTACGCTCTTTCATTAGAATGGCAGTCTGCTGTGTAAAACTGTCCTCCATGATTTTTTCAAAAGGTGTTTTCGCTTTTGGTAAGGATGTAAGATCTAAATCATCCTCTCGGGTAGAAAGCCCTTTATAAAAGTTTGTTTCCTTTTGATATTGAAAGATTGAAAAGAGTAGAAACAAAAGCATGCTAATAAAGCAAATATAGCCCATTGAATAAAAAGAGATGGTCTCATCGATACTTGCCATAAATAATTGAAACAGTTGTAGAAATAGAATAAAGATAATCCAGCTTTTTTTTTCAATTAAATATTGTTTAATCATTTTATGTCCTCTTCAATCGCCATATATCCTTGGCCAACTTTTGTTTCTATATTGCTACCAAGATGGAGCTCATCGAGTTTTTTTCGTAAGCGATTTACATTTACTGTTAACGTATTGTCGCTAACGAACCGTTTATCATTCCAAAGTTCATTTATAAGATGATCTCTAGAGACGATTTTATTTTTCTGCTCTAGTAGGATTTTTAAGATGAACATTTCATTTTTCGTTAGTTCAATTTCTCCTACAGCAGAAGTTACCGTATTTTTTTCGAAATCTATTGTGGCATCGCACCATGTTTTAAGTAGCGACTGCTCTAAGCTGTAATTATAAACACGGCGGAGAATTGCCTGTATTTTTGCAATTAAGACATCAAAATGAAACGGTTTTTGCACAAAGTCATCTGCTCCGAGCTGCATCGACATAACCATGTCAGTTGGGTGATCTCTTGAGGATAGGAATATAATTGGCACGTTTGAATGGCCCCTTATCATTCGACACCAATGAAATCCATCATATTTAGGAAGCTGGATATCGATAAGCACTAAATCAGGTTTTATCTCCGTAAATTCCTGCATGACTCTATTGAAATCATTTATTCCAAAAGCTTCATAGGACCATTGCTCTAAGCGTTCCTTTATGGCATGAAATAATGTTTGATCATCTTCGATTAAAAGTATTTTAAACATGGAAATCACCACATAATAGTTAGGTTTTAATCCTCTTTTTTGTCAATAATAAGAAGAGAACTAATATCATTATAACATGTTGCAATATATTCCAATACGAAAGAGTCGAAATCAAAAGTAAAATATTGTGAAAAAATGGTATGTTTATGGTAGTATGTTGAAGTGATTTAGAAAGATTGGAGTGCGACAACTGTGATTAAACAAGTAGAATCCTTAGAAGATATTATTCCTATACTTCCCATTATTAAAGCAGCAATTCCTGCTGATCTCTCTATTGCAATTTGCGATAGGGACAAATTTATTGCTTATTTTCCTGGAAAGGTTATTGATTTACATATTAAACCGAATCAAGCTCTGCAGCCTGATGAACCATTGAAAGAGGCAATACGTGAAAAGAAAACGCTAAAGCAAGAGGTGCCAGCAGATTTTTACGGTTTTGAATTTATTGGAACAGCTTCTCCGATTATCAATACAAAAGGAGAAGTGATTGGCGGAATAGCTGTTCAGTTAAAAAGGCAAACAGAGATACGAAATATCGTAGATGAAATAACAAGATCTTTATCGCAATCACAAGAACATATTGATAACATAGCGGATGGATCGCATTCCTTAGTGGATTTTTCCAAACTACTTTTAGAGCAATCAAATGTTGCAGAAGAAAATATAAGGAAAACGAGTGAAGTAGTTTCGATTATAAAAAAAGTGGCCGATCAGACGAATCTATTAGGATTAAATGCTGCTATTGAAGCAGCAAGAGCTGGAGAGAAGGGGAAGGGCTTTGAGGTAGTAGCGAATGAAATACGTAAATTCTCAAAAGAAACAGTCAACTTTACACAAACTATTTCTCAAACGATGGAAGAAATTAGAAACACTACTAATGCAATCAATGAATCAATTGAAAAAATTGCGACAATTGGTGAAAAACAAGCAGACTCGATTCAGCATACATCCGTCTTTATGGAACAAATATTAGAAATGGCTAAAAAATTAAATGACTACTCAAATAAGCTATAAATAGTGTTTTGAGATTGTCGAAAAATTGTCAGAATATTAGTGCCTAATTAGATGTTATAATAAAAATAGATGGAAACTTTTCCCCTTTATAAAATTATGGTTTTCATTTCAAAGAAAATCCGTTATAATCCATTATGTTGTCAAATAATCTAATAAAATAACCACTCGTATAATAGCAGGAATATGGCCTGCAAGTTTCTACCAGATGACCGTTAATCATCTGACTACGGGTAAGCGCATAAAAATGGAGATATACTGATCTATTGCCTAAATAGAGCAGTTTATTTTGCTCGAAAAAGCACATTCGCTTACTCATAGAGTAAGCGAATGTGCTTTTTTTCGTATTAAGAGAGGACAGTCATTACGAATACTTTGGTAACACTGTTCTCTAAAAAAGGAGAGAGTCTAGTTAATGGATTTATTGAAGAAGAAAATTGAAGAAGAAGGTATTGTTTTAAGTGATCATGTATTAAAAGTAGATTCATTCATTAATCACCAAATGGACCCTCATCTGATGAAAGAGATTGGCCTTGAATTTGCTAGATTATTTAAAGAAGCAGGAATTACTAGAATCTTAACAATAGAGTCATCTGGTATCGCACCAGCTATAATGGCAGGGCTGGCATTAGATGTTCCTGTAATTTTTGCAAGAAAAAGAAAATCCCTGACATTAACAAGTGATTTGTATACAGCAACGGTTTATTCCTTTACTAAACGAGAGTCAAATGAAATTACTGTTTCTAAAAAGTATATTCATCCAGAAGACCATGTTCTAGTAATTGATGACTTTTTGGCTAATGGACAGGCTGCTCTTGGCTTAGCGAACATTGTCGAGCAAGCTGGTGCGACTGTAAGTGGGATTGGGATATTGATCGAAAAATCATTCCAGCAAGGAGCAGAAGAGTTAATTGCAAAAGGCTATCGATTAGAGTCTTTAGCAAGAATTGCATCTTTAAAGGGTGGAAAAGTTACATTTGCTGAACAACGAATACACGAAGGCATTTATGCAGGAGGATATTAAAATGGAAAAAATGACAGCAAAAACTTGGTCTGTAGGTCTACAACATGTACTAGCGATGTATGCAGGTGCTGTGCTCGTGCCTTTAATCGTTGGTGGGGCTCTAAACTTAACATCAGAACAATTAGCATACCTTATTTCAATCGACCTATTAACTTGTGGGGTAGCGACATTATTACAGGTTTGGAAAAACAAATTCTTTGGAATCGGTCTTCCTGTTATGTTAGGTTGTACATTTACAGCTGTTGGTCCAATGATTGCAATTGGCAGTAAGCATGGAATATCCGCTATTTATGGGGCAATTATTGTTTCTGGTATTATTGTCGTTCTTATTTCATCTATTTTCAGCAAACTAGTAAAATTCTTTCCGCCAGTTGTTACTGGCTCTGTTGTTACAATCATAGGTCTTACTTTAATTCCTGTAGCTTTTAATGATATGGCTGGTGGAGAAGGTAGTGCTGATTTTGGTAACCTAAAAAATTTAGTTCTTGCTTTTGGTGTGTTAGCAATCATTATTTTACTTAATAAGTTTACAACTGGATTTATCAAAACAATCTCGATCTTACTTGGTATTATTATTGGAACCATTATTGCATCATTTATGGGGATGGTTCATTTTTCAGAGGTAGGAGAAGCAAAGTGGCTTCATGGAATTACTCCGTTTTATTTCGGGGCTCCAACCTTTGATCTTACTTCTATCATTACGATGACACTTGTTGCTATTGTGAGTTTAATTGAATCAACAGGCGTTTATCTAGCACTCGGAGATATTACAAACAAAGAGGTATCTGAAAAGGACCTAGCGAAGGGCTATCGTTCAGAAGGATTGGCATCTGTTATTGGTGGAATATTTAATTCATTCCCTTACACTGCGTATTCGCAAAATGTTGGGCTTGTTCAGCTAACAGGTGTAAAAACGAAAAATGTCATTTATGCAGCTGGTACGATTTTAATTATTTTAGGCTTTATTCCTAAGATTGCAGCTATTACAACATTGATTCCAACTCCAGTCCTTGGGGGAGCTTCTCTTGCGATGTTTGGAATGGTAGTGTCCTATGGTATTAAAATGCTTGGAAAAGTAGACTTTAATCAACAAGGTAACTTATTAATTCTTGCATGCTCAATAGGGATGGGACTTGGTGTAACTGTCGTTCCTGATATTTTTATGAAATTCCCAGAAAGCATCCGCATTCTTTTCCAAAGTGGTATCGTGGCAGGTGGAATAACCGCGATTATATTAAATATTTTATTTAATATTATTCCAGGTTCTCGAGT
>Ga0182738_1000615_pt1 | contig 47652 bp, 42 predicted proteins | sample eDN5th30CBELigMG_FD_128876 | JGI IMG/M metagenome (GOLD analysis project Ga0182738, IMG submission 128876) | Enriched Miracle-Growth compost microbial communities from Emeryville, California, USA - eDNA 5th pass 30_C BE-Lig MG (version 2)... ... | reverse complement strand
TGGCCTTCGGAATCGAAGCGCGCGAAGGATTGCTGGGCGGCGGCGATGGTCTCGTCGGAGATGTGCGCGATCAGTTCGTCGGCGGCGCGCCAGGCCTCCTCGCTGGTGGGCCGGACGATCACGTGCAGGCGCACGCCGAAGCGCAGTTCGCGGCCCAGCGCGCGCGCCCGGGTGCGCACGTCGGCGATCTTGGCGGCGACCGCCGCGGGCGGCTCGCCCCAGCTCAGGTAGACGTCGACCTGCTCGGCGGCCAGCCGGTGTGCGGCATCCGACGAGCCGCCGAAGTAGAGCGGCGGATAGGGGCGCTGGACGGGCGGGAACAGGGCCTTGGCGTTGGCGACCTGCAGGTGCTTGCCCTCGTAGTCCACCGCCTCGCCCTGCAGGACGCGGCGCCAGATGTGCAGGAATTCGGATGCGGCCTCGTAGCGCTCGTCGTGCGCCAGGTGCAGGCCGTCGCCCCGGTTCTCGTCCGGGTCGCCGCCGGTGACGACGTTGATCAGCACGCGTCCGTTGGACAGCCGGTCCAGGGTCGCAGCCATGCGCGCCGACACGGTGGGCGAGATGATGCCCGGGCGGATGGCGACCAGGTAGCGCAGCTTTTCGGTCAGCGGCACGAGGGCCGATGCGACGACCCAGGAGTCTTCGCACGAGCGCCCGGTCGGGATGAGGACGCCGTGGTAGCCCAGGCTGTCGGCCGCCTGCGCGATCTGCTTCAGGTAGGGCAGGGACACGGGCCGGGCGCCCAGCGTGGTGCCCAGGTAGCGGCCGTCGCCGTGGGTGGGAAGGAACCAGAGGACGTTCATGGCTTGGGGACGGGTTCAGGCGACCCTGAGCGAGGCGGCGGCCCCGCGCCGGTGGGCGGGGAACCAGGGCAGGGCCAGTTCCACCGCCAGGTTGATGCGCGCCTGCAGCGCCGGGTTGGAGATCTTGTAGTCGGTGAAGTCGCTGTCGCTGCCGTAGATGCCGATGGGCAGGGTCAGCGCCTGGAAGAAGGAGAACAGCGGGCGCAATTGGTGGTCGATGACCAGGGCGTGGCGGTCGCTGCCGCCGGTGGCCGCCAGCAGCACCGGGGTGTTGACGAAGGCGTCCTGCCCGACGAGGTCCAGCAGGTGCTTGAGCTGCCCGGGCAGCGAGCCGCGGAAGACCGGCGTGGATACCACCAGCAGGTCGGCGGACTCGATCGCCTGCAGGGTGGCCTCTGCCTCGGCCGGCAGTTCCGGGCGGTAGAGCGCGCTGCCGGTGGAGCGGGCGATGTCGGCCAGGGTGACGATGCGGCTTTCCAGGCGCAGCGCGCCGTCCAGCGTTTCCAGGATGGCGTGGGCCAGCGCCAGCGAGCGGGAGGGCTGGGAGGTGCTGCCGGCCAGGACGACGGTGTTCAGCTTGGAGCTCATGGCGATGCGGGATGGTTGTCGCTTGCGCAAAACGACGATGCTAGGGGAGCGGCGGCGCGGGCCTAAATACTTAATGCTTGGTTGCTAATTCCGCCGCCGAAATTGAACAGCCCCCGCACCGCCAGCGCCGACGCCTCGGCGCGGATCAGGTCGGTCATCACGGCCACCGCCGGGTTCTGTGCCTGCTCGATGCGGGTGGCCAGCACCAGCATGCGGTTGAGCTGAGCGCCCGATATCTCGGACAGCCGCACCCGGCCGGCGTCCGGGTCCTTGAACACCGACACCGGCATGACCGTCGCCCAGCGGCCCTGGTGCACCAGCTCGCGGATCGCGTCGACCGAATCGAGCACGGAGGCGATGTTCAGCTTGACCCGCAGCGGTCCCAGCGTGCGCTCGACGATGCCCTGGTGCAGCGTGGTCATCAGAAGCGGCACGCGCGCCAGCGTGGCCAGCGGCACCACCGCGGGCATGCCGCGGCCGGCCGGGGTGACGAGCGCGAAGGGCTCGGCCAGCAGCGGCTCCAGGGCCAGGGCGTGGTGCGGCTCGGGGTTGGTGACCACGGCCATGTCCACCAGGCCGCGCTCCAGCCCTTCCATCAGCTGCGGGGTGAAGGCCTCGCGCACCACCAGCTTCACGCCCGACAGGCTGCGGTGCCAGCGCTCGAAGACGCCGGGCAGCAGCACCCGCGTCAGGGTGGGGGTGACGCCCAGCACCGCGGTGCGCTCGCCCGGCCGGCCGTCGCCGCCCAACTGGCGGCGCACGCGCGCGGATTCGGCCAGCATGCGCCGGGCGGACTCGTACAGGATGGCGCCGGCCTGCGTCAGCCTGACGCCGCGCGCGCCGCGCTGCAGCAGCTGCACGCCCAGGCTGGCTTCCAGGTCGCGCAGCTGGCGGGTCAGGGCGGGCTGGGCGATCGCCACCGCCTGGGCGGCCGCGGTGAAGCTGCCGGCGTCGGCGATGGCCACGAAATATCGGAGGGTGCGCAGGTTCATGTCGGTCGCGGGACGGGAGCCGGGCCGCCCGCGGCGCGCCGCAGGCCTGCGGGGTGCGCGGCCGGGGCATGAATCCATATCAATATGATATGGGTATCGGCGAAATCGGCATTGGACCGAGTTTACTCGCCGTGGCTAGACTGCGCGCTATCGGGAAAGAGGAGAGGGCGGGCAGGCAGATGCCCGCCGCAGTAGCCGCATGTCACAGACGGATAGCAAAACAGTATGGTCCCGCGGCGACGAGCTGCGCCGCTTCATCGCCGACGCGCTGGTCGCCGCCGGCCTGCCGCCGGGCGACGCGGGCACGGTGGCCGGGCTGATGACCGACGCCGAGCTGCAGGGCTCGGACGGGCACGGCGTGATGCGCCTGCCGCAGTACGTCAAGCGCATCGAGTCGGGCGGCATCAATGTGTGGCCCGACATCAAGGTGGTGCACGAGCGCGCCGCCATGGCGGTGGTCGACGGCGACAACGGCATGGGCCACCTGGTGGTGTCGCGCGCGGTGCAGATCGCCATCGAGAAGGCGCGCAGCGCCGGCGTGGCCTGGGTGGGCACGCGCGCCAGCAACCACGCGGGGCCGGCGTCGCTGTACGCGCGCATGCCGGTGGCGCACGACATGATCGGCCTGTATTTCGCGGTGGGCAACGCCAACCACCTGCCGCCCTGGGGCGGCATGGACATGCTGCTGTCGACCAACCCCATCGCCGCCGGCATCCCCGCCGGCAGCGAGCCGCCGGTGGTGCTGGACATGGCCACCACGGTGGCCGCCTACGGCAAGGTCAAGGCCAAGGCCAAGCGCGGCGAGCCCATGCCCGAGGGCTGGATGATAGACAGGCAGGGCCGGCCGCTGACCGACCCCGCCCGGGCGAACGAAGGCTTCCTGCTGCCCATCGGCGGCCACAAGGGCTACGGGCTGGCGCTGGTCGTGGGGCTGCTGGCCGGCACGCTGCAAGGCGCGGCCATGGGCCGCGACGTGGTCGATTTCAACGCCGACCACGTCACGCCGACCAATACGGGGCAGGCGATACTGGTGATCGACCTGGCGGCCTTCGGCGGCGCCGGGCCGTTCAAGGCCGCGGTCGACACGCTGGTGCGCGACATCCGCGGCAGCGAGCGCATGCCGGGCGTGGAGCGCATCTGGCTGCCCGGCGAGCAGAGCCACGGCCGGCGCCTGGCCTACGCCGAAAGCGGCGCGCCGCTGGCCGCGGCGCTGGTGGAGGAACTGGACGGGCTGGCCGGGCGCCTGGGCGTGGAGCCCCTGGCGCGCAGCGAGACCGCGCCGGCCGCGTAGGCGGCGCATCCCGCCGGCTGGCGCTTCGCCTTGCGGGGAACGTCCTTGCCCCGGGCTCGCGCGGGCGGGATCGGCGCGGCCGAGGCATATGCCTGGGGATGCGCTGCAAGGCGAGGCGACGGCAGCACACGATTGCGGCGCACGACGACCGCAGCATGCGACAACGAAGGAGACACAGACCATGAAGACCCGCTTACCCTCGTGCCTGGCCGCCGCCTGTCTGGCTGCCGCCGCGTTCGCCGCCGCCGCGCAGGACGCCTACCCCAGCCGGCAGATCCACATGATCGTCCCGCTGGCCGCCGGCAGCGCCGTGGACGTGGCAGCGCGCGTGCTCACCCAGCGCATGGGCGACGAGCTCGGCCAGTCCATCTACCTGGAGAACGTGCCCGGCTCGGCCGGCCTGCTGGGCACTGAGCGCCTGGCCCGCGCCGCCGGCGACGGCTACACCATAGGCGGGGTCAACGACAGCGTGCTGGCCATGGTGCCCAATATGTACAAGACTTCCTGGGACCCGTTGGCCGACCTGGTGCCGGTCTCGCTGGTGGGCACCATCGAATGGGGGCTGGTGGTCAAGCCCGATTCGCCCTACCGCACGGTGCAGGATTTCATCGACGATGCCCGCAAGCGGCCGGGCGACCTGAACTACGGCTCGGGCGGCAGCGGCAGCCCGCAGCACCTGGCCATGGCCATGTTCGCCAGCCGCGTGGGCATCAGGATGACCCACGTGCCCTACAAGGGCGCGACCCCGGCGGCGATCGCGGTGGCCGGCGGCGAGGTGGACGCCGCCTTCCAGGGCCTGGGCACGGTGGTGCCGCTGATTTCCAGCGGCAAGCTGCGCCTGCTGGCCGTCTCCACCCCGCAGCGCCTGCCGCAGTTCCCCGACGTGCCCACGGTGGTCGAGGCGGGCGTGCCGGGCTTCTTCTTCAATTCCTGGTTCGCGATGGTCGCGCCCAAGGACACGCCGCGGCCCGTGGTCGACCGGCTCTACGCCGCCATGTCCGAATCGCTCAAGGACGAGGCCGTGCGCAAGCGGCTGACCGAGCAGGGTCTGACCGTGCGCGGCACCACGCCGGACGAGCTGCGCGACGCGCTGAAGGACCAGCACGCGCTGTACCGCAAGGTCATCCAGGACGAAGGCATCAAGGTGCAATAGGCCCGACAGCCGACGGCCGGCCCGCCTGGGGCGTCGCCTCGGCGGGCAATGGCCCGCACGCGGGCTGCAGGCGCGCCGCATTTTTCCGGAAACGGACGGAGTATCTTCCCTATGAGCAAGCCCGCCATCCTGCACCCGGCCTCGCTGACCGCCTACGAGCGCGGCGGCGGGGCGCGCACCATCCCGCTGGTCTCGCCGCGCCTGGGCGCGACCAGCTTCATCAACGGCATCACCGAGTTCGGCCCGGGGGCCAGGATCCCCTGGCACAGCCACAACTGCGAAGAGAGCGTGATGCTGCTCGAAGGCTCGGCGGTCTTCGACATCGGCGACGAGCACTACGACCTGCAGCCGCAGGACACGACCTTCATCCCGCCCAACGTGCCGCACCGCTTCCGCAACAAGTCCGACACGCAGGGCATGAAGATCCTGTGGATCTACGGCCGCACCGACGCCACCCGCAAGCTGATCGAGACCGGCGAGGAACGCCCGGTTTCCGCCGAACACAACGGCTGAGGCGGCCGGCGCCGGCCCGGCCGGCGATTCGTCCGATGGCCCATCCGGCGGCCGGCCGCCTGCCGCGTCGCCTTTTCTTTTTTCCTTGACGCGCCTCCTTATTCGCCGCCGCCATGCGGCGTAAGATGAACTCGACCGCATCGCCCGATGCGGGCTACCGGGAGGCGGACATGGTGGATGCAAGAGACTTCGCGGCCGGCGGCGCCGGCGTGCCTGCGGCCGTGCTGCGCGAGCGCTGGGGCTGGTTCGTGGCGCTGGGCGCGATCATGGCGGTGCTGGGCCTGGTGGCGGCCGCCTACGTCATGGACGCCACCGTGGTCAGCGTGCTGCTGGTCGGCGTCTTCATGCTGGCGGCCGGCGTGGCGCAGCTGGTGCATGCCTGGCGCGTCAAGGGCTGGGGCGGCTTCGGCTTCTGGACGGCCAGCGGGCTCTTCTACGCCCTGGCCGGCGCGCTGGTCTGGTACGACCCGGTGGCCGGCGCGGCCGCGCTGACGCTGCTGCTGGGCGCGGTGCTGATCGCCTCGGGCTGCCTGCGCCTGTACATCTGGCTCAACCACCGCTCGCAGCGGGGCTGGCGCTGGCTGCTGCTGTCGGCGGCCATCACGCTGCTGGCAGGCCTGCTGGTGGTGGTCGGCTGGCCGGGCAACAGCCTGTGGCTGCTGGGCATCGTGCTGGCCTTCGACCTGCTGTTCCAGGGCCTGACGCTGGTGATGCTGGGCCTGGCGCTGCGCCGGGGGCTGCCGGCCGCCTGAGCGCGCCTTTTCGCAAAGTCCCGCAGGTCCATCCCCCGGGAGCCGCGATGCCGGCCCGGGGCAGGGAGCGGCGCCCGCCGCTCTTTTTTTTCGCCCATCGGTTCGCGCATTGCCGGAACGGGACAGCCATTGTCCCGATGCCCTTGCACACTCGCAGGGTTCCCGCCGCGTCCCGGCCGTGTCCGGGACGGGAATGCCGGCCGACTCGCTGCATTGCCGAACGTAAATACCCGTGTTTGGGTATTGCGAAATTGCTTAGTATTCATATAAATTATGTCGAAAGTAACAAAAATGCCGAATATAGGCACTTTTTGCCTCTAATTTAAATTTTTATGACAACCATCAACGGCTCTTCGGCGCGCGGGCGAGCGACCGAAGAGCGGGCAGGGAGGCCATCCAGCATGAAACGTCGTAGCGCGCGCAACGGAATCTTGACCTTGACGGTGGTGGCCAATGCGCTGGCCGCCGCCTACAGCCCGGCCTGGGCCGCGGGGGAAGCGGCCTATACGCCTTCGCCCGTCAGCATGGACCCGGACGACTGGACCCGCGACCGCGCGGGCGACCCGGGCCTGGGCTTCGTGACCGACTGGCAGGGCCGCGAGGCCCTGAAGCTGTCCATCACCAAGCCGCCCGGTTCCAATTCCTTCAACAACTGGCAGGGCTACAGCCAGAAGGTGGACATCCCGGCGGCCACGGGCGAGGCCTTCCTGCGCGGCGACATCTGGATCGGGTCGGACTGGGCCGCGGGCGGCACGGAAACCGATTTCAAGAACACCGGCATGTGGGGCTCGGCCATGCCCGAGGACACCGTGGCGGGCGGCTCCTACGTGGACGCCAAGGCGGTGTTCCCCATCATCCACTTCACCAACCAGGTCGACGCCGAGGCCAACCCCGGCGGCGTCGGCATGCTCCGGATCTGGGACACCTCGGCCAGCGACAACGGCTGGGTCTACCTGCCGGAGACGGCCGGGCTGATCGACTACGGCGGCTGGAACACCATCGACCTGCGCCTGGTGAGCAGCGGCGCCGGCACGGCGATCGAGTACTACTTCAACGGCACGAAGATCTACACCTGGAACGACCCCCAGGCCGACGACGGCAGCTCGCCCGAGCAGTACTACGCCATGTACCTGAAGGCGCGCAACGGCGACGACGTCACCAACTACGACACCTACTGGTCGCGCCTGCTGGGCGGGGCCGTCTACAGCAACGGCCGGATCGACGACGACGTGGCCGGCGACGTCATGGTCGACAGCGGCGGCAGCGTGACGGTGGCGCCGGGCGTGACGATAGACGGCAACCTGGTGCTGGACCCCGATTCGGCCGCCGGCGGCGGCTCGTCGGCCGGGCGCGCCACCGTCACCCGCAACATCCAGGTCGACGACGGCGCCATCCTGTCGGGCTACTGGCGCCTGCCCACGGGCAGCGTGGTGGCCACGGGCGACGCCGTCATCCGCAGCGCCGACATCGAGGGCAGCACCACCCAGGGCGGCACCCCCAACCTGGTCCACGTGGCCGAAGGCGCCAAGGTGCAGATCGTCGACAGCCGCATCCGCAACGACCTGGACCACCCCACGGGCCGCAACGGCCGCACGGTGCTGGTCACGGGCACCGGCTCGACGGTCACCATCCGCAACTCCGACCTGGAGCTGCGGGCCTACTCCACCAATGCCGGCACCGATTACGGGCACGCCTTCACCGCGGTGGTGGGCGCCTCCGAGGGCGGCCATGCCGAGATCGTCGGCGGCTCGATCAAGGCCCGCGGCAGCAAGCGCACGGTGGGCCTGCACGCGATCGACGGCGGCAGCATCCGCGCCAGCGGCGGTCTGACCATAGACACCTACGACCACTTCGGCCACGCGGTCAACGCCTACAGCAACCCGGCCGACGCCAGCCCCGCCGACACCCTGGTCGAGCTCGACGGCGTGAAGATCACCACGCACAGCGACGAGTATTCGGTGGGCATACAGTCCGCCAACAAGGGCGCGCGGGTCGTCGCCAAGGACACCGCGATCTCCACCGTCGGCGCGGGCAGCTTCGGCGTGGAGGTCTTCAACGGCGCCGCGCTGTCGTACACCGGCGGCAGCATCGCCACCACCGGGCAGGGCGCGGCCGGCGTGCGCACCTACGGCGGCAGCCGCGGCAGCGGCGTCTCGACGGTGAACGGCACCACCATCGCCACCCGGGGCCAGGGCGCCGCCGGCGTGCTGGCGGGCGACGCGGCCGAGCCCACGGCGGGCACCGTCGCCCTGGCCGGCGCGACGATACGCACCACCGGCGCCGGCTCGTCCGGCATCGAATCGGGCTACGGCAGCTCCGTCACCGCGACCGACAGCAGCGTGGCCACCAGCGGGACCAATGCGCACGGCATCCGCGCGCACCGCGGCGGCCGCGTGACCGTCAGCGGCGGCAGCGTGGCGGCCGAGGGGGCCGGCTCGTCGGGCGTCTACGTCGAGGACGCCGCCAGCGTGACGCTGAACGGCGTGGCCGTGTCCGCCAGGGACGCTTCCATCACCTCGCAACTGAACCAGGCGGGGCAGACGCAGACCATCACCGTCGGCTCCGGCTCGCGCCTGACCGTCAACAACGGCACCCTGCTCAAGGTCAACCGCAGCACCGCGGGCATGGACGGCATCGTCAACCTGACGCTGAAGGCCGGCGCGACGGCCAGCGGCGACGTGGTCGACCTGGACGGCCTGGTCAAGGGCGGTTCGGGCGTGCGCGCCCAGGGCGGCAAGACCAACTTCGTCCTGGAGGCGGGCTCGCAATGGACGGGCATCGTCCAGGGCGTCAACGACACCGAAGTCGGCGACGGCGCCTCGTTCCAGAACGACGGCAGCGCGCCCGTCGAAGGCAACGTGTCCGGCGGGCAGAACAGCACCATCGTCTTCACCAACGACGCGACCATCACCGGCGGCGTCCAGACCGGTTCGGGCAGCACGGCGACCTTCAGCGGCGCGACCGACATCGGCGGCAGCGTCATCGGCACGGGGTCCAGCTTCGTGTTCGACGGCCCCGCCACCATCGGCCAGGGCGTGTCGGGCGTGGGCTCGTCCTTCCAGTTCAGCCAGACCGGCCCGACCGAGATCCAGGGCGGCCTGGCGCTGTCGCAGGGATCGTCGGTCAAGGGCGGCACGCAGCAGACGCCCATCGTCGTCCAGGGCGACACGACGGCCGAATCCGGCTCCACCGTCGGCGGCAACCTGGACATACGCGGCCAGTTCAGCGCCATCGATTCCATCCTGAGCGCCGGCAACTCGGTGGGCACCATCACCGCCGATACGCTGGGCAGCCTGTCGGGCACGCGCATGGACGTCGAAGTCAACGCCGCCGGCCAGGCCGACCTGCTGGTGGTGCGCAAGGGCGACGTGGACCTGGCCGGCGCCAGCCTGCGCGTGGACCAGGAGAACGGCACCGGCGGCTACCGCCTGGATCACGACTACACCATCGTCCAGGCCCGCGACGGCAAAGTGGTGAACACCTTCGACGCGGCCGCGCTGGGCGACAGCTTCGCCGGCACGCTGGTGCAGCTCGACCCCGTCCAGTACGGCGCCAGCGACGTCAGGATCAGCCTGTCGGTGGACCAGGACGCGGCGGCCGACCGCACCGGCCTGAGCGGCAACCAGAGCGCCACGCTCGACGGCCTGCTGTCGGTGACCGGCCGCAACGCGGTGGCCGACGCGGTCTCGCAACTGCCGGCCGGCGAGCGCGCGCAGGCGCTGGACCAGCTGTCCGGCGAGGTGCACGCCAGCACCCAGGCGGCGCTGCTGCAGGCGGGCGGGCTGGTCTCGCGCACCGTGTCGCAAAGGCTGCGCGCCAACCTGGGCGCGGAACGCCTGCCGGGCGATCCGCTGGCCTCCGGCGCCGCGGCGCCTGCGGGCGGCGCGCCGCGCTCGTCGGCACATCCGCTGTGGGCGCAGGTGGTGGGCAGCTGGGACAAGCTGGACGGCAACGGCAACGCCGCCAAGGCGCGCAGCGAGTACGGCGGCCTGTTCGTCGGCGGCGACGCGGGGCTGTCCGGCGGCTGGCGCGTGGGCGGGGCGCTGGGCTATACCGACGGCCGGGTGGAGGTCGACGACCGGTCCTCGCGCTCCGGCATCGACAGCTACACGGCCGCGATCTACGGCGGCAACAGCTGGGCGCGCGGCCCCGGGCGCCTGAACCTGACGGCCGGCGCCGCCTATACGCGCCACGACATCGATTCGCGCCGCAGCGTGGACGTGGGCGGCAGCCAGACGCTCAAGGCCGGTTACCACGCCGACACCGCGCAGGTCTTCGCGGAACTGGGCTACGCCATTCCCGTGAAGAGCCGTTTCCAGGTCGAGCCCTATGCCGGCCTGGGCTGGCTCAGCCAGAAGACCGACGACTTCACCGAATGGGGCGGCGAGGCCGCGCTGTCCGGCGACGAGCAGACCGACGACGTGACGCTCTTCACCCTGGGCCTGCGCGGCACGGTGCGGATCGACACCGACAGGCTAAAGGGCCGCGTCTCGGCCGGCCTGGGCTGGCGCCACGCTTCCGGCGACGTGAAGGGCGAGCGGCAGATGGCCTTCGTGCAGGGCGGCGGCGCGCCGTTCACGATCTCCGGCGCGCCCCTGGCCAGGAACGCGGCGCTGGTCGATCTGGGCTCGGAAATCGACGTGGGCCGCAACACCGCGGTGGGCCTGGGCTACAACGGCCAGTTCGGCGACGGCAACACCGGGCACACCGGCTCGCTGTACATGCGGGTGCGGTTCTAGGGCCTGGGCTCCTTGTAGCGTCAACAGGCCCTAGTCTCCGGCGCCCAGCGCCGCCAGCACCCGCCGCGCCACCTCGTCGGCCGGCGCGTCGGCGGCCACCGGCGTCCAGGCCGGCGTGTCGCCGGCGCGCGCCAGCTGCGATTGCAGCACGTCGACCGTCGCGTCCGACGGGTCGTTGCGGCGCGTGGCGATGCGCCCGGCCAGCACGGGGCGCGGGGCCTGCAGCCAGACCCCGGCGAAGGGCAGGCCCAGGCGGGCGGCGCACTGCCGGGCCAGCGCGCGCATCGGTTCCCGGTCGAACACCGCGTCCATCACTACCGCATGCCCTTGCGCCAGCACCCCGGCGGCCTGCTCCGCCATGGCTTCGTAGACGGCCTGCGACACTTCCGGCCGGTAGGCCGCCGCGGGCAGGCGGCGCTGCGCGGCCACGCCGTGCATGCGCTTGCGCACCCGGTCGCTGGACAGCACGCGGGCGCCCGGCGCCGGGCCCAGCCGGTCGGCGACGGCGGCCGCCACCGTGGACTTGCCGCTGCCGCTGAAGCCGCCTATGGCCACCAGCCCGGCCGGGGCCGGCTCGAGCAGCTCCCGGCCCAGCGCCACGTAGGCGGCCGCACGCTCGGCCGTCTCCTCGCCTTCCGGGCCGGGGGCGATCCGCTGCGCGGTCACGTGCGCGCGGATGGCGGCCCGCAGGGCCATGAAGAAGGGCAGGGCGGCCAGGCCGTCCGTGTCGCCGGTTTCGTCCAGGTAGCGGTTGAAGACGAAGTTGGCGATCTGCGCGCGGCCCAGCCGGCGCAGGTCCATCAGCAGGAAGGCCAGGTCGTACAGCACGTCTATGGTGGCCAGCGCGTCGTCGAATTCGATGCAGTCGAACAGCGTCGGCTCGCCGTCCACCAGGCAGATGTTGCCCAGGTGCAGGTCGCCGTGGCAGTGGCGCACCCGGCCGGCCGCCGCGCGGCGGCGCAGCAGGGGCGCCAGGCGGTCCAGCGCGCCGCGCAGCGAGCGGTTCAGCGCCGCCGCTTCCTGCGGCGCGAAGGCGGGCGCCTGCGCGAAGGCGCGCTCGTTCAGGTCCAGCACCGCGGCCAGCGGCGCGGCGCCGTCGGCCTCGGCCGGCTGCGCGTCGGCGTGGAAGCGCGCGACGCGCAGGGCGAGCGCCTCGGCCAGGGCCGGCGTCAGGCCGCCGCGCCGGGCGACCCGGTCCAGCAGCAGGTCGCCGTCGAAGCGGACCATCTCCAGCACCGCGTCCACCAGCTCGCCCGCGCCGTCGAAGGCCAGCCCGCCGCCCGGCTCGCGGGTGATGCGGCGCACCCGCAGGTAGAGGGCGGGCGCGGTGCGGCGGTTCAGCTCCAGCTCGTGCAGGCAGGCGCGCAGCCGCCGTTGCGGGGTGGAGAAGTCCACGTAGGGCAGCCGCACCGCGCGCTTGAGCTTGCAGGCCCGGTCGCCGGCCAGCACGATCCAGGAGATATGCGTGCGCACCGTCTGCACGGCTGCGCCGGGCTGGCCCAGCGCCTCCAGGCCCGCCGGGCCGGCCAGGAAGGCGCGGACCTCGGCCTGGCCGTCGTCGGTGTCGTGCGTGCCCGCGGGCTCCGTCATGGGCTTGGCCTCGAATGCGTTGCGCGCCGGCGGCGCGAAGGGCTGGCCTAGCTTACTACCCTTGTCGCCCTCCGCCCGAGGCTCAGAACCGCACCGACGCCGTCAGGCTCACGCTGCGCGGCTCGCCCAGCTTCACGTAGTCGCTGTACTGGAACTCCCAGTAGCGCTTGTCCGCCACGTTGTCGACCGCCAGCCGGAAGGTCGTGTCGTAGCCGGCCACGCGGGTCTCGTAGGTGGCGGCCAGGTCGACGATGGCGTAGCCGCCCACCTTCACGTCGTTGCCCGGGCGCAGCCAGGTCGAGCCGGTGTACTTGGCGCTGGCGCGCAGCGACAGCCCGGGCAGCTGCGGCACGCGGTAGACCAGCCGGCCCGCGGCGACGAAGCGCGGCGCGCCGGCCACGCGGTTGCCGAGGTAGTCGGCGCCCTTGCGGTATTCGCTGTCCAGCAGCATCAGGGTGGCGCCCAGGTCCCAGTCCGCGCCCAGGCGCTTGCTGGCGCCCAGCTCCAGGCCCTGGTAGACCGATTCGCCGTCCTGCACCAGCACGTTGGCGGCGTCGGCGTATTCCGCGCCCCGCTCGATGCGGAACAGCGCCGCCGAGGCGGCCCAGGTTTCCCGCTCGGTCTTCACGCCCACCTCGTACTGCTTGCTCTTGAGCGGGTTGAGCGTCTCGCCGTAGTTGGCGTACAGGTTGCCCACCGTGCTGCCGGGCTCCAGCGATTCGACGTAGCTGGCGTAGGCCATGGTCTGCGGGTCGATCTTGTACATCAGCGCCGCCGTGGGGGTGACGACGTCCTTGTCGTAGACCGCGTTGCGCGCGCCGCCGGGGTCGTAGCCGTTCTGGCGGTAGGCGGTGTAGCGCAGGCCGCCCAGCACGGACCAGCCCCCGCCCAGCTCGACGGTGTCGCTGGCGAACAGGGCCTTCTGGGCAATGTCGGCGGCGCGGTACAGGTCCAGGCTGCCGAAGGCGCCCCGGCTGTAGTACGTGTTGTCGTTGGCCCGGTGCACCGAGCCCGTGCCGACCTGCTCGTAGACGCTGTTGGCGCCGTAGTAGTTGCGCTGCTTCTGCCAGGAGGCGCCCAGCACGATCCGGTGCCGCAGGGCGCCGGTGCTGGCCTTGCCCTCCAGCATGGCCTGCCATTGGTTGAACTGGTAGGACTCGCCGTAGTCGGAGCGGTAGTCGTCGTAGTTGCCCAGGCCGTCGGCCAGCATGAAGACCGACTCGTTGCGGCGCGTCCGCGTCGAACTGTGGCTGAAGGAGGCGCTGGCCTTCCAGTCCGGCGACAGCCGGTAGGCCAGGCCGGTGGCGTAGTGGCGGAAGGCGTTGTCGACGTAATTGCCTTCGCCGGTCAGGTCGCTGCCGTCGCCGCGCGGCACGGACGGCAGGCTGCCGCCGGCCATCTGGCCGGTGTTGATGCTGGGAGCCTGCCGGGTGGCGGTGCTGTCCTGGTACAGGCCCTGGAAGTCCCAGGTCAGCCGCTCGCTCAGCCGCGCGTCCAGCGCCAGCGACACGGAATCCCGGTACAGCGAGCCGTCGTTGGGCCGGGCGCCTTCCTCGTGGGTGGCGTTGAGCCGGTAGCCGAAGCGATCGTCCGCGCCCGCCCGTCCGCCCAGGTCCACGTGGCCGCGCGCCAGGCTGTCGGACGCGTAGCCCGCGTCGATCTCGCGCACCGGCTGGTCGGTGGGCTTCTTGGTGACGAAGTTGACCAGGCCGCCCGGCGAGCCGAAGCCGTACATGAAGCCCGACGCCCCCTTGAGCAGGTCCACCTGCTCGAAATGCTCGTAGGGCAGGGTGACGGCGTAGCTCAGGAAGGGCTTGCCGTCGATGCGGAAGGAGTTCTGCCAGTCCAGCGGCAGCCCGCGCACCGTCAGGTAGGAGGCCCAGCCGTCGTAGGCGCCGCTGTTGTCCGAGACCGAGGCGTCGGTGACGAACAGGTCGCCCAGCTTGCCGGGGCGGTGCTCGCGGATGTCGGACTGCGTCACGACCGCGGTGGAGAAGGGCGTCTCCAGCTGGCTGCGGCTGCCCAGCGCGCCGCTGTCGACGGGCGCGGACAGGTGCTGCAGCGTGCCGTCGTCGCCGGCGCTGGCGCTGACCGACACGGCCTGCAGTTGCGCCACCCCGCCGGCCGGCTGCACGGGCGCGGGCCGCAGCGTGTAGCTGTTGCCGCCGCCGGGCACGGCCTGCAGCCCCTGGCCGCGCAGGATGGCGGCGAAGCCCTCGGCCACGCCGTAGCGGCCGCGCAGGCCGGCGCTGGACTTGCCCTGGGTCAGCTCGCCGGCGCCGGTCAGGAACACGCCGGCCTCTTCGCTGAAGCGGTTCAGCACGGCCGTCAGCGGCCCGGCGGGGATGTCGTACCGGCGCTGGGCGGGCGCCTCCTGCGCCTGCGCGTGCGCGGCCCAGGCCAGCGGGGACACGGCGGCGCCGGCGGCGGCCAGGCGCAGGGCGAAGGCCAGCGGCCGCAGGGCGGCGGGCCCGGCCGCCCCGGGCCTGCGCCGGGCCGGCGCGCGGGGGGAAATCCGGGGGGATGGGGCGGCACCCTGGCCGCGGCGGTGGGAAGGCATGGGGTTCCTCGCAAGGCGTTGGACGAAAGAGAGGAACCATTTGCGCGGGCGGGCCCGCGGCGCGATCCGGTCTGCTCTCACTGACTAGATCGGACGAGACGCGCGAAAGGGAACCGGAAAATCGCATCGGCGTCGCCGCCGCCGGTCCGCCGCCCTCGGGAGGCTTGGGCGCCTTGCCCTGGCTGCCGGGACCGCCGCCGCCGGGAATGCGTCAGTCCCCGGCCGGCTCCCCGTCGCGGCGCGCCTCGATGCTGGTCCACCAGGGCAGGGGGCGGCGCACCCGGATGGGCAGGGACTGCTCCAGCATGGCCAGGGCGCGGTCGCTGTCGCCGGCCGGGTAGACGCCCATGGCGTTCAGGCCGGCCACTTCCGGCGCCAGGCTGATGTGGCCGTGGCGGTAGCGGCCCAGCTCCTCGACCAGCGCCCGCAGCGGGATGTTGTCGGCCAGCACCACGCCGCGGCTCCAGGCCTCCCGGGCGCGGTCGGCCGGGCCCGCGTCGGCGATGGCGGCGGCGTCGAAGCGCACGCGCATGCCGGCCTCCACCCGCCGGGACGCGCCTGCGGCGTTGACCACCTGGACGGCGCCCTCGAACACGTCCAGGCGGACGTGGTCCGCGGCCAGCCGCACCGCGAAGCGCGTGCCCAGCGCCTGCATGCGGCCCAGCCGCGTGGCGACGTAGAAGGGCCGCAGCGCCGGGTCAGGCGCGGTCTGCACCAGGATCTCCCCGCCCAGCAGGGCGAGCGCCCGCTCGGCCGAGCCGTAGCGGACGTCCAGGGCGCTGTCGGTGTTCAGCCAGACGGTCGAGCCGTCGGCCAGGGTCACGCTGCGCTGCTCGCCCATGCCGGTGCGGTAGTCCGCCTCCAGCGCCGCCACCCGGCGCGGCAGCGGCGTGTGCCGCCAGCCCAGCCAGCCCAGCAGCCCGGCCCCCAGCGCGCCGGCCAGGCCGTTGAGCGCGCGCCGCCGTCCCGCGGCGGTGCTGCGGGCGGCCTTGTGGGCCGCCTCGACGCCGGCCAGCGCGGCCGGCCGGGCGCCGTTCAGCCGCAATGGGTCGAACTTGCGGCCGACCGCCTCGATGTGCCGCCAGGCGTCGGCGTTCTCCGGGCGCTGCGCGAGCCAGTCCCGCCATGCCCGGCGGTCCGCCTCCGTGGCGTCCTCGCCGCGCAGGGCGGCATACCAGTCGGCCGCCTGCGCCAGGCTGTCGAAATCCGCGGGGGCCGCGGTCAGGTCGGGGCCGGACGCCATCGGGCGTGCGCGGTCAGCGGGCCAGGCCCGCGCTGAGCAGCGCGCATCGCAGCATGGCCTGCGCGACGTACTTCTTGACCATGCGCTCGGACACGGCCAGCGCCGCGGCGATGTCCCGGTAGGGCATGCCGTCGAACTGGGCCATGGCGAAGGCGGCCGCGGCCTTGGGCGGCAGGCGGGCGAGCATGTCGCCGATCTCGACCAGGGTTTCGACCACGATGGCGTGGTGCTCGGCCGACGGCAGGCAGGGCTCGGGCTGCGCGGCCAGGGCGTCCAGCCAGGCCTGCTCGACCTCGCGCCGCCGCCACAGGTCCACGCACAGCCCGTTGGCCATGGCGCGCAGATAGGCGCGCGCCTGCCCCTGGCTGTCGAAGCCGCGCGGGGCGGGCCGCAGGATCAGCCGCATGAAGGCGTCGTGCGCCAGGTCGGCGGCGTCGGCCGCATTGCCCAGCCGCCGCTGCAGCCAGCCCCTGAGCCAGGAGTGGTGGTCGCTGTAGAGGGCCTCGATGGTGGCCAGAGGCCGGTATCCCGTTGTGCTCACAGTCAGGCTCTTGGGCGCGGCCTGCCTCGGCCGCCGGCCCGGACGCCGGTGCCGGATGGCCGCGCGCCGGCTGAAATGAATAAGAATTATTATTGATATCAGACGGCGCGGCGCGTTGTCAAACGCAGCCGGCCGGGCGAGGCCGCAGGGCAGGGCGGCCAGCTAGCGCTGGCCCAGGTAGAGCCGCGTCATCCTGTCGTCGCCCAGCAGCTGCGCGGCCTCGCCTTCCAGCACGACCCGCCCCTGGTCCAGGATGTAGCCGCGGTCGCTGATCGCCAGCGCCTGGCGGGCGCGCTGCTCCACCATCAGCACGCCGGCGCCCTGGGCCGGCAGGGTGCGCACCAGGCCGAACACCTGCTCGACCAGGGCCGGGGCCAGCGCGGCCGTGGGCTCGTCCAGCACCACCAGTTCCGGGCGGCCCATCAGCGCCCGGGCGAAGGCCAGCATCTGGCGCTCGCCGCCCGACAGCGTGGCGGCGCGCTGGCGCAGCCGCGGTTCGAGCGCGGGAAAGAGCGCCAGCATTTCCCGGATGCGCGCGTCGATGCCGTCGACCGCCGCGACCACCTTCAGGTTCTCCAGCACGCTCAGGCTGCCGAAGACGTTGGCCACCTGCGGCACGTAGGCCACCTTCAGGGCGGCGCGGTCCTCCGCGGCCCGGCGGGCGATGTCGCGGCCGTTGAGCACGATGGCGCCGCGCAGGCGCGGCACCAGCCCCATGACGGCCTTGGACAGCGTGGACTTGCCCGCGCCGTTGGTGCCGGCGATGGTGACGATTTCGCGGTGCCGCACGCACAGGCCGACGTCGCGCAGGATGTCCGCCTCGCCGTAGCCCGCGTACAGGCCCTGGACTTGCAGCAGCATCAGACCACCCCTCCCATGTAGGCTTCGTGCACCCGCGGGTCGGCCAGCACCGCGGCGGGCCCGCCCTGGGCGATGACCCGGCCCTGGTCCATGACGTACAGCCGGTCGGCCAGTTCCCCCAGGGCTTCCAGGTGGTGCTCGATGACGAGGAAGGCCATGCCCCGCTCGCGGTTGAGCTCGCGGATGCGGTCGGCGATCTGCGCGATCAGCACCGGGTTGACGCCGGCGAAAGGCTCGTCGAGCAGGATGGCCTTGGGCGACAGCATCAGCACCCGCCCCAGTTCCAGCAGTTTCTTCTGGCCGCCCGACAGGCCGCCGGCGGGGCTGTCGGCCACGCCCTGCAGGTTCAGGAAGCGCAGCCAGCGCTGCGCCTCGTCGCGCAGCCGGCGCTCCTCGCGCACGGTGCGCGGCCATTGCGCGTAGACCGACCATAGCGATTCGCCGTGGCGCCGCGGCGCGGCCGCCAGCAGGTTCTCCAGCACCGTCAGGCTGGCGAACTCGCGCGGCACCTGGAAGGTGCGCCCCAGCCCCAGGCGGGCGCGCCGCCGCGCCGGCATGCGGGTGACGTCCACGCCGCCGAACGAGACGCTGCCCGCGTCGGCCTCGATCTGCCCGCAGGCGATGGCGAACAGCGTGCTCTTGCCCGCGCCGTTGGTGCCCACCAGCCCCACCAGGCCTCGTTCGGGCACCTCCAGGGCGACGTCGTCCACGACCCGCAGGCCGCCGTAATGCTTGCTGATTCCGGAAAGCGACAGCATGGCCTCACCCCTTGCGCCGGCCGAACAGGCCCTGCGGCCGGTACAGCATGCACAGGATCAGCGCCAGGCCGACCACCGCCAGGCGCACGCTGGCCATCTGTATCTCGGACACGCCCGGCAGCGCGTCGCGCAGGAAGCGCGAGCCTTCCAGGAAGGCCAGCAGCAGCACGCTGCCGGCCGCCGCGCCCGCCATCGAGCCCGCCCCGCCGATGATGACCGCGATCCAGACGTAGAAGGTGACCAGCGGCACGAACTGCTCGGGCGACAGGAAGGCGATGAAGTGCGCGTAGAAGGCGCCGGCCAGGCCGGCCAGCATCGCGCCCAGCATGAACATGCGGGTCTTGGGCCGGGCCGCGCTCTTGCCCAGCGCCTGGACCGCCGTCTGGTCGTCGCGGATGGCGCGGATCAGCCTGCCGTAGGGGCTGCGCACCAGGTGCCGCAGCAGCAGGAACGCCACCGCGTTGCACAGTGCCAGCGCGCCCAGCGTGGCCAGGCCCCTGGCGTCCGGGCCCAGGCCGGCGAACAGGCCGGGGATGCCGGGCAGGCCCTGCACGCCGCCGGTCAGCCAGCCTTCCTCCTGCAGGACGATGCGCAGGGTTTCCGAGAAGCCCAGCGTGACGATGGCCAGGTAGTCGTCGGCCAGGCGCAGCGCGAGCAGGCCGATCGGCCAGGCCAGCAGCGCCGCGACGATCATCGCCGCCAGGAAGCTGGCCGGCAGCGGCCAGCCGGCCAGCGACAGCAGCGCCGAGGCATAGGCGCCCGCGGCGAAGAAGGCGACGTGGCCGAAATTGATCAGCCCGGTATGGCCGTACTGCAGGTTCAGGCCCATGGCCAGCAGCATGTAGATCAGCGAGATCGTGGCGACGGCGACGAAATAGGATGCCATGGCTACCTCGCCGCCAGGGCCGTGCCGAACAGGCCGCGCGGGCGCGCCAGCAGCACCAGCAGCAGCGCCGCGAAGGCCACCGCGATCTTGTAGGAAGGGCCGACCAGGGGCACCGAGAGCTCCTGCGCCAGCCCCAGCAGCACGCTGGCCAGCACCGCCCCGCCGGGGTTGCCGATGCCGCCCAGGACCATGGCCGCGAAGGCGGCGATCAGCAGCTCCCAGCCCAGGTCCGGCATGATGACCGCCTTGACCCCGTACAGGACGCCGCCCGTGGCGCACAGGGCGCCGGCCATCGCCCACAGCGCCAGCATGACGCGCCTGGCGCGGATGCCGCTGGCCCGCGCCAGGTCGGGGTTGTCGGCGACCGCGCGCATCTGGCGGCCGATGGGCGTGCCGTGCAGCAGCGCGAAGACCGCCAGCAGCGCGCCCACGGCCACGCCGGCCACGGCCAGGTCGGTGGGCAGCAGCCGCAGCCCGCCGAAGTTCCACGCCCGCATCAGCGGCGTCTGTATGGATTGCTGGTCGTGGCCGGCGAAGAAGGTCAGCACCGAGCGCACCAGCAGCGCCACGCCTATCGACGCCACCAGGCTGGTGACGGCCGGGCGGCGCGCCAGCGGCCGGAACACCAGCCAGTGGCACAGCAGCGCCAGCGCCACCCCGGCGGCCAGCGCGCCCGCCGCGGCCAGCAGCAGCGAGGCGGCCAGCGCCTTCTGCATGGTGACCGCGGCATAGGCCGAGACCGTCATGTAGTCGCCGGTGGCGGCGTTGGCGAACCCCGCGATGCCCATCACCAGGGTCAGCGACAGGGCGGGCAGGGCGATCAGCAGGCCCTCGACCAGGCCGTTGACCGCGTAGTTGGCAAGCGAAATCGCGGAGATCACGGACACTCCCACAGATGGGGCGCGCGCCGGCGCCGGCGCGCGCCTGGCGCGTCAGACGCTGACCCGGCCCTGGCGGACGATCTCGCCGCCGCGGATCATGCTGATGCTGAAGTCCGGGGAGGCGTCGCCCGAGGCGTCGAAGTTCAGGCGCGAGGACGCGCCCTGGTAGCTGACCGGCCCTTGCTTGAGCGCTTCGCGCCCCGCCTCGAAGCTGTCCACGGGCTTGCCCTGGCCGCCCGCGACCTTGGGGATGCAGGCGTTGACCTGCGCCGTCGTGGCGCCGGGGCCGGCCGCCTCCATGGCCAGCGCCAGGGTCACGACCATGTCGTAGCACATCGCCGCGTAGATGCTGGTCGAGCCGTCCTTGCCGGTCTCTGCCTTGTAGATCTCGTCGAAGTGCGCCAGCGCCGGCGAGCCCTCGTTGGCGATGGTCTGCACCACGCGCACGCCTTCGCAGACCTCGGCGCCCAGGGCCTTGACCAGGTCGGCGTTGCCGGCCCAGCCGGGCATGACCCACTTCACGTCCTGGCCGGACTGGTACCACTCGCGCAGGATGAGCGTGGTGTCGGGCAGGTAGGAGCCCATGACCACCACGTCGGGCTTGGCATCCAGGATCTGCTGCAGCTCGCTGCGGTAGCTGGGCCGGTTGGGCTCGTAGACCACCGAGGCCACGACCTTGCCGCCGCGCGCTTCCCAGGCGGTCTTGAAGCCCTGGGTGTTGCTGATGCCCGAGGCGTTGTTGAACGCCATGATGGCGGGGCGCTGGAAGCCGCCCTGCGCCACGGCTTGCGCGAAGGCCCGGCCGTAGCGGTCGTTGGTCGCCTCGAAGCGCCACGACAGCCCCGCCACGTTCTGGGTGGTGATGGCGGGGGCGCCGGACGTGTTCATGAGGATGGCGCCGGCCGCGTTGGTCAGCGGCATGACGGCCAGGGTCACCCCCGAGGAGAACGTGCCCAGTATGGCCTGGACGCGGTTGACGTCCAGCAGCTTCTTGGCGGCCAGCACCGCGGCCTCCGGCTTGGTCTGGTCGTCCTCGGCATAGACCTGCAGGCGGCGGCCGCCGGCCCCGCCCGCGGCGTTGATTTCCGACACCGCGCGCAGGATGGTCTTCTGCATGCCGGGCCCGTAGCTGGCGCCCGAGCCGGTGATGGAATTGAGCGCGCCGATGCGGAACACGTCTTGCTGCGCGGCGCGCGCGGCGGCGGGCGCCAGGGCCGAACCCAGCAGGGCGGCGCCGGCCAGGCAGACGCTGCGGCGGGTCTCGTCGATTCGAGTCATTGCTTTTTCCCCTTGTCGATCATGGATGCCGGGCCCGGACGGCCCGGCCCGGTAATGGCTTACCGCTGGGCGGCCTGGCCGCGGATGTAGGCGATCACCTCGTCCGCGCTGGAGACGTCCGCATAGCGGCGGCCGACGTCGCGCAGGTTGTCGTGGTGCGGGCCTTCCTCGATGTCACCCACGCAGTCTTCCGGCACGATGGTGCGAAAGCCGTACTGGAAGCTGTCGATGGTGGAGGCGCGGATGCAGCCGCTGGTGTTGCAGCCGGTGATCACCACCGTCTGCACGCCTTCCTTGATGAAGTAGGGCACCACCGGCGTCTGGAAGAAGATCGACGGGCCGTACTTGCACACCACCACGTCGTAGTCCTTGTCGTAGATGCGCGGCTCCAGCGCCGAGCTGGGGTGGTCCAGCCGGAACTGCTCGCGCACGGCCGTGATCTTCCAGTGCGGCGCGTCGCGCTCGCCCTTGTAGGCCGTGTAGCAGCTGGCCACCGGCACGCCGTGCTCGCGCGCCACCTTGAGCAGCCGCGCGGTGTTCTCCACCCCGCGCATGACCAGCGGCGCGCCGCCCAGCGGGTAGGCCTTGTCGGTGAACGCCAGCTGGTAGTCCACCACCACGATGCCGACCTTGCCCTTCATGCCGACCGAGACGGCGCCGTAAGAGCGGTTTGCGTAATCGTCCATGTCCTGAAAACTCCTGATGTGTGCAAGCGGTGCCGAGGCGGTGCTCGGCAACCGGACGGATGGCCCGCGCGCGGGTCGGCCAGGCGCCGCGCGGCCGGGCGGTTCGAGCGCCGGCGCAGGTACTCCAATACACGTAAGATATTAGGTGTCTTATATACTTAAGGCAATACGTGTTAGTTACGTACGTATCCGGTCCGCGTCCGACCCGCGTCCGACCCGCGTCCGGTACGGATCCGCCACAGGAGCATGCATGCAAGACCCCGTCGATTACCGCTCCGCCTACCGCCATTCGCCCGTGGCGCAGATGATCACCCGCAAGCGCATCATCGCCGACTGCAGCGTGCTGTTCGCCGAGATGTTCCGCACCACGCGGGAAGAGCTGGTCGGCCAGACGGTCCGGGTGCTGTATCCCACCCAGCTGGACTTCGAGAAATCCGGCCGCCGGGTGGTCCCCATCCTGGCGAGCAAGGGCTATTTCTCGGATTCGCGCGTGATGCGGCGCATGGACGGGGAACTGTTCTGGGTGAACGTCTACGGCTTTTCCGAGCACCGCGACGACCCCTATGCCGAGGCGCTGTGGATGTTCGCCGACATGCCCGCCGACCCGGCCGGCGACGGGCTGCCCCGGGTGTCGTCGCGCCAGCTGGATTCCGACGCGCGCGGCTCGATGACGCCGCGCGAGCGCGACGTCGCGGCCCTGCTCATCCAGGGCGGCACGGCCAAGCAGATCGGCAAGGCGCTGAACATCAGCCCGCGCACCGTCGAGGTCTACCGCACGCGGCTGCTGCGCAAGTTCCACGTGCGCAGCACCGCGGCGCTGGTGCAGAGCCTGCTGTCGGACTGAGCACGCCCGCGGCCCGCGCCGCTACGGCCCGAACCCCGGCGCGCGCGAGTCCGCGACGATGTGCAGCTCGCGGTCCGACGGCGGGATGTAGATGTGCTGGTAGTAGACCGGCTCCGCGCCCGGGAAATGCCCGACCGCGCGGATGCCGGTGCACACCGTGCCGGCCGGCACTTCCAGCGCCTTGCATATCCTGGCCGGCGGGGTCTCCTGCCTCATCATCAGGTCGATGGTCGTGACCGCCTGGCCGCAGGCCTTGAAGATGATGTCCTTGAAGTTGGAGTGCGCCAGCTCCTGCAGCGCCAGGCTGGCGAAGACCGGCACCCGCTCGGCGTCGACGTAGAAGTCGATGTGGACGTAGAACTCGTCGGCGATGCGCACGCGGCGGGTGATCTCGACGGCGCTTGCCGAGCGCAGCGCCTTCTGCCACGGGCCCGGGCGCGGCCGCAGGTTGCGCCCCAGCACTTCCGGGTAGACCGGCAGGTAGCTCTGGCCGTCGTCGCTCATGAAGCGGCAGTGGAAGGGGTGCGCCATTTCCCCTTTCTCCAGCCCGCCCTTGACGAAGGAGCCGTGCCCCGGGCGCCGGTCGATCACGCCGCTGCCGGCCAGCTCGCGCATGGCCCGCTGGATGGTGCCCAGGCTCATGGGCAGGGCCGCGGCCAGGTCCTGCTCGTTCGGCACCTTGTCCCCCGAGCGCAGCTGGCCCGTGGCGATCGCCTCGACGAAGGCGTCCCGCAGGGATACGTACTTGGGCACCCCGGGGCGGAGGTGGCGCTTCAGGCGGTGGGCGAGCTGAACGAGATCCATAGGACGCAGATTATGCGCGACGGACGCTTGCATCGGTGCCGCCACGAAAATACTATATAGTATTAAAGCTATGTAGAATTTAGTGTTTACGTAGCGGATATGTACGAATATGTAGCAGCACGCGAGGAGCGCAAATGGGCAAGCAGGGACGCAACGTCATCGTCATCATGTCGGACGAGCACAACCCCAAGGTAATGGGCTGTGCCGGCCATCCGGTCATCCACACGCCGAATCTCGACGACCTGGCGGCCCGCGGCACGCGCTTCAGCTCCGCCTACACCGCCAGCCCCGTCTGCGTGCCCGCGCGAGCGGCCTTCGCGCTCGGCAAGTACGTCCACCAGATCGGCTTCTGGGACAACGCCGACGCCTACGACGGCTCGCAGCCCAGCTGGCATCACATCCTGCGCGAGGCCGGGCACCAGGTCGTGTCCATCGGCAAGCTGCACTTCAACAAGACAGGCGAGGACCACGGCTTCAGCCAGGAACAGATCCCCATGCACATCCTGGAAGGCAAGGGCGATCTCATGGGCCTGGTGCGCGACGACCTGCCGCGCCGCGGCGGCGCCAAGAAGATGATCGCCCTGGCCGGCCCGGGCGAATCCTCGTACACGCTCTACGACCGCGAAATCTGCGCGCGCGCCCAGACCTGGCTGCGCACCCGGGGACGCGAGCCGGCCGACAAGCCCTGGGCCCTGTTCGTCTCCTTCGTCGCGCCGCATTTCCCGCTCACCGCGCCGCCCGAGCACTACTTCCGCTACTTCAACCAGAAGCTGCCCATGCCCAAGCTGTATGCGCGCGAGCAGCGGCCCCAGCACCCCTACCTGCAGGACTACCGCAACAGCTTCTGCTACGACGATTACTTCGAGTCGGAAGCCGACGTGCACCGGGCGCTGTCCGGCTACTTCGGCCTGGTGAGCTTCCTGGACGAGCAGATCGGCAAGATCGTCTCGGTCTTCGACGAACTGGGCATGGCGGCCGACACCGACATCATCTACACCAGCGACCACGGCGACAACCTGGGCTCGCGCGGCCTGTGGGGCAAGTCCACCATGTACGAGGAGATCGCCGGCGTGCCGCTGGTCTGCGTGGGCAGGGACTTTCCCAAGGGCGCCACCGTGGCCGCGCCGGCCAGCCACGTCGACGTGTTCCCGACACTGCTCAACCTGGCGGGGGAGTCCTTCGACGCGGTCAAGGACACGCACCCGGGCATAGACCTGGGCAAGATCGCCAACGGCTTCGAGCCCGACCGCGCCGTGCTGAGCGAATACCACGGCATGGGTTCGCGCAGCGCCGCCTTCATGGTCCGGGCCGGCCAATACAAGTACGTCCACTACGGCCTGTACGCGCCCCAGCTCTTCGACCTGGCCGCCGACCCGGAAGAGCTGGCGGACCTGGCCGGCGACCCCGCCTACGCCAAGGTCCTGGAAGCCTGCCACGCCCGCCTGACCGCCATGCTCGATCCGGTCGAGGTCGACGCCCGCGCCCGCGCGCGTCAGGCGGAGCTGCTGGCCCTGCACGGCGGGCGCGAGGCCGTGGTCGCCCGCGGCGACCTGGGCTTCACCCCGGCGCCGGGCGTGGCGGCGGACTTCCAGTAGCGGCCGCCGGCGCCCGCGTCCGCGCGCAGCGCACGCGGCCCGCGCGGGCGCCGCCCGACGCACACCATCCAACCGAACCGAAGGAGACAACCATGATCCGCCGCCTTGCCTTTCTGCTCGTTTCATCGATCGCGATGGCGGGTCCGTCCTGGGCCGCCGACTGGCCGGACCGCCCGATCCGCTTCATCGTGCCGTTCCCGGCCGGCGGCGGCGTCGATACGGTGGCGCGCGTCTACGGCGCCGCCCTGGGCGAGCTCGTCAAGCAGCAGATCGTCATCGACAACCGCCCCGGCGCCTCGGGCGCCATCGGCGCGCAGGCCGTGGTCAAGGCCGAGCCCGACGGCTACACCTTCCTGATCTCGTCGCCGGCCGAGGTCATGGTCAGCGCCATCGCGGGCCAGCCGCTGTCCTACAACCCGCAGACCGACCTGGCCCCCGTGGCCCTGGCCGGCGAGACGCCCCTGGGCATCGTCGCCTATCCGCCGGCCGCGCCGCAGGACCTGAAGGCGCTGATCGAGCAGGCCAAGGCCAAGTCCCTGCAGCTCAGCTACGGCACGCCGGGCAACGGCAGCACCATGAACTTCGCCGGCGAGGCGCTGCGCGCCGCCACCGGCCTGCAATGGCAGCACGTGCCGTACAAGGGCGCCGCGCCCGCGGTCAACGACGTGCTGGGCGGCCAGATCCAGGTCGTCATCTCCGGCCTGCCGCCGCTGGTGCAGCACATCAAGGCCGGCAAGCTGACCGCGCTGGCCGTGACCTCGGCCAAGCGCTCGCCCCTGCTGCCCGACGTGATGGCCGTGTCCGAGCTGCCGGGGCTGGCGGGCTTCCGCTTCACCAACTGGATGGGCGTGTTCGCGCCGCGCGGCACGCCGCAGGACATCGTCGACCGCATGGGCCAGGCCTTCGAGGCCACGGCCAGGAACCCCGACGTGGTCAAGCGCCTGCAGGACGCGGGCCTGGACCCCAGCGGGATACACGGCGCGGCCTTCGCCCAGTTCCTGCGCGACGAGCACGACCGCTACCAGGCGGTGGCCAGCAAGACCGCCATCAAGCCGCAATGACCTGAGTCCTGCCCGATGACAGCCTGTCCGCAAGACCCCGCGCCCTGGCACCGCCAGGGCAAGGACCCGGACTACCGCTTTTCCCTGGCCAACGAGCGCACCTTCCTCGCCTGGATACGCACCGCGCTCGCCATCCTGGCCGGCGCGCTCGTGCTGCACCAGCTGGGCGGGCTGCTGCGCCTGGGGCGGATGTCCGTCTGGCTGTGCGCCTTCCTGTCGGTGTTCGCGGCGCTGCTGGGCGCCGTGGCCTATCCGCGCTGGAAGCAGATCGAAATGGCGATGCGCCACGACGGGTCGCTGCCGCGTTCCCGCATCGCGCCGGCGCTGGCGGCCATCACCGCGCTGGTGTCGGTGGCGGCCGCCGTGGCGATCCTGCTGGAGGGCTGAGCGTGCGCGATCCCGGCCTGCAGCCGGAGCGCACCAGCCTGGCCTGGTCCCGCACGGCCATGGCCATGCTCGTCAACGCGCTGCTGCTGTTGCGCGCCGCGGCGGTGGAGGGCCGCCTGCCGCTGGCGGCGGTGGCCGTCGCCCTGACCGGGGCAGCCCTGCTGCTGTTTCGCCATGCCCGGCGCCGGGGCGCCGAACTGGCCCATCCGCGCCGGGGCAGGGTCCATCCCCGCACGATGCTGTCGACTGCCGGCATCTGCCTGGCGGCGGTGCTGGCCGGGCTGGCCGAGATCGCGCTGGCCGGGCTGGGCCGGCCGGAATAACGGGCCGGGCGCCGGGGCGCCTTCGAGCCGGGTGGGCCTGCTGCATGGGGCCGGCCCGGCCATGCCGGGTATCGGCGCGCTACGGCCCGCTGTCCGGGCCGAGCAGCCGCGCCAGCTCCACCACGTTGCGCACGCCCATCTTCTCCAGGATGCGGGCGCGGTGCACCTCCACCGTGCGCATCGACACGCCCAGGTCCTCGGCGATCTGCTTGTTCAGCTTGCCTTCCAGCACGTGCTGCATGACCTCGCGCTCGCGCGCCGACAGCGCGGCCCGGCGGCGCTCCAGGTCCGCCCGCCGGCGCTGCGCCAGCCGCTGCGCGGCCGCCTCGCGCTGGGCGACCAGCACGCGGTCGACCAGGTCGTTGTCGTTGAAGGGTTTCTCGATGAAATCGGCGGCGCCGCGCTTGAGCGCCTCGACCGCCAGCGGCAGGTCGCCGTGGCCGGACAGGAACACCACCGGCTGCACCGCGCCGAGCTCGATCAGGCGGTCGAACACTTCCAGGCCGGACATGCCGTGCATGCGGATGTCGAGCAGGATGCAGCCCGGCATCTCGGGCGTCCAGGCCGCCAGGAAGGCTTCGCCGGACGGCCATTGCCGGGTCGGCACGCGGCGCGACAGGAAGAGCCACGCCAGCGCGTCGCGGATGGCCGGGTCGTCGTCGACGATGTGCACCGGCGCCGGCGAGTCGATGCCTTCGTCCATGGCGTCAGCCATCGATGCGCGCCAGCCCGGGCTCGCCCTCGGCCTCGGCCGCCGCCTCGCCGGCCGGGCGGGCCAGGGCGAGCGAGAACAGGAACACGGCGCCGCGCTCCTGGCCGGCCTCGAACCACAGGTTGCCCTTGTGCAGCTCCATGATGGACCGGCAGATGTTCAGCCCCATGCCCATGCCGGACGCCTTGGTGGTGACGAAGGGCATGAATATCCTTTCTATCATCTCCGGCTCGATGCCGGGCCCGTTGTCGGAAACCGAGACGATAACCCGGCCGCCGTCGAGGTCCACGTCCACCGTCGCGCAGCGCATGCCGGGCTCGCAGGCCGCCATGGCCTCGATGGCGTTGCGTATCAGGTTGACCAGGACTTGCTCGATCAGCACCCGGTCGGCGCGCACCGTCAGGCCCGCGGGCGCGCGCCTGACGACGATGCGCGCGCCCGACTTGCGCGCGTCGGCCAGGCAGAAATCGACTGTCTCGCGCACGATGCGCGACAGGTCGCAGGTGTCGAGCTGCGGCTCGCGCTTGCGCACGAAGTCGTGCACCCGGCGGATGATCTGGCCCGCGCGCCGGTTCTGCGCGGCCAGGTTTTCCATGATCGCCGCGAGCCGGCCGCGGTCGGGGTCGTCGTGCCGCAGCAGGTTCAGGCAGCCCGCCGCATAGCTGGCGACGGCCGCCAGCGGCTGGTTCAGCTCGTGGGCCAGGGTCGAGGCCATCTCCCCCATGGTGATCAGGCGTCCGGTCTGCTGCAGCTTGTCGGCCTGCTGGCTGGCCTGGGCCTCGGCGCGCTTGCGCTCGGAGATGTCGATGATGGACGCCATCCAGCCGATGTGCCGGCCGTCGGCGTCGATCAGCGGCGCCTCGTAGACCATGACGTCGATGGGCGAGCCGTCGCGGCGGCGGAACACCGTCTCGAAGCTGTGCGCGCGCGGCGACTGCCGGTTGCGATGATGGCGCTCCATCGTCTCCGACACGAGGTCGCGCTCCCAGTAGGGCAGCGGCGGCCCCTGGCCGATCAGCTCGTCGCGCTCCCAGCCCACCATGCGGCAGAACGCCGGGTTCACGTAGAGCAGGCGGGATTCCAGGTCGCGGGCGCGCTGGCCCACGGTGCTGGAGTCCTCCATCGCCTTGCGGAAGGCCTGCTCGCGCCGCAGGGCGTGCTCGGCCAGCAGGCGCCGGCGCGCGTGGCGGTGCTGCATCCACAGGTTGACGATGGCCAGCAGCGCCAGCCCGACGATGGTGGCGACCAGCGTGTGCTCCAGCAGCCCGCTCTCTTCCCGGTAGGGCGACAGCGACAGGAAGACGCCGTGCAGCGGCGGGTCGAAGGACATCGTGTGCGCGGCATGGCCCTCGACCACGGCGTTGGACTTGCGCGCCAGCACCGTGCCGTCCAGCCGCGCCAGCGTGACCTGGTAGTGCTCGGCGATCCACCACGGCACGTGGGCCGCGAGCAGGCTGCCCAGCGAGATCTCGGCCTCCAGCGTGCCGGTCACGCGGTTGGCCGCGTCGAACACCGGCACCACCAGGGTGGACAGGTAATCGCCGTCGCGCGGCTGCGGCTCGCTCCAGGCGGGGTGGCCGCGGTTGGCCCGGCCCAGCGCGTCGGCCTGGGCCTGCGAGATTCCCGGCTGCGCGCCGGCAGGCGCCAGGCCCAGCGTCTTGCCGCCGGTGTCGCGCCAGGCGATGCGCAGCATCTCCGCGTTGTTGGCGACCATGTGCCGCGCGCGCGCCATCACCGGCGCGGCCGGCAGGCTGTCCACGCCCAGCTCGGCCGCCAGCCGCAGCAGGTTGTCCTGGTGGCTGCCGATCTGGAAGCGCAGCGTCTGCTCGATCCACAGCGTGTCGCGCACCAGCTTGACCTGCTGGTCCTCGCGGCGGTCCTGGCTGACGATCCACAGGAACAGGCCGATCAGGCCCACCATCACCGCGATGGCGGCGATGGGCGCGCTGGCGGCCAGTCCTTCGCCGCGGAAGGACCCGGCGCGGCGGGACGGGGAGGGGACGGGCATGCGGGGGACTTCGGATATCCACAATAGGCAGCGCGGATTATCGCCTCTACTCTGCGCCCCCGTGCATGCCGGCAGGTCCGGCACGCCAGAGGATAGGGGTTAACCCTTGCCAATAACTATCTAGGAGGAAGTCATGAAGAGACTGCTCGCAGCCGGCCTGGCGCTGTCCGCCCTGTGCGCCGGCGCCGCCTTTGCCCAGAACCCCATCGTCATCAAGTTCAGCCACGTGGTGGCGCCCGACACGCCCAAGGGCAAGGGGGCGGACCGCTTCAAGGAGCTGGCCGAGAAGTACACCGACGGCAAGGTCAAGGTCGAGGTCTACCCGAACTCGCAGCTCTACAAGGACAAGGAAGAACTGGAAGCGCTGCAGCTGGGCGCGGTGCAGATGCTGGCGCCCTCGCTGGCCAAGTTCGGCCCGCTGGGCGTGCGCGAGTTCGAGGTGTTCGACCTGCCGTACATCTTCCGCGACAAGGCGGACCTGCGCAAGATCACCGACGGCCCGGTCGGCAAGGGCCTGATGGCCAAGCTCGAGCCCAAGGGCATCATCGGCCTGGCGTACTGGGACAACGGCTTCAAGATCATGACCTCGAACAGCCCGATGGTCTCGCCCGACGACTTCCTGGGCATGAAGATGCGCATCCAGTCGTCCAAGGTGCTGGAGGCCCAGTTCAAGGCGCTCGAGGCCATCCCGCAGGTGATGGCCTTCTCCGAGGTCTACCAGGCCATGCAGACCGGCGTCGTGGACGGCTCGGAAAACACCCCGTCCAACATCTACAGCCAGAAGGTGCACGAAGTCCAGAAGCACGCCACGCTGTCGGACCACGGCTACATCGGCTACGCGCTGATCGTCAACAAGAAGTTCTGGGAAGGCCTGCCCGCCGACGTGCGCACGCAGCTGGACCGCGCCGTGAAGGAATCCACCGAGTACGCCAACACCATCTCCCAGCAGGAGAACGACGACGCGCTCGCAGGCATCCGCAAGGCCGGCAAGACCCAGGTCCACGAGCAGACCCCGCAGGAGCGCGAGGCCTGGATCAAGGCCCTGCAGAAGGTCCACAAGGAAATGGCCCCGCGCGTCGGCCAGGAAACGATAGACGCCGTGTACAAGGATCTCGGCATCCAGGGCTGACAGCGCCCGTCCGTTTCCCCCCGCGAGGGCGGCCCGGCGGCCGCCCTCGGCCCGTTCCACCGCCCCCGGGGTTCGTCCCATGTTCCTACGCATACTCGACCGGCTCGAGGAATGGCTCGTGTCCATCCTGATGGTCTCGGCCGTCACCATCATCTTCGTCGCCGTGGTCCAGCGCTATTCCGTCGGCGTGCTGGCCGACCTGGTCGCCTGGGCGCGCGCCCACGAATACGCCACCCTGATGCAGTTCCTGCGCTCCTGCTACCGCACCGTGGTGGGCGTGAACCTGCTGTGGGCCCAGGAGCTCTGCATCTACCTGTTCGTCTGGATGGCCAAGTTCGGCGCCGCCTACGGCGTGCGGCTGGGCATCCACGTCGGCGTGGACGTGCTGGCCAACAAGGTGTCCCCCCCTTACCAGCGCCTGCTGAACATCGTCGCGCTGCTGGCCGGCGCCCTGTTCACCGCCATCGTCGCCTGGATAGGCGCGGACTTCACCTGGCACATCGCCAAGACCAGCCAGACCTCGCCCGACCTCGAAATCAAGATGTGGATCGTCTACCTGGCCGTGCCCGCGGGCTCGGCGCTGATGTGCTTCCGTTTCCTGCAGACGCTGGCCAACTACCTGCGCACCGGCGAGCTGCCGCACCACACGCACGGCCACGTCGATGACGAGCCGGCCGACGCGGCCATGGAGGCGCGGGCATGACCACCTTCATCATCTTCGCGCTGCTCGTCCTGCTGCTGCTGACCGGCATGCCGGTCTCCATCGCGCTGGGCCTCACGGTGATGACGTTCCTGTTCACCATGACCGACGTGCCGATGGACAGCATCGCGCTCAAGCTGTTCACCGGCATCGAGAAGTTCGAGATCATGGCGATCCCGTTCTTCATCCTGGCCGGCGGCTTCCTGACCCACGGCGGGGTGGCCAAGCGGATGATCCGCTTCGCCACCTCCATGGTCGGCCACCTGCCCGGCGGCCTGGGGCTGGCGGCGGTGCTGGCCTGCGCGCTGTTCGCGTCGATCTCCGGCTCGTCGCCCGCCACGGTGGCGGCGATCGGCTCGATCATCATGCCGGCCATGGTCAAGCAGGGCTTCCCGCCCAAGTTCGGCACCGGCATCGTCTCGACCTCCGGCGGCCTGGGCATCCTGCTGCCGCCGTCCATCGTGATGGTGATGTACGCCGTGGCCACCAGCGGCATGCTGGTCGAAGGCCCGACCGGCGAGCGCGTGGGTTCGGCCTCGATCGGCCAGCTGTTCATCGCCGGCGTCGTGCCCGGCCTGCTGCTGGCCCTGATGCTGGGCGTCACGACCATGTTCCGTGCCTGGAAGTTCGACTACCCGCGCCAGCCCAAGGCCAGCTGGCGCGAGCGCTGGAGGGCGTTCCGCGAATCGGTCTGGGGCCTGATGCTGGTCGTGATCGTGATGGGCGGCATCTACTCGGGCGTGTTCACGCCGACCGAGGCCGCCGCCATGAGCGCGGTCTACGCCTTCGTCATCGCCGTGTGGGTGTACAAGGACATCAAGCTCAAGCAGGTCGGCCGCATCGTGCTCGAATCGGCGGCGATGAGCGCCATGCTGCTCTACATCATCACCAACGCGGTGATGTTCGCCTTCATCCTGACCTCCGAGCAGATCCCGCAGGGCATCGCCGCCTGGATCGTCGAGCAGGGGCTGGGCATCGTCGCCTTCCTGCTGTTCGTCAACGTGCTGCTGCTCATCATCGGCATGGTGATGGAGCCGTCCGGCCTGGTCCTGATCATGGCGCCCATCCTGTTCCCGGTCGCCGTCAAGCTGGGCATCGACCCGGTCCACTTCGGCATCATGCTGGTGGTCAACATGGAGATCGGCCTGGCCACGCCGCCGGTGGGGCTGAACCTCTACGTCGCCTCCAGCATATCCAGGCTGGGGCTGACCGAAGTCACCAAGGCGACCTTCCCCTGGCTGGTCACGGGCCTGATCTTCCTGATGCTGATCACCTTCGTGCCCGAGATCACGCTCTGGCTGCCGCGGCTGACGGGCTGGATGTAGCGTTCCTCGCGCGCGCCGAGGCCCCGCGGGCAGGGCGCGCGCCGCTGCCCGGGCGGTCTCGCGGGTACGGCGGCCCTGGCGGGTGCGGTGCGTGCGCCGGGCGCAGCGCCGCCCGCTAGGGCTCGACCAGCGTCGCGCCCTGCCAGGCGCCGCCGGCCACCAGCGAGCGCGCCACGCTCGTCAGCACGACCCGCGCGGCCAGCGCCGCGGGCGACAGCTCGCCGTCCGACAGGCTGGCCAGCAGGCTGGTGCGCATGATGCGCGGCTTCTGGATGCGCAGCACGGCCAGGCCGGTGCGGTTGATGCCGGCCAGCGCCGAGCCCGGCTGGATCGACACCCCCAGGCCGGCCCGCACCGCGTTCATCAGGATGGACAGGCCGTCGATCTCGGCCACGATGTCGGGCGCCGCGTCGATCTTGCGCAGGGCGTCGAACACCAGCGTGCGCAGCGTATGCGTGCCGCTGGGCACCAGCAGCGGCAGCCGCGCGATCTGCTTCAGGCCGATCCGCGGGCCGCGGGGCATGCCCGGCATGTCGGGCGAGCCGATCAGCAGCAGCTCCTCCTGCAGCATGGGCGCCGCGCTCCAGCGGCGCGCCGTCTCCTCGTCGAACAGGATGGCCAGGTCGACCCGCCGCGTATTCAGCAACGACAGCAGGTGTCCCGACAAGCCCTCGATGATGCGCAGCCGGATCCCGGGGTAGCGCTCGCGCATCGCCCGGATGAAGGGCACCGACAGCACCGCCGCGGTGGACTGCGCCATGCCCACGCTGACCCCGCCCGACAGCCGGCCCTGCTGCGCCAGCGTCGCGGCGCTTTCCACCTGGCGCAGGATGAGCTGGGCCTGGCGGGAGAACGCCAGCCCCGACTCGGTCGGCATGACGCCGGTGGCCAGGCGCTGCAGCAGGCGCGTCGACAGCTCGCTTTCCAGGCGGCTGATCTGCTGGCTCAGCGTCGAGGTGGACGTGCCCAGGTCGGCCGCGGCCCGGCCCATGCTCCCGCTTTCCACCACCTTCAGGAAGTACCGCAGTTGGCGCAGTTCCATCGTGCCTCCGTTCCGGGCGGGGCGCCGCCGCGGCATCCCGACCCTTCATTTTTCTTGAACACCCCTTGGCGAGGGGCCTCTGGCCCCGCCCTCGCGCCGGCCGTACAGTGGCGGGCTGACGTCAACGTACGCGCCGGCGGCTGCCGGTGCCGAATTGTATGCAAGGAGCGGCGGGAACGACGATGACCCGGCAGAACGAGACGCCGACCGGCGAAACCTGGAGCGAGACCGTGGTGCGGGTCTTGAAGGCGAACGAGGTGAGACTGGTCGCCTACGTCCCCGACAAGGTGCTTGCGCCGTTGATCAAGCGCATCGAGAGCGACGACTTCTTCACCGTGCTGGCCCCGGCGCGCGAGGAAGAGGCGGTCGGCCTGGTGGCCGGCGCCTACATGGGCGGCCTGCGCGGCATCGTGCTGATGCAGACCAGCGGCTTCGCCACGCTGCCCAACGTGCTGGCCTCGCTGGCGCTGCCCTACCGGATCCCGGTGCTGATGATGATTTCCGAGCGCGGCACGATAGGCGACTTCCAGCTCGGCCAGGTCATGGTGTGCCGCACCATGCGGCCCATCCTGGACTCGATGAACATCGAGCACTTCGCCATCCAGCGCCAGGAAGACGTCGAATTCGTCGCCGACAGGATGATCAGGCAGGCGTTCGCCACCCAGGCCCCGGCCGCGATGATCCTGTCGCCGCTGCTGACCAACCGCGGGGGAGCGCAATGACCGCCACGACCATCGACACCGGCCGCGCCGCGGCCAAGGTGATGAACCGTTCCGAGCTGACCCGCCTGCTGGTCGGCAAGCTGGCCGACCAGGCCGTGATCGGCGGCATCGGCCATTCCAACTTCGACCTCTGGGCCGCCGGCCAGCGGCCGCAGAACTTCTACATGCTGGGCAGCATGGGCCTGGCCGTGCCCATCGCCCTGGGCGTGGCCATGGCCCAGCCGCAGCGCGGCGTGTTCGCCCTGGAAGGCGACGGCTCGCTGCTGATGGAGCTCGGCGCGCTGGGCACGGTGGCGGCCGTCGGCGCGCGCAACCTGGCCATCGTCGTCTGGGACAACGAGTCCTACCAGATCACCGGCAAGCAGCCCACGCTGACCTCGCGCGGCGTCGACCTAGTCGCCATCGCGCGCGGCGCGGGCCTGCGCAACAGCCACTGGGCGGCCGACGAAGCCCATTTCGGCGCCCTGGTCGACCAGGCGATCAAGCAGGAAGGGCCGATCCTCATCGGCGCGCGCACCGACGGCAGCCCGCCGGCCGGCGTGACCGAACGCGACCCCGCCAAGATCCGCGGCCGCTTCATGGACGGCATCAAGCCGGCCGCGGCGCAGCCATGACGGTCCGCCCGCCGGCCGGCGGGCGCCGGGCAGGCGCTGCCGCCGCGCGTGCGCCTGGCCAGGACGGCTCGCCCCTGCATGGCACGCGCCATCGTGCGCTGGTCGAGGCCTCGCGCGTGATGGCGGTCTGCGCCCTGCAATTGGGGGATCTGCTGCGCGACGAGGCCCAGGCCGACGGCGGCATGGCCGCGCCGCCACCCCTTGGCCGCCACTAGAAGCGGCCGCCCGCCCGGCCCCGGCCGGGACCGGGCGGCAATGAAGGAAGCCCCTTGAAGATACAGAAGATATACGCCGAGGTCGTCGGCGTCCCCGAAACGCGCAACCTGGCCGGCCTGCCGGTCGAGCCCCCCACCGTGCGCAACTTCGTCGTCGCGCACGTGCTCACCGACGACGGCATCGAAGGCCTGGGCCTGGCCTTCCATTTCTACGCCGACCCGCTCACCAAGGCCCTGCACAGCGCCATCGAGGAACTGGGCGCCCTGCTCACCGGCTTCGACCCCCAGCAGACCGAAGCCGTCGCCGCCCGCCTGCACGCCGCCGCCTGGGGCGCGGGTCCGGGCGGCATCTTCGCCCTGGCGCTCTCGGCCATCGACATCGCGCTCTGGGACATCCAGGGCAAGGCCCGCGGCCTGCCGCTGTGGAAGCTGCTGGGCGGCCACCGCAGCCGCGTGCCCGTCTACGCCAGCGGCACCGTGCGCCGCGAACTGAGCGACGCCGATGCCGTGCGCTGCGTGCAGGCGCTGGCCGAACAGGGCTTCCCTGCCGTCAAGATCCAGACCGCGCTCGCGGCGCCCACCTCGCCCGGGCGAGAAGCGGCGCGCGCCCGCCTGCTGCGGCGCGAGCTCGACCCCGCCGTCGCCCTGATGGCCGACGCCAACCAGGGCTGGCGCCTCGAACAGGCCATCGACATCTGCCGCCGCCTGGAAGACGTCGGCCTGGCCTGGATGGAGGACGCCATCGCGCACGACGACTTCGCCGGCCTGGCGCGCCTGGCGGCCGCCCTGTCCACGCCGGTGGCCGGCGGCGAATACCTGTGGGGCATCGCCCCCTTCGCGCAGATGATCGCGGCCCACAGCGTCGACATCCTCATCGTCGACCTGTTCCGCGTCGGCGGCGTCACGCAGTGGCTCAAGGTCGCCGGCATGGCCCAGGCCTTCAACCTGCCGGTGGCCAGCCACGTCATCCCCGAAATCGCCGGCCACCTGGTGGCCGCCCGCCCCAACGGCCTGACCGTCGAATACGTCCCCTGGAGCCTGCCCCTGTTCGAAGACACGCCGCGCGTCGAGCGCGGCGAGCTGGCGCTGACCGACCGGCCCGGCCTGGGGCTGGCGCTGGACGGCGAGTTCGTGCGCCGCCACAAGGTGCTGTAGGGAAGCAGTTTCTGCGCCGCCGCGCGCACGACAAGACCATCGAGGAGAAAACCATGACCATAGCCACTCGCAGCGACACTCGCAGCAACGCAGGCGCCGGCACGCCGATCGACGCCCGGCGGCGCGACATCCTCTGTCTGCTGGCCGCCGCCGGCATGCTGCCCGCGGCCGCGCGGGCCCGGGCGGCCTATCCGTCCCAGCCCGTCACCATCATCATCCCCTATACCGCCGGCGGCGGCGTCGACACCATCGTCCGCCTGCTCTCCCAGCCGCTGGGCGACCGCCTGGGCCAGCCCATCGTCGTCGAAAACCGCGCCGGCGTCTCCGGCATCGTCGGCGTGCAGGTCGCCGCGCGCGCCCAGCCGGACGGCTACACCCTGGTGGCCGGCAACACCACCACCCACGCCATCAACCCCCTGTTGATGAAAAAGCCCGGCTACGAGCCCAAGAAAGACTTCGCCCCCGTCGTCCTCCTGGGCACCTTCCCCACCGTCCTCGTCGTCCCGCCGTCCAGCCCTTTCCGCGACATCAACGACCTCATCGCCAGGCTGCGCGCCGAGCCCGGCCGCTACAGCTACGGCAGCAGCGGCGTCGGCAGCGCCCACTTCCTGGCCGCGCAGCTCTTCCAGGGCGCCACCGGCACCCAGATGCTGCACGTCCCCTACAAGGGCAGTCCCCAGGTCATGACCGACCTCATGGGCGGCCAGATCGACCTGTCCTTCGAGGTCGCGCAAGTGGCCGGCCCCCTGGTCAAGAACGGCCGCCTGCGCGCCCTGGGCGTCACCGGCCCGCAGCCGCTGGCCATGCTCCCCGACGTCAAGCCCATCGCCGACCAGGGCCTGCCCGGCTTCGACATGCAGACCTGGCACGCCATGTACGCCCCCGCAGGCACCCCGCCCGAGGTGGTGGCCCGCCTGGCGAGCGACGCCAGCGCGGCGGTGAAGATGCCGGAGATCAGCAAGCGCATGGTCGAAATGGGCGTGCTGCCCGACGGGCGTACTGGGGAGGAGTTGGTCAAGTTCCTGGACGAGGATGTGGCTCGGTGGGCGAAGGTGATCCAGGACGCGGGGATCGAGCCGCAGTAGGGGGCGTCGCCATCCGGTTCTGGGTCGTCGTGAACATCGACCGCAGGTGTCCTCCCGAGGTGGTCGGCTCGTACTTCGCCGGCTCGCCGTCCGCCTTGCAGTTGGGCAGGCACTCGATGCGGGCGTCGTAGTTGGGGTTGTGGAAGAACACGATGGACTGGCGGCGCGCCGCGCTGCCCGCGTCGGCGGGCGGGTTGACCACCCGATGGAGGGTGGAAACCCAGCGGTCGTTGGTCCAGCGCTCCATCAGGTCGCCGATGTTGATGATGAAGGTGCCCGGCACGATGGGCACATCCACCCAGGCGCCTTCGGCATTGCAGACCTGCAGGCCGCCAGGCTTGTCCTCGGTGCACAGGATGGTCAGGCTGCCGTAGTCGGAGTGCGCGCCGGCGCGGATCTGCCCGGGCTTCGGCGCCTCGCTCTGGGCGGGATAGTCGCGCAGCCGCAGGCGGCTGATGTGCCGGTCGATCTTGTCGTCGAAATAGTGCTCGTCCAGCCCCAGCGCCAGCGCGAAGATGCGCATCAGCGTGCAGGCCAGCCCGCCCATGGCCCGGTAATACTCGGTCCAGACGGGGCGCAGGTCGGCGGGCCGTTCGGGCCAGATATTGGGCGCGAAATGCCTGCCGGCGGCGGGTGCGTGGGCATAGGCGGGATCGGGCACGTCCACCGGGCCGATCATCAGGCTCTCGTTCAGGTCGCCCGCCATGGCGTTCGCGTCGCGCGAGCGCGCCACGGATTCGTCCTCCAGGCCTATGTAGCCGCGGGCGACATCCACATCGGGGCGGGCCAGCTTGCGCTTTTCCGACAGCGGGAGATCGAAGAACCGCTGCGATACGTCGCGCATGCGGGCGATCAATCCGGGGTCGATGCCGTGGCCCGCAATGATCAGGAATCCGATGTCGCGGCACGCGCGATCGACTTGCTGCGCGATCGCGCGTTTTTCTTCGGCTGTTCCCGGGACGAAACGGGAAATATCGATAACGGGGACTTCGAGCAGTTTGGTCATGGCGGTCTCGTAAGCGGAAGTGCGGGTCGGCGCGCAGCATTCCTCCATTCAATGCGCACCCAGATAGGCGCGGGCCAGCGCCCCGTCCTGCTCGATGTCCTGCGCCGAGCCCTGTGCGACGATGCGGCCGGTATCCATGACGTATGCCCGGTCCGACAGCGCGAGGGCCAGGCCCGCCATCTGGTCGACCAGCAGCAAGGTCATATCGTCCCGGCGCAGCCTGTCCAGGGCGGCGAACAGCTCGGCGATCACCTTGGGCGCCAGCCCCAGCGAAGGCTCGTCCAGCAGCAGGATGCGCGGCCGGGACATCAGCGCGCGGGCCAGCGCCAGCATCTGCTGCTCGCCGCCCGAGAGCAGGCCGGCGCGCTGGTGCAGCCGTTCGCGCAGGCGCGGGAACTGCGCCAGCATGCGCTGCACGCCGGCGTCGATATCCCCGGGGTGCAGGAAGGCGCCCAGGCGGATGTTGTCCAGCACCGACAAGTCCGGGAAGACTTGGCGGCCTTCCGGAACGAGCACCACGCCCAGGGCGACGATATCCTGGGCCGGCAGGTTTTCCAGCGGCCGGCCGTCCAGGTGCGCGCCGCCCTGCATCGGGCGGTGCAGCCCCGCCAGCGTGCGCATGAGCGTGGACTTGCCGGCTCCATTGGCGCCCAGCAGCGCGACCATCTCGCCCTGCCTGACTTGCAGGTCTATTCCGTGAAGCACCGGGTCCGCGCCGTATCCCGCCACCAGCCCGCCGACGCCCAGCAGCTCGGGAGCATCCGCTTTTCCCTTGCGCCTTGCATCCGTGGACGGGGCCAGCGACTCGCCCAGATAGGCCTGCCGCACGGCGGGGTCCGCCTGGATCCGGGCGGCCGAGCCCATGGCCAGGCGCCTGCCTGCGTCCAGCACCACGACCTGGTCGGAAATGCCCATGACCAGCGCCATGTCGTGCTCGACCACGACGACGCCGACGCCCGCGCCGGCGACCTGGCGCAGCAGCCGCGCCAGCCGGTCTTTCTCATCGCGGTTCAGGCCCGCGGCGGGTTCGTCGAGCAGCAGCACGTCGGGATCGCACGCCAGCGCGCGGGCGATCTCCACCAACCGCCTGTCGACATGAGGAAGATCGGCGGCCAGCGTGCCCGGGGCTCCCTCGAATCCGCAAAAGGCGAGCAGCGCCCGGGCCCGCCGGCGCAGAGCGGGGCAGTGGAAGGCGGCGGCATCCAGCGCGAAGCCGAGCCGGCCGCGCAGGGCCGCCAGCGCGACGTTTTCTTCGACGCTCAGGCTGTCGAACAGCAGCGACGTCTGGTAGGTGCGCGCAATGCCGCAGCGGGCGATCCGGAAGGCCGCCAGGCCCTGCAGGGGCTCGCTGCCTAGCCTGATGGCGCCGGCGGTCGGCGTATAGAAGCCGCTCAGCATGTTCAGCACCGTGGTCTTGCCGGCGCCGTTGGGGCCTATCAGGCTGGTCACGGCGCAGGCCGGGGCGTCGAAGTCCAGCTCGCTGACGGCCCGAATGCCGCCGAACGTCATGCCCAGGCCCTGCACGTGCAAGGCTTGGCGCTTTCGCCGGGATAGTTCGGCGGTGGGCGAGGCCGCACCGGGATCGCGGGCCGGGTCTTCCGCGGCGCGCCGCTTGCGCTGCAGCACGCCCGCGATACCCTCGGGGGCGGCCCAGAGCACGACCAGCAGCAGCGCGCCGAAGAACAGCAGCCGATAGGATTCGAGCGAGGCCAGCCATTCCGGCAGCACGCCGACGATGAGCGCGCCTATCAGGGGGCCCGACACCGAGCCGGCCCCGCCGACGATCACCACCAGCAGGAACAGGATGGACTGCATGAAGGTGAAAGTGTCGGGCGTGACGAAACCCGACAAGGGCGAGAACAATCCGCCGGCGATGCCGGCCAGCGCCGCCGAGGCGGCGAAGGCGGCCGTCTTGATGGAAAGGGGGTTGAGCCCCACGGCCTCGGCGGCGGTCTCGCTGTCGCGCACCGCGCGCATGGCGGCCCCCCAGGCGCTTCCGGACAGGCAGGCATAGGCGGCAGCAAGCGCCGCGGCGGTCAGCAGCGCCACGATCGCCAATCCTTGCGTGGGGCTGGCCAGGCCGCCGAAGCCAGGCGATCCGATGCCCATGATGCCGCTCTGGCCGCCGGTCAGGCCGGGCATCTCGACAATGCCATGCTGGACGATGAAGCTGAAGGCGATGGTCACCATGGCCAGGTAGGGGCCCTTGACGCGCAGCGCCGGCATGGCCAGCAGCGTGCCCACCAGCCCGGAAAGCAGCGCGCCGGCCGCCCACGCGGGCCAGAAGCTCCAGCCGGCCTTGGCGGTCAGTATCGCCACGGTATAGGCGCCTATCGCGTAGAAGCCCACATGCCCGAACGAAACCTGTCCGGTCAGGCCGAACAGCACGTTCAGGCCGATGCCCACGATGGCGGTCAGCGCGATCGTGGCCAGCACGAACACGTAGTAGTCGTTCAGCGTGATGGCCAGCAGGATGCAGGCGAGCAGGACGAAGAGGGAGGCAAGCGCGCGGGCCTTCATACCTTGCGCACTCCCGCGACGCCCAGCAGCCCGTCGGGCCGCAGCGCCAGCAGCCCGATCACCAGCGCGAACGTGATGATCTCGGTATAGCCCGAGCCCAGGAAGGTCGAGATCGACGCTTCGGCGATCCCGAACAGCAGGCCGGCGATCATCACCCCCCAGGCGCTCGTGATGCCGCCCAGGATCGCCACCGCGAAGGCCTTGATCCCGAACAGCGTTCCCATTTCCGCGCTGACGTTGAACAGCGGCGCGATGAGAATGCCGGCCACCCCGGCCAGGCAGGCCGACAGCGCGAACGAGGCGGCGATGGCGCGGCGGATGGGAATCCCCATCAGCTGGGCGGCGTCGCGGTTCTGCACCACCGCCAGCAGGGCCGTTCCCCAGCGCGTGCGGCGCGATACCGCGTGCAGCGCGGTCGCCATGGCCAGGCCGACCGCGGGGATCAGCAGTTGCAGCGGGTAGACGCCCAGCCCCAGGCCGCCGATCTGGATGGGCGCCGCCGCCAAGGGCGACGGCAGGCTGCGCGGCTCCTTGCCGAAGGTATGCATGACCAGGTTGTCCACGACGATGCCCAGGGCGACCGTGGACATCAGCCATGCATTGGAGCCCCGGCTGGCGAAGGGCCTTACCGCCAGCACCTCGACGGCCAGCCCGTAGACCGCGCAGAGCAGCAGCGCCAGGGCGATCGACGCCGCCATGGGCAGGCCCAGGGTCAGCGCGAAGGTGTAGCAGAGCACGGCTCCCAGCATCACCGAACTGCCCTGGGCGAAGTTCATCGTGCCCGAGACCGAATAGGTGATGTAGAAGCCCAGCGCCACGACTCCGTACATGCTGCCTATGCCGAAGCCGCTCAGGAGCGCGGAGATAAGCTGCACGGCGTATCCCAGGCCGCTTACGGGTTCACGCCGACCGGCACGATGCGGTTATCGATGAAGTGGGCCCAAACGTAGTCGTTCTCGTTGAGCGCATCGTGCTGCTCGGCCGTGAAGGGGCGCACGTAGGTCTTGATCAACCCTTCGTGGCGGTCGATCTTGTAATAGCCCTCGCGGATGGCGTCGCCATCGGTGGACCCCGCATTGGCAATGGCCAGCGCGGTCAGCATCATGCCGTCGTAGGCATTGGCCACGCCCACGGCCGGGTTGATGTCGCTCACGTCCTTGATGTCGGGGTACTTGGCCTTGAGGCTGGCCACGACCTTCTCACCCACCGGGGACAGCTTTCCGTAGAAGCTGTAGGTCTGGACGAAATGCACGTTGCCCGCGTTGGGGCCGCCCAGCTCGGTGAAGCGGCCGCCGGCCACGCCCCAATGCGAGACGACGGGAACCTTCCAGCCCATGCGATCCATGGACTTGACCACCTGCGCGGCGGGCCCCACGTTGGCGACGAGGAAAAGGGTGTCGGCGCCGGCATCCCTCAGGCGGGTAAGCTGCGGCACGATATCCACATCGCTGCCGCCGAATTTCTCGCTGCCCACCGCTGTCAGGCCTTGCGCCGCCAACGCCGCCGTCAGCCCCTTCTGGTTCGATTCGCCCCAGGGGTTGTTGATCATCAGCAGCCCGAACTTCGATGTGTTGAACGTCTTTTGGGCGTAGGCCAGCATGCCCTTGTCGACCAGCTCGTCGACCGCCGACGTGCGGAATACGTAGTTGGGGTTGGCGCCGTTGTGGGTAATGGGCGTGCCGGCGGCCCAGGGGTTCATGAAGGGAACCTTGGCCTGGTTGGCCAGGGGAGCGATGGCCAGGGCCACCGGCGTGTCGATGCCGCCGAAGACCACCGCCACCTTTTCCTTGTAGAGGAGTTCCCGCGCCGCGGTGACGCCCTTGGCGGGATTCGATTCGTCGTCGCGGCGCACCAGCACCAGCTGCCGCCCGCCAAGCAGGCCGCCCGCGGCGTTGACTTCATCGATGGCGACCTGAAGGCCGCGCGTGATGGCTTCGCCGGACAGGGCGGACTGCCCCGACAGCGCCGCAACCAGCCCGATCTTGATGGGTTCGGCGGCCGGGCTGGGCAGGGTCCAAGACAGGCCGAGAGCGGCAAGCGCCAGGGAGGTGAAAGCACGACGTGATTTGCGGATCATGGGGATTCCCCTTGGGTTGTCGAACAGTCGTTGGCGGGTGGTCGGCCGGCTGGCGGTCTTGATCCCAAGCAACATCCGTGCCAACTTTTCTTCCGACACTCTTTGCGGAATGTCGTCCCTTATTTTTGTCGCGAACTATCCGGATTTTTGTCGTCAAAAAATCAGAAAATTGACGCCACGTTTTTCGAATCGGGGATAATGGCGGACACGGATCGGCCTGCCCGGCCGGCTTGCCGCTTGCAGGCAATGCCCGGCAGTGGTGCAAAAAGCGGGGCATCCCGGATGCCCTGCACCAATCCGATACGCACATCCCATGTTTCTCGAGAGGCCTTCTTCCATGGACACCCCCGCGCGTTTCGGCCCGCTGCCGACGCACGACCGTTTCGACTATTCGGCCATTAGCGGGCGCGCTGACTACAGTTGGCCGGCTGGCGCGCGGCTGGCCGTCTACGTGGGTTTCAACATCGAGCACTTCTCCTTTGGCGCCGGCATGGGCGCACGGCTGGGGCCGGCGCAGGCCGAACCCGATGTGCTCAACTATTCTTGGCGCGAATACGGCAACCGCGTGGGGGCGTGGCGCTGCATCGACCTGTTCTCGGAGCTGGGCTTTCCGGCTGGCGTGATCGCCAACACCTCGGTGCTGGATCACTGTCCGGACCTGATGCGGGCCCTGGCGGCGCGCGGGGACGAATTCATCGGCCATGGCCATACCAATTCGGAACACCAGAGCCAGATGTCCGCAGAGCAGGAGCACGAATTGCTGCGCCATTGCCGGGACCGCATCGGCGAATTCACCGGCAAGCCGCCGGCCGGCTGGCTGTCGCCCTGGATCGCGGAGTCCCGCGTCACGACCGACCTGCTGGCCGAAACGGGCTACCGCTACACGCTGAACTGGGCCCACGACGACCAGCCGGTGCGCATGCGCACGCGCGGCGGCGAGCCGTTCTGGTCCATTCCCTATCCGCAGGAACTCAACGACATTCCCATGATCGTGGCCCGCCAGATGGACGCCAAGGACTTCGCCCAGGTCATCATCGACAACTTCGACGAGATGCTGGAGCAGTCCGTGCGCCAGCCCCTGGTCATGGGCATCGCGCTGCACCCTTACCTGGTCGGCCAGCCCTACCGGCTGCGCCATCTGCGCCGGGCGCTGGCGCACATCGCCGCCGCGCGCGATACGGGCCGTGTGTGGCTGACCACGCCGGGCGCGATCTGCAATCACGTAGAGCAGCTGGCATGAAGCAGGCCGCAAGCCGCATCCCCGCTGCCGATGCCGCGTCCAGGCCGAGGGGAAGGCCCAAGGTGCGGCCTGCGCGCATCGCCGTGCCGCGCGGCATGGCCGCGGACGACAGCAGCGAGACCGAAGACCGCATATACGACGCAGTCGTCCAGAGCGTCCTGCGCCAGCGGCTGAAGCCCGGAACCAAGCTGCCGGAGGCCGCGCTGTGCGAACTGTTCGGCGTCGGGCGCTCCATGGTCCAAAGGGTGCTGCGGCGCCTGGCCCACAACCATGTCGTCGAGCTGCGCCCCAACCGGGGCGCTTCGGTCGCCATGCCCACGCTAGAAGAAGTCAGCAAGCTGTTCGAGGCCCGCCGCGCCCTGGAGGCGGCAATCGTGCCCTTGGTCGTCCGTGCCGCGACCCGGGCGGACTATGCGATGCTGCGCCGCCATCTGCGGCGCGAGCACCGCGCCATGCATCACCAGGACCAGGCCGAATGGGCCGCGCTTGCCAGCGCTTTCCATACGACGCTCGGGGCGCTCTCCGGCAACCCGCTGCTGCAGCGCTACCTCGACGAGATCGTTTCGCGCTGCGCCATGGTCGTGGCGGTCTTCCAGCCCCCGGGCAACGCCACCTGCGAGCATGACGAGCACGAGCGGGTGGTGGATCTCATGGAGCGCGGCGATGCTGCCGGCGCCGTGAGGGAGATGGAGCGGCATCTGCTCGATCTCGAAGCTAACATCAACATCGTTCAACCGATTCCGTCCAGCAGTCTTGCAGCGATGCTGGGCCTGGAATGACCCCCGGTGCTTGCCTGCAGGGCGGCTCATGGCTGAGGCAAGCCGTTTCGTCCCTTGCCGATAGTTCTCCGTTACGATGCCTTCTATAACAACAAGCTTGGCTGACTATGCAATACCCGCAACACATACTCGATGGCCTCAGCAATAGCGCATCCGACTTCGCCAACATCGTCTGGCCATCCATCTCCTCGGCGCAAGGCATAGGCGGAGGCCAGATCATCCCCGTCGAGGCCGTCTCCTCCGAGGAGTTCTCAAGTGAACTCGACGTCCTGGCCGGCGTCGACGCCTGGCAGATCGTCGCGAACAACAGGGGCGTCCGCGGCATCGCCAGCCGGATCCAGTGGGGAAGGGACTACCGCTCCTTCTCCATCCGATACTCCACGCCATCCGGCGCTGAAACCGAATTCCAGAAACGCCTGCGCGCGCTCAGCAATCCGGACGAGGGCTATCTGTTCCCCCATCTGACGGTGCAGGCCTTCCTGGACAAGAAAGGCGGACAACTCCTGTCCGTCGCCGCCATCCCGACCCGGCACCTGATCGAGCAGGCGCAGCGGCTGATTGAATGGGGGCGGATGGAAGGGGGGAGCGATTCCAGGTTCGGGGTGCGGTCCTCTCCGGATGGGAGGAGTTTTCTTTATATGTCGTGGCAGTATCTGGCCAACAGCGATGTCAGGGATCATTTGATGGTGTTCGGTCCTGAGGCCTGAGCCGGCTGCGCCTGGAGTGCCGGATGTGGGGTGCCGGATGCCTGGGGGCTAAAGCCAACTACCGGTTCTATCCAGGCATTGCGAGACATCCATGACGGTCCAGATTTCCGCGGCGTTTCCCAGCTTCATTGAAACCCCGCGCCTCAAGCTCCGCGCCCCGGACGTCTCGGATGCCGAGAAAATGTTTGCCTCGTACACCCAGGATGTGGACGTCGCCCGGTACATGGTCTGGCGGCCACATGCCTCGCTGGACGCCACGCGAGATTTCGTCGCCGACTGCATTGCCCGATGGAACGCCGGCTCGGCGCTTCCATATGTCATCACCCTGAAGGCGGACGATCAACTAATCGGTATGCTCGACGCCCGCCTGCGCGGTCATGTCGTCAACATTGGCTATTTGCTTGCCCGAAGCCATTGGGGGCAGGGGCTGATGGTGGAGGCTATTCAAGCGTTCACCGCAATCGCGCTAGGTCTTCCGGAAATCTTCCGTGTAGAAGCGACCTGCGATGTTGACAACCACGCCTCTGCTCGGGTGCTTGAGAAAAGTGGCTTCCTGCTGGAGGGGCGGCTGGCTCGTCATACGGTCCACCCGAACATCTCTGCCGAGCCTCGCGACTGCTTCATCTACGCGCCTTGCCGGCCTTAGGGATGATGGAATACGGCCAATAGCAGACCGTTGTCGGCCAGAAGCAGCCAGTCACAGCAAATGAAAGCGGACGTTCAACGCAGAGGTGACCGGCGCCTTGCCGCAACGTGTCCGAGTCGACCGCCCCTGTTATACCGCCAAGTCACGGACGTGTCCCCAGCTGCTCAATGCCGATGAGAGTCGCCGGACTGAATGAGTGATAGCTCCAGCGGGGGAGGCTGCTGTCCTTCGCGTAGCTTTCGAACTTCGCCTTGAGTGCTGAAAGATCAGGAGCGCCTATGACCTTGAGCACGGAAGGCAAGTAGGCCTTGGATGATGCGCGGGCGAATAACTCGAATGGCCCGTGATGTCTTTGTGCGTATAGCAGGGTGTTCGGCCACCACCTATGCCACGAATCGACGCCCATCATGTCGCCTCGAAGAAAGCAAACGAGGTCAGCCTGCATCACGTGACGGAATGCCAGCCCGGATGCGTGCGAGCGCTGCTCAAGCAAATCTGCGTGGAGAGAGGCGCGGTTCATCTTAAGCCTCTGATTTCTAACCTCCAGTGACCTCACATGGTCCTGCAGCGCGGTGAAGATGACGGTTGCATTCTTTCCGTAGTCAGAGTTTCCCGGCACGTAGTAGGGCTGACCTAACAGGTAGTCCGTGACATCGAAGTGTTCTCCCTTGAGGAGTACAGCTACACCGTACAGGAAGAGTTCATGCACGATGAACTTGAAGTTGTCGAAGTCGAGCTCGTTCCATTGGTTGATGTGTGGAGGACGGTCGAGATAGGGTATGAGCGACTCATAGAACCGGTGCAAGCGAGTTGAGTAGCTATTGGGGTCCGCGTACTGAGC
>Ga0182738_1000614_pt1 | contig 47696 bp, 31 predicted proteins | sample eDN5th30CBELigMG_FD_128876 | JGI IMG/M metagenome (GOLD analysis project Ga0182738, IMG submission 128876) | Enriched Miracle-Growth compost microbial communities from Emeryville, California, USA - eDNA 5th pass 30_C BE-Lig MG (version 2)... ... | reverse complement strand
TTCAAACCGTCTTTCGCAATCCGCTGGCAGAGCCTTATTTACTGGGCGTTTCCGCGGGCGGCGCGTTGGGCGCAACTCTCGCCCGCGCTCTCACCGGCAATATTGCACTAACGCTGGGCGGTTTTGACCCGGCCGTGCTGGCAGCATTTGCGGGCGCGCTCATCACCACTTTGGTGGTTTATCAATTGGGCCGCGGACAGGGCAAGTACTTTGGCGGCGGTTTTGATCGCTCGCTTTTGTTGCTGGTGGGAATTGCCGTTTCAGCGTTTCTGGCGGCATTGATGACGATGGTGGTGGCAGTGGCCTCGCGCACCGACCTGGCACGCATTGTGACATTTTGGCTGATGGGCAGCCTCACCGATATCACGGCAAGCGGCAACTGGGTGATGGCAATTTGTCTGGCGATTGGCATGGTGATGATGTATGCTTCGGCGCGTGATTTGAACGCGCTGCAACTCAGTGATGAAGAAGCGGCCACGCTGGGCGTCGCTATCGGCAAACTGCACCGCCGTTTGTTATTCGCAGCGGCTCTGGTGAGTGCCGCCGCCGTGGCGATGGCCGGATTGATTGGTTTCATCGGTTTGTTGGCGCCGCATTGCATCCGCTTGATTTTCGGCAATGACGCGCGCATCACCCTGCCCGCTTCCGCCATGGGCGGCGCTATTTTGCTGGTGATTTGCGACGCTCTGGCACGTTCCGCCATTGCGCCGGTGGAAGTTCCGGTGGGCATCATCACCGCGCTGATCGGCGTGCCGCTGTTTCTATGGCTGGCGCGTCAGGGCAGCGCATTGGGATAAAAGTACTTTTGAAATCATGTTATCCATCGAACATCTCAACGCGGGCTATGAAGGCAACACCGTGCTGCGCGATTTTAATTTGCAAGTTGCGGCAGGCGAAATAGCCACCATTATCGGCCCCAATGGCAGCGGCAAAAGCACGGCGCTGCGTTGCATGGCCGGGCTCAGTGAGTCGGAGAGCGGAAAAGTACTTTTAGAGGGCGATGAAGTGTGGCGCATGGAAGCGCGGGAACGCGCGCGGCGTCTGGCATTATTACCGCAGCACGCGGAAGGCGGCCATTTGCTAACGGTGCGGCAAATGGTCTTGCTGGGTCGCACTCCTCATCTGGCGGCATATGGCAAAGCCTCGCCGCGCGATGAAGAATTGGCGCGCGTGGCCATGCAGCAAACCGGCACATTGAATTTGCAAGGTCGTTATTTTCGCCAACTCTCGGGCGGCGAACGGCAACGCGTTTTGCTGGCAAGAGCCCTGACGCAGCAGCCAAAAGTACTTTTGCTGGATGAGCCCACTTCCAATCTCGATCTGCGTTATCAATTCCAACTCCTGCAACTGGCTCATCAGCTGGCCCGCACAGAAAAACTGGCCGTGGTGGTGGTGCTGCATCAGATCAACCTGGCCGCCGCCATCGCCGATACCATGATCCTGCTCCGCGAAGGCGGAACCACCGCCGCCAGTGGCACGCCGGATCAGGTGATGACAGAAGCAAACCTCTCAGCCGTGTATGAAGTCCCGTTACAAATCATTCCACATCCCCTTTCCGGACGGCCCCACGCCCGGGCGATGTGGGATTTTGAATGAGGAAGATTATATGCAAAAGGTACCAGAAAAGACTCTTTATAACGTATTAAAAGCCGTGTGTGCAACAATTATATTCCTTCCTTGCTGGGCATTTTTGTCATTGATGCACGAGGAAATAATGCATGACACAATTTCCTGGAGCGCAGATTATCTGACATTTTCGCCCTATTATTCCATTGCTGTTTGCTACGTCGTTCCCATTATCCTATTAGGATGCATTCTGTCTGCTATCTTGATAAACAATACACGGCTAAAAATATTGCTATCCATCATCTCGATTATTATTGCGATCTTTTGGTATTACGGTATGCTTGTGTATCCCCTTAATGCGGCTCATTCAATTGAGCTAAGATTAATGAAGTAAATAAATGAACTTCTCCATATCCTGCAAACACCAGACATTAAAGAAACGAACGAGATTTCACCTTTTGGCATAACAGTGCCGTTTACGAAAAATCTACTGATCCCGTGAATCGATCCTTGTGTAAGCTCTGACTACATCATAACTTCCGTCGATAGAAGAATAGATTTCCGTGTTTACCACCATTGTCGAAAGATAGGGAAGAACAGTGTTTGGCGTTACTTCGAGTTCGAAATAATATGTTTCACCTGGATTGAGTAACGGTGTAACAAAACCTTCGTTATTCATATCTTCCGTAATTTCATTTCCTGCCATATCGAAATAGCGAATATCCCATGAAGGCGAATGAGAAGGAGTAAACAATATTAAGTTTTGCGGAACTGTTCCATCGTTTTGGGCTGCTAATTTTACAAGAGTTGTTTCCCCATTGCTGATGTCATTCGATATAGTCGTGGGTTGTATTGTGGAGTAAGTATTGTCTCCGATATACCCCTGCGCAGGATACTCTATCAGAGCATCTGGCTGAAAGGGCAAGGGAAGTTCATGTTGTTGATAGATAAGCTTGGCAACATCAACAATATTAGGATTGAGTATCGATTCTGCCAAAACCGTTCCGTAAAAATGGCTGAGATTTTCGGGGTCTATCAGATTTGAAATAACTATTATCGTTAGAGATTGACCTGGTTGTAAAATGGGAGTTGTCCAGCCGGCTTCACTAAATACATCCTCTGTAATATCAGTTTGGCCTTGTTTTACCAAGACATTCCATCCCTCTTGGGCGCTGAGTTTAATTCGAAATGAATCCGGGAATTCAGCATCATTTTGAATGCCAATGGGAGTTTGAATTGTTTGCCCACTTTCGACCGTGCGTATAAAAGTTTGGCCAATACCGCTGTCATTGTAAATATCGTTACCCGGGCCAGCAAAAGTTGCGAAATTAAATTTCAAATCAGGTCGGGCATTGGCAAGCTGAGGAGGTTCGTCGTTGAGGGTGATGGTGCGAACCACATCACGAGCGACACTTCCGGAAACATATAAGTTCGATGAAAAACGGACGCTGCGCGTGCTTCCTTGCTCTAAAGCAGCCGAAGGAGAAATTTCTATTCTAAATTCAATACTCTGTCCTACAGCTAAAGGCCGTTGAAAAATATTTGTAGGAAAGAATTGTGAGGTGATGTCCTCATCATCCAGGAATATTTTTATTTCCCAATCATCTGGATCATTTGTTATTGAGAAATCGTTTGACAGCCTGAAAGTCCCTGGCATGTTTCCGGCATTTGTAGCTTTGAGATAATAAACGGCTGGCGAATTTAAGGCGTAATCACTTACTTCCTGCGTAAATGGCGGGTTGACATTGGTCTGAATAATTCCCTCACCAATATATGCCGCCTGTTTTTCCGAACGTATTTGGGCATCGATTTCTGGAGAGGGAATGATGATCGTGACGGTTCGTGTTATTTCGGAAACGTTGTTGTGATTATCATAAGCACGAACATAAATGGTATATTCGCCAGGAGGAACATTACTGCCCGAAAAACCGCCGTTTTGGTAATTCCAGTTTGCAGATTCTATCGCGGCGGCATTCCATGTTTGTGAGGTCTGAAAAGTACTTCCATCCCACCATGTATCATCCTGATGACGATTAATCGCAATTTCGACTTTTTGCAAACCAGCACATCCAGCATCATGCACATTGCCGTAGATGTTATTGAATGAATTGGCTGTTCCATTTTCCAGAGGCGATTGCATTGTTACCGTTGGAGGGATTGGGCAGAAACATCCTGACCAGTAACAGTTCCCGTCGTTAAATTCCAATTATCGAGAATGTCCTGCGCATTGCTTCCCATTAATTCACTGGTGATGGAAATTGCACTCGGAGTTGGCCCCTGGTTTTGTACTCTCACATAATAAGCAAGAGTGTTTCCCGGTAAAACCTGGGCGGTTTTGGTTTGACCTTCGCCGGTGGTATTATAAATTTCATCGCCGATAAATTCATTCTCTGGTGCAGATCTAATCAACGCATCAACCGCAGATAAATCTGCATCATACACTTCAATTTCAACCGTGGCAATATTGGAATCAGCCTGGCCATCATTTACTTTGTACGTGAAGCTGTCGGTGCCGGTGAAATCGGAATTGGCTGTGTAAACGAAATTCGGCCCAATGCCGCTTAAGGTGCCTTTTTGAGGTTGGGTAACAATAATGTAAGTGAGCTCATCATTGTCAATATCATCCGCTTGTAGCTCGACATTTAACGGTGTGGTATTTCCCGTAACAAAGTTGGCATTTTGCGCGGTTGGCGCATCATTTACAGGACTGACGGTGATGGTGACGGTTGCGATATTAGAATCGGTGGTGCCGTCATTCACTTTATACGTAAAGCTTTCTATGCCGTTATAGTTTTCGTCAGGTGTGTAGGTATAGTGACCGTTCGGTTGCAAGTTGATGATTCCGTGCTGCGGGGCATCCACCAAAACAAAGGTGAGTTCATCACCGTCAATATCGCTGGCGTGGAGTGGGACATTTAATGGCGTGTCTTCATGAATGGTAACCTTTTGAGGAAGTGCTACCGGAGGATCGTTGACGGGCGTAACATTAATGGAAACGGTGGCTGATTCAGACGACAAATCGCCATCGCTGACTTTGTAGGTAAAGGAGTCTGCACCGAAATAATTGGGCGCCGGAGTATAAGTAAACGAACCGTTAGCATTGAAAAGTATGTTGCCGTGCGACGGACTTGAAACGCGTGTGGCAGTTAAGTCATCACCATCGGCATCGGTGTCATTAGAAAGTACTCCTGGCGCGGCAATGACCAGCGGAGTATCTTCTGCGGTGCTATAGGAATCATCCTGCGCTTCAGGAGCTTGGTTGATCTCCATGTTTCCGGGCTTTATCACACTGTTGGAACTGATGTTCAGGTAATTGGCAGCCGCAGAACCGGCAATGGTTCCATCAAGGGAAATGCTTCCTTGGGGTGCAATGAGATTTCCATAAATGGTTGAGTTTCCGCTAATATTAAAACCACCATTACTGGAGCGCAGTTCTAACCATTGGGAATTTTCAGCAGAACCCAGCACTGAAGAAGAGATATTCGACCAGTTACGAATAGTAAGAACGATTGGCCCAACAACTGTTAAACGGCTGTTGGAATTAAAATTAATATATTGAAAATTATAGATGGTGGGAGTGGAGGAACCTTCGATGCCGAAAACAAATCCAGCGTTGGAATTGGCCGAGAAATTATTGTATGTCCCAGGCGGCACGGCAACATCGCCCACATTGGAATTAAGATTCAGGTCACGAACCGTTGACCAATTTCCTATATTGTTGATGTCATTTTGATTATTGATCGTAATATAACGATTGCCGGTTGGGTTAGGCGGTGCGGGAATAGCGGGTAACGGCGCGGCATCGGTGCGTGTGACGAGATGATCTAACTGAACTCCGGAATTAATGGTAATCCAATATCCGGCGGGATTGGATGCGCCGCTACCAGTTTGCTGTCCGTTCCAGTTGGGAGTTCCACCGGTATTAACATTCGGCGTGCCGGGAACAAATAAATCGCCCCAAAATTGAGAGGAAGAATTGATGCTGAAACTTTCGCCTAAAATGTTTTGCGCGCTGCCTTCGATGCGCCCATTATTGTTAATGGGATGATTTGCGATCGCGATTACCGGCAAAAAAGTACTTTGAGCGAATAATTGAAAGGATCCCGCTATAACGAATAGTGTTGCAGCCAAACAAAAGGTGCACAGAGTAAATTTATTCTGTGCCTTTAATTGAGGTTTTCGGTTAGACGAAGGTTCGATGGAAAGCTTGACAGGTTCACGGCGGAAATTAAAAAAACGTTGCACGATTTTCTCCCTGTATTTAAGATTGACGACGATGCCTGATTTTTCATTGCAGCATTGATAAGATTAAATTTCATTGTCTTGGAGTACTATTACTAAATTGAAGCAAGGTGTCAATGGGACGCAGAGTTAACCCTGATGCGTAATGTTTTAAGGAGAAAGGAGTTAGAAGTTAAGAGTTAGAATAGGCACGATGATAAAAGTACTTTCATCGCGTGCTTAATACGCTGGCGCCCATTCTCACTCCTAAGAATCTTTAAGATCTTTGAGAATACCGAATGTGTCATTTCGACCGCAGCGAGGAACGAGCGAAGTGGAGAAATCTTGCTGTTTTGGTGTGAAAGACAAGATTTCTCCACTTCAAAATTTGTTGAGACAAATTTTTTCGGTCGAAATGACACTATTCGCATCGCAGAGATTGTAAACAGATTCTAATTCCTCTCTCTTCTCATCCCACCAAAAGTACTTTTACCCGCCCCGCTTCCACAGCAATCGTTTCCTGGATGATTTGTTCCGATGTTATATCTTTCAATACCGTATCATCAAAAACAGTTGCCGGTAAAAGTACTTTTGCTGCTCCAAAATTCGCAATCACGATATAGGTGTTTTGATCCAACGCGGTAATGCGTAAAGCGCGTACATCATGAAAGGCGGTTTCTAAAAGTACTTTTGAATGCGTTTGCGAAAACTGTTTGGTGGTTTCCGTATCGGTGCTGGAGAGAACGGCCCAGGCGCAATCCAGGATTATGGCGCCGGCTTCGTATTTCGTGGTTTGATGAATCCCGGGATAACAGAGCTCTTCCACAAAAAGTGATTGCAATGCTCCGGCGCGTCTTTCCGGGTGGCGTTGCACGGACAATGTGTCCGCGCCATAAAGACCGATGACACCAAGGCGATCTTTGATATTTGCCCATTTGCTGTTTAAGGAAACACACTGTTCTTCTGGTGGCGGGCTGGTAAAAGTACTTTTGCCGGACGCCGTGAAGATCTCGCGTTGATACTGATTATAGAGATCATTGGGCACATTGAGCTGCATGCCTTTGATGTGCCTCACATAGCCGCGGCGGTTCGTCATGCGGCAATGTTGCAGCCCGATGACGGTGTGATCGTCGGGCAATGCCACAAAGGCGATTTGATGTCTGGCGGAATCGGTGCCTTTCCAGCCTTCGGCCATCGTGATGCCGGTGCCTTCGATGATGACGCCGCTGGTGGCGAAGCCGCCGTCGAATTCCTCAATATGATAGCTGTCCAAAGTGCGGTGTTTCTGATGTCCGGTTTGGTGCGGATTGGGGAAATCCACAAATTCCACTTTGCCGGCCAGGTTGTTTTCCCATTCAGCAAGATGTCCTTCCCGCGGCGGCAGGCACAATCCCTGTGCCAACCCAAAGGCGCGCCAGGAGAACGAGGCGAAACGCGTGGCGCTGCGATGCAAGGCTGCGCCGTGTTCGGGATCGCACCAATTTCCCTGCACCGATTGCTCGAATGATTGAGGCGGCATTTCAGGGATATTCATCCCATCGCGATAAGCCAGCAACATGCCCAGCGCACAAGCACGGTCGGTTTCGAGCCGCGTGTAATAGAGCGGATTGGCATCAACCAAAGCAGCCAGGCGGTTTCCATAAAAGGAGCCACCCGCGGCGTCATCGGCTTCTTGCTGAATTAACGTTACCTGTGGTTCGATGAGCGATAACGCCTGCGCATCGCCCAGCTGATCGGCGGCATAAAGCAACGTAGGCAGCAGATATTCCTGGCAATAGGCATAGCGCACGCGGGTGTCGCCGCCGATGCGCGCCAGTCGGCCATTGCTGAAAATCAGGCGGCGCAGCACTTCCCACAAATCGGCCTGATGGTGATCCAGACTTTCGGGCCGCGCCAGCCCGGCGGCCTTGAGATCAAAATGCAACATGGCGGCATTGCTGACGCAAATCACCATGTATCCCACATTCAAATAACCGTGATGATCAAGCGCATAATGCGGAAAGAAATTCGCGCCGACGTAGCGTTCGCTGACGGGCTTGCCATCCACAATTGCCGCATTCGCCGCATCGGCGGGGATGCTGACGCCATTAATCAAAAACCGGCAGGCGCGTTCTTTCCAGTCGCCGGCGTGCGGATGCGCAGGATACATCTGCGCGGCGCGCCACAGCAGAGCGCCATTCCAGATATTAGATTCCGGATCGTTGCAACCTTCACTGGCCCACTGCCCGGCTTTGATGTCGCGGTGCGTGCCGCGGCAATAATCAGTGAGCAGCCATTCGGCCTCGCTGGTGAGCACAGTTTGCAGCGCTTCATGATCGGCATCGCTGAAATGCGGCTGCAATAAATGCACGCCAAACATCATCCGCTCAATGCCCAGCGCGCTGATCCAGGTGTGGCCCCATCGGGTGTTATCGGTGCAGGTGGCGTGGCCGCTCTGATGACTGGCCAAATTAAAACGCAGCGCCGCCAAGGCGCGTTCAGCGCACCATTCCGCATCAACGCCATCCGTGCCATAATGCGCCAGTGCCGCCATAGCCGCCAGATATTTCTGTGTCGTCTGCACACCCCAGCCGTTATAGCCGGTGCCATAAACGCCCCATTCGGGATGGCCGGGAATGGCCGACCAGTAGCTTTCGCTGGCTTGCGCCCAGCGCTGTAAAAGAGGAAGAATTTCCATGATGCAAAATGCCGTTAAAAGTACTTTTAAAAGTACTTTTCCAACAGGATTACCCTGCCACGTCAGCCCTACTTGGTTTTATCATAAAACGCTGCCGGCCGTTTTTAGCAGAAATGACGACTTGAAACGCTTCTGTTATTTCATCAATAATAATTATTAATATATAAGCATGTTTAAAAATATGTCAAAGCGGGAACAATACAACTACAGCGCTATAGTTATAAAGTAATCCTCATGCCATCTTTAACGGATCATCGCCTCAAAATTCCCAAATACGTGCAGCTTGCCGAATATCTGCGCGGCGAAATTAGCAGCGGCCGTTTTTTGCCGGATGACCGGCTGCCATCCCTCAACGATCTCAAACAGCAATTCGGCGCTAATCAGCACACTGTCGAAAAAGCGCATACCTTGCTGGAAACAGACGGCCTAATTCGCCGCGAGCCGGGACGCGGAGTTTTTGTGAATCATCCGGCGGCGCCGCAAAAGACCGGAAATGTGGGATTTGTGTTGCCTTATAATATGCAACCCGAGGAAAGATTCCCCTACTGGAATCTGGTGCTCAATGGCGTGCGTCAGGCAGTTCGTGAGCATGACTATCATCTGATGTTGATTGATGAAAATATGGCGTTTACGCGTTGGGATAAGATGGATGGTGTGGTGTTGTGTGATACGCGTGATCCGCGTAATAACGAACCGCCGATGACGCTTCCGCCACGCGATTTTCCCGCGGTGTCAGTAGTCAATAAAATTCCGGGAACCGCCTGTATCACCGTCGATGATTTCGCGGGCACCTATCAACTGACGCAGCATTTAATTGAATTGGGACACCGGCGCATCGCTTATCTGGCAACCATTAATTCCGGCTTATCGCAATTGGAACAACGCAAAGCAGGGTATCTGAAAGCGCTCCAGGATGCAGGCATTCACTTCGATCCGCGTTGGATGCGCGACCTGCGCAAGCGTGAGGAATGGGTGGGAATGCCTTACTGGTATTCGCTGGCCGGTGAATACTACGCGCACCAATGGCTAAAAGAGGATTGGAACGAATTTGGGTGCACCGCCATCATCGCGCAAAGTGATGACGTTGCAAAGGGAATGATCAAAGCATTCCAGGAGGAAGGATTAAGAGTTCCCGCCGATGTGAGTGTCGTGGGTTTCGATGGTCTGCCGTCATATCCCGGAGAATTGCCATTAACCACCATTCAGTTACCGCTATTTGAGATGGGGAAACAGGCCATGATAACATTGCTAGATTGGCTTGATGATCCTTCCCGGGTTCCTGACGATCGCTTTTTGCCAGTCAGATTAATAGAAGCACAAAGCAGCGCTGCCGTTGGGGGCGGCAAGTGATTGCATTTTGCACCAACAGTATTATTGTGTCCTGTCGAGATGTCACAGCATGAGATTTATGTAACAACGCCATTCAAAAGTACTTTTTAAGGAGTTACCATGGAACATTCTACACCGAACACACGTTTGCGGGGATTCACGTTGATAGAGTTACTTGTCGTTGTGGCGATTATAAGTATTCTCGCCGCAATTCTGTTTCCTGTTTTTGCCAGAGCGCGGGAACAGGCGCGCAAAAGTGCATGTATGAGCAATTTGAAACAGATCGGAATCGGCTTAATGATGTATACACAAGATTACGATGAAAAATTTCCGCGGGCAGCAATGGCCGGAGCTACCGCCACTGCAAGCAACCGCTGGTATGATGTAATTAACCCGTACATCAAGAGTAAGCAACAAGTCTGGCAATGTCCTTCTGCGCCACCCATTGCCCGTGGAGGTGGTTCTGACGGATATACCTTTGGAAGCTATGGATATAACGTAGGCGGAGCGGTCACTAATCATAATCCGTATACAAATGCCTATGCCGCTGGTTATGGAAATGGATTTGGACTCACGCCCACCGTTGCGCTTACGCCAAATAACGGTTATGTCACGCTGGCCATGATTGATGCGCCTTCAGAAACAATCATTGTGGGTGATCCGGCAAGCAATTGTTATGCAGGTAATGGCGAATTTTTAATTACCTATTCGGGTATCAGTTTTCTCCCCATGCTCCACGGTGGGCCACAGCCGCCGTCCAGTTGTTCCGGTGAAATTACTATTGCTAATCCCAGTGGCGGCGGTAATTATCTGTTCGCGGATGGACACGTTAAGTTTCTGCAAGTGTCGTATGTTAATGCCAACCGTGAGTTGTTTAATGTTGTCAAATAACGATAACTGTTGAGGATCACTATGTTTCAAAAGAACTCTTTCTTAAAAGTACTTTTATGTGTCACCATAGCCACTTTTTCCCTAATAGGAACGGCGCGGGCGGATATGCAGATTTCGGCAGATCAATCTGTGTCGATTATTTTGCCTTCGCAAACTATTCCTTCCGAAGAAACCGCTGCCAAAGAATTGCAACATTACTTATCGCAAATCACTGGTGCTAATTCTCGCATTGTCCATGAAAATCAGGCAAGCGCATTGACGGGGAATTTTATTTATGTCGGGCCCACGCAATTCGCCAAAACACATCTGGCGGATAAAAGTACTTTTGCCGATGAAGAATGGGCGATGCAAACTGTCGGCAATGCGCTGATTCTCACCGGCGGACGTCCGCGCGGAACCTTGTATGCGACTTATCATTTTCTGGAAGATATCTGCGGCGTGCGCTGGTGGAATCCCTGGGAAGAAACTGTTCCCCAACAAAAAGCACTTTCTATTCCCGCATTAAATAAACGCGTGCAACCGGCATTTCGTTCGCGAGATATATTCTCAGTTTATGGCAATGATGATGGACGATTCATGGCGCGCAGCCGTTTAAATCGTCAGGGCGATGCGAATGTATCTGCGGCCTATGGCGGCAGCCGCGATTATGGCCCGCCTTATCATGTGCATACATTTTTTAAATATCTGCCGCCAGAAAAGTACTTTGAGCAACATCCCGATTGGTATATTGTTCCGGGCGGCGGGAAACCCACTCCGCGCACCGCGCAACTTTGCCTTTCTAATCAGGAAATGCGCCAGGAGTTCTTAAAAGTACTTTTGGAGAACATTCGCACTTCGCGCCAAAAAGCCATTGACGCGCACTTGCCGCCGCCGGATGTGTATAGCGTGTCGCAGGAAGATAATCGTATTGGTTTTGTGTGCGATGACAACAAAGCGTTGGTGGAAAAGGAAGGTTCGGAATCGGCTATTGTATTGGATTTTGTGAATTACCTGGCGGATGGAATTAAGGACGAATTCCCCGATGTGTATATTGATACATTAGCGTATTTCAGCGGCGAGAAAGCGCCCAAAACTATGCAGGCGCGCGATAATGTGATTGTGCGTTTGACCGATACGCAAAGTGATGTGTTATTGCCGATTACCGCCGAACGCAACAAAGCCATGCGCCAGAATGTGGAAGCATGGGCAAAGCATTGCAAAAATCTGCGGATTTGGGATTACAATATTACGTATATTGTGCCGCATGTTCCGCAGCCCACGATGCATACTTATCCTATCGATTTGCGCTTCTTTCTGGAGCATAATGCGGAAGGCATGTTCATCGAGTTTGAGCATCCGCTGGATTCCGATATGCGCGATTTGAAGTTCAGGGTTTTGTGCAAATTATTGAAAGATCCCCATCAGAATTACGATGCATTAGTGCGGGAATTTACCGATGGATTTTATGGCGCAGCCGGATCGGATATTCGTCAGTATTTATCATTGCTGCAAACGGCGGCACAAAACAGCGGAGTCGATATCGACTGGTTCGCGGGTTTACTGAAATTCACCTATCTGGATATTAATTTCCTGCAAAAAGCCGATCAAATTTACGAAGAAGCGGCGGCGAAAGTTGCCGATGATCCGGTTCTCTCGCAACGTGTGCGCAATGCGCGGTCATCGGTGGATATTGCTATTTTGCGCCGCTATCAGCGATTAATGCAAGGCTGGGTGCAGGCGGGAAATACACCGGAATCCATGCCGTTAAAACGTGATGTGGTGGCGAAGCGCTTTCTGCAAAATCGCAATGAACAAATTGAGATGCGCTTGCCGGAAGATAAACGCGCCGCCGCACTAAAAGATGCCGCCGCGAAAGTGGCCGGATATTCTGCCGGCCCTGCATATATTCCATTGCCGGCAAAGTTCAAAGATGTTCCCGTTGATAGGCTATTTACTTACAGCGCGCTGGACACACGCAATTATCGCGAAGCTGCCAAAGTGGTGGCGGATGAAGAAGCCGAAAGCGGCCTCGCCACACGCCTGGAACTTCCGACTCCGTTAGGCAGATATAGCCTGCCCATGGAATATGGCGTTTACGACACCGTCGGCAAGAAAAGTACTTTAACCGGGGCCATTAAATCCACTGATATTCCAGGTGCGGGATATCATTGGTATAAATTGGGCGAAGTAACATTAACCGGCAATGACTATTTATATTTCTTTTGGTCGTGGTGGATTCAGAACGATGTGATGGATGCATTTGATGCCAAAAATCCCAACGCGAAATATGAAGTGTGGGCTAATCTGAAATTTGCCGGGCCGGCATTTCCTCACGGCAAGGCGGCAGATAAAAATGCCATTTCGGTGGAGCGGATGGTGTTAGTGCGAAAATAGTGTGGAATCAACAGAAGACCATGTGCTGCAAAGGGAATATTCTTTTGCAGCACATTTCGTTTATCGCGGGACCATTAATAAAAAATTTTAATCAAAAAACAGGTTTAAAGCTCGGCATGTTGTGGAATAACTAAAACAGAGTTCTACAGTGTTCTGTTATCATGCCTATCGCCACGAACAATGAAAATGTCTTAAACCGCCGTCCGCGCTTGAAAGAAGCGTGCCGGCAATTGCGGGGCATGGCTGAGGAACTCGGCGCTGAAGCCAAGTTGCCGACATTGGTGGAATTACGCGGCCAGTTAGGTGTGAGCATGCAAACGCTCAGTGACGCGGTACGCGAGTTGGAAAAACGCAATGTGTTGCACAGCGTGCATGGCGTGGGCATTTATGTGACCGGGCAAAAACAGCGGAAGGTCACCGGCAGCGTGGGATTTCTCGCTCCATACAATATGCGTCCCGCAGAAAACATGGCTTACTGGGGCACGGTGCTGGCGGGAATGCGCAGCGCGGTGCGCGATCGCGGCTACCATTTGTTATTGATCGATAACAGTAGTGAATTTGAAGATTGGGACAAGATTGACGGCGCGGTTTTGTGTGATACGCACGATCCGCGTGATCCACAGCCTGGCCTGCCGCAACCGCCACATGGCTTTTTGGGGGTGGCGATGCTCAATAAAGTGCAGCATTTTCCGAGCGTCACCACCGATGATAGCGATGGCGCTTATCAGTTGACGCGGCATCTCATCAAACTGGGGCATCGGCGCATCGCCTATCTGGGCGCGCTTCATTCCGGTTTGTTTCAGCTCGAACAACGAAAGAAGGGATATTGGAAAGCATTAACCGAGGCGGGCATTGAGCCCCAACCGCGTCAGATGCGCGAACTGATGCGCCGTAACGAATGGGATGATCTGCCCGACTGGTATCGCGAATCGGGCGAATATAGCATGCGCTGCTGGATGGACGAAGACTGGGACGAACTGGGATGCACCGCCCTGGTGGTTCAAAATGATAATGCAGCACGCGGCGCGATTCAGACACTTCAGGCTAATGGCTTTGAAGTGCCGCGCGATGTGAGTGTGGTAGGATTTGACGGGCTGCCCGCGCAACATGGCGAGCCAAAGCTCACCACAGTGCAGGCGCCTTTGTTCGATGTGGGAGAACGCGCCATGCAGCTGCTGTTCCATTATGTGCAAGACCCCACCAAAGTGCCACCGGATGTTACTCTTCCGGTAAACCTGGTTTCAGGGAACACCACGGCGGCCGCGCCGGTTTTGGTGTCAGAGTAAAAGTACTTTTAGAAGGAGAGTTATGAAACTTCACCGCAACGATGAACGTAATTGCACCGCAAACGGATTTACCCTGATAGAATTATTGGTTGTCATAGCCATTATATCAATTCTCGCGGCAATCCTGTTTCCGGTTTTTGCCAGAGCCAGGGAAAACGCGCGGCGCGCCAGTTGCATGAGCAATCTTAAGCAGATTGGTTTGGGCATGATGATGTATGTGCAGGATTATGATGAGCATTACGCACCAAGCATGATCGGAACGTTTCGGGATACCAGCACTTATCCCACCGGGAGCGCCTGTGCCGGATTGCCCTGCGCGAAATATTATGTTTCGGATGGTATAAATACGGGCTTTTACAGGTCATGGATGGATATAACATATCCCTACGTGAAGAGCTTGCAAATTTATGATTGCCCTTCGCAAACACCGGGAACAGCTTCAAGCTACGGTTACAACGCCTATATCAATCGCTGGACGATCGGTTCCCTGCCGAATCCGGTTCCGGTCAATATGGCTTCCATCAATCTTCCCTCTGAGGTTGTCATGTTTATTGACCTTCACTCCAATTACGCAAATTATGCCACACCGTTTGGAACATACGCGTCATGGAAAGGCTATGCCATCGGGAATAAAAGTTATGTACCTCACTTTGACGGCGCCAACATCGCATTTGCTGACGGCCATGTAAAATGGATGAAACAAACTGACCCTTTCGCGAAATCAACGCAACCTAATTGTTATTGGGATTTTACGAATGCGAGTTGCCCGCAGTAACCAATAAAATATTTATCAAAGGAATACATGAAAAAGATCCTGATAACCTGTCTGCTATTTTTGGCTGTTTTGGGCCTTGTGCAAAGTCAAGCAATGGCGAATATACATCTCGCGCAAAACGGCAAAACGTCCTATATTATCGCGTTGGCGGCCGACGCCATTCCCGCCGAAAAAACGGCGGCGGAGCAGTTGCAAAAGTACTTTCAACAAATCACCGGCGCACCTATTTCCATCGAATCAGAAAATGCCGTTCCCAGCAGCGCGCCGCAGATTTATGTGGGCGCTGGCGATCATGTAAAAGTACTTTTACCGCAGCAGGATTGGAAAGCGCTGGGCAGCGATGGCATCGTGATCAAAACCGTTGGCAATAAATTGATTCTCGCGGGCGGCCGTCCGCGTGGAACTTTGTATGCGGTGTTTCAATTTCTGGAAGATTCCGCAGGTTGCCGCTGGTGGACATCAACGGAAAACTATATACCTCATAAAAGTACTTTTGATGTGCCGGAACAAAATGTTGTATATGTGCCACCGTTTAATTATCGCGAACATTACACCACCGAAGTGCAGACCGATCCGGTGTTTGCAACAATTATGCGCGAAAACGGCCACCATCAAAAACAGACGCCGGAATGGGGCGGGCATTATAATATGCTGGGATTTGTGCATACCTTTAGCAAACTATTGCCACCCGAAAAGTACTTTAAGCAACATCCCGAATGGTATGGTGATCCAGCCAATGGCAACAAGCCCTGCACGGCCCAATCCAAAATGCCGGAAGCGCAGCGCACGCAATTGAATCTTTCCAATCCGCAAGTCTTGGAGGAATTAACCAAACAGGCATTGGCGGAAATTGCCAAAAACCCGGCGGCGGGATATATCTCCATCTCGCAAAATGACAATCGCAATTATTGCCAGGATGAGGTTTCGATGAAACTGGCCGCAGCAGAAGGTTCACAATCCGCACCAGTATTGAATTTTGTCAATCAAGTGGCGAAAAAGATACATCAGCAATATCCTGATTTTAAGGTGGAAACATTAGCTTATGTATACACCGAAAAGCCGCCCAAAACGATTCGTCCGGCAAAAAATGTCATCATTCGCCTGGCGCCGATATCCTCCGATTTCGGCCACCCGCTCGATAGCGACTGGAACGCCGAAACGCGCGATAACCTGCAGGCCTGGTCGAAGATTGCGCCGGATCTCTTTGTGTGGAATTATGTAACGAATTTCCACGGCTGCGTTTTACCACATCCAGACTGGTTGGGATTGGGGCCGGATTTGCGCTTCTTCGCAAAAAATAATGTGAAGGGTATTTTTGAGCAGGGCGATAATTACACTAACGGTGTGGGCGATTTCGTGCAATTGCGCACCTGGCTAATATCGCATTTGATGTGGAATCCTCAATTGGATCAGGAGAAATTAACCGATGAGTTTTTGCGCGGTTATTATGGCGATGCCGCGCCTTATCTGCAACAATACCTGGATCTGGTTCAGCAAACCTTCCTCTCGCAGAAGCGGGGTCTTTCTACCTTTAACCGCGATTTTTCCTTTATCACGGTAGATATGGTGAATCGTTCGATGCAACTTTTTGATGCAGCGGAAGCCGCTGTGAAAGACCAGCCCGACTTGTTACATCGCGTGCAACGCGAACGATTATCGATTACGATCGCGACATTGATCCGCTTTAACGTGCTGAAATCAACGGCGGCGCATGAGAACAAGACCTTCTCCGGTCCGCAGGACCCCAACGCGGCGATGCTCAAATTCATCGGTGATGCACAAGCGTTCGGTATCCGGAACTGGACCGAAGGCGGCAGTTTTGCCAAACAAATTCCGCGATTGAAAGGCCTCTTTGCGCCGCCGGTGCCGTTGCCGGATTTCGCCCAAAAGTACCCGGCGCAGGATGTGGTGGATTTGCAGCCGGGACACTTCCGGCTCTATCGCGAAGGCTCTATCACGCAATTGGAACAAGATGCATCGGCTTCCGGCGGCACCGCGGCCTCGGTGGTGGGTGATACCAATGAATGGGCCATTCAGGTGGATTTAAATAATGCCATCGATGCATCCGGCGGCAAATGGCATCTTTATGCCATGGCGAAAATAAAAACCAAGGAGGGCGTCTTGCCTCAGGGCGCGGCGTTTTCAAGCGGTGTCTATGATGCCAGCAACCGCAAATTTGGCAGCAGCAAAACCATTCCATTATCACAGTTCACAGGAGAGGGATATCAGATGATCGATCTGGGCATTCACCCTTTAACCACCGGAACATATATCTGGATTGCCCCTACGCGCAATGCGGCGATCGATAAGATTTATATTGATCGCATTATTTTAATTCGTGAGCAGTAAAAGTACTTTTGCAGGGTATTCATTATCTTCCAGATACTGACAGCCGCAGTGATATAGCACATGCTATATTCTGCGGTTGTTTCTTTTGCTGCGGTCTTTCAGGGACTTGCGAAACTCACATCTCCCACTCATTTATGGGATAATTAATTCAAGTGAAATTTATGAACCGACTAAAAGTACTTTTGCTGGCGTTGGTGGTATTATGTTGTGCTGTTTCGCAGCGATGGGCTAAAGCCGATACATTTAACGCGGCGGAGTTGTACCCCTCGGGCGCAGTGCACGCAAAGGTGTTGCCCAATGGCGTGCATACGCTGGTGCGCACCACGCCAGGTTCGGGCGTAGTGAGTTTGCAGGTCTGGGTGGAAGCGGGCAGCCGCTTTGAAACCGCAGCCAATAACGGCGCCACGCATCTCATCGAGATGCTGGCCATGCAGGGATCGCGTGATTATCCCACCGAAACCGATGGCAATTTGAGTGGCCCACAGACGCGCCTGGAAAATCTGGGCGGCGATGTCAATTCCTTTACAGCGCGCGATGATGTGTTCTGGAGCGTAACATTAGCGCCTTCAGGCCTGGGCGAAGCGGCGAAGATTATGGCGAATGCCGTGCTGCATCCCAATCTGGGCGACGAAGATGTCGCTGCCGCCAAAACGATGGCCGCCGGAGAATGGATGGCGCATCGCATGGATCCGGTGGCATATTCTTCTGACCTCGCTTATAAAACGGCCTATCGCACGCAGCCTTACGGCAAGCCGGTGCAAGGGGATATTAATACGCTCAAGCAGTTATCGGGGCATGCGGTTCGCGAGTATTATAACCAGCGATTCACGGGTTCGCATTTTCATGTGGTGGTGGTAGGTGATGTCGATGTCGCGGCTGCCGCGAATATTCTGGCGGAGGCATTTGCGCAAGCGCCAAAAACCGCTACTCCCGACGCGGCGGTTCCGGCACAATCCCCCTGGCAGGGCAAACGGCAGGTGACAGAAAGAGGCGCGTTACCGATCGAAGTGCTCACATTTGCGTGGCCTTCGCCGGGCATCACTTCGCCCCAAGACACGGTGGCAACGGACTTGTTATTGACGTATCTCAATGAAGGTACCGGAGCGGCGTTGCGCCAGAAATTGCAAGACGGAGCAGATGAAGAATCCTCCGACGATGATGAGAACGAATCCTCGCAAAAGGAACCTGCCGGATTGGCCGGCGGTTTCAGTGTGGATTATTTAACCCAGCGCGATACCGGCCTGTTTTTGATCACTATCATCGCGCCCATTAAAAAAGACGAAGCAGTGGCCGCTGTGATGGAATTAATGGAAGGTGCGAAAGGTGGTCTTCCGGAAGCGGGCTTGCAATATGCGAAAACTATGCTGCGCCGCCAGTATGTGGAACAGGCAGAAACCAGCACCGGTCAGGCGGGAGGATTGGGATTTTACGATGCCATCGATTCCTATGAATTTGCGGTGAATTATCTGAAACTGGTGGATCAAACCACTAATGCCGATATCGCCCGGGTGGCTCAAAAGTACTTTGGCAGCGAAAATTACGTGCAGGTAACGCTCCTGCCGTCACTGAATAATGCGCCGCCAACCGAAGGAGGCGGCATTATCGCTTCCTTGCAGAATCAGAACGTGAAGGTTTATTGATTAGAAGTTAGGAGTTAGGAGTCAGGAGTTAGAAGTCGGAAGCTGGAAGTTAGAAAGTCCCCCTTTTTAAAGGGGGGACTTAGGGGGATTTTTCGTGGGACTCATTGCGTTGTTTAAAATGCGTCCCGACGATGATGTTCAAAATGCTCCTGAGTTCTCTTTTTAATTAAAGAGGGAATTATTGGGAAATTATATGCTTGAAAAAATCTCTTCTCTCAAGATCCATTCCATTCTCGCCATCGTGGCGGTATTGTGCCTGGGCTGTCGGCATGCCAGGGCAGCTGAAGCGGCGAAGCGACAGGATGTGCAATTCATCTCCCAACCGGTGCACATGGCGCCGTATGTATCGATTAGCGTGGTCGTCAAGGCGGGCGTTATCAATGAAACAAAGTCGAGTGTGGGCTGGCGGCAATTGCTGGCGACCGCTATGATGCGCGGCACCGCGATTGGTGATAAATCGCTCGATGGAGCCGGTCTGCGCAAAGCCGCTGAAGCGGCTGGCGGCGATATTGGCGTGCAGGTGTTGGAAGATGCCATCGTTTTCACGGCGGCCGGTGACAGCGCGCGGCAAAAAGATCTGGCGCAATTGCTGTTGAATGTGGTGTTGCATCCACGGCTTTCTCATGAAGATCTCTCGGCGGCGCGGCGCATCACGTTGCGCAGGCTTGGAGCCAATCCTGCAAATGCCATGACAGATAATTCTGCCGCTGTGGAGAAATTGCAGAGCATGCTGTATAGCGATTCCGTTAATTCCCTGACTTATGGATTACCGTCCAATGGCACTGTTGATTCGTTGTCAGGATTTACCGATGATAGAGCACGTGAATATCACAAGTTCTATTTCACTGCACCCAATATCGTGGTTTCATGCAGTGGCGATGTGGATGAAGCGGCCCTACGGGAGGTCTTTTCTTCTATTCCACAAGGAGTGGCGGCGCCGGCGAGCGCACCGAAGTATGCAAAACCCGAAAAAGTTGCCCTCCTGAAAAAGCCAGTTGATGCGCCGTGGCTTTTGGTGGGATATCGCGTGGACTCATCCATCAGCGACAAAGATCTGGCGGCCTTGCGCGTGCTGACAGCGGCTCTGTCTGCCACGTCGCCATCTCTTCTCTCAAAAGTATTCTTGATGCCGCATGACGGTAAGGATCATTCGCTGGCTTCTACTCTCAGCGCGCAGTTGATGGTGCGTCAGTATGGCAGCGAACTGGTCATTGCCATTCAAAGCGATTCGGCACATCTCTCCGAAACAACCAATATGATTTATCCTAATCTATTAAAAGTACTTTTGGAGTTGAAGAGTAAGCCGCTGACGCCACAACAATTACAAGAAGCTATTGCTTATGTGCAGGGAGACTGGGCGGCTTCGAATGATTCTCACGTCAGCCGGTCGATGTTGCAGGGATATGCCGCGGCGCAACAAGTCCCGGTGACAAATTTGCCGCAGTTATTACAAGAAGTGACTGCAAAAGATGTGCAGAATGTGGCAGGTAAATATCTGGGCACATCTGCCGCGGTGATGGTCTTGCCCGAAACCAATGCGTCGCCAGTGCATTAATACCGTATAAAAGTACTTTTGATAAAGAATAACCTACTTTAAACAATAAGTCATAAAGTCAAGAACGAATATTCTTGCTCATTGCTCATTGCTCATTGTTACCTATGTTTGCAAGCCTCGTGGAGTTATGGAAATTCCGGCCTTTAATTTTTGAGTTTGTGCGGCGTGACATCAAGCTCCGCTATAAAAATTCCATTGGCGGCATTGCCTGGAGTTTGTTGCCGCCGTTGATGCAAATCGCCGTTATCACGGTGATGCTCAAATTCATCACGGCCAATCCGGTGCAGAATTATTCGGCGCAACTGTTCGTGCTTTTTCTGTGGAATTATTTCCAAACTTCGCTCAATGATGCCTGCACTTCGTTATTAACCAATGCGCCTTTGATCCGCAAAATTTATTTCCCGCGATTGATTATTCCGCTCAGCACGCTGCTGCATCATTTCTTTCATTACATCATCGGTTTTATTTTCACCATCGCCTATTTCTTTGTGCTCGGCGCCTATCCGCATAACTTGCGGCTATTGTTTCTGCTGGTGATTCCCACCATTTTTTTTACATTTATTTTGTGTTTGGGGCTTTCGCTCATGGTGTCTTATCTCAATGTATTTTATGAGGACATCAAAATTATCGTCGGTTCGTTGCTGGGGCTTTTCTTGTATTTGATTCCCATCATTTATCCGATTGAGCAAGTGTTGGCGCGCGGCAAATGGGTGTATACGATTTATATGCTGAACCCGATGTCGGCGTTTATGGTGACTTATCAACGGGCCTTATTGCCGGCGCCGAGTGTGTTGGATAAATTCGATCAACCGCTGGCTTCGGTGGGCGTGCCGTGGGGCTTTTTCGGGATTGCCTGTTTGACCAGTGTCGCTATTTTTTTGCTGGGATTTTATCTGTTTAATAAATATCAATGGGAAGTGGTGGAGCGGCTGTGAGCGAATATCCCATTGAAGTCTCGAATCTCACCAAGGTTTTTAAAGTGCTGCATCGCGAGCGCAGCCTCAAGGCAGCGGTGCTCAAATGGGCGCGGTTGCGCTTTCCCAAACGCGAGGAATTCACCGCGCTCAACGATATTTCCTTTCGCATTCCCAAAGGGCAGGCGGTGGGCGTTATTGGACGCAATGGCAGCGGCAAAAGTACTTTGCTGACCTTGCTGGCCGGCATTTATCGCCCCACCAGCGGCCACATCAAGGTGCGGGGCCGCATCGCGAGTTTGCTGGAACTGGGCGCCGGGTTTCACCCCGAATTTACCGGCCTGGAAAATATCTATTTAAACGCGGCGATCCTGGGATTACCGCGCGCGCAAATCACCAATCGCCTCGATTCCATTATCGCCTTTGCCGGTCTGGAAGATTTCGTGGATACCAAATTGAAATTCTTCTCATCGGGCATGGTGGCGCGTCTGGGATTTGCGGTTGCGGTGCATGTCGATCCGGATATATTGCTGGTCGATGAAGTGCTGGCGGTGGGCGATGCCAATTTCCACCAGAAATGTTATGCCAAAATCGACGAATTCAAACGTCGCGGCGTCACCATCTTTTTCGTCTCGCATGATCTGGAAGCCGTATCGCGCGTGTGTGACCGCGTGATCTGGATCGATCATCACGAAATTCGCGAAGACGGCAATCCCGATGAAGTAATTGCGCGGTATGAGAAATTAGAAGTTAAAAGTTAGAATACCTGGAACCCGGGACCTCGGACCGGGGACCCTACCCTCGCCTTTTCCCTCCAAATCTGTAAAAGTACTTTTGTGAAAGAAAATGAATTAAACGCCGCGGATGAGTTTGCGCGGCTGGTTGAAATTGTGGCAGCGCTGCGTGCGCCGGATGGTTGCCCGTGGGATCGGGAGCAGACGCATGAGAGTTTGCGTGCGCATTTAATCGAGGAAACCAGCGAAGTGCTGGAAGCCATTGATCTGCGCGATGACGCCGCGCTGTGCGAAGAGCTGGGCGATTTGATGTTGCAGCCGGTGATGCATGCGCAGCTTGCCGCCGAAGAACAGCGTTTTGATGTGGCCCAGGTGCTGCATGAAATCAACGAGAAACTGGTGCGCCGCCATCCTCATGTCTTTGGTGATCGCAAGGCGAATACAGCCGAGGAAGTGCTGCGCAACTGGGACGCCATCAAACGCGCTGAAAAAGGTGAGGATAAAAGTACTTTTCATTCGCGGCTGGATGGAATCGCCGTGACATTGCCAGCCTTGATGAAGGCGCACAAGGTTTCCAAGAAAGCCGTGAAAGCCGGTTTTGAATGGCCCACGCAAGCGGAGCTGCTGGATAAAGTTCAGGAAGAACTGGAAGAATTGCGCCAGGGCATTGCCGCACAGGATGCGCAAAACACCGCCGATGAAATAGGCGATTTATTGTTCACGGTGGTCAATGTGGCGCGCTGGCACAAAATCGATCCTGAACTGGCCTTGCACGACACAGTGAATCGTTTCAAGAAACGCTTTGCGCACATGGAACGCCAGGCGGCAAAGCAAAACAGAGAGCTGGAATCGCTGACGCCCGATGAATGGGAAACCTTGTGGCAGGCGGCCAAAGCGGAATTGCAACAGAGCGGATAAATACGTGAAACGAATATTACTAATACTCGCCTTATGCGCCATCGGCGGCTGGCTTTTCCTGCATCAGGAAAAGCCCCGGCAGCCGGTCTGGCAGCCGGTGGCAGATGGCGTGGAATGGCGCAAAATGCAAATCAAGAACGCCGGGTTCCTCAATGCCGATGTCGAAGTATGCGTGTTGCGTTTCACTCCCAATCACCTGCATGTTGCCACCGGCCAGCTGCAAACCGCGCAGCAATGGCGGCAATCCACCCGCAGCCTGGCCGTCGTCAATGGCGGTTTTTTCGATGAGAAGAATCATTCTCTGGGCTTGCGCCAGAGCGGCGGCAAGGAAATCACTCATCTGCGCCATGCGGATTGGGGTGTATTTTTTATCCAAAACGGCAAGGCGCACATTCTGCACACCAAAGACTTTCAGAACATACCTAAATCGGGCATTAGCGAAGCCGTGCAATGCGGCCCGCGTCTGGTGGTGGATGGACATCCTACCGATTTAAAAGATCAATGGGCGCGCCGCACCGGTGTGGGCATTGATGCCAATGGCAAGGTGCTGATTGCGGTGTCTGACCATGAATTGTCCCTGCGTCAATGGGCCAGTTTCTGGGCAGCGCCACAAGGGCTGCATTGCCATCAGGCGCTTAATCTCGATGGCGGCGGTTCCACACAACTATCATTGGATTCTCCAGCAGTGAAGGCGAATATCGACGGATCCTGGCCAGTGCCGGATGTTTTAACGGTGCGCTAAAAGTACTTTTAATTCCCTCGATTGCTTTCTGTTATTCCCGTAAACATTTATTAGCAAGACCATTGCAATAACTTCTTGACATATCTAACTAATTGAGTCAGAATTACCAGAGCTAATCCGAGCGACCCTGTCGGGATTACCGAAAAATTTATTCCGCTCGGGAAAGAGGTATTGTGATGAGCCTTTGGACAAAGGCGATGTTTTGGAAGGGGAATAGTATTTTGAGCAGTGAAGGTTCGATGCTGAACGAAGGTTTTACACTGATAGAACTTTTGGTCGTTATCGCCATTGTCTCAATTCTTGCAGCGATCCTGTTCCCGGTGTTTGCCCGTGCCCGCGAAAGCGCCCGCCGCGCTTCATGTCTATCCAATCTGCATCAGTTGGGATTAGGATTTATGCAGTATACCCAGGATTATGACGAGCGTTTGCCGTATGGAAAACTAAAGGATGCTGCTGGCAACGATATCGGCAGCACCAAATGGCACGTCAGCGTGCAGCCTTATCTGAAGAGCGCGCAAATTTTGCGTTGCCCCAGCGACACCACCAATACGGGGCCCATTGCTGATCTCAATGATATAACGGCTCTCGGAGCTATGAAAGTCTCATACGGTGAAAATGGTTTTCTGGCAAAAGAACCTAAACCGGAAAGTGACAGCGAACATTCTCCCTGGGATTATTCCTCCTACATGCCGCACAGTCTGGCAGGAATAGAGTCCGCTTCATCTATGATCCTATTATCGGAATCCACGGGCGGCAACTATATCCATGCTCACCACTGGGGCATTCCGACAGCCTATTGCCATAATGGTAGCAACGAATGTGGCTATGACGGTAAATATGGCGCTGATAGCTCCGATCCGAAAGTCTTTGCCAGAGACCTGGCTTCAGACCGCCACCTCGAAGGCTTCAATGTTGCTTTCGTCGATGGACATTCCAAATGGATGAAATTTGGACAGACATTCAAAGTCGACAACAGCGTCGAACCCGCCATCAAAGGCATGTGGGATCCGCGATACAGCGGCTAAAGCAAAAATCATGAGAGACAGCGGCGCGGAAAAGTACTTTTTCCGTGCCGCTTTTTTATTTATGCAAAAGCATAACTTGCCGGAACGGCGAATTTGTCATCAACTATGAGCTGTGTTGAACCTCGAAACAATTATCAACGATCAATTGATTCCCTGGTCCGATGACGCGGAAAACCGCATCATCGTGGCGCGTCCGCGAATGCAGGCCGCGGCGTTGCCGCCGGAGGTGCGGCTGGAAAAACGCGCATTAACCGGCAAACGCGTTATTATCCGCAACCGGCGTTATTATCGCAACACGCGCGGCATGACGGCTTCATGGCCGGACTGTGGTTTGAGCGAAGTGCAATTATTGAAACTGGTGTGCATTCTCACCGGGCATGTGGATTATCAATTGGGCCGCCAGGCGATCTTCTGCGGCGCGGGACATTTTATTTTCATTCCGCCCGGTATGCCCCATCCCGAAGGCATGCAAAATATCATTGACCGCCAGAAAAGTACTTCTTGCGAGATTCTCTATTTCCATCTTTATCCCACGGCACTACAATGCTGGATTAGCGGTTATGAAACAAATAAAAAACGCCGGTCATTAGGCAATTATCTGTTTCAGCATCAATATCTGTTGCAGCTTTTTCGCATGATGGTAGATGAGACCATTTCTCATGACGTTCCCTTCCTCCGAACCAGTAAAGAGCTACTCCGGGCATTTTTTCATTTAATGCAGGAGAAAGTGCAGGAGGGATTATTCCAGGAAGTTAATTCCGGGGAAATGAATCCCGGGCTTTCCAACAGAATGGATGCAGATGATTTTGCAACGGCTTTGCATCAATATATCCAATCGCATTTACAGCAACGTCCCACATTAGAGGACGCGGCGCGCCATATGTGTCTTTCGCGCACCCTGTTTGCCAACCGCGTGCGCGCCGAAACCGGGAAAACGTTCGTTGAGCTGGTCAATGAACATCGCATTGAAACGGCGCAACAATTGCTGCGTAATTCCGATTGGACAATCACCACGATTGCGTCTTTCATTGGATACCGAACTCCACACTATTTCCAATCTTCATTCTCGCGCAGTTTGGGAGTTACTCCCGGACAATATCGTAAGCAGGCGCAAAAAAGTACGATAAATTAAAAAGTTGAACAATAAATTGGTTTGACATCCCGCGGATCGGGGTATAGTACGTTTGACAGTACCAGAGGAATGTAAAAGTACTTTTGAGGAGCAACAAATGCAACAGAAATACAGAGCTTTCACGCTAATAGAACTGCTTGTTGTAATTGCTATTATTTCAATTCTCGCGGCAATCCTGTTTCCCGTTTTCGCCAGAGCCAGAGAAAGCGCGCGGCGTGCCAGTTGTCTCAGTAATCTAAAGCAAATGGGACTGGGCATGATACAATACACGCAGGATTATGATGAGCGATATCCTTTAGCTTATTATCCGTATCCTGACTATGATACTTCGCGCAGTCCTGCGCCAAAACCGCCAGCGCAGAGCCAAAACATGGCCGGAACGCCTGGCGCCGCTTTCACCATCTGCGATCCGTATTCCTGTGGATCAGGCTACAAAGGACACTGGATCACCTGGATGGATTTCATTCATCCGTATGTCAAAAGCACGCAGCTTTATATTTGTCCTTCCGCAGAAAAACCCGCCACCACTCCCAGCTACAATTATTCTAATGCGTTAAGCAATGTCTTCGGCGCCAGCGAGAATTATGACCGGTTTGGGACAAATCGTCCCAGCGGGCCATTATCCTTAGCGGCGGTGACGCGTCCATCGGAGATTGTGATGATTATTGACATGAATGATAATTATGCACTCAGCATGTCGCCGCGCACCTACGTTGGCGCCGCGAAATCTGACACCAGGCGGGCTTCCGTCACGCCGCATTTTGAAGGTGGTAATATTATTTACGCTGACGGTCATACAAAATGGATGTCCATGACAAGCATGCTGGCGTTAACCGGCCCTGACAGCACGGGTAAATGTAATCTCGATGTTCCCTCCAACATTCCCTATTGCAGCCGCGCCTGGAATCCATTCCGTTCGTAAAAATCTCGATAAGACCGAGTGGGGGCAGGCCTCCGTGCCTGCTAAAATAAAAAATTATTCCTTATTGCCATTTTTAAAATAAGGAGTCAGCAAAGCTGATATTTTATTAGCAGGCACGGAGGCCTGCCCCACCCAGTCTTATTTTTAACTCGGGCTTAGAAATTAAAGATCATACTATTATGAAAATATTTCCCGGAATAATTCTGTTGCTTTGCTTTATGACGACCATTTCCCAAGCACAAACTCTTCGCGCGCCCTACGCCGCTGATGGTAATTATCCTGGCGTTGCACCTTTAGGAGATATTGCCGAATGGAATTTCAATGGGAAAAATCCTGGAAATAATCTTTCCGGCAAAGGCCACACATTGTCATTGCGCGGCACGGATAGCCGTTTTGAAAAGGGCACTCTGTTGATTGAAGAGAAGCGGGAACCCGGCGATAAACGCGCCGGAGCGGTCACGCCCAGCAAAGCCGATTTGACGCCTGCTGGCGCGTTTACGCTGGAAGTGTGGTTTTCGCCCGATGCAGGTTTCTTTGAGAAAGGCGTTAGTTTCCTGGTGGATAAAAAGTACTTTCACGGCGCCACCACGCATCCGCGCAGCAATTGGGATTATCTTTTATTATTGCGCAAGAAAGGCGAGAAATTCATGCTGGATGCGCGCCTGGGATTTGGCAAAAGTACTTCTGTGGCGCAATCAACTCCGCAAACTCTGGAAGCAGGCAAAACATATCACGCCGCGTTTAATTATGATGGCGCGGGCAAAGCGCAATTCTTTCTCAATAACAAAAATATCGGTCAAACCGAATGGAAAGACCGCGGCGCCATTGCGGCCGGCGAACATGATCTCGCCATCGGCGATCGTGTGGGCAGCATCGGTTATCGTTTTATAGGACGCATTTTCCGCGTACGCATTTCCAGCGTCGCGCTGAATTTTGTGTCCGGAAAAGTACTTTTAGATCCACATGCCGGACGCACCGCTTTCGCGCGGATGGAAGAAAACGCGCAATTGAAAATTAAGGTCACCAACGACACTGCCGCGGCATTGGAGAAGACATGGATCGAACTCCATTTTCCTGAATCGCCTGAAATTAATGCAAGCAAAAACGAGATTCCAACATTGCCGCCGGGTAAAAGTACTTTTGTGACGGTTCCCGTCAACACACATCTGCACCCGGCGCAATACAACGGGGTTATCACGATTAAAGACGCCACGCAGAAAATCATCGGCGAAGCAACTCCGGCGCAACTCATCATCGTGCCGCGCCCGCTGCCGCATCAAATGCCGGTGGTCATGTGGGGCACCACCGGCGACCGCACCTTGCAGGAATTAAAGGATATTGGTTTCACGCATCAACTGGTTTATCCCTCCAATCAGTTGTGGCAATCGGTGTGGGAAAATGGCGCGGATGGCGAATTGCCGCGGGACGGCGAACGCGAGCAACTTCAATTGCTGGACAAAATGTTCGGCATGCAATTGGGCGGCGTGGCCTATGTGGCGCCGGGGCGTTGGGCGGGATATTATCAGAAAGAATACCGGCGCATTGATCGTCATGGCAAGGCATATGCGCGCGCCAATATCGATGGGCTGTTTCCGCGTATTCAGGATTTTGTTTCCGACGCCGGCAAAGCCGTGGCAAAAATTTATGGCGATGAACCGGGATTGCAAGGCGCGCTGGTGCACACCGAAGTGCGCGATGGCACGCAGCTCAGTTATCACGATATCGATCAAAAAGCCTGGCAAGATTTCAGCGGCGAGGACATTCCGAAAATCGATTTTGGCCCCCGCAATTATGGCGAGAAATTGTATTTGCAAATACATGATTTCCCCGCCAATCATATCGTGCCAGATGATTATCCGCTCTTGAAATACCTGCGTTGGTTCTGGCAAAAAGGCGACGGCTGGAACAAACTCAACACGCTCACCAACGACGCTTTAAAAACCGCCAGCAATGGTAGAATATGGACTTTCAGCGATCCCGCCGTGCGCGCGCCAGCGGTGTATGGCAATAATGGCGATGTGGATTATCTGTCGCAATGGACATACACCTATCCCGATCCCATGAAAATCGGTCTGGCCGAAGATGAACTGTTCGCCATGGCGGGCGGACGCTCCGGGCAGCAAGTGATGAATATGACGCAGATCATCTGGTATCGCTCGCAAACCACTGGCGATCCCATTGCAGGCAAAGAAACCACCTGGGAAAAAACCGCGCCGGATGCGAAATTTATTTCCATCGCGCCCGATCATCTCAGCGAGGCATTGTGGATCAAATTAACGCGGCCGGTGCAAGGCATCGCTTATCATGGTTGGGGATCTTTGGGCGATAAAATTGGCGATCATCAGGGAAGTTATGTCACCACTAATCCTGAAACTAAAAAGCATTTGCAACGTTTATTGCATAATGTAGTGCAACCGCTGGCGCCCACATTATTACAAATTCCTGATCGCAAAACGGACGTGGCATTTCTGGAAAGTTTCTCGTCGCAAATGCTGGCCGGACGCGGCACTTATGGTTGGGGAAACGGCTGGGGCGCCGATTCGTATCTCATCGCCAATTACGCCGGACTGGAACCGGATGTTATTTATGAAGAAACCATTAGCCAAAAAGGATTGGATGGTTACAAAGTACTTTTCCTGATGCATTGCGATATATTGCCGCAATCGGTGGCTGATAAAATCAAAACCTTTCAACGCAATGGCGGAATTATTATCGGCGATGAATTTCTCGCGCCTGGTATTCAGCCGGATATATTGCTGCCCCACGTGCCGCGCGGTGCTCCCGCTAAAACGAAACAAATTCACTTGCAAAAAGCCGCGGAACTCTTACAGGAATTGAACGGTTTTTACGAGCAACAATTGCACAGCAGCAATGCTGAAGTTTTCGCGCGCTCGCGTTCTTATAAAAACGCCGCATACATTTTTACTATTAACGACCATCGCACTTATGGTGATTATGTGGGACAGCACAAAAAAGTGATGGAAAAAGGTCTCCCGTCGCAAAGCACCATTACGCTACGCCTCGATAATGGATTTGTATATGATTTGATGAATCACCAACTCGTGCAAACACAGAAGGTTGACGGAAAAGTACTTTTCCCCGTTGATTTGGATGCAGGCGAAGGCAATCTCTTTCTCGTGACAAATAAACCCGTTGGCGCTTTACAAATGACAGTCCCCGCCACAGCGGAGCGCGGCAAAAGTACTTTTATTACAATTCAATTAAACGATACTGACGGCCAGCCCTTGCAAGCGGTGGTTCCAATAGAGGTCACAATCCGCGATTCGCAAAATCGTATCGCGGAAAGGAGCGGTTATTACGGCGCGGCAGACGGTACACTTTCTTTGCAACTGGACCTCGCGCCTAACGACGCGCCAGGCCAATGGCAAGTCGAAGTGAGTGAACGGCTTACGGGTCAGAAGGTGCTGAAAGATTTTATGGTGAAATAATGTTCTGGCCGTTCCAGACTAAGCCGTGTAAAAGTACTTTTGCCCTATAATGTTTGTACATGCTGAGCTTAGACACCATTTTGCAGGACAAATTAATCCCCTGGTCAGAAGATGCGCAGGAACGCATCATCGTGGCGCGACCACGAATGACAGACGCGATGGTGCCGAATGGGGTGCGGGTGGAAAAACGCACTTTGAAAGGTAAACGTGTCATTATCAAAAACAATCGTTTTTATCACAACACTCGGCCTATTGTGGCTTCCTGGCCCGATTGCGGTTTGAACGAAGTGCAGCTCCTCAAAATGGCCTGCATCCTTAGCGGGCATGTAGATTACCAATTAAGCAGACGCGCTGTGTTGTGCGGGCCGGGGCATTTTATTTTTATTCCGCCTGGGTTGCCTCATCCTGACGGATCACAAAATATTATGGATCTCAATAAAAGTACTTCTTGTGAGATTCTCTATTTTCATCTCTACCCCACAGCATTGCAATGTTGGATTAGCGGTTATGAAGTTAATAGAAACCGCCAGCCATTGGGAAACTATTTGTTTCAACATCCCTATCTGATCCAGCTATTCCACATGCTGGTGGAAGAAACCATTTCACTTGCAGAGAAAAAATCGGATGTGACAACAAAATTGCTCCAGGCGTTTTTCCAGTTATTGCAGCACAAAGTGCGAGAAGGTTTGTTTCAGGAAGTCACTTCGGGAGAGATAAATCCAGACTTCGTAAACCCCACACAACCAGATGACTTCCCGGCGGTATTGCATCAATACATCCAATCACATTTGCAGGAACGGCCAACTCTGGAAGATGCAGCGCGGCACATGTGCCTGTCACGCACTCAATTTGCCCACCGCGTCCGCGCCGAAACGGGCAAAACATTTATTGAGTTGGTCAATGAACACCGCATGGAAACAGCAAAAAAACTGCTATGCAATTCCGATTGGACAATCACCACTATCGCAACTTTCATCGGTTATCGCTCGCCGCATTATTTCCAAACGTTATTCTTACAACGATCAGGAGTCACTCCCGGACAATACCGGCAAAAGGCACGAAGAAATGTACGATATCTCAATCATCTGGACGATAAGTCCGTTTAAAGTCCTGCTGTGCGGGGTATAATGTTATTAACCGCATCAGGAATCAGACGCGGTGCATTAAAAGTACTTTTGAGGAGAAACCAATGCAACGGACACACAAATCGAGGGCATTCACATTGATAGAACTTCTTGTTGTTATTGCCATTATTTCAATTCTCGCCGCCATCCTATTTCCTGTATTCGCGCGAGCCAGAGAGAACGCACGGCGGGCGAGTTGCCTGAGTAATCTCAAACAGCTGGGATTAGCATTTATGCAATATACCCAGGATTATGACGAGAACCTCCCTAAGGAATCCATCCACAGTGGCGGCACCCATTATGAAACAGGTGTTATCATGCAAGCGGGCAATGACCTGCATTTATGGATGCATGAAATTTATCCCTATGTAAAAAATGTGCAGGTGTATAATTGTCCCAGTGCGAATAGTTATCTCCAGCAATTCACTGGCGGATATCAGTCTCGCACGAGCTATGGTTTTAATCACTATTTAAGCGGGAGCTACAGTACCCAACCAGGGTTGAATATCGCGGCAATTCCTCAAGTTGCTGTTACGCCTATTCTCGTTGATAGCGGCTATTATGTAGCCGGGCCGGATGATACTTGCCAATATACAGATGGAGCACAGCAACTGAAAGATCTTGGTTGGTGCGATGGTTCCTCCACCGTTTGGCCCTATATTAACGACGACCCGCCGATGCCGCGGCATCTGGAAACCGCGAACATGCTCTTTGTGGATGGACATGTGAAAAGCCAGAAACAACGTAATTGGGTAACGACGGGCGTCAGCACCGATTGCACTGATCCGATTTGGCAGAAGTGGAATGTTGCCTGCCAAAATTAACTGATAAGAGGAATGCCTTTATGCTGAAACAGAAATGGAATATCGATAAAAGTACTTTTGTATTAGTCGCCCTTTGCATGGGCGTTTTATATACGCAGGCCCATGCACAACAAGCGCCAAAGCCAGTTTTTACTCTGGATTTTTCAAAAGGTATGAGTGCAACGGGCGCGGCCGGCCAGAAAATTCCGGCGCGTCTGGAAGGCACATTCATCACGCAGGATTCACCGCATGGCAAAGCGATGCGAAGCGGCCCCGGCGCAGGCTATTTGCATTTTCCCGCGAAAAATATAATCAATCCTAAATCGGGAACGGTAGAAATGTGGGTGAGCCCGCTGGACTGGGACGGCTCGGAGGATAAATTCCATGTCTTTTTTGATGCGCGCGGACAGGGTTCCATCTATCTCTACAAATACTATCAAGGCGGACTAAAAATACTCACAGCGCCCAAGGCGGGCGGCCCCTATTATTCCGTGAATGCCGACATTAAAAATTGGAAACCGGGACAATGGCATTTTATCGCCGGCACCTGGTCGCAGTCGCGCTTGGCTGTTTATGTGGATGGAAAGCTGGTGAAATCAGCCACGCAACTGTCCTTGCCGGCAAGCATCTCGGGCGAATTTGAAATAGGGGATGATCCCTGGGAAGAACCGGGAATTTCGCGCACTTCGCAGTCGCTGGTGGCTGATGTGCGGATTTATGATCGCGCCCTTTCGGCCCAACATATCGCCGCGCATTTCAAGGGCGATTATGACACTGTTATTTTGCCATCGCTCCAAAATGCCGATTTGGATTGGACGGTAGATGCCAAAACTCGCGCCATTACTCCCAGCATTGCCATTGCCGAAAGCGATAGTGATGCGGTGAACTTGCGCGTTGATTTTACTCTTTTGGAAAATAAGACCATCGTGCAAGAACGCCGTGATCGCCCTTTCAATGAAGCGCTCATCAGCAATGCCACGTTTAAGGCGATCTCTGCGCCCGGCGATTATACATTGCGCGTTGCCCTGCACGATACCAGCGGAAAAAATTATGGGGAGACCTCAAAAACGTTGACGGTTCCTGATATGGCGCAATGGATGAATAACACCATTGGCGAAAACGCCGGTGTGTTGCCACCGTGGACGCCGTTGCAGGTGCAGAAAAAAACGGACGGCGGTTTTTTGGTGTTATGCTGGGGACGCGAATATCAATTCGGTGCATCGGCGTGGCCGACGCAAATCGTTTCCAAAAAGGAGAAGCTTCTCGCCGCGCCAATTCGTCTAAAAGTACTTTTAGGTGGGAAGGAAGTTGTCTGGAAAAACGCCAGTGCGAAGGTCGTTTCTCAATCACCCGAAACTGTCGAAATAGAAGGGCGCGCTGTCGCTGATTCGGGATTGGTGCTATCCACCAAAATGCGTCTGGAATATGACGGCATGATGCTAACGACGATGCATTTGCAAGTGCCGCATAATTCCGCTCCTGATAATGTAACGCTCGACATTCCGCTCCGCGCCAGCAACGCGCTATATCGCCATCGTTATACTGCTGCCCCACGTAGAGAACAGAAAACGTTCACCGGCGCGTTGGAGCAGAAAGAAGGAGTCATTGATAGTTCGCCGTATTTACCCGCCGCGTGGTTGGGTGATAATGATCGCGGACTGTTTTGGTTCTGCGAAAGCGCGCAATTCTGGCCGAACTGGAAAAGCAAAACGGCGTTTCAAACCGTGCGGGAAAATAATGCCGTCACACAGCGATTCACGTTATTAAACGGTCAGCCTTTGCCTGACAATTGGGACTATCAATTCGGTTTACAGGCAACTCCTGTCAAGCCATTTCCGAACAACTGGCGAGCACACCGTTTAGCGCCTTTGGCAGGCGCCACGTTGGAAACTTACTGGCCCAATGGCGAGGTCAGCTCAACACATTTTCGAGATGATGCGATGTATCCTTTTGGATATCCAGCAGCCGCCAATCCCGAACTTTTCCAAAAACGCGTAGATGAATCCCACTCTAAAGGCCGCCTCGTTATCCCCTATTCCTTACTCAACGGCATCGCAGCCAAAGCGCCGGAATGGAAGTGGTTTCACGACATTTGGGACGTGCATCACCTTGATCCACCAGTGCATCTCGTCAGTCCAACGCAAGAAACATGGCGCGATTTTGTGATCTGGAAAAGCAAAGGGTTCATGGAAAAATACAAACTTGACGGCTTCTATAACGACTTAACCTATCCATACGGATGGGCAGTTCCGGAAGCTAATACCGGTTGGTTTGATGGCAAAGAGTGGCAACAAACTTTCCCGATGCTGGCCTATCGTAAACTCTATCGCCGCGACTATGCGATGGTAAAACAAAATAATCCGAACGCATTTCTGATTGGGCATATTTCATCACGCATGGCAATTCCTGTCGTCGGTTACGAAGATGCGTTTTTGGATGGCGAACAGTTTCGTGGCAAGGTGAAAGATTCCTATATGGATGTGATGAGTTTGGATCAATGGCGCACCACTTTTACTGGTCGTCAGTGGGGCGTGATTCCAATATTTTTGCCCGAATTCGATGCCGAAACCGCCGCAAAAATAAAACCCACACGCGGATTGGCAGCATTGCTCATGTTACATGATATAACAACTGTCTGGCCCAACTGGAGTAATGTCAAAGTCTGGAACAAAATGTATAATGCGCTGGATAAATTTGGCTATGTAAAAAGTACTTTTATCCCTTATTGGTCGTCGCAGCCGCCGGCTTCCACGGACATGAAAGATGTTTATATCAGCGCCTACAAACGCAACGATGGCCGCGCGCTGTTGGTGGTTGGCAATACATCGCGCGAGCCGCGCCAGGGCACGGTGACATTGAATGCAAATGCGCTCAATCTGCCGATAGGAAAAGTACTTTTATGGCCGGACGGCACACCGTTGGCTGATCAAAATGGCAAAATAAATATCAGTATGGACGGACTGGACTACAGGTTGATTCTGGTGGAAAAACCACCTGCGTAAAAGTACTTTTACTGCGTCGCATTCGTTATCCATTTTTCGCCGCCGCGAGCCTTGCCATCAACAATGATAAAATGAATGGCGATGTCTATTAATATTTTGGCTGTCAGCGGCAGCATGCGCGAGCAATCGCACAGCGCTCATTTATGCCGCATCGTTTTGGATGAATGTCAGTTCTTCGGCGCCCATACACGCCTGCTCGATCTGGCCGAACTCGATTTACCCATGTTTCGTTCCTTCGATACAATGCCTGATCATGACGGGTTGCGGCACGCCCAGGAAAGTGTGCAGTGGGCGGACGCCTTTTTTCTGGTCTCGCCGGATTATCACGGCTCCATTTCCGGCGCGCTGAAGAATTTTATGGATTACCACTGGAGCGTCTACGCCGGAAAGCTATTCGGTTACGGCTGCATTTCACATGAAAAAGGCCTGACCGTGATGGACCAAATGCGCACCGCCATCCGCCAATGCTATGGCTGGAGCATGCCCTATGGCATTTCCGTTTGCGGCAAAGACGATTTCGATGAGAATAACCGTTTATCCGAACCACTCCTGCACCAGCGCGCCCGCATGCTGGCGCGAGATCTAACCCATTATGGCGCGCTATTGCGCAAACAATTTTTGCAGGATCTCAGAAGTGATTCACCAAACAGCTTCGCAGCGCGATATCGAAAATAGCCGCCGGAAATCATGTGCCACTCGCGTTACACAAAGATTGATGAAAAGGATATGCAGGATAATCACTTGAACGAATACTCACCCGGCCCATTCTGTATAGCGATGTTTAATTAACGCTGAAGCACGCACAAAAAGACCTCTACAAAAGTACTTTTGTAAAGGTCTTTTCATTTCATTAAGTGTCATACAATAATGTATTCAACACTTAACGCGATTAACAATTATTAACTACAATCCCGGATTATCCTTGTGCGCTTTTTCGATCACGCGCATGACATCATAGACTTCTTCGGGTTTAACATCCTGATCAGCGCCATAGCGCAACACGCGCCAGACGTTGTCATAGTAGTCGCCGGAGGGCTTTTTGGGCACAGACGGTTCGATCGCTTCTTTCCAGGGAATCTTATCGCTATTGCCGTATTTGCGGCCTTCGGCCGGGTCCTCCGACACTTTCAGCGGCTTCAATTTTTTCGGATCGAAATATTTGATGGTGCTGGTGCTGCCATCGCTCTTCAAGGTACCGGCGGTTCCCAGAACCGTCCACTTGGTTTCGCTGAAAGCACAGGTGGTGGAGATTTCCAGATCAATGACACGCCCATTTTCACCTTTGAGCACGATCTTAACGTGGTCATCAGCATCGCCGGCGTCCACGGTGTGCTTCAAATCAGAGAACTGCTGCTTGACAGGGGCTCCCAACAGCAACAACGCGGTATCAATGAAATGCGGACAGGTATTATTGAGCGTTCCGCCTCCGAACTTCTGCAAGGTTTGCCAGTCGCTGCGGCGGTTGAAACCCAGCGCGCGAACGCGGATTTCGAAAACATCGCCCAGCAATTTGCCATCCAGCAATTCACGCAGATATTGCACGTCAGCGTGATAGCGATAGTTCTGGTGCACGAATAATTTCTTATCCGCAGCCTGCGCCGCCTTAATCATTTTGGTGGCTTCCGCGGAAGTGATGCTCATGGGTTTTTCCACCAGCACATCGCGGCCCGATTTCAGCGCGGCAATAGATTGCGGTGCATGAGCCACTGACTGCGAGGCAATGACCACTAATTCGCATTCCGCATTCTTGAGGAAATCATCGAAATCATTAAAGGTATTGCAGCCGAATTCTTCATTGGCTTCCTTTAGACGTGATTTCTCCAGGTCACAGACATCGGTGATAATGAAACGCTGATCGCCACGCATACGCTTGACGTGGATGTTCCATCCCGCGCGTCCCAATCCCACAACACCAACTTTGATGGGTTTGCGGCGCAACACCACTTTGGCATCATTCTTTACGGCCACCTTTGCAGGCGATGCTTTCTTGGCGCTGGCGCTCTTGGCGGGACGGCCTCGTTTGGCCGCGGGCTTAGTTGCCGCTGTGGCAGCAGCCTTGGGGGGACGGCCACGTTTCGCCGGTGCTTTCACAGTTTCTTCCGCCGCATTCTTCGCGGGACGGCCACGCTTTTTAGCAGTTGCTTTTTTGATAGGCACTTTATGCTTCACTCCTGAATAATATATATTGAACTTTATCGGTTCAAAAGCTCAATATCCATCCTATCATTATAGCGAAAATAACCTATCTATTGCCAACAATAGACTTTTCTATTCCATATATGACCCAAAACTAAACCGCTATTCCAAAAATAATTATGGTAAATTACCATATATGATTTATGATTCCTTAGAAAATGCCGCGCTCTATTATTCCCTGCATCCGTTATTCCAAAAAGCTTTTACAGCCTTGCAAAATAAGGACTGGAGCCAACTGGAATGCGGCCGTCACGAAATTGATGGCGACGCGCTTTTTGTGAATTTAGCCGAATATCAAACCTTCTTACCCGATCAGGGCAAATGGGAAGCTCATCGGAAATATATTGATATTCAATTAATAATAAGCGGCGAGGAACGCATGGGCCATGCTTTTATTAATACGTTGCAAGTGCAAAACCCTTATGACGATTCTCAGGATGTCACATTTCTGAACGGTTCCGGGCAATGGATCACCTATCGCAAAAGTACTTTTGCAATCTATTTTCCGCACGACGCACATAAACCTGGAATTATGACCGACGCTCCCAGCTCCGTGCGCAAAGCAGTGGCAAAAGTACTTTTATAGAATACCGGCAACTGGCGGTGTATAATACCTCATCTGGAATAAAAGTACTTATACGGGATAATTCGTGATTCCAGCCTGTTTCAATACCACTCTTGATTTAAAGGATCATTAGATGAAACTGCACCACAAACTTTCTTTCGCTCTTTTTACCAGCCTCATCGCAGGCGCCGCTTTCCCCCTACACGTCAAAGCAGATACCACCATCGCCGCCAATGGCAAAAGTACTTTTACGATAGTAATTTCCAAAGATGCGCCCACCTCGGTGCAAAACGCCGCGCGTGAATTGCAGAAAGATATTGAAATTGCCACCGGCGCTCAGTTATCGCTGCAACAGGACGGCGGAAAAATCGCCGGCGGTTTTATCAGTCTGGGCAGCACGGACGAAGCCAAATCCGCCGGTATCAACAGCGAGAAAATGGCGGATGAATCATATCGCATTGTGACCAAAAACGGCAATGTCTATATCATCGGCCCGGACACGCCAGATGATGGTTGGACTTCGCGCAACGGCGCCAGCAATGGCACGGCCAATGGCGTCTATTCCTTTCTGGAAGATTATCTGAATGTGCGCTGGCTCATGCCCGGCGATATTGGGCGCGACGTGCCCGCCAAAAGTACTTTTACATTGGATGATATCGACCGCGCTTTTACGCCCAAATTCGATTTGCGCCGTGTGACGCAACTCTATAACTATGTCACGGCGGCGCAGTATAAAAATATCGTGGCGTGGTCGGATCATCAGAAACTGGGCGGCGCGACTGACTGGAATTTCAACCACAGTTGGTGGAGAACGCTCAATGAAGGTTTCGGCGGCAGGAGAAGCAGCGAACCGAATACTGATGCCGTCAAAAAAGCCTATCAGGAACATCCCGGCTGGTTTGCCATGAACAAAAACGGCCAGCGCCCGTTCCCCAAAAATCACTATGCGAAACTGGAAACCACCAATCAGGGACTGGTGAAATGGTTTGCCGAACAGGCTATTAACAACCTGAAAAACAGCAAGCGCCCCATCGCCTTTTCGCTGTCGCCCAGCGACGGCAGCGGTTGGAGCCTTAGCCCCGAAAGCGTTGCGTTATACGATACAAATCCCGATGCCACGCCCGATCCCGAAGATCCGTTGAGCAACGCCAGCATGTCCTCGCTGATCGCTAAATGGTATCATGACATCGCGCAAATCGTGGCCAACGAATATCCGCAGGCACACCTCACGGGATATATTTATTCCTCCTATATTTATCCGCCGCAGAAAGTGAGCGCGGCCTTGCCGGAAAATTTCACGCCCATGCTCGCCACCAGCCGCGCCTATGGTTACGGATTATATCGCCCTGATACACAAAAGTACTTTAATACGGTGACGGGCGATTGGGCGAAAATCGTCAAGGGCGATTGGTATTATTATGACCTGCCCACGCAGCTATTGCGGCAAAGCTGGGCGGCGGTGGGACGCGGGGGCGAGGCGAATTTCCCCGGCAGCACCGGCATCATCACGCCGGCCGCGCCGGATATTGTGAATTTCATTTTCCCGCAATTGCTCAAAAGCCACATCAATGGCGCTAATATCTATGGCGTTCCGTCCTTCAGCAACGCCGCGCTCAGTAATTATATTCTGGCGAAAATGGAATGGGATCCCACGCTCAATGCCGATGCGCTGCAAAAGGAATGGCTCCATCGCGCTTATGGCCCGAAGGCGGGCGCGGTGATGGAGCAGTTTTATGAAAAATTGAATGATTGGTTTCGCGATTATTATCAGAAGAATGAAAAGGTGCGTTACGAGATACCGATTGAAATGTTCAAGGATCTCTACGCGGCGCATTATCCCGAAATGGAACATTTATTGTTGCAGGCCAAAGCGCAGCCAATGACGGATGCGCAAAAACAGCGCTTGCAATTGATCGAAGATAATCTCATCGTGTTGCAATGGCGGCTGCGCAATCTACGTGATTTGCCGCAAAATTTCAAATCGCCCCTGCAACGCACCGATGCGCAGATCAGCGATTTGATCGCGGCAGGAAATACTTTCGCCGATCTGCCGATGTTCCCGGGCGCCACCACGAAAGCGCATAACAACCGCCGTAAATCCAAATTGCCGTGGAAAGTACTTTTATCCAAAGATGCCCTGCCGGAAAAAGTCACGCTGCCCAAATGGGATGATGGCCAGTTTTTGATTTACGCGGCCCAAGACGGCGACATTCATATCACCACGCAGATGGTGACCAACGGCGCTTATTTCGCGGCTTATGAAATTAAAAATCAGAAGGGCGAATTGGTGACGTCGGGAATTTTCAATACGGAAAAGCCAATTGTTTTTCCAACCAAAGCGGGCGAGGCGTATACGCTGAATATTCCCTTGCGCAAACCTTCCAATTTTCAATTGCAGGTGCAAAACGCCGCCGTCGCGACCGGCAATTTGCAGGGCGATACATTGTATTTATCCGGAAAAAACGCGCCGGTTTACGTGTTTTATGTGCCGGGGCAAAATCCTGTTGGCGTTATCGCGGATGCAGGCGGAGCGAAAATCCGCAAGCCCTATAGCGATAACATCGCGGAAGGATATACCAAATCGCGCTACAGTAACGTCAGTTTTCTCAAGACTTTCGATGAAGGCTGGTTGTTCAGCCCCGATCCCAAAAATGACGGCGTGCAGCGCGGCGTATTAAACGCCGGTTTCGATGACAGCAATTGGACGCCCATCAGCCCGCTGGACTGGTGGCAGACGCAAGGTTTTACGGATTATCACGGCCCGGCCTGGTATCGCATCAAGTTCAATGCGCCGGCGCTGCAGAAAGGCGAAACCGCGCGATTCTTCTTTGGCGCGGTGGACGGCAATACCGAGGTATATTTGAACGGCAAGAAAATCGGCGAACATATTCTGGGGCCGGATTATGCCGGATGGGACAAGGCTTTTACGGCTCTCGCCAATCGCGCCATCGTGCCCGGCGAAAATATCCTGGCCGTCAAAGTAACCAGCAAAAGCGACACCACCGCCAGCGGTATTTTTAAAGGCGTGGCGTTTATTGTGGGAACTCATCTACAGTAAAAGTACTTTTGTCTAACTGATACATATTCACATCATCAACATACGTCTGTTGGGCAGCGTTAAAGTTTCCCAAGGGCACCACTGTCAAAGTGCGCACCGCCAGCGTTACGCGCAATTTCGCTATGGGGATTTTTGTTTCCGGCACCACGATGGGGGCGCGGAATGTTCCCCATTCCCCAGGAGTTAAATTTATCCTTTTACCGGAATTAATGTAAGGCGCATCTTTAATCGCATTGCCATTCGCATCGAGCGGTTGCACCTGTTCAGTGACATAAGTCATTGGGCTGGTTTTGGGCTGGAAGAAATGCGCCTCTATATAATAATTCCCCGGCAGGTAAGGTACATCCTGCGAGACCAGCACTTCTTTTAGCACTTTTGTTCCGTTATGTCCCGAAGATACCAACAGCGCATTTTTACCCGAATGGGCATTTTCCGGTTTGATTTGAGTGGCTACTTCCAAGGTACTTTTTTGCGTGTTATTTGCATCGTTAAATCTATACGTCACCGGAAAATCTATAATGGTTTGTTGCAAATTCCAATGGGCTTTTCCTTCTTCAAACGAAGGGTTTACCAGCAACGGCTTTCCTGTTCCGGTAGCAGCACCCAACAAAATACGGGCATTATTTTGCACCAGCGGATTACTATCCCGCGTTAATTTCTCTACCTGTGTTTTGACGGCATCACTCTTTTCAATCCAGGGCAATAAGCTCCACAACAATGTATTTCCCTCGCCCCAATCGCCACCCAGATATCTGTTGATATAGTTTGGATGCGTAGCCATGAAATGGTAAAACGGATCGGATTTATGATCGGGCAATTCGCGCAGGAAGCGCTGGCGGGTATCTGAGGCTTTAATTTCCGCAGCGGCATCTCTTATTCTTTCTAACGCTTGAGTTTCGTTTGTAATGGTCTTAGAGGAAGCAAGTCCGGCTCGATACACTATCACGGAAGGTTTGTAAAACCGTTGCCAAACCTCACGCAGTTTCCCTACCCTCGCTTTGCGTTCCGGAGTATCCGCTAATTTGTAGGCTGCGTCTAAGAGTTCATCCGATTGATCAAGATATTCTTTTGGCACGTCCGCTAAATAACCCTTGCTATAAAATGACATGTATGGCCCGGTGCCATTCCACCATTTCGATTTCATCACATCTTGCGTCCAGAACTTTTCCCAGATGGCATAGTAGGCTTTTAATTTAGGCGCGGCGGCAGACCCGGCGGCGTGTTGATACCAGTCGTTTAATAAATCATCCACATTTTGGTTGGGATTCCACAACAGCTTTGCAAAAATCCAGCCTTTGGGCCCTTCGCCCCAGTTGGGATAAAGTTCCGATGTATAAAATTTCACGTGATGATCGGCTCCCCAACTCAGATATTCCTGCGCCAGATGCGGCCATTCACGGGGGATTAAGTAGAATTCTCCGTAAATGTAATCATACCACCCCAAATGCTTCGCAACGGCTGCCCAGTTTTTCGTATTTTCCTGATCAACCTTGCGTAGTTCGGGATCAATCCAGCGCAGCCGCTCCTGCGTCATGAAAGGAATAATATGATCATTGACGCCAATTTCCGGCTTAGGTGGATCGGTCAATTCGTGATAAGCCATTGCGCCAAACCATTTATCAGGGTATTGCAAAAGTACTTTTGCGGCCACGGCATTGGCCCACCGGAAATAATCATCGGAAACATCTTCTTTATCTTGTGAATTCCGTTTACCGTTACGCCGTGCCAGCGATGCCGGCGATTGGTCAAAGGTGCCGGTGGAATCATTCATTCCCAGTGAATAACTCTGTGCGTCAGGATGTTCCTGAAAGTACTTTTCCACTTGCTTTGCGCCTTCGTCCACTAATCCCGGCGCGGAAAAGTTGGGTTGCCAGTTCCAGGTGCCTTGTTGAGGAATATATCTTTTTCCTTTTAATACAGGGTAGAACTCTGGATGCGTTTTGGCGTATTTCTTCGGAGGGAAAATGTTTAAAAGGTTATGCCCATGTGACTCGCGCCATACGGCACGATTGCGCTGTGCCCATAACCAGTCCACGTCAGAGGCCGATTCGTGAATGCCGCCCAGACGGCGCGATAAATAGACCGGCTCTTGCACGATTTTAGCAGAAGATATATCCAGCGTTGCATGTTTGGGCACATCTTCGCCGATTTCACCTGGCATTAACCAGCGCACACCCAGATAGCGTTCCAAAAAATCATATACACCAAACTCAATGCCGCGATCGCCGCCACCGGCAATGACAAAAGTACTTTTATCCAAACCTTGCAGAATAAATCCTTCCGGGTCTAACTTCGGAGAACCGGTCAAAGTGGAAGCATTCTGCAAGCAAATGGAATTTCCGGTTCCGGTCTGATTACGAATAGGCAAAGTGGCGCCGGTGCTTTTAGCGATATAATGTTGCAATGTTTTGGCTGTGTTTTGGATGTTGGGTTCAGCGTTGGCATCGATAACTATTGCTGCATTCGACTGTCCGTTTTTGACGATAACCATAGCGGATGCATTTTGGTGGATGCCTGCAATCGCAATTGCGGCAATCATAGAAAAAAGCCCTCTTTTATTCATGTTAATTCCCATCACAATGAAATAAGTGAAAATAATCCGGCTCCGCGTAACCAATACTATGAATTGCTGGCTATCCAGGCCCCATGGTCACTTTTCTGCGCTTCGCGGACTAATATTTGCGTTTTGAGCCATTTCGCGTGGCCATCTGCAAATGCGACGTTTACTCCATCGAAGTGGCGCCCGTTGTAGCAATCTGCCGTCGCCTCCGATTTAGGTGGATTATCTACTTCAACGAGGGAGCATGCACCAGGAGTATATTGTTGCCCATTAGTCCCAGCTGGATTTAGGAGATGAGACCAGCTATCCTGATAAAATCCTGAATCCAACAGCATGTAAACCGAAGATGGCGCTTCTACAGCGGCCATGGATAACGGGCTGGCGGAAGAAATTTTCAATATGTCGGAGTTGGCTCCGTAATTTGCATAATAAGGCCCATAGGCGGCGTTGTGCGTATACGTGGCAGACGGACATTCAAAAAGTTGTTCGCTTTTAACGTAAGGCATCACTTTATTCATCCAAAATACGGTAGTCCCATACCAATATCCCTCCGGAGGCTCGACAGGAGAGCTATTGGCGTATGACGGGTATGTCTCATCATAGTCCTGAACATACATCATCATCCCCAACCCAATTTGTTTGAGGTTACTTAAGCAGCTGGCTCTTCGGGCGTTCTCCCGCGCCCGTGCAAATACGGGAAAAAGGATCGCTGCCAATATACTAATAATAGCAATAACAACAAGAAGTTCTATCAGGGTAAAGCCGTGATGGATCGACTGACGGGATCGTTGATGCGTCGTGGTGTTCTTCATAAGAATTGCCTCCTTAAGATTCATACTTTAATTATACCCTGACCGGCCTTCAAATAAACTCTGTTATCAGCTTACAGGCTATGTTATTGCCTCATTTTGGAGGAATGAAGCCGTTGCTGAATTTCACGGCGAAATTCTCCCGGGGTACAGCCCACTTGTTGATGAAAGAATGCGTGAAAATAAGTGGACGATTTAAAACCTATATATTTGGCAATCACCTGCACCGTCCATTCCGATTCACCCAAGAGAGTTTTGGCCTGTTGAATACGATACTTATTCAAAAACTCCACGAAGCTCTGCCCGGTTTCCTTACGGATACGCCGCACAAACTGGGCGCGTGACATGTAGAGTTCACGAGCCACCAATTCTGATGTCAACGGTTGATTCAAATGTTTTTTAATATAATCTTCCAGCTGGCCGGTAAAGTCGTTTTTGGAAGAAGATACTTCTTCTTGTTCCGCTACTGTCCCTGGATGTAAGTAACGCATTTCCTCCACCTCACGCTGCAGCGCCACAATAAACGCCAGAAACAAGCCATCGCAAAGAAGATCGTTCTTCTCGCCCGTGGCTTCTTCAATTAACAAGTAAAATAATTCGATAATCTTGCCATCCAAAAAAAGCCGATTTTCCATCGGATCAATTACCCGCTTGCCACCTTCATAATGCGAAAGATAACAATGAAGACCCCGGCGGTATTGCACCATCCACAACAAAGAAAAGGAACGATTCGGAATGCGGGAACTAAGTAGCTGCGGCAAATATTTATCACCTGGGTAAGGCAAGCGGGGCGGAATCAAAATAAAATCGCCTTCGCTGCACCCCAGCACATAATTTCCTGCCTGAAAATGAATGGCGCCGTCAATGACACATACCAGCCGCGCATTTTCCGCTTCATGCATTCCGGCTTCGGGCCATTTTGCGCTGATGCGGCGCGTGTTGCCATAGAGACGCCCACCTTTGATAATAACCCGCTTACCCTCTAATTTACGGTATTTCAATTCTACCCCCGAAGGCACCATGGCCAGGCTCATCCGCTTACGCGCCACGACAATCCGCTCCGCCGCGCCAGCTTTTGCCCAGGGGATGAGTTTGCGTTGGAGAATTTGCTGCAGTGGTTGCATAAGAAAAATTTTACATCCGCACTCTTCACAAAAGAATGGTCACCCACCGTATGTTCTGCCGGCCCCATACAAAAGTACTTTTAGAAACACCCCTGTAGCGCTTCACGCGCTCCATTCCACTTCTTTGCACCGGGCGCGCCATTGGCCAGGGGACTCGCCGGTGAGTTTGCGGAAGACGCGATAGAAATAACGCTCATCACGAAACCCCGTGGCGGCAGCGATGCTTTCGATGGTGAGCATGGTCCCGGTAAGCATGCCTTTAGCAGCTTCCATACGCAATTGCATTTTGAGCTCCACAAAGGTTTGCCCCGTCACTTCTTTCACCAGATGCCCGGCCCGCGACGGCGACAGTTTGAGTTCATCCGCTAATTCCGCCAATCCCGGGTCATCCCTCATCCTGCGGCGCAGAAATCGCAGGATTTGTGCGTGGCGATAATGATTTTCTGTTCGCGCGCCGATGGTGCGCTCCAGTTCATATAACAAAAATCGCTGCACCAAAACACCCAGAGTCAATGTGGTCTTCACGCGTTCCTCAGAAAATAAGGGCAGCTCTTTGGGCTGATGCGCAGATTGGCGGAACTGCCCCAAATATCCCAGCGCGACTAACTGGTCACGCACGATTAAAGGAATAATGATTTCGCTGGCGCCTGCGTGGCAGCGATTTACAAACGGACGATATTTTTGCATGGCCAACTGCGGCACCCGTCCCAGATCACATTGCACACAGCGGTCATTGAACCTGCTCTTGACGTTCTGGCAAAACGCCGTGGTGTGCAAATAAAACCGGTAAGGCACGTCTTCCAAAATGCCGCCACCAGTCGCAGGTTTATGAAAGCCTTTGATGCAAAGCTGCAATCCACTGATGATCTCGATCTGCTCCAGCAGGTCGATTAATTGCAAATTTTCACTTGCCATAGTTGTTAGTTATAGCAAATTTATCCAGATGATTAGCATCAAAATCCAATTTTCAAGACTCCCCGTTCGCGCTATGCTTTGACTATGAGTTATCTTCCGGTTTTCGATCAGCAGTTTGATGTGGCGGTTTATGGCGGCGGTTATGCCGGGCTGGCGGCGGCGTGGGCACTGGTTGCGGCGGGGCAAAAAGTACTTTTGTTTGACCGGCGTATGGATGTGGCGTGGGAATCGGGGCGCGGTTTTGCGTCGCAAACGGGAGACTATCAACATCCGCTCTGGCAGGATTTTTTGAAGGATTTGCAATCGCGTCATTTATATGCGAACGGCATTATCGACAGCGCCGGAGCGGAAATTGTGGCCGCCGCGAAACTGCGCGAGCAGCGTTCTCAATTACACACTTTATTAAATGCCTGGCCGGTGCAAGCCGCAATGGCGGGTGATCAAATCCAATCGGTTTCCGTCGCCACCAAAAGCGGCTTGCGCACGATAACGGCAAATTGCTGGATTGACGCATCCGATGAAGCGGCGCTGTTTCGCATCGCCTTTCCGCAATCGGTGGAAACCTTGCGCGCGCCGTCATGGTGGGAACATCGCGCGATTTTCCTTGCTAAAAATAGCGGCGAAATTCCTGCGGCGCAACTTTCAGAACCGCTTACTTTGGAAAAGCGATTGTGGAAAAATGAATTTACCTTGCGCGCGCGTGCCAAAAGTACTTTTCGTTCGCCGGAGTTACTGTCGTTGATGGCGAAGGCGAGAGCGGCGCTCGATGCGCCGCTGAATCAAGCGGTGATTGCGTCTTTTTCGGTTTATCCATTGCCGGTTTATGAGGCGGGTTCAGCGCAGGTTGATATTCAACGGGGCAATCTCATCGCCGCCAATGCCGCTTTGCATCATCGGGAAATTGCCACGCTGGGCGCGCGGTTTCAATTGGGAATTGAGGCAGCAGAGTTGGCGCGGAAAAGTACTTTTCCCTTCGACTCCGCTCAGGAAACGACCTCTGGCACTCAAGATACGGGCGCTGAGCGGAGCCGAAGCGCTCATC